>ERZ724522.1468-NODE-1468-length-12647-cov-4.119520_pt1 | contig 12647 bp, 10 predicted proteins | sample MGYA00376055_ERZ724522 | MGnify/ENA primary metagenome ERZ724522 (study PRJEB28724, sample SAMN07190884) | wastewater metagenome | isolation source: effluent of sewage treatment plant in Hong Hong | place: Hong Kong | collected 2016-03-17 ... | reverse complement strand
ATCAGGCCGCGCTGGTACATATGCTGCAGGAGGAGATGTTTCGGCGGAAGGTCTATTTTGAGATAACTCCGCAGAAGCACAGCGAGAAGAAGGAACTTCGCATTGAGGGTATCTTGCAGCCGCGCTATGCGAATGGGCGAATGGTTCACAGTCGGCATTTTGGGCGGCTTGAGACTAATTTGCTGGATTGGGCGAACGGGAAGAAGGATGAGCCGGATGCGGTGGCTATGATGGTGGCGCTGCTTGATGATACTTCGTTCATTGGGGCGGGCGCTGATTATACGAAGGATGAATTTGAGCCGCTGGAGAAGATCTTTGGTGGCGACTGGAGGGCGAACTGATGGAAGATGAAGTGATGGGGCTTGGGAATGAACCTACCTCCAAGTGGCCAAAGGTAGAGATTGATGGGGAGAAACGGCCGATTGAGGCGATGCGGCCGGGAAGCTCGCTTCATGCGAGGGTGTTGCAATACGCGCTGGATCGGCTGCGGATGTCGGAAGAGGAAATGCAACAGTTTTATTCCCGGTGGCGGGTGCAAGAGAAAAAGGTTCAGGCCTATATCAATCTTCCGAATTGGGAGAAGGTGTTGAAGGCGATGAATGATAGTGGGGAGCCGCCGAAGGCAGTCCAAATTGTTGTGCCTCACACTTACGCTACGATCTCCACAATCGTCACCTACTTGATGCACACTTTTGGTGGGCGCAAGCCGATGTTTCAAGTGGGTTCCTATAAAAAGGAGACTGTACAAGCGGCAGCGATGATGGAGATTGTCCTGCAATACAACGCTGATCACACGCGCCTGATGAAGCATCTCTTCCAGTACTTCCAGGATGGGGAGATGTATGGAGTGCAGATCCTGCGGACGCGGTGGAATAAAGAAGAAAAGATGCGGACTGTGTGGCGAAAGCCGGGGCAGGGCGGGATTTTGGCGATGATGGGTCTTGGCGGGAAAAAGACCAAGACACGGGAGCGCCGGGTGACGTATGAGGGGAATGATATTTGCAGCGTTGATCCGTTCCTCTTTTTTCCAGATCCTCGTGTGCCGATGTGTGAAGTTAATCGTCGCGGGGAGTTTGTCATGTGGCGTGCTTTCGAGGGCAAGCACACCATTAAGAAGATGGAGAAGGACGGGAAGTTCATGTGGGTGGATGCTGCAGGCGAGGCGCCCGTGGCGAACACCACTGAAAGCGAAAGTGCCCGAAACTTGTTGAGTGGCGGGCAAGGTCAGGCCGGGAACCCGCTGGGCGCGCATCAGGTCAGGAATTTCTTGCAGATTGATCAGGGCTCGTTTGAGATAATTCCAGCGGAACTGGGAATCGGAGAATCCACGGACATTGAGAAGTGGATCATCACGATTGCAAATAAGCGGCAGATCATTGGGCTGGAAAAGATGGATGCAGACCATGACATGCACCCGGTGGTGGTTGGAGAACCGTACAGTCTTGGCTATGGTTTTGGGCAGCCGGGCGGCTCGGACTTCTTCGGCCCGATGCAGGATACGCTGAGTTGGTTGGTCAACTCCCATATCACAAATGTTCGCACAGCGCTGAACAATATGCTGGTGGTTGATCCGTCTCGGGTGGAGATGCAGGACTTGAAAGAGCCGGGGCCGGGCAAGCTTATCCGCTTAAAGTCCAGTGCGATGGGACAGGATGTTCGAAGTGTTGTCTCGCAGTTGGCGATTGCTGATGTTACGGCTGCTCATATGGCGCGGGACTTTCCGACCTTCATGCGAATTGCAGATGCGATTTCGTCGGTGACTGATAACTTGCGGGGCCTGCAGGATCACGGCGGCCGCAAGACTGCGACGGAGGTGCGGACGAGTGGGGAGGCTGGGGCCAGCCGCCTTGCTTCCCATGCGAAGCTCATCAGCTCGATGGGCATTGTGGATCTCACTGAACAGATGGCACTCAATACTCAGCAGTATTTGAGTGATGACTTCTATCTGGATATTGTGGGGCGGCAGGGTTTTGAGAAGCCGCTCCGAGTTCTTGGGATTAAGCCTGATGCAGAAACAGGCTCAATAAGGATCGCCCCGGAAATGATCGTAGGAGACTTTTACTTCCCTGTCCACGATGGTACACTACCACTTGATCGGGTAGCGTTGGTGGACGTTTGGAAAGAGATCTTCATGATCGTAGCCCAGGCGCCGGAACTGCAGCAGAAATTCTCCTTGACGGGGATTTTTGAGTTCGTGGCGGAGCTCTCCGGGGCCAAGAACCTGCAAGACTTTGAAGTGGATCTTGCCGCACAACCAGATGAAACGGTGGCGGCCGGAGCACAGCAAGGGAACTTGGTTCCGATTGGAGGGCAGGGGCAATGATAGTTGAGGATGAATGGACAGACGAGAATCGGGCGGAGCTGCGGGATATTGTACGCTCCGGGGCATTTCGCAAGGTTTGCCGATTGCTGCAGGCAGAGGTGTTTAAGTTGGACACCGTTATGAATCTGGCACCGGGAGACCAATTTGCGGTTGCTGAGCGGCAAGGGGAGATTCGTGGACGAATTGCCGCTATCGAGTTTATAACCACCCACGCTGAGGAGAATTGAAATGCTGATTTTTGGGAAAAAGATGGGACCGGAAGGTGAAGGCGCCGCGCCAGCTGGAGATGCGATGGCGGGTACTGGCCTTGACCTCGAATCCGTACTGAGTTTTGATCCGTTCAAGGATGGCATGACCGGGGATGATCCTCCGACACAGAGCGCTGAGCCGGACGCACCGGCCGCGCCCACTGAGCCGGCTCCCTCGAAGCCAGCGGCTGGACAGCCGCAGCAACCGACGGCCGCACCGGCCTCGGCTGCTACGCCGAATCCTGAACTCACGATGTTCCAGCAGCGGGTGCAGCAGCTGGAATCACAACTTGCGGCGATTCAGCAGGCACGGCACGCGCAGCCCCAAGCGCAACCCGCGCCTGCCGCAGGTCCGCAGGTTCCTCCGTATCAGTTTAACCTGCCGCCACAGCTGCAGGCAATGCTGAACTCGGAAGAACCGACGGAGCGCGCGCAAGGTCTTGCTATTGCGATGCAGGGGGTAGCGCAGGCTGTTCATCAGAACTTGATGAACGAGTGGACGCGCCGAGAGGAAGAACTTCGGAATGACTATGTGCCGCAGACGATTCATCAGTACGTCTCGCAGCAGCAGAAGTCTCAGGAGATCTTCCAGGATTTCTACGGAACCTATCAGGATCTGGCAAAGCCGGAGCTGCGTGGGCTCGTTATGAGCGCGGCGCAGCAGGTGTATGCAGAGCTTGGTAATCCGGTCGGCTGGAGTCCGCAGTTGCGTGATACCATTGCAACGCGAGTGTACCAAGTGCTGGGGAAACAACCGGGTCAGCAGCAGCAACCATCCACTCCTCCTACCATTCTTGGTGGGGGCGGATCTGGTGTAGGTTCCAGGCCCAATGGGGTGCCGAATGGAGCGAGTGCTGACATCATGAATACCCTGTTCGGAGGATAAAGAAAATGGCAATACAAGGACTCCGGGATACCAGCAACTTCGTCGCCAATGCGAGACCGCAGAATTGGCGCGAAGGCATCCTGCTGCTCTATCCCAACGGCAAGACCCCGCTGCTTGGACTCACCTCGGTGATGAAGAAGCGGGAAACGGATGACATCCAGTTTAACTGGTGGGAGAAGCAGCTGGACGATCGCCGCTTCGAGCTCCATGCATCCAATGGCGACTTGACGGCCAGCAATACCACGCTGGTGCTGGCAGCCGGCAGCAATGCTCGGACGCTTCGTGCAGGTGATGTGCTGTTGGTGGAGCAGACGCGTGAACAGCTGTTCGTGACGGCGGACCCGTCCACGGAAACTGCGGTTCAGGTTCTGCGTGGGTGGGCCGGCACGACTCCAGCAACGCTGGATGCGAACGGCGCTGGCATCAACCCGCACGTCATGCTGATCGGCAGCGCGTTCGAGGAAGCGTCGATGGCGCCGACTGGCGTGAATTACGATCCGACGCAGTTTTACAACTACACGCAGATCTTCCGCGATACCCTGGAGGCTTCCCGCACCGCGATGAAAACGCGACTGCGGACGGGCGACTCGGTACGGGAGGCGAAACGTGAATGCCTGGAATACCATGGTATTGCGATCGAGCGCGCGCTGTGGCACGGTGAGCGGAGTTCCTCGGTTCGGAACGGCAAGCCGCAGCACACGATGCGCGGAATCGAGAAGTGGATTCCGAATGACAATATCAAGACTGCGAATACCACTGATGGCGTGGACATGGAGCAGATGGAGGAATACCTCTTCGAAATGTTCAAGTACGGCTCGAGCGAGAAGGTCGGATTCTGCGGCAATCGCGCCCTGCTGACACTGAATCAGATCGTTCGGAAGAACGGGAAGATGAACATTCAGAGCGGCATCAAGGAGTTCGGGATGAACGTCTCGAGACTCACGAGTCCGTTCGGAGAGATCGTTCTGAAATCCCATCCGCTGTTCAATCAGATTGGCGGCGGTACGACGACGGCTCAGGCGTACTATGGTCTGGAAAGCTGGCTGGTGGTGCTCGACATGGAGAACATCAAGTATGTTCACATGAAGGACTCCGACACGAAGTATCAGCCGGATCTGACTCCGACTGGTATGGATGGTATGAAGTCCGGCTATCTGACCGAGTGCAGTCTGGAAGTGCATCATGGCAAGACGCACTACATGATTAAGAACCTGGCAAAGGCGAAGGTCGATGATGACCTGGCGCTGAATGTCACGGTCAACCCGTAAGGAGAGCTGACATGGCAAAGACTTTCGACCACAAGACTTCGGCGGGAGAATTTGACGGGCAGCTTCCGTTCGTGTTCTCGGCTGCGGTCAACCTCGTTACCACCTCTGCAGTGAGTTTCGTCGCGCCGTGCGATTGCACGCTCGTCGGAGCGCACTTCGATCTGGCGGTGCTTCCCGGCACGGGGAACGCGCATGTGCAGGTTGGTGTAACCGGCGACCTTGATCGGGCGCTGGATGCTGTTATGCTGACCACGGGTAATGGAGGTGTTGTTGGGTATCAGAATCTGTCACGCCTGATTGCGGCGGGGGATGCAACCTCGCCGCATTTCTCGCAGGGTGAGACGATTCTGGTGAACTCGGACAGTGGTGCGACCAGCACAGGAAGTGGATTCCTGACCCTGGTCTTCATGCCGAGCCGGGCGTGACACTCGATGAAGCAGTAACTGTTGTAATCCGGCGCCTCGGCAACCGAGTTGGGATTGAGTCCCAGGTTGCCGAGGCGATCCGGCTTTCGCAAATTGAAGTGGAACAGGGAACTGACAAGCCCTGGTTTCTTTTGCGGGAGCGAGTACCGGTACAACAGGTTGATAATGAGCCGGCTCGGATAGAACTCCCGGAGGATTTCCTGAGTGATTGGGAAGATGGGCTTCTGGAATTTCTTGATGAAGATAAGTGGTGGGCGCTGGAAAAGAAGGACTTCCGCAGCGCGTCTGCGGCCCAGGCTACCTTGTTCCCGGCCCCGGCTTTTTACAGCCTGCTCAATTCCTCCATTCTTCTTTTCCCGGAGCCTGAGCCGGGAATGACTTTTCGCTGGAGCTATTGGGGACATGAGCCTCAACTCACTGATGGCAACTCGACCAACAACTGGTTGACCTTTGCTCCAGAAATTCTTATCTCGATGGCGGGTCTGAAGGAGGCGCCTTATGTGGAGGCTGAGGCTAAGCTTGCTGCTTTTCAGGCAACTCTACAAACTGCTCTCCAAGCACTTAAAATCCAGACGCAACACAGAATCGAATCGGGACAAGTGAGGTTCATGGAATATGGCCAGTAATCTTGTTTCCATTGACGATCTGGGCGCGATCGGGATTATTCAAGATAGGCCGGCACATACACTGCCGGCTAATGCCTTTACGGATGGACTGAATATCAGATTCCTGGATGGAGCGGCCGAGCGATTTCGGAACCAACGGGATGCTTTTGTAAGTTTAGAAATCAATCCACCTTTGCCCGGCATCCAAGCCTTGTATGGGTGGGAAGATTTGAACGGGACAAGATACTGGGAATATGCTGGTGGTTCGTTCTTTGGGCACTTTTCAGAGCAGATGGAAATTTCTCTGCGTGGTTCCACATTGAATCAGCAGGTTGCTCGAACATGGCAAGACGGTGAAATTGAGTGGACTGCTCTAAGTGGTGGAGTTATTCCAATCAACATCTTGCGTCCTACTACTGAAGTAACTTTTGTATTTCAAGTTTCTGTCACAGAGCGACCGCAAGTAGGGCAAATCGGCCTTCCGCTGCGTGAAATCGTGCCTCCATATAAGCTTCGATTACTGCTTGTTGCGGTCGAGAATCCATCAATCGCGCTAGAGACATCAGCAGAACTTACAATTGATGCGTTTGCTATTCCACAAGAATTGCAATTTACGCTTGATCTCACTGGGTATCTGGGGTCACAATTTCGCTTGGTGTTGCAAGGAGAGTTTGAGGCATCACTCTTGAATGTATGGGCCGCGACTGTTCGTGGAACAGAGCTTTGGTCTGATTATGTAGGGGCTGTACAGGCATGTGCTTTTGATGCAGAATCGGTACTGGTTCGTCAAGGTTCTTTAAGCATTGGTCTGCACCACTTTGAGAAAAACGGACTTGGCTGGACTGAAAATGCCAACTATATAGCAACAACTTTGAATGGGGAAAGGCCTTTGCTAGAAGGTGTTTCCGTAATGTCCAGCACTCGAGTTGAAATGGGATTGAGTATTTTTGATTATGACGGATCTGACTTCACTTTTGTCTCTCGAATGTCAGGCATAACTAATCCGTTTGGCGGACCTAATTTTGGGAGTGGTCGTTCTTGTGCATTGAATAGTACGGACATTGCTGTTTTTTCTGCTGCTGCCTCGAACTCTGATCCTCTTACATTTACCTTGCATCTTACAACAGTTCGTTATGATGGAAGTTGGTCTAAAATTGGAAATTCTTTCCTTTTTGATGATGGAGATTATCTGTTTCCTGCCAATCTAACAGCGATTTCTCAATGCGCTATAGTCAAAGTTTCGGCTTCCCGCATAGCCCTTCTTACGGTTATGCCAACAGTTACGACTCCCTATCATCGTCTTTTTATGATGGAATTTGATGGAACAGACTGGAGCATTGTTGGAAATTTTGCTGATTTTCCACGCGCCGGTTCTAGTATAAATAGCTCTTTAGCTCTAATTGGGTCTGGTGAAGGTTATCTAGACTTTTTGATTATGGCTACTGGTACATTGGCTATACCGCGAGTGGTGCGTTTTGACGGAACAGATTGGACAACTGTTGCTACAGATGTCCTTAATCTGAATAACATTGATGCAGGTATTCAAAGACATCTCTACCATTTTGGAGATAATCAAGCCTTACTAACCGCTGGAGGTTCATCCCGCTCGTTGACCTTGTTAGGCTACGGGGAAGAGCATGTAAAGATTAAAGATCCTAGTGGTACTATCTTGAGCAATTTCACTGGAATTGTAGCAACACAGATTGATCAGGTTATCAACACACAAGAGTTGTATGTGAAACTTGTCTCAACATTGACAGGAAATTACATAGCCTTTAATGTGTTTACAGATGGAGATTATGATACTCCAGCAGAACACGGGCTGGCACCGGGAACTCAGATTTACATTGATGCCTACGCGACAGGCCTGCCCAATTTTCAAACCGCTGAGATTATCATCAATGAGGATGATGGGACGACCACAGTGCTGGATTACCTTCCGGCCGGGTTTTATGAAGTCTTTGATTCACAGGATGCCCACAGCGCGAACCCGGAACAGTTGGTGATTAACGTGCGAGGAACGTTGCTTGAGGGAACTGGAGATGCGGATTCCGGCCACACCATATTCGCTGGAACAGTACCGAACAACGGGCGCTGGAGTATTGCAGATTTCAATGGAACGATTATTAAGAATAATTCGCTCAGCTCTCCGAACATTCCATATGACTCAGAGAATAGTTGGGGAGATCTTGAAGTCTCGGCGCAAACGATCCGGGCCTTTGGCAACTTTCTAGTCGCCCTTGATGTGACTAATCCACCTGGGCTGACGGCCGGCCGCTATTCTCGCATGGTGAAGTGGAGTGCCAGCGCGCCTCCGAATAGCCTGCCGTCTTGGGATGAGACCGACCTGGGACTTGACGCGGGTGAGATTGAACTGGCAGAGACTTCGGAGCCTGTGATTGATTGCTTGCCTATGGGCGATCTCAACGTAATCTATAAGTACAATTCTTGCTACGGGATGCAGTACATCGGCCCGCCCTTCATCTTCCGGTTCTTCACCATGTTCAAAGACCTGGGTGTGCTCGGACCGAACTGTGTGGTGGAGTGGGAGGGCAAGCATATCGTGCTCACGAATGGAGACATTGTGATGCACGATGGACAGCAAGTGCAGTCTCTGCTTGATGGCGGGCTGCGGCAATGGCTCTTCGCTAACATTGATCTGGAGTTCGCTCGCAATGCTTTCGTAACTAAGCATGTAGCACAAAATGAAATTTGGTTCTGCATCCCAACGCGAAACAATAGGTTTGCATCTACAGCAATAATTTGGAACTGGCGTACGAATACTACGTCGCTGCGAGAACTTCCTCATGTTGGCACAGCCGCTTCTATCTTTGCGCTCGGGAATCCAGATCTGTTCAATCCAATTCAACCGGCGATGGTAATGGCAGTTGGGCCTAATGCTCGTGGAGGTGAGTATGGGCATCTGTTCCATCCTGACTTTAATGGAGTGCCGAATCCAGCGATCATGGTCGCGGACGTTCTACAGACTAATGATCCCACTCCGATCAACGCCTTCCTCGAGCGGCGAAGCCTTCCCTACGTTGGACAGGACCAGCAGGGGAATCCCATCGCAGATCTCAAGTCCATCAAGCGGATCACGCGAGTCTATCCGAAGGTGGAGATTGTGGGGGAAATTGATGAGGCCACGAATGTGTTTCGGATCTCGGTTGGGGCGCATGATAGGATAGGTTCGACCGTGCAGTGGTCGGAGCCGAAGATTTTCAATCTGGGGATGAGGTATGTGGATTTTCCAGAGGCACCGGCGGGCCAGCTTGTAGCATATCGAATTGACTGCGGTGTTCCGCGCCGATGGCGATTGTTTGGAATGGACCTGGAAGTTTCGCAGGTGGGTAAGATATGAAGGGGCGCGGTCAGTCCTTGGTCTTGCCGCCGCCGAAAGAGGTTGATGCGCAGGCGGCCGTGCGCTGGGCCTACCAAGAGATGTCCAGGCTGTTCGCGGAGCAGCAAGCTCGGATTGTAGAACTCGAAAAACGAATAGTGGAACTGGAAGAGAATGAATGAGGACCTTCTGGACAAAATTGTTAGGCGTGTTACGCGGGAAGTGCTCAACGAATTGCGCCCTACAGATAGAACGTATGGGCGCTTTGACGAGAAAACTCATAGCGACCATCATGAGTGGATTGAGCGAAGGCGGCTCGGGATCGCCGCCTCGAAAACACGACGTGAGCGTATTATTGATTATATTATTGGCGGCGCTGGCCTCGTGGGACTACTCGCGATCGTGGGACACTTTGGGACTTTAATTCTCGAGTCGCTTCGGGGCGGCTCGACTGGAGGTTGATATGGCTACAGCTCAGGAATTACAATTTGCACTAGATCTTGCTGGAGTTTCTGCAAATAGAAGCGGGCCGTACACGACGATCCCGCAGCCTTTGCGCTCAGCTATGTGGGATACAATACAGACCAGCACAGGGAACGCTGCTGGTTTTATAGGAACAGACAGAAATACTTTCTTGAATCGAGGCATGATTCATAATAACTCGTTGCGAACCGTAAGGGAAACTATGGTTCCACAAGGAACTCCTGCACAACTTTCGCAACAACTTACGCAAGCGCTGCAAAATAATCCGCCTACGCCGCCTACAGCGCAAATTCCAGCTCCAATCGGCCCGCAGCCTACACCGGCTCCGATTGGACCTGCGCCTACGCCTGCGCCTCAGCCGCAGCCAGCCCCGATTGCGCCTACGCCAGCCCCGACGCCTACACCGACACCTGCGCCTACGCCTGCGCCGACGCCTACGCCTCAGCCACAGCCGGATCCTTCGTTCAATCAGAATCCACAGCTGCCAAGTGGGCAGGGTACGATTCCTCCGCTACAACCAGATAGTCTTACAAACACTCCACAGAATTTGTTTGAGTTGCCTGCGAGAGGAGAAATTGGACAAGATCAAGCACAGAATATTGGAGCAAGTCTTTCTGCTGAACTCGCGCGGCAGGCAATAGGGCTGGCTGGTCCAGAGGGATTTAATCCTCAGATATTCCCTGGAGACCTGCGAGTAGCACCAATGTCTCAACAGCAGTTGCAAGGCATGGATATGCTTCTGCAAGGATCGACCGTTGGGCAAAGCACGGCGGATCAAGCTGTACAGCAGTCCCTTAATGCGACTGGTGGTCCTGGCGGCGACGCAATGACTGCCGCGATGTTTCAGGCTGCAACGGCAGGTCAATCTCCTGCGGCAGTGCAACAGGCTATTCAGCAGGCACTCCAAGCCAATATGGGGCAGGGAAATATCTTTGCGGAGATAATGCGAGGCGGCGCGGCTGATCCGACAACGGCTCTTCAACAGAGTCTGAGCGGACAAATCAATCTAGATGCAATTCAGCCTCAATTGGAAAGCGCTGCACAGAGATTTAATCAAGAACTTAACATGAACATCATGCCTCAGATTCAATCTCAGGCTGTGTCTTATGGAGGACTTGGTGGTAGTCGAGACGCAATGGCGCGAGGAATTGCTGGAGGATTGGCCGGACAAGAACTGGCGCGGGTACAAGGAGATCTTGTATCACAGGAAATGCAACGGGCCTTGACTCGTCAGCATGAGGCTGGCATGGGCATGACTGATCTTGGAGTACGGTCTGGATTGGATCTTGGTAATTTGCAATTACAAGGTGCGCAAATTGGCGGAAACTTGGGACTCGGGCAAGGACAGCTTGGGATCGCTGGAGCAGAAACTTTAGGTCAAATCGGAGCAGATTTTGGACGCTTGGGGCTGCAAGGAGCGACAACTGCTCTCAGCGGCGCGCCAATTCAGCAACAGCTGGCACTGACACCCGGACAGACTATGATGGGAATTGGAGAACAAATGCAGCAGCAAGATCAAGCGCAAAGATTAGCGCTGCAAGCTGCGTTTGATGAGCAACAGTGGGCACCGATTGATCGTCTGACAGCCCTTCAACCTTTTGGCACTTATGGTTTTCAACAGCAGCAAGTTAGAAATCCAAGTTCGGGACAGCAAGCTATCCTTGGTGCTTTAGGTGGGGCTTCAGCAGGAGCAGGAATCTATTCGGCGTTAGGAGCGACCGGTGCGTTCGCCCCGTGGCTTGCCATTCCTGCCGCTCTTGGTGGCGTTGCAGGACTGTTCGATTAAGGAGAATCTTCGATGGATGAAAACTGGTACGACTGGCTGGTTCAGCAGTTCGGGCTGCCGCCAGTTCCTGGTCTCGAAACCCCGGCAGATACGGAATGGGACCCTGACATGTTTGGTCCTTATGACATACCGCTTCCCGGAGCCGCGCTTGGTGCAAGGTTTGGAAGTCGTGCTGGAGCGCATCCGCTATTCAAGGATCGCCTTGGTCGAAATCCTTCGCCGATGCGTCGGCTTGGGTCGACTCGAACGCAAGACCCCGACCCGATGGCAGGGAAGAACCTCGTCCCAGCTGGGCCACGTCAGGGCGCGAATCCCAGAGGTCGGATGGGAACTCGAGGCGGGTCCGGCGATCCGGCCGGGCGCGGCACAATTCCCCTTGGACCGGGCGAGTTGCCGAAGCTGCCGCCACCGCCTGGAATGGGCGCTCGAGCTGCCAGTGGGCCGCGTCGTGCAGGTCGGGGAGATCGGCCGCCCTCGAAGGAAGCGCGGGCCTACGAGGAATCACTGAAGCGGGCCGCGACCGGGGCTGAGACCGCGACGGCCCGCAGCGCTATGCCAAAGTGGTTGCAGGCTTTGCTTGGTGGCGTAGGCCTCTATGGGGCCAGCACTGGAATTGGAGAGCGGAACCCGGAGGAGGAAGCAGACAGCGCCCCGGATGCTTTCACCATTCCTCAGGACTTCGCAGGGATTGATGCGACGCCTCGGTTTCAAGGGATGGATCCGGCAAGCCTGCCGGACTTCTCCGAGGCTCTTGCGGCCGCGTTCGCTGACAGCCCAACGCGGCCGGAGGAGCCGACGAGGGAGCAGATGCTTAGTGCGCTCTTCATTGGAATGGGGAGCGGAAACATCGACCCTATGACACCGACTGGTTCAATGCTTTTTCAACTAGGTGTAGGTTCCTTGGCAGGAGTAGTGGGGGAGAAGAAGGCCTACGAACATAAACTGAAAGAGTGGGAAGAGGACTCGGCGAAAGTCAATCGTGAACGGGAACTGGCACGGATGCAGATGACTCAGCAAGAGTTTCAAAACACGTTGGCGCTGGAGCAGCACAACTTCCAAGTTGATCAGGCCAATGCGAAGTTCCAAACTCGTTCGATGGACTATCTCGCAATGACCGATCCTTCCGCATCATTGCAGACTTTGGTTGCGCTCGATCCGGAGCTTGTTGAACGAGTTGTGCAGGATGTTGGGCTGAGGCCGGGAGAGGGGAAGATGTTTCCGCTTGGGGAAAAGATGGGAGATGCTATGGCGGCCGCAAAGGTTTGGCGCCAACTCAAGATGGC
>ERZ724522.1466-NODE-1466-length-12657-cov-9.457070_pt1 | contig 12657 bp, 18 predicted proteins | sample MGYA00376055_ERZ724522 | MGnify/ENA primary metagenome ERZ724522 (study PRJEB28724, sample SAMN07190884) | wastewater metagenome | isolation source: effluent of sewage treatment plant in Hong Hong | place: Hong Kong | collected 2016-03-17 ... | reverse complement strand
TCGTCTCCGTGCCGAAGTCGCGCGCGGAAATCGAAGACCTCCTGATCCGCTACGGAGCGGACGGGTTTGCCTACGCCGTGAATCCGCAGAAGGCTCAGATCCTCTTCACCGCCTGTGGACAGAGGGTGAGGTTCGATCTCGCGTTTCCGCCAAAGGAAACGTTCCGCATCAACAAGGCGAAGCCGTCCTGGAGTGCGCGCTATCGCCGAACGGACGCTCAGGTCGACGAGGTTTACGAGGCAGAAATGCGCCGGCTGTGGCGTGCGCTGGCGCTGGTCATCAAGGCCAAGCTCGAAGCCGTCTCAAGCGGAATAGTCACGTTCGAAAGCGAGTTTCTTGCTCACTTCGTTCTCCCGAACGGGAACACTGTCGGCGCCGAGGTGACTCCGAAGCTCGCCGAGATGCGCGCAACGGGGGCGTCAATTCCATTGCTTTCTGGCGAGGTGACCGATGAGCGCCTGTAGGTCGTGCGGACGCCCGGTCCGCTTTGTGGAGTCGGCGGTCAGCGGACGCGTGATGATCCTCGACGGCGAGCCGTCGGATAAGGGGAACGTCACCATCGACGAGAACGGACAGGCGAGGGTCGTCTCGACTCCTCCGGATGGCTCGGCCCGCTATCTCTCGCACTTCGCGACGTGTCCCGACGCGAAGCGTTTCCGGAGGCGCGATGCCTGAACCCATCATTCACCTGTCTCCGTCGAACCTCGTCGCCTTCGACGACATCGACCGCGCACCCTGGATGACGGTCGCGAAGTTCAAGGATCAGTTTCTCAAACGGGACACGATGTCAGAGGCCGCCGCTGCCGGCAACGCGGTCCATGAGGCTGTTCTGGCCGGCGCCACCGTAACCGGGAGCGATGGGGTCGTTTGGCCCGGGGATAGCTCTTACGACGTGGACGACGCGGACTGCAACAATGCCAGAGGACGCTTGTCGGAGTACATCTCCCAAGCGCTCGGGTGGCCGTCTCCGGCGGTTCTCCCCCCGCATGGAGGCATCATCTGCGAGGCTCCGTTCGTGCTGATGGGCGAGGACTTCGGAATCAGCAAGCTCCGCGTTCGACTCTCCGCTCGCCTCGACATGATCGTCCCCTACGGGAAGAAGCTCATCATCGAGGCGAAGACCTCTTCGCAAAAGGAGATCAACCCAAATCGTTACCTTGAGAGCGCACAGTTTCTGGCCTACTCAATTGCGTTCGACCCTGTTCCGATCGCCCTGTTCGGAATGCCCATCAAGATTTTGAAGCGCGGGCGCCGCGCCAGTCTTGCTCGGATCACCATTGATACGGAAAGGATCGTCACGGAATGCCGGACGCGAAGGAAGGACGACAAGGAAAGGCTTCGAGACCTCGTGCTCCGGTGCGCTCACCACGTAATGAACGACGCCGAGATGATGGAAAGAGCCACAACCCGGACAGCCCCGGAGCTGCTTTGACGCACTACTGGGCCGCGATCGCCGATCTTGCCGTCTCGGCCGGCACCACAAAAGAAAAGATCCACTCGGCCGCGAAGGCCGCGCTTGGGATCGACAGCATTCACCAACTGACCCCGGAAGAGCTTCAAAATCTGGCCTGGGGCATCGAGGAGATCAACCATGAAAGACAGAATTGAGAGGGCGATCGACGTCGCCAACATGATCGACGCCGGACCATCGGAGCGGATCATCATGGTCGCGCTCGTCGTGCGCGCGGGAGATTCCCTGAAGGCCACGATGAGCCACGCCGAGATGTCGGATTGGTGCGGGCTCACTACCCGAACCGTGCTGACCGCGATGAAGGAGCTCGTCGACTCCGGTGCCGTCGAGCCGACGTCCGAGAAGCGAGCTCGCCGCGGAGCCCCGAACACATACGATCTCGTCTTCCTGCAGGACTCCTACGCTCCCGCCGCTCCGGCCGCCGGGACTCCTGGCCCCGGGACTCCTGGCGAGAATCCGTCGCCCGATGGAGGGCTCGACCTGTGATTTGGCTGAACGCGGTCATGTTCCACACGCCGCAACTCACGCCGCACCAGGCGCTCGCCTTGATCTCGATCGCTACCAACGCGAACGACGACGGCCTGTGCTGGCCGTCCGTCGCGACCTTGGCCGTTAAGGCCCACTCCGACGAGCGGAACCTCCGCAGGACGATCAAGGCCCTCGAGGACGCCGGCCTACTCTCCAGGGCCAGGAGGGTCAGATCCGACGGCGCCCAGTCTTCGAACATCTACCAGCTCTCACCTTCGCTCCTTCGGTGCCCGGAAGAGTGCCGATGCCCGGCCGCACGGCTTCTTTCCCAGGAGCGCAAAGTTTTCGGGGGGGAGGGTACCGGTACCAGGGGGGGAGGGTCCACACACCCCCCCGTAGAAGTACAAGAGAACAACGGACAGGGGATCGCGCACGCACGCACACGCGCACACGCACGCGTTCCTTATAAGGCGAAGGAATCTCCCGAGTCGACACCCGTAACCAAACGCACAGAATCGCCCCACAACGAGCCCGGCGGAAGTCTCACGACCACCCGGCCCGGAAACCTCCCAGAAGCGCAGGCAGGCGGCATTCCGGCGACGGCAGAGGCATCCCAAGGCCAGCTTGTGACCCCGGAGGACCGCCTCTTCGGATCGCTCACGCACGCCTGGAGTGAGGCATATTTGACACACCCTCAACCCGGGATGCTGCAAAAGCTACTCTGGCAGACCGTTTCCGAGCTTTCGCCCCCGGATCATCCGCGCTTCCTGATCGCCTTCCGGACCTACGTCTCGAACACCGGGCCCCAGTTCATCAACCTCGGCCGGTTCGCGTCTTCGTGGCGGGCCTGGGTGAAGGGAGTCCCGCCGGCTCCGAATCGAACCCCCGACGAGCCTCCCGGGGGCGCCTTCCGGCGGGTGTTTGGAGACGCCCTGTGATCTACAACGGGGACGCGATTGAGATCCTACGGACGCTGGACCCCGAGTCTTTTGACGCCGTCGTGACGGATCCGCCTTACGGAGAGCGCAACGCTTCATGGGACGGCCCTCGCGACGCGGCATGGTGGACGGCATGGCTCATTGAGGCCAAGCGCGTCCTGAAGGCCGACGCGCCGCTCGTCACGTTCTGCTCTCGTCGCTATCTCGATATCGCGATGGGTGCGGTTCGGGCCGTGTTCGGAGATTCGTCCAATCGCCCGCTGCAGTCCGGCGCGTGGGTGCATCGGCAAGGCTACGCGCCGCGCGAAGGGCTTCTTCGCCCCGAGCATGAGCCGTACATCGTCTCCGGGTTCCTGCGCGTTCAGGCGGATAAAGTGCGGAGGACTCGCGCATATAAGACGCCGCACAACGTAGCGCGAAAGGAAACCCGTCGGCTGTCGTCCACTATCGGATTCGGCGCCTACACCTACAAGCCGAACGCCGCAGGTCCGGTTGCGGGAACGATCATCGAGAACGCTCGCAACATCCCAAGCGAGCGCCTTGAGCATCCGACGCAGAAGCCCGAGGCCGTCATGGACTACCTGGTCAAACTCGCGTGTCCTCTTGGCGGTACCGTGCTCGATCCGTTCCTCGGCTCCGGAACTACAGCGGTCGTCGCTGTCAGGTCAGGGCGCTATTTCGTAGGGATCGACGCAAACCCGGACTACGTAGCGATGGCCACGCGCCGCGTTGCTGGCATCGCTCCGCTCTTCACCGAGGACAACGCATGACCCACAAAGACGCGGCGTCAGTTTTGGCCATCTTGTGCGCCGCATATCCGACACAGGCCCACTCTCGGTCAGAGGCCACCCTGAGCACCTACGCATCAGCACTTGTTGAGTCCGGAGCACCCCGTCAGTCTGTCGAAGCTAACGCGCGCGAGTGGATTAAAAGGTCTCCGTTCTGGCCTTCGATCGCGGACCTTCTCGATGCTCCGGACGCCCCGACCCCCTTAACGAAACATCTTCCTCCCGCTCGGTCGCTCGATGCCGAGACGGGTCTTCGGTTATTTTTCGAGCACACGAAAGGACCAACCCTATGAAACTCGTTCGTTGCCGCGACTGCGGCGCCGGAAATCTCGTCTGGGCGAAGAGCCCGAACGGGAAGAACATGCTCATGGAAACCGAGCCCGACGACAAGGGCACCTGGGGCCTGAGCGAAAACGAAGACACCGGCGACGTTACGGCCGGGCCCGCCACGAGCAGCGACCTTGTCGTCTTCTGCCACTGGGATAAGTGCGGCAAGAAGAAGCCAGCGCCGCCGGGACGCAGTATGGAGCGGACCTACAAGCCCGCGCCCGGAGCGATCTACGTCGTCGCCCACATCGACGGCCGGCGCTTCCATGGAAACCTTGAGCTAATCGAGAGCGACCGTCCCGAGGATTCTGGACCGGACCTGTGATAAGGGCGTGTCATCGACACTTCACGCCCCTGGACAGCAACGGGGCCTGCGAGTTCTGCTCACTCGCAGGCCTTCTTCGCCACGAAAAGATGGTCATGCTCCTCATCGAGTCTGGGCTGGTAGTCGCCGCCTCTGACGGATATGGAACGGACGGGCACTACTGGGATTTCCCGTCAGAGGTCCAGCTGGAAGGGCCAACCGCTCGAGACATTGACGCTCGATCCATCGTCCTCAAGATCGGCCGAGGGCAAATGGAGTGGTGCATGCTGTTCCCGCGAATCGAGGTCGAACATTTCGACAAACGACTGGCCGCCAAGCTCGTTGCCGTCTGCGGAAGTGAGAGCGATTACGCTTGCGCTCATGGGCATGGCTGCGCGAAACATCGCGCTCAACTGGCCCTGGAAAGCGGCTTCGTCGATGATCACGCGCGTAGCGGATATTCCCCGGATCGCTCGGACCGCCGCATTCTGGGCCACCGCCTGAATCACCGAATTCGTGCCCGGGAAACGAATCCGATCTTTCGGCTTGTCACTGGCCGGAAACGCAGAGCGAACCCATCCCGGCATTCGTGAGTAGGGCTGACGGATCTTCACGTCCAAGAGCTCGCTCGCCTCGTCTCGTGTGCTCTTGGAGAGAACAATGCGCACCGGCTCGACAACGCACTCGTGAAACGACTTCCCGAGAATCGACGTCGTCGCAAACACCTGGCGCGCCTTCTCGATTCCGAGCACGCCTTCGCACTCGTCGATCAGCCGAAATAGAACGTCGACATACTTCCAGTTCGGAAACGGCTTGATGGTGCGCTCTCGCTCGTCAGAGGTCGTCCAAATCGCAACCGGCTCCCCGTTCCGAGTCTCGAGCGTTGGATCCCGGGCTGTCAGAAAAAGCATCGCCGCCCGCCGGCGGGTCCATGATTCCAACATCTGCCCCCTGATCTCTTGCCGCTTTTGGTCCGGCATCGGGGTTTCGAAATAGCGACCGTCCACGAGCACTCTGTTCAACACCATCGCGATAGATCCTCACGAGCTGAGCCAGCCACGTTCCGAGCGACACGCCTTCCGAGATCGCCTCCTTCATCGCCCAGTCGAGCGATGAGGTTCTGTTCGTGGTGCGACCGTGAGCCTTTCCCGCTTCGATCTCGAGGTCCGCAAACACGCCAGTAACCAGGCTGACGATCATCTGGACGGACGCGCCCGATTCCCTGGAGTACCGACGTAGCCATAACGCGCCCGCAGAGCCGCAGACGATACGGGTAATCGCTTCCACCGGCACTCCGGACGCCCAGAATTCCGAAACTTCCGGAAGCGGCCTTTGGCCCAGACGAGGAATACTCTGTTCGGCAGGATGCTCAGCCACTCTCTTTTCAGCCGACCGAAAAGCGGCCCGTAGACGCGCAGCAGCATCCACCGATCCAATGCGCCGCTCCTCCGTGCGAGAAGTTTTCGGAGCGAGGCGGGGTGAACGTCGAGCAGTTTTGCCAGCGTCGCCGGCTCCTGGATGGCCGTCGCCATGATCCTCAGATCCTCCCAGAACAAGACCGGGAGCCTCGCCTTGAACATCACCGGAGCCGACAGGGACCGGAGCGCTTCTTCGACTTTCGTCCAGCATTCCTCGCAGTGGCCTATCTCAATCGCGCGAGGCGTGATGTACAGGTCGACCTTGCACTCTACGCACCTCACAATCCGTCGGGCTCGGCGCCGGCGTCTCCCAGAATCCAAGCTCCGACGTCTTCAAGCTTTTCGATGCTTGCCTCCGCATTGGCCGCGGCTCGCTTCTTCTCGTCTTCGATCTCATCGGCCTCGAGCTCGGCCTTCGCGGCAGCCGAAACCGTCGAGATGATCGCGGCGCCACCACGAACCCACTCGATCGGCTTGTCTCCGAAAACAGCAAGTTCTTTCAGATGCTCAAGCATCCGAGCCAGACGCTCTTCGAGAACGGCGAGCGATTCCGGAGAGATCTTGTGGACGTAGTCACTCATCTTCGCTTCCTCAGCAAGAGGTAGTTGTTCACCGCAGGGCCAGCTCCAGCCAGCGTCGCAACCACGGACATCACTCGAGCAGCGTTCGGCCGGCCCGCCTCCTGCAAGTCATGGATCGCCTTGGCGCTTCCGAGGCCAATCCCGAGCTTGACCAGGGCAAAGACGGGCAGCGACTTCACGAGGGGGCGCATGAACGGGTTACCTTCGACGAGGCCGGCCCTCATCCCCACCACCGTCGTTGCGAAGTCGGCGGCCTGTGCGGCCACTGGCGCAAACGGGACCACGACGCGATCGACGAAATCGGGCCCGAGGGCTTCGCGATGCGGCTCGAAGGCGTCCGCACCGGCCCGCTCGACGGCTCGCTCTATGGCATCGCGAATCATGAAGACCCCACTTTCGAAAAAAAGCCCGGGTCGCGAACGCGGGTTATCCCGCAACCGCGCCCGGGCGTGTCCTCGGGAAAGAGAGGTCCCTATCGCTTCGGCGGACCAACCCTGCTCAAAAGTGGGTGCGCCACTCCGGAAACCGAGACACCGAAGCGAACTCTCAAGCCTTCAGACGGGCAAAAGAGTAGCACAAAAAAACCCCGAAGCCGGAACCCGGGGAATCTTCGGGATACCAGCCTCGGGGCGCCCGCCCGTCCATGCTCGTTGTATCCGGCTTCACAGTCCGGACGAGACGACTTCCGGCGGGCACGAACTTTCTCTTCTCTAGCGAGGCTTCGAGAATATCACCGAGCGGCGACTACGAAAACCATCTCTCGGCTTCGTCTTTGGACATCCACTTCGGGGGGCCGGATCCGTCGGCGCGCGGCCATCCGACAGATTCCTCCATGAGGCCGAGCACCTTCACGTCGATTTTTGAAAGCCACTCCGCGGGCGGAGTCGAGTGCAGGGCGCGCCACGCGATCTCGCAGAACGTCGCTGCGTTGCTTTCCGGAAAGTAGGCGTCGCCGATCCTGCGCAGGTAGATCCAGAACCAGGACCGAAAGACCAGCTTTGCCTTTTCGGAGAGCGGAAGAAGAATCATCGGCCCCAAGCCATCGCCATCGCCTCAGCGATCCCACCATAGGTAATCGAGCGAAGCGCCCATCGGTCAGCGGAAGGCCCCAACTTGTTCTGCTTCGATGGAGTCTGATTCCCGTAGAAATCCCTGTAGGGATCATCTCCGGGAAGCCAGTCTTCAAGAGGGGGACACTCACAGTCTGCTGTGTGCTCTTGATGCCTCTGACAAAAGAAGTCCTCGCACCCATCTGGGCAAGGAATCCACGCAGGGCGAACGACCGATTTTGTCGGCTTCAGAGGCGGAAGGTTCTTCAACCACAGGCAGGTTGACTTCGAAGCATCGTGACCGAACTGCCAAGGCTGGATGATCTGGTCGGGCTTCCTGATCGCGGTAGACAGGCGCCCAATGGGGTTCTCGACAGCGATCCTTGGAATCGGGGCGTCCATCAGGAGACGAACGAATTCGACCGCCTCTTTTGTCTTCTCTTCTCTCCCGACCCTTCGCTTGTTCCAGTGGAGCCCAGACGCAGACAGAAAGGTGCAGGGCGGATGTGCAATCATGAGGTCGAAGCCGTCACCGAGGATGTCAAGGACATCTCCTTGGATGTGCGGACCCGGCGCCTCTGACGGCAGGAGATCACACGAGACGGCATCGTGACCAGTCTTGATGAAAGCGTCGCGAACGGTCCCTGAAAATTCACTGGCGACAAGAACCCGCATGGGCTCAGACCTTCAGCCGCATTCTGGGAGGGTCGAGGTCTCTGTCTAGGGGGCCGCCGCGCGCGTCCGTGAAGTACTCGACCATCGCCCTTCCGTTCTTTTTCGCCGTCCGCTTTTTCTTTCGGTGCTTCTTCTCGGGAGGGTGCGGAAGATTCAGCTTGACGTGACCAGCCCGAACGGCTGCGAGTCTGTTTTCGGGAGTTGTCGTTTCCCACCAGAGCCGGAACTCGGCCTGTCGACGTTGTTCGTACTGCTTCGCCGGCTCTCTCGCCCTTCTCTCTTGCTCCAGGCGTAGTCGCTCGGCTTCGCTGATCCCGAGGCTCGTTCTCATAACATCGGGAAAGGCTTGCTGCATCACGAAAGCCTACACAAACGGCGTCACGGACGAACCCAGAGAGGCGGCCGGATCTTCTCCGGCACCCACCGGCTCGGCGTTCGACGCGTCATAGGCGCCGGCGTCGTCGAACGTTCCGGTTCCCGGATCGGTGGCGACGGCCGACATAGCGGCGGCGTTCTGGGCTTCACGCTGAGCCTTCATTGCGGCGAACGCGTTCGCGTCCTCCGTGATGATGTCCCCGGAAATTCCGCCCTCCTGCCACAGTTTCGCAAGCAAAGCCCGTATTTCCTGCGGAGCAAGAGCCTGGATCCTCGTTCCGGTCATCAGGAAGTTCGAGATGAAACCGATCCGCTCGTTTCGGTTGACCGCAGTCGAGGCCCCCCGGAAGCGGAAGTCCTGATCCAGGGCCTTGATGAGGCTTTCTTTCGGAATCACGAGCAGGGCGTCGAGGCCGAGATCTCGGCCGCCGATGTTCACGCGATCGTCGCTCGATCCATGAGCCGACCACAGCGCGAGAAGTTGATGGATCATCGGACGCAGCTCGGCTTCGGTCGTGAGAGCGTTGAGCTTCTGGCGCGCAAGGCCCTGAGAGAAGCGCCGCTCGCTTTCGGTGGCCGACACTCGGCCGATTTGAGACATCGCGCCGCGAACCTGCCTGGGCGTCGACATCGTGTCGTCCGAGATAACCTGAAGGTGCTCGATGAGCTGAAACACCTGACCGGCCGGGGCCGACTCGATCTTGAGCGTCTTCACAAGATCGGGGATGCCGACCTCCCACATGGCGCCCGGCCGGAAGTTCTGTTCCACGCCCTTTCCGAGACCGGCCTGCCGTCCAAGCAGGGTGATTGGAACGGTCGAGAGCGCCAGGTTGTCGACCAGCAGATTCATGATTCTGTCGATTTGCGAGTAGACCGGGCGCGCCGGGGTGAGATCGGAGATTCCGAAGAACGCTCCAGGCTGAAGGTTGTTTCGAACCGGAGCGTAGGGGACCATTCCGTGCTGATGCGGAAGCTCGTCGGGCCGACGATTGATCACCGCGGTGCGGTTCATGACGACCATGTAGGGCTTGTCGGCGCCACGACGCCACACCTCGAGAAGTTCCACCGGAGCCTCCTCCGGGGCTGACGGCGAGTAGAGGGCGCTTCGGTACGAAGGAACGCGCAGCATCCGGGCAATGTCCGCCTCCCAACGGTCGAAATCGGCGTTTCCGTTGAGAGAGCGCTCGACTGCCTCAAGAGAGAAGGGGAGCGGGCTTCCGGGGTCGTCCGACGCTCGATCGACGACCCACCTCTTCGTGCGCACAATGCGCTCGATGACGACGTCCTGCTCCTGGGCATCCTGGATTCGAGGATCGAGCCGGATCGAAAACGGATCGACAAGCCGGATCGACGGAGCCTTGAACCTCAAGATCTCCTTCCATCCGCTCTTCGGAATCGGGCCGACCGGGAATCCGGCTTTCGCAACCATGTCGCGCCACATGTCGAAGGTGACGGGCGCCTCTCCCGGGAACAACTCGCTTCCGTCCTGACCAGAAGGATCCGGAGGCTGCATCCCGGTCGCCATGGCCGCCTGGGCCACGGAATAGCGCCAGCGCTGACGCTCTTGCTCGTCGACGTCGAGCCAGACTTTCGTGTAGCGAGGCTCCCAGTTGATTTTCATTATCGACGTGCCAAGCATTCGCTTCCCGCGAAGCACCTGGGGGAGAAGAGACGGCCACGAGTTCACCTGGAGGGTGTGTTGCAACAGTCTCGAGATTGCCTTCGCGGTCTTCTGATCCTCGGCGCCGACCCCGTCCGCCTGGATCCACGGATCGGGCGAAAGGAGGATGTCCACTTCGGCCGCCACGGACGTCTCGATTCCAGAGAACCCGTAGGGGGAGTGCAGGTTCGACCGCCACATTTCGTGTTCCTTGCGGGGATCCTTTTTCCTGCCGTGGTAGACGGCCGCGCAGTCCACCATCTCTCTGAAGATCTCAGAAAGCTGAGTCGACAGGCCGTCATAGGCGCCAATCACCCACTTCACGAGGTCGCCATGCTCTTCCGAATCGATCCACTTGTCACTCATGTTGCAGACTCCTGAAGGTAGGTATCGACGCCCCCGAGGCGATCGCCGCGCGGAAATGTTCCGTCCTCTTGCATCATCGCAGGATCGAGCTCTTGGCAAAGCCAGAACGACTCCGCGTCGTAAAGGTCATCGAACAGCCCTGGCTTGTTGTACTCGGCTCCGACCGGGCGCCCGTCTGGCCCCTTCTTTCGCGTCAGGCCCCCAGACATCGCCCGGAGGAGGTTCCTGCAGGCCGGATCCCAGATGATGCCGGGGTACCGGTCTTTCCGGGGCATCATCAGCGCTCGATGAAGCGCCTCGCGAGTCTCGAGCTTGACGTACATGGTTCGAAGCTGGATTCCGCCGGACAGAAGAACGTCAGCATCCGTCTGCTCTGAGGAAGTCTGAATCCTCTGCCGAGCGGTCGCTTCCGGGCCGGCGTAGTCGACCCACTCAATGAGAGAGCCGGTCTCGAACCACGGAAGCAGCGGGTAGCCGCTTTTCGGATTGTTGATCTGCTCGATGATCTCGAGGGCGCGACGCCGATCCATCGCGGCGAGCGCATCGTAGGAAAGCTGCCCCGACGCATAGAGCACCAGGTCTCGAAACTCGTGGATGTTGATGTTTGACGGAGCAAGCTCGCGATAGACCCACACGCGCCCGGTCTGGTCGATCTGTCCGAACACGACCGCGGGGCGCCTCACTCCAAAATCCCACCCCCGAAACACAGGAATGCCGGCAAGGATGCCCCTCGTTTGAAGGCTGTAGAACTTCACTCCTCCGCGCTGATTGAACTCCGGGAAATAGGCGTCGCCGGAGCCTATGTGCCAGTCGATCTCGAATTCGCGCTCAAAGTCGTGCTCGGTCGGGTACCTCCGCTTTTCGGATTCGTACCACGACCGAGATCTCCGCTGCGGCTGTGACCACCACTCGATGCGCACGAGGGTGTGGCCCTTCGGGGTACGGTGAGCCTTTATCCCCGCGTCGAACGAGTCCGGGTACACGCGCCCCCTATTTGCAGACGTCCGCGGGGTCGAGGCCTGCCGCCGCCGCGCGTTCCCTGCAGTCGGGAGCTTTCTTTGCGATCGCCTCGACGGCAGCGACCGAGACAGCCGACTTGACTTCTGAAATCGACCGCTCGGCGGCCGCCAGCTCGGCCGACATGTTGCGCGATGCGAGCAACAGCAGCATTCGCGCCGCGTCGACGGGCTCGAGGCCGGCCTGAGCCGCCGTCAGCTCCGCGAGATCGGCTTCCTGGGCGGTCAGGCGCGGCAGCTTGGAGTCGCGCATCTTGTTCAGATCCGCCAAGCGCTGCGCGCGCTGCGCGTTGATCTCGGCCAGCCGTGCCGCCCGAGACGCGTTTTCGGCTTCGACGATCTTCGCCAAGGCGGCATCCTGAAGGGCGGTCGTCCGAACGACCAACGATCCGGCCGACGCATCAAAGGCAGAGATCAGCAGGAGCGCGACAAGAGCGAGTTTCTTCATGTGTTTTCCTATTTAGCTAGCAGCCATGATGGAGAATCCGGACGTAGTAGACGAGTGGCCCCACGCCTGGAAACCCACCAGCTTCAAGAACGTCTGAGTGAGCGATGAAACGGCGTTGAATTTGACGGTCGCTACGTTTCCCGAGACCGTACATGTGATTGCGTAAGTGAGCGTTCCGGTCGGGGATGCTGCCGCAGAGCCATCGGCTGCCTCGGAAGCCGCGGACAGTCCGCAGGTGACGACTCCCGCCTTGTTTGAGACGGCAATGTTGATGCGCCCGGTTCTGGACTGATAGTCCGTCCCGTCGTTTGCCGCAACTGTGTATTCGAAATTGACTCCACCAGATGCGCCCGACGGGATCGTGATGTTCAGGACTCCGGTGGCCGAGGATTCCGTAAGTGTTTGCGGGTAGCCTGGGGCCAAATAAGCCTGATAATCACTCGCGCCGTCCCTGTGCAGGCGGAAGATGCCGTATGACGGCGAATGCCAGTCGCTGATCCCGGAGCCTTGAAACTCGAATCTGGTTGCCCCCGCGAGCGAGAAGGTTGCGACTCCGCTCGCCTTATCCAGCGCTCCACCATCCAAGAAACACCACGTGTCGGACCCGTTGTCGCGAGTGCAGAGAGAGGCTCCGGTCGATGTACCGTTGTCGATGTTGGCCCCCCGATTAGTCCCGCCAATGCCAGTCCCCACAGTGACCGTGGAGCCCGAGTTCGTGAGGTTCGCGCTCTCGGCGTAGACCCCCGCGTTGTTGTAGGGAACCCGCGTGGAGG
>ERZ724522.1464-NODE-1464-length-12671-cov-5.641804_pt1 | contig 12671 bp, 16 predicted proteins | sample MGYA00376055_ERZ724522 | MGnify/ENA primary metagenome ERZ724522 (study PRJEB28724, sample SAMN07190884) | wastewater metagenome | isolation source: effluent of sewage treatment plant in Hong Hong | place: Hong Kong | collected 2016-03-17 ... | reverse complement strand
GCAGTAGTTCCACAAGTGGCTTATGAGATACTGCGGTGCATTCGTGCCGTATAACAAGTAGTAGACGAACCTTGCAAGGTAGACATCCATGTACCGCTTGACAAAGAAAGCCATCGCCCAGCGCCAGAAGCTCGAAGCCATGCGCATCGGACGAGAGCGCGCGCGGATGGCGCGACCTGTCGAAGAGCGAGAGCCAGAGCTACCCGAACTGCGCCGGCGCATCGTCATCGAGGACTGGGACTTCGGCCACCGCGTCCATGTCCTCGAACTGCATCGGACGAACAGGCGAGATTGTTATCGCGTGCTGGTCGACGGCAAGCCGTGGAAGGATCGTATCGGCTGGTCGGCAATCCTCGCCGGGTTACGCAAAAGTATGCCGAGGGTAGGTGCAGAATGAGACGAATCTGCGAATCCTGCGAGATGGGTTACGCACCAACCGCCACGGCATGTCCGTGGTGCGGATGCGACACCGACCTCAGTCACACGTCAGACGTGACATCCGTCATTGACACCGAGTGTTACGTCGATTACTGGCTGTGCATGTTTGAAACTGGCGAGGTGTTTCAACTGGCGCACGACATAACGCTCGATATACCCGGCTTGCGCCGTGCGTTGTCCCGCTACCGAGTCGTTACGTTCAATGGTCTGCATTACGACTTCCCGATCATTGCGCTGGCGCTACAAGGTGCAACGACACAAATGCTGAAAGCCGCCAGTGATCGAATCATCGTCGGAAAAGAACAACCCTGGCACATAACGGACGACCGCCTCGACTGGATCGATCATATCGATTTGATTAACGTCGCGCCCGGCGTGTCGTCGCTGAAAGCATACGGCGCGAAGATGCATAGCCGGCGATTGCAGGACTTGCCGATTCATCCATCAGCATCGATTCGCTGGTGCGATCGCGTTCTATTGCGCGACTACTGCCGAAACGACTTGCAAACGACCCGCGATCTGCTCGACACATTTCCAGCGCAGATCAAGATGCGCGAGGAAATGTCGATCGAATACGGTATTGATCTGCGCTCGAAATCAGACCCGCAGATCGCAGAAGCGGCCATGAAATCGATGCTGCCGTTTAAGGTCGAAATACCACCCGTCGTGGTCGGCGAATCGTTTTATTACAAGCCGCCTGCATGGATGCGATTCCAGCACCTCGACGTTCTGGATCGCATCGTCGAGTATCCGTTTTACATTAACGCGACAGGTGGTGTATCTGCGCACATCGACAATCATCTGATCGATTGGAGTGACAAGGCCGTTCGACTCGATGCGCATGGCAAATGGGTGACTCGTCCCGCTGAATGGACGCATCGTATGGTGACAATCGGAGCGACGAGTTACACCGTCGGAACGGGCGGTCTGCACAGCACCGAGGCGAATATCCTGTTTCGTGAAACCGACACGCACCGACTCATATCCCCCGATGTGGCGAGTTATTACCCTTCATTGATCGTGAATCTCGGTATCTTTCCGCGCCAGATCGGTGAGATATTCCGATCGACATATCGCGGATGGTACGACACTCGACTTGACGCCAAGGCGAAGGGAATCAAGAAACTGGCGAACAGTCTCAAAACACTATTGAACGGGATATTCGGGAAACTCGGCAGCATGTGGTCGATATTCTTCGCACCGGCAGAATTGATCCAGGTGACAATCACCGGCCAGCTCGCACTGTTGATGCTCATCGAGATGATGGAAACGTGCGGCATACCTGTCGTCAGTGCGAATACAGACGGTATCGTCGTGAATTGCCCACGCAGCCTCGAACCGATCTACCGCGACATCATCACATGGTGGGAACAAACGACCGGGTTCGTCATGGAAGATACGTATTTCCGCCTGCTGGCGTCACGCGACGTGAATTCGTACATCTCAATCACCACAGATGGTGAAACGAAATTGAAGGGTGCGTTTGCGCCGGCAGAACCTGGCCCGTCTGGATGGCCGAACCCGACCGGCCAGATATGCGTCGATGCAGTCGTTGCGTATCTGCGTGACGGCGTACCACTGGAACAAACGATTCACGCCTGCGCTGACGTTCGACAGTTCATCTATGCACGAAGTGTAAAAGGTGGCGGGTCATATCTGGATCGACCGCAGATGCCACGCGCCACTACGCAGAAACATATGCGGGCCGTTCTGGAATCGGTCGGGTACGCAGCGGATTTACCGAAAGACATACTCGCAGCCTGCTATGCGGATGTACGAGAACGCACGCATGGCCGCGCCGAATATCTCGGCAAGGTGGTTCGCTGGTACTACGCGACTGGATCGACCGGGTGCATCCTGACGCCAGAAGGAGGTCTGGTGCCGCGCAGCGAAGGATGCCGACCCATCATGACGCTACCGGACGAGATGCCCTGCGACATCGATTATCAATGGTATATTGACGAATCGGCATCGATACTGCGTGATATTGGAGTGACGAAATGACCTACGGTTGCCATAACAAAGACGCCGCAGACGGTCACTGGATGCCCGACGGGTTGATCCGTGCGCAGTCTCTTACCAGCGTGCCGATCGCGCAGCAACGATTGAAATATGTTCCGTTTCGCAACACCCGCGAATGCGGATATGATAACCAGAAAACCGATAAACGATGCGAAGGATGCAAACATGTACGAACCTGAACACCGAGAATCAGTTGTAGAACAGATTATCGGCGGCGCGATCTTCGGCCTGCTATTCTTCGCGCTGGTCGTGGTGATGATCCCATGACTATACCGTTTCGTACCGAGATGGCGATGGCGCGTGAGACATTTCAATGCCAGGCGACGAACAAACGCGGGGTCAGATGTAAGACCAAGGCACAGAATATGTACGGCGGCAAATCATTATGCAATCTGCACCATCGCAAGGCTATTGAGGCGGTGCTAAAACCCCGACTACCGCCCGACAGGATTCGATGAGTTTATCGGCCCGATCTGCTTCATCCCCGTATCGGGCAGCAAACCGATTGAGAGCATCTTCCGCTCGGCTTGATACATCTTGGTAAAACTGCCCACTGGTGGCAATTCCACCCGTGGAATGTTGTCCGATACATGGGGGCGCTGGCAGGCGCAGCCTTGGAGCGTTACGACCAGCAAGACGCAGACGCTCGATTTCAGCAAGGTTTTCATCTTTTTGCTCCGTCAGTTGTTTGATTTGTTTTCCGACCTCGACCAGCGCATCATAATCGGCCTTGGCGTGATCTGCTTCGCACGATTGATACCCTTTGTAGTACGCACCGCTGATCGCCGCACCAGCGATCAATAATGCTGCCAGGATGATATACGGGTTCATGCCGACTCCCGCAAGCATAGCTCTTGCTCTTTCACCCGGCGCTTGCTCAAACCGGGTAGCTCGACGTAAGCGCCCATGATCTTTGCCTTGTTCCACCGTGGGAGCTGATTACACGCCCCCTCGATGTCACCCGCAGACAGGAGTCGGCTGGCGGTGCTGTTGCAGGCAATGGTCGGCCCGATGTTATAAACAGCGTCCCCGAAGGCCGCCAGCACGTTTGCAGGCAAGCCTGGGTGACACCTCTCCACCTGATTGACCGCCGCCAGCATATCCTTATCCAGCCGCGCCTTGCATTCGTCAAGGCTGTACTTCTTCCCGCGCTGCACACCCGTCGTGCTGCCGTAGCACACGGTCAGGATTCCCGGCGGGTCATAGTAGGCGTACTGGCGTAGCCCCTCAGCGGGGATGGCAATCGCCGTCGCCGCTGCCACTGCCAGCGCGATAACCTTCCGGCGATCGTTGCGTCGTTCTACCACGGTTGAAACCCTTTCTTCACATCAAATGCGTACTGCTTCATCCAGTCCGGCTGCAATTCGCCAAACCACTTCGTGTCGGTCAGCGCCTCCAGCTTGCCGCACACATCACACTGCCCTTTATGCCAGTCGGACAGATGGCTGACACACTTGTAACCGTACCGCGTCCCGCAATAGTAACAGACCATCTTCGGGCTTTTGCTCGGCGGCACGTCACACATCCTTCTGCGCCACAAGTCGCGCCACGAACGCGCCGGACACCGCCAGCAGCGACAAGATGGCGAACGCGTTACGCGGCATCGCGTCGATGAACAAGGGCAAGATGACCTCGCACCCGGAGAGCAGGCCGGCCAGCAACATCAAGCGGATTGACCACGCCCGGCGCAGGATGTCCTTCCAGTAGTCGTAGAGCTTCATTCATCACCCCCAAAAACAATGATGAGAATAATTGTGCATACGCACAGGGTAAGCAAAAAGGTAGCGTTATCCACACTCACATCCCTCCGGTGGTGCCGCCTTTGAGATGCACTGCTGTTTTGAACGCCTCCCACACCGCCACGCCAATCCATCCCAACAGGATGACGATGCCCCAGCCGCCTACCTGGGTTTTCATCGCCTCCCACCGCGCCTGCTTTTTCTCCTGCGCGTCCAGCCATCTTCTGAAACAGCGGTGGTGCTCGGTATGCTCATCAGGACTCAGCCCTTCGGCATGGTGCAACCGCAGGGCTTCTGCGATTGCCTCCACGTCGGCGTCGGTCAAGCATCTGGATCGACGCTCATCATGGTCAACCATGCTTTGCCCTCTCGTCCATATAAGCGTTAAGACAGTGATGTTCGTCGCCAAACGCGACGTCGATTAAACGACGGGCAGCGCTCCATCGCACGTCATCACGCAGCCGCCACGCACGGCTGCTGATCGTCTCATCCTCGTCGCCGCCGAATGCCGCGTTCGCCGTCTGGTCGAAGCCGATGGCGATGCGCATAGCTCGACGCGGGCTGCTGACGATGGCAACAAGCTGCCATGCCAGGCTGACGATGGCGGCAGCGAGGCAGAGTAGCCAGAGGATGAAATGACGGGCAATCATTGCGGCCTGCCCGTCACGATGGCCGCCGCACGCCCCGCGCCAATCAAGCCCGTCTGCTCAAGGTAGCCGATCATTAACTGAACCCCGAGCAGATTGCGGTCTACCTTGTCGGTGCGCGGATCATCAATGATCGACCGTAGCGTTACCACCACCGGGTCTGCGCTGTTGTAGATGGCGATAATTTCCTCGATGCCGAACAGCAGCTTGAAGGCGATTGGCCCGATCTCATTGATACGCTCAGGGGCTGGTGCCGGCGCTGGCGGCGGCACAACTGGGGCGGGATTCACCCATTCCCCGCCGACAAGCTCTGCCCCGTTGACGGTCGTGTCCGGCACGTCGGTATCGTACAGTGTAGCGATGTCCGGATGGAACAGCCCGGCAGGATTGCCAGCGGCAATATCACGGACTCGATTGTTCTCAACCCATGCTTTACGCATTTGTTTTCTCCTTGTGTTCGCCGCAAGCGCCATCGTTCCGCATGGGCGGGAATAGTGAAATAGTGGAGTTGTCAGGCAGTAGCACCACGGTCGGCGGATAACGCCGGCACAAGCCCTGCTCGTCTGATTGAGGAAGGAAGTGGGTGCAGGATTGGCAGGTCATTTAGTAGCCCTCAGTCCAAAACAAGAGAACGGCACCATTTCCTCCCGACGCGGGTGTGTAGCTGGTGCCAGTGTTGGCATAACCTCCGCCGCCCCCGCCAATACCACCGTTACCTGCCGAAAGATCGTTGCCGCCAGCAGCCCCGCCGCCGCCGCCACCAAAGCCTCCGTTTCCAGCTTTTGCGCTCGATCCAAAACCTGCGCCGCCGCCACCACCAGTTCCGCCAGGGCCGCCGTAAACTCCACCAGCTCCGCCGCCTCCGGGGCCGCCAGGGCCGCCTGTCTGCGTGCTTGATACGTAACTGCCTCCAGGCCCTACAAGTGCTTGATTGGCAATACCAAGCAAATCATTCATTGGAATGGCGGCGCTACCAGCCCCGCCATAAACGACCCCTCCATTACCAAACGCGCCGCCACCACCTCCGTAAAGAGTGGAAGTCGCCCCTGCTCCGCCATTTTTCAGGCCGCCGCCACCACCTGCGCTATTTAGCGTAGAGTTTCCGGCACCTCCTGCTCCGCCAAAGCCGCCACCACCGCCTGCAATGTTGTTACCTGAACCGCCATTCCCGCCGTTGCCATATGGAGAGCCAGCGCCTCCACCACCACTGCCTGCCGTGGACGGGCTGCTGCCACCCGATGCTGTAAAGGATTTCCGCAAAGCGCCGGACGCGGAGCCTGCACCGCCAGAACCGCCGGTTGTTCCGCTTCCATTTGTTCCGCCTGTTGCCGATAGCAAAGTGCCAAAACTGGACGTTCCACCTTGAGACGCAACAGTGATAGTCGGCAAAGATTGACCGGGAACCACATCAAGGATTCCCATTGCAAAGCCAGCACCACCACCGCCCGCTGTATTCACGGCGCTGCCGCCGTTGCCGCCGCCGCCCCATGCCATCGCAAGAATCTGATAAACGTTTTGCGGGACAGTTTCGCCTGCATAGGTTCCTGCGGTCAGAAATGACTTGCAGCTTTTCCACTCAGGCGGCGCAACACGAGTGGGCGCATTCGGCGGCAGCGGATAACCGTAAGTTCCTTTGTTCATTAGAAGTCACCTCCCAAAGCAATGACGTTAAAGGTCTCCGCGTTATTGGTTGCGGCGCGGAGACTGTAACCGGTGGGCAGCACCAAGGGCAACACTTGGGTCATCGTATTAGTGTTGAGTTGGGCTTCCCACGACGGCAGAGTACCAGACGGCGTGATGGCCGTAACTGGCACCTCAGTCAGCAGACGCGCGTCAGCACCATCATGGATGAACAGGCGGATCATTCCGGCTGTGGTGGTGCCGGTGGCCTTGATGTTGATGGCGTCGATGCGCGAGCCGGATGCACCTGCCGTGAAGATGGTGCCGATGGTGCCGGTGCCGTCGCGGTTTGTATTGGCGGTGGCTACCTGCCCGATGCCGCAGCGAGGTGTCGATGCATATTGAGGCGATGTAGACATGGATATATCCCCCTACTTAGAGTATGGAAAGTGCAACGGCTGGCGGCAAAGACGCGCCGGCAGCGGGCAATGCGCCAAGTGATACCGTCCAGTTTGAAAACGTCCCGCTATCAGCAATCTGGTCGACATTGACGGTCAGCGCCCCGGTGCCGGAATCGTAGGCGGTGATGACCCCGCCCATACGCTTGTACGGCATTGTGGTGTAGGCAACGGTAACGCTCTGCCCGACCGAGAACGCCTTGCCGGTCTGGATGGTGAGGTTTTGCACGCCAGAGGCAATTGTCAAGCTGGTTGAGCTGGTGGCCGACGTACCCGGCGCATTGATCGCGGTCAGGGCTGAGGCGGCAGCAGCGTTTGCCTGATTGGTCGCCAGCGTGACCTGTGCCGCAGCGAGAGTGACTTGATTTGCGGCCGCAACTGCACTGGCAGCAGCATTCCCCGCTTGCGTCGTGGCCGTCGCTGCGTCTGCGGCCATCTCACCCTTGACCGTATTGACTTGCCCGGCCCAGGTGTTTATCGAAGGTACAAGATCGTCCTTCTGCGCCAATACAAACGCAGCCGCCGCCGCGCTGAATTCGTCGCGCGTCATCGTCGCCGGATCAGGCGCAGCCGGCAGTGGCGGTATAACTTCGGTGATAGTCGTCATGTCAGTCCTTTGATTTCCACCGGCATGATACCACCTGTGAGTTCAGTTGGCACCTGCCACGATTTGAAATACCCATAAACGAAACTATGCGTGTATGCCGTACTGCCGACGCATATCAGCGGTTCGGCGCGATGCGATTTCATCTGACGGATGACTTCGTTTTCGCTGCCGGCTTCCACATGCACATCGAGATTCAGCCGCTCCGAATACGCGCCCTGGCGCAATTCGATGTCACCGAATGTATTTTCGACGACGCGAGAATAATCGTCGATGCTCGACGCCATCCCCCATTGAGTCGTGCCGAGTTGCTTCATCTTGCCAATAACACAAACGCCACACGCAGCAGCCGCCCCGGTAGCCGCCGTTATCGTTATTGTCAGCGTGGCGGACACATACGGCGGAATATCGGTAAATAGCGCCTTGTCCTCTTGAATCAGTTCTTCATAGTACCAATCGTACCAATTATCAACCGGATGCGATTGCAACGATTTCGTTTCAGTCCATCCGCTGATTGACTGCGAAACAGTGATCGATGCGCCGGACAGGTTCAGAAACGCAGCGGCATTGACCAGCACGCCCGGCGTAAGAACCAGCGAGATCGACCCTCCGTTGGTCGTCTGCGAACCGTATGACTGATCGAACATCTTCCAGCGATTCGTCGAGTTATACGGCGTTCCGGTCGTCACCTTCAATGACCCGATATGCAACCATTTTGTCGCGTCGGTCAGCGGATTACCCGTGTTGCCTGCCACAAGTGACTCGTAAAGCAGATGCACATTTGTCCCGATGCTGGAAACGATGTCGCCAACGGCGTATGTTACTGCACCGGAATACACCGGATACACAACGCCAAGTTCGATCCACCACGTCGGGCTTGACGACGGCGTATGTCCGATATTGCCGTTCTGCAACGAACGATAGATCGTCTGCGGCTGACCATCGACCGCCGCCGCGCCACCCACCAACGCGCCAAGCGCATATGTCGTTCCGGCGTTATACGCAGCTTGCGTCGCTTCCGGCACATTACTCGACGTTAGAATCGAATCGGTGATCTCAAGCGGACGGATGATACTGAAATCATAATCGGCCATAATTAAGCCCTCACTTGCGGCATACCGTCAATATCCCATTTATCTTCGATCTGGAATATCAGACGATTCGTGCGTTTAATATCGGCAATATCCGCTTGCGTGATGGCGCTGGTTTCGCACAATTTCTGCAACAGCGCATTCATCTGTTCGCGTGCTGCCTTCTGTTCATCGACATACGGACGCGGCGTAATTTCCTCGCCCTCATGAATCGGTGCGACCATGTCATACGGCACATACGACGTGCCGATGGCGAACCCTGGGAATCGAGGATCGCTGGTTATTGCCTCATACGACGGATCTCCGGGTTTGGCAAAAGCCGTTTCTTTCAGTGCTGCCGCTGCATTGGCGTATTGTGTAGCACTCATGCCTGCGACGATCAGTTTGTTTGCCTCCAGTTCTGCATTGACGGTCGGTACATCTCCACCCCCACCGACCGTACTGACAGCCGCGCCGCCAAGCGGTTGAACGGTAGCAGGTGACGTCATGGCACGTTCGGCTGCAATCGCAGCACCCAACGCCGCAATCGCAGCCGAAACACTCAATATCCGCGTATCGATCCCACGAAGCGCATCGAGTTGCGCCTGCGCCATTGCCAACTGTGCGTCCAGATCGGCAAGCTGTCGTTCGGCAAGTGCCAACGCCTTGTCCGCCGCTGTGAGCTGATCGCCACTGATAACACCAAGCGCCTCAAGCTGCGCAGCCAGGCGAAGACGATCTCGATCCTCCGCCACCCTGCTCGTATAGAGTTTCGCGTCGAGTCCAGCAGTCGATGCGGAGATGGCCGTCTTCAGATCGTTGGCATCCGGAAGATACCCGCTCGACTTGGCATTCTCAAGCGCGTTCGATATGAATTGCATACCGGCGACACCGGACTGCACCACCGAACTTGTAACCGAACCGCGAAGCGATTTGACACCTTCCGATATGGCATCCATCACCGATTTGATCGCTGATACATGCTCACGCGCAGTATCAACCGCCGATTGGGCTATTTTTCGCTGCGCATCAATCGCACGGCGAACGGCGTCCATCGCCGAATCGGTTGCCGATCTGGCTGCTGCGAGATTTCGTTCAGCAGCTTCGCGTGCAGCCTGCGCAGCTTCGGCTGCATCTTGCGCCGCCCATATCGCCGATTGCATACCACGCAACGACTCGTCCATTGCGGCGAGTTCATCCTTGCGACGTTCAGCCAACGCACCTGCGCGATTCCCCTGTGCTTCCATCAGCGCGATTTCAAGCTGCCGACGCTGTGCTGCAAGCTGAAGCGCGGCAGAGTTATCAACCGTCGTTTCAGTCTGGCGCGCAATTGTTTCGGTTGATTTGGCCGCAGCCTCATTTGCGGCCGCTTGTGTTTTCGTCATTTCGGCAGCAGCTTCGGCAAGCTGGATCAGAAGCGTCCTGCGCGGATCGGTTGAGGCGATCATCGCCTCGTCGAGTTCGTCCCAATAGGCTTTTACGGCAGGAGTGATCCCGCCCTTTGATGCGATGTACGCCTGCGCCTGTTCGGACGTGATACCAGCGGATTCGGCCAACTTGCCCAACAGTTCCGTGTATTTTCCTTCTGCGATCTTCGCCGTGAATGCGGCCGCGCCTTTGGTATCACCTGTCTCACTCATCAGATTGGTGTATGCCGACACCGCACTCGCCTGGATCAGCGCATTCGCCTGTTTAGCACCGAGTTCCCGAATCTTGCTCAACTGTTCCTCAGTGGCGGACAGCTTCGATGCCTTTTCAATCGCCGCAGACGTGGCGCGTGCGATGTCATTCAGCGACTTTTCGAGCGGCGACATGTCGAGTTCGGCAAGCGCAAGCGAAACGTCGCTCATTTGCTTCGTGAGTTCTTCTGTATTCGCAGTTGCTTTCTCGACTTCTGGATGCAATTCAAGGAATGCAGCGCCAAGCTGATTCAATGCAGCGAGTTGCTTCTGGCCGGCTTCGGTCGTGATGTCGATACCAGATACCATTTCCTTAAACGCCGAAGTGCTGGCCGGTACGGATAAACCGACAGCCTTAAATGCTTCGTCAAGCCGCCGTGTTTTCTCCGCTGTCTTTTCAGTCTCGGTCATCAGCGAGAACGTCATCGCCTTCTGCATCTCTTGCGCCGTAATATACGCCGGCAGACTGTTCTCCAGTTCCCCGAAGTTCTTCATCAGCGCATCAGCAGCGGCAGACAGTTTCGGATCGGCGATTTCCTTGATGAGCGCGATCAGTTCGTTCGTTTTGAGCTTGCCGAGGAAATTCGCGGCGCCAGCGGCATCCGAGTTACTGCCCGTCCATTGCGCGCCGTTGTTGCCATCGAACGTGCCGCCCGTCAGTGTCTTGCCGCCGACGAGGATGTTGCGGTACGCGACGCCGGAGGCCGAGCCTTGCGGATCGAGCTTGTAGCCTTGCTGGATGGTCAGGTCGGCGACTTTCTTGCCCGCCATGGCATACAGGGCGGCGGCCTGCGCGTAAGCCGATTGGCTCAGCGCCTGGTTGCCGAGCGCGTCGCCACCTGACATCGTGAAACTGGAACTGTAGCCGCCTGCGCCAACCTCGCCGTATTGACCTTGCTGCGGCCCGCCGCGTTTGCCGAACAACCCTACTGCATTGGCGACGACAAGCGCGGCGGCGGCATATGGTGCGACGGCTGCAAACGACGATGCAGTACCGGCAAATGCAGCACTGGCAGATTCCATGACAGTTGCGCCTGTCTCCATCATTGTCGTAAAAGTCGGAATGATCGTGCCAAGGTTACTCACAGCAGTACCGATAGATGGCAGCGACGATAACGTTGATCCGATAGACATCATACTACCGATATCGCTTAATCCAGATGCGCCAGTTGCCAAGCCCGCAGCTTGCGCAGCGCCAGCAGCCATGCTCCCCATACCCGTCAATCCGATATTGATGAGCCATTTCTGCACGGTCATCTTGTACAACTGTTCGAGCAGATACGTTTTGATCGACGCGCCAATTTCGCGGAATGCGTTCTTCCCCTTGTTGGTAATGTTCATGAACGTATCGTGAGCCAAGTCATCGACCATCTTCCAGCGATTTTTTTCGACTTTCTCTATCTCTTTGATGGCTTCTTTTTCAGCCTTCAATTCGTCTTGGCGTTTCTCATACGCAGCTTCGGCTGACGCTTTTTCCAAATTCAGATCGCGCTGCATCTTCCGCAGTCGGATGTTTTCACGCAGTGCTTCACTTTCCGCAGTGCATTGCCCTGTCAGATCGAGGATCGCAAGTTTTTCCTCCATAGCTGCGGTGGTTGCGTTGTAACGCTCGGCAGTCAGTAGCGCCTTTTCTTCTTTGGTCTTACCGATGGTTTTGATCTCGAATTCGAGCGCAGCAATGTTTTTTTCAATCGCCTCGTTCTCTTTGTAGATGTTTTCGGCTTCGGCGATCATCGAATCAAATACGCTTTCGCGCCATTTGCGTTCTTCCTCGGCAAGTTTCTTCGCAGCGGCCGCACGCTTATTCGCCGCCGATTCTGCTGCTTTAATGTTGGCACGGTCATACTTGGCATTGATTTCGCCAAGTTTCACGCGATAGCGTTCGGCCTCAACGATCTGTTCGGCATTCGACAGTTTGTTCAATCGTAACGCCAGCGCATATGCGTCATTGAGTTTCTTGATTTCATCCTGACGCTGTTCTTCCTTCGTCTGGTGCATTCCACGGAAGTCATCAAGCGCCTTCTGATTTACTTTCGCCTGCTCAATCGCTGCGTCCTCTGCGGCCTTTACGGATGCGTTGTGGCCGGATATTTCATCAAACACCTGTTGCTTTTGCGCCTTTGCGAGATCATCGAGCCGTTTTATTTCAGCAGAGAACGCGGCGCGATCTTTCGCATCGGTGCTAAACAATTTCGACTTGTTCTCAATGAAATACTTGAATTGCATCGCCATATTGCCCATAGCGATACCGAATGACGCTGCTGCAAAATGAATAGCATTGAACGCATCTTTCAGCCATTCAAACGTCGCCTTGCTGGCTTTGACAACAGTTTCCCAATTCGAGATCGCAGCGATAACAACGCCAATAGCCGTAGCGACGGCTAGAATCGGATG
>ERZ724522.1463-NODE-1463-length-12674-cov-11.265948_pt1 | contig 12674 bp, 10 predicted proteins | sample MGYA00376055_ERZ724522 | MGnify/ENA primary metagenome ERZ724522 (study PRJEB28724, sample SAMN07190884) | wastewater metagenome | isolation source: effluent of sewage treatment plant in Hong Hong | place: Hong Kong | collected 2016-03-17 ... | reverse complement strand
CACGGTCACACGCTCGGGGGTACACCGGGCGAGACGGGCGGCCACGTCATTCGGGATCACGGGCGCCACGACCGGGACGATCCGCCCCCGCACCGGCGATTCCGGGGCGCGAGGGGGCTTTTCGCGCTTCACGGGTGCCTTCGCTTCCGTGATTGGGCGCTTCAACCCTGCGATTGCGTCGGCCACGTAGCCCGAAGGGGCGCCCGGAGCGATCACGCGGCGCCCGTCGGGGAGCATGGTCGGCGGGGCGTCCAGTGCCACGGGTCGGGTTGCGATGGTGCACTCCGAAGCTTCGGCCGCGTGCTTCCGAATCACCGTGAAGAGAGCGAAACGGGCGGCCCCAAGCGCTTCCGTGCGCGCGCGCCATTCCGCCGCGGCCGTAAGCCAGTGCGGCGGCGCTTCGCCGCGGGCCGTGTGCCACGCCGCGCACTGCGCGAGCGCGTTCGGGGCGTACTCCGCTTTTCCGGTTTCCTTCACCGCGTGACACTCGCGCCGCACCGCTCCAGCGGCGGCGACCGCGGAGTGCAGGGATTCCACGAATGCGCGGGTTGCCGCGTCGGGCGCATGGTCGGGGTCGACCGAAACGCCGATTGCGTCCAGCGCACGAAGCTCTGATTCACACTCTTGGAGCACACTGTCAGCCCAGCGTTGCAGCATTCGGGCGGCGTCGCGCGACGCCTCGTGCGCCGCTTTCGCGCGCTGGTAGACGGCGAATTCGGGAATCACCGCCCGCGCCCGGTCTTTCGGATGCCTCGCACGCGGGGTGCCGCGAACCGACAGTTCAGCGAACATCGGGCAGGTGTGCGACGGGTTTGCCGCGTGCACACAGTGCGTGGCGCACCATTCGCAGAAACGGCGCGCGGCCTCGCGACCGAATGCCGCGACCGTGTCTTCTCCCGTTTCGGCGTCGCGGCGCTTGATGTCACGGACCATGCCATGACGCCACGTCTCGAAAAGCGACGGAAGCGAACGCGCGTCGGGGTGTGCCAGCGAATGCAGGAGAAACCGGAAGGCCCGATATTCGGGAAAGTCTCCCGTCGCCGCGTCGCGTGACACGGGTTCGGAAAACTGGAAAACCGGAGGGGTTTCCGTGGGGGCGTTGCACGCCGCGAGACGTTGCATGTGCAACGCGACCACCGCGGGGTGGAGCGGAAGCATGGAAAGGTCGGAGACACCCTCTGACAGCGCCTTGACATACCGGGTTTGCCAAGTGGCAAACGCCGCTTCGGCACGCCTTTCGGCGTCCAGCCGGGGGCGCACGACTCGGCGGATCATGCTGCGGGCGAGCCGCTTTGCGGCCTTTTCGTCCGCGGGGATTGTCAGCCGTCCCGCGGCGGCCTCGACGTGCATGACAGTGACAGCCGTCTCGCGATACCACCTGTGCGTCATGACCGCCGCGGGCATCGGGCGGTGCTTGACGCCGGCCGCGTCCGTCCAGGCTTTCGGCGCGGTGAAACCGCGCGAACCCCCCTCGCGGGGGGCGGGGGGCATCACGGGTGTGTCGAGCATCGGCGCGCGCGTGACGGGCGCCAACGGCTCCACGGTGACAGACGTCACGGGGATCGTGGTGCACCACCGCGCCAGCGTGACGGCGGTGTCCGCTTCCGCGCGGAGCGAGAGCTCCGCCAGCGTCCGCGCATCGATGGTGACCGCCCCGTCCCGCTGCCACGCGGGCGGGGGGACGGGCGTTTGACGGTGCGGGCGCTTCGCCCAAGGGGCGCCGCTGTCTTTCTGGCCTTCACGCCAAGGGCGCCCGTGGGTCGGAGTCCAGGCGGCGCGCGGTTCGCGCCACAAGTGCCCCGGCGGGGTTCCGGGGGGCGTCAACCCCCCGGAATCTTCCGGTTTGGTGGTCATGGTCATCCTCCGGGCTCCTGGAGCCCCGCAAGGGTCCGCCGGGGCAGACTCCGCACGGGGGCGAGAGTCGGGGGCGGGCGCTTGCGGCGCCTTCGGGGTCGGGTGTGTCGCCGCCGCGGTGTGCGGGGCGTGTGCACCGCGGCGCAGCGCCACGGGGCGGGGGGCCACACTGCTAGCGGGGTGCCGACGGCCAACCTGGGAGAATTCGCCTGCGGTTTGCTGCGGCGCAGCGCGTGAAAGCCTCGGAATTCCGGGGGTTCTGTTGGCACAAGCTTTGCCGTTTGCGGCGGCGCACATTCCCGACTCGCCCGTTTTGTTGGACTCCAGTCCAATCCTTTGGACTCTTGTCCAATCATCGGGAATTCCGGGGCTTTCGCTCCGACCCTGGAAAGAATGCGCGTAGACTTTGCGCGAACGGTTTGCGGAAGCAATCCTCGTGCCGTCTACTTTTCCCTTGTTTCAAGGGGTTTCCGCCGGAATCGGCAGAATTGGACTCTAGTCCAAAGTGTGGCGTTTTGCCACAGTCTAAAAGCGAAGAATTGGAGCATGACACGCTCCCTCGGTTTCCAGGGTTCAGCCCTTTCAGGCCCCCGATTCGACGGTTTGGAGTATGTCCATATGCGCATGGTACTATACATGCGCCGTAAGCAATGTTTGTGCCGTCGAACATAGGCAAGGCACATGCCGTGAACGCAGGGGGTTGATTCCCGATAGTCCCGATTCAACCCGCCCCTCCGTAGGAGCTCCTAGGAGCCCTTCTAGGGGCGCGGAGGGTGCCCTAGGGGGTTGGGTAGCGCCGAGGGGAGCTCGAGCTCTCTACCCCCCTTCCAGCGCGATTGCGGGGCATGTTTCACCCTAGCACCTTGGCAGCGGTTGTCACGCACACACGTCATGCGCGGTCATCTTCGGCAGACCACACCTGACCAGTTGTATAGTACCGTACCGTATCGGCACGTAGTGTAACCTAGTGCACGGACAGGGGGTAGAGGGCGGAATTCAGGAGAGTATGGGGGGGAGAGGTACCCCTCTTCAAATGCGCAATGAAATTTCAGAATTCAGTTTCGGAACTTCAAATGCGCAATGAATTTTCAAAGTTCATTTTCGGGAAATTTTTTTCGGTAACCTTTTCGGACGCCAGTAACAGCCGAGGAATTGCGAAGGGTTTTATGTTTCGACCCCCGCGAATCCGCCTTAGCGGATTCGCTTCCCCCTCCAGGGGGACTCTTTTTAGGGTTTCTTTAGGACGAGGAAGTTACGCCAGGTTCTTCTTGCTGTTTTGCCAAGAAGACGAAAGATACAACTTCACCCGGCGCATACTTGGGTACGAGGGGAGAGGGCAAAGGTTACAGAAAAATCGTACGGGCTATGTCGATTTTTAGGAAACCCTTGGAAACAAGGTGTTTTTCTTTTGTAACTTTTCTGAGTTGCTCAGAAGTCTTCATTTCGCTACTCTGTCTTCAGGTTAACCTTCCATCCGGAGAACGAATAGAAAATGGCATCTGAAATTTACAATCCCTCTGTCGAGATAGCGACGCTTCCTTACCCCCTTGTTGGAGCTCTCAAGGGCGGGCAGCGAATCATCCTATCTCAGTCGCCCTCCACTCTTGCTTCAGCTTCACCTTCGCTGGCTTCGGCATTCCGAGTTCGCGATATTGGCAGCTGGTCAGGTTCGGTTGACGACGCTTCATACGGTCTCGCCTCGTCACAGACTGTTGCCCAGACAGTTACAGTCAATGACGCGGTCCTTGATGACATTACCGTTGGGCTCACGCTCAGCCACACAACCTCGGGGACGGCCACAGCTGACGTCGGCGCTGGTATGTTGCTCAAGGCTGAAAACGGCTCGGGAACTGCCCGCAAAGCAGCCATGTTTGCCGGTATTCTCACAACCGTAACAGACGGCTCGGAAGTTGGCGAAGCTCAGGTACTTCCTGCCGTTGCTGACACTGTTGTCCCCGGCCTGACGGTTAACGGTGTTGCATCTGCTGTCAACGGGCTGAACGTTCTCTCCGCGGCAACAACGAACCCTGTTCGTGTTTTTCCTTACGGCGAGACAAACGTGAGTCTCCGGCTTGCCGGCAAGGGCACAGGGTCGGTTGCTCTCACTAACTCGGCTAACAACGCTGTTCGTGTTGAGGCTAACTCAACCGGTCTTGGCTTCTTCGGTGCCACTCCGGTGGCTCAGCAGGCTTCGCAGACTGCGCTTACTGCAACCGTAGCCGGTGACATGCCCGGTCCAACCGCGGCAGAGATCACCACTCGTCTGAACCTGATTGAGAACCGGCTCAACGCAGTGTCGACCGTACTGCGCAACCTCGGTCTCATCGCAACGTAATCTCAGCTAGCAAATAGCAAAAGAAAGGGGAGGTAGTTAACTACCTCCCCTTTCTTTTATCATTCGTTGCTCTGGTCAGCTCAGTAGCGGCATGGAGCCAGTCTCTTGTTTCACGATCATAGGCTCATGAATAACGAGTATCTTACCCTCATCCGGGAAGATGCATACCTCCTGCACGCAGTGTCCCGATTCACAAACCTTACACTCTTCGTTTTCATCATGATTGTCTTCGTAGAAGAACCAATGATTACGATTCCAAGTTGCTCCAGCAGGTATAGTTGCCATGCCTTCTGCATCGGCTTCTGTTTTTATCCAGCAACCATCTCCTCTTCGTATTGAAGTAAATGTAATGACCGGGACTGTATAATTACTCTGGTTAATCATCTAGGCAGCTTAACGTTCAACCGGCTTAGTTCATGCAACCGACGCCAGCCGTTAGCTCCGATTGTCCATACATGGGATTCCTTCAAACGGAGCCAATCTCTGCACTGCGCTATGTCTATGCAGTTGAGCAGCTTGTTAGAATCGGGATATTGATCTTTGTAGCCTGGCAAACCGAATAGGTTAGGTGATAGCTTCCAAACGGCAACAAGCAGCTCGGAGAGGTTAACTATCCCTTTGCTTTCCTGAGCAACTGCTTCGGCAGCACGAAGTGTAACCTCTTCCGGAAGCAGAAAATAGGCCGACTTACGTTTCTTCGGAAGCTTCCGGGGTTCAGCAGTAGCGACAGGCTGAGATGGAGCGTTGCAAGCAGGGCAAACACTTTCGTCGCTACCTCTATGTCCGGCGTTAAGTCGACCTCGCCTATCAAGCGGAAGATAAGTCCGGAAGTCCATTTCCGGTTTTGTATACCAATGAGTCATCGTCTAAGCCTTATTCGACCAAATTCAACCTTGTTTTCAGACTTACTCTTAGAAGTTCTGGCACCTTCACGAGCGATCCAGAGAGCCATCAACAAGTCGCCAGTGTGTTTGTTAGGCATGTATGCGTACATTTCGTCGCATAGCTTCCTAACCTCGGGCTCTGCAGACTCAAGATTACCTTCCCATGAAGGCATAGTCCAGCAGCCCATAGCTAATTCGTTAGCTAAACTCTCGACGCCATACATGGGATCATACTTGTTACGTCCGGTATAGAAGGCGTTCACCCTGCATGACCTTCCGGCCATGTTCATGATCTGGATAAGCATTTCCTGAGCACCGTTACTCTCAACCCAAACCTCAGAGTTGAACAAACGCTGTTGCTCAGCGATCTTCTCCATCGTTTCGTTAACGTTCCAGCGTCCGAACTCAATATTCAGCAGCTGATAGTCAGATCTTTCCTTGTTCGTAGGTATCTCAAGGACTGTAATAACCGCAGTCGGGTCTGAAGTGGACTTCTTTTTGATGCCCAAGTCAACCCCTGTCACGGTACGACACCCTGGAGGAACTTTGATTAATCCCTCTTTCAGCAAGAAGCTCTGCTTACCCTTGAGCAGAGCGCCTTCGATCCATTCCATACGGAATCTTTCCTCGCCTTCAGCTCTCGGCTCAAGCATGTAAAGTCTGGAAAACTCCAAGGGACCTTGGTCCTCGTCTCGGATGGCCTCAATGCGTGGCATTGGGAAGTTTTCAGGATCGTTACTAAGCCCTGTTTTTGCATCCATTACAGGAAAGCGGAGAGACTTCCAGCCAGTCTTCTCCAAACGATGCATCAGGTCTTCTTTGTCCCAGACGTTGCCGATGGCAACAGCCCAGCCATCCTCTGAAAGACGCGAAAGTGCCTTTGTTCGGACAATACGCTCGGTCAGATCACGAGCTTCGGGCGTCAGAACCGTTTCAACCGAGTCTACGTCGTCCAAAACGAGACCATCGAAGCGAGCTCCGAGGAATTTACCCGTCAAACCGATGGCTGTAACGCTTGGATCTTTACGAATCGTGTTTCTCTGGACTGTGAATGAGTTCGCTGCCCATCTATCGCCAGGTTTCAGGTTCGGAAATACATCATGCAGCTCCGGACTCTCCGCGATATAGGTATTATGCGACAGAATTCCGCCAGAAATGTAGCTGTGTTGGCTCTCGCGTACCTCAAGAGCCCAGGTTTCAAGGTTTCGAGGTGTTTTCTCTATCTTGACCACCCTTTCGAGGTAGTGAACAGGCTTTTCTTGGTGCCGAGTGTTCAAAACAGGCCAAAAACGACCAATATCAACTGCATCTATGGACAATCGATATAGTTCTTTGTTGACATTGCGCTTTCTTTTGCAGATTCCGCCAAGATTTTCAAATGCATTGTATTTAGACCGAGATATTTTGGCTCTGACACCAGCTCGCATGAACAATCTGCGGAGCAAATCAAGGGTTGGCTTGCTTACATGCTCGATATGGCTGGGCACTCGACAGTCTCCCAGGCCAATAGAGCCGCCAAGAAAGCCATTTCGCTTGCGAGTATTGGTGTAAGTTTTCATGAAACCAGCTGACCAGAAGGCGGAGAGCAGTCTTCGTATGCTGCTGTCATCTAGTTTCCAGATGGCTTCATGCACATCGATGGGCCAACCATCCTTGAAGGTCACGACCTGCTTGGCGTATTCAGCTGGAGTTACATCGCCTCCGGATACTCTCTCAGCCCATTTGCCGCTATCTCTAAGGGTCCAGCCTAGCTTGTTGAAGAATTCAGCTCTCCGTTCGATCCAACCTCGCTGTCTATTCATCTTTCGGACGACTATATCGTCACCATCAAGACGCCCAGCCAGTAAGTAGCCAACTAGTTCAGCAGCTTCAGGAGGAACTTCATCCGCTGGTGTGCAGTCTTCAACAGAGTAGTCGCTGATTGCTACGACAGAATTACCGGGTTTGATGTCTTTGGCGGCTCTCCAGACGTAATTGTCCTGGGCGAGTACAAGTAGCGGATGATTTTCCGTTACGCGCATGGTGTGCCCATTGGCAAACTCAATCCGATAGCAACGCCCATTCGAGTTAAACGCTGATCTGCCAGTGACCTCCACGTATTTCCAGGTGCGCGGATCAAGTGTTTTGAGCTTGGTCCATTCAACTAGGCTTTCGATTGGAACCCAAACTCCATCGGCTCGAAGAACCTTGGTCCCCTTTACTTCGCATTTCATAGCGCCGACAATGTTGGTAGCCATCTGAGCTGCGTTGCTAAGAATACCGAAGCTGCGATTTGGATCTTTGCCAAGTCGCCAAAGAACGTGGCCAATCGCCACCTGAGTCGACTTTCCGGCTTCAGGAAAGGTCCAAATCAGGGATCTTTGGTTCTCCAAGATGGTTTGATGCATCTTATGATGGTGCGGCTGCTGCCGAATCATTCCGCCGTCCCGATTCTTCAATACATATTGGCAAAACCAAGATGGATCGTTGCGCGCAAGGACAATCATCGCTTTGCGATACTTGCGGACCATCTCCTTGGCTGCTTCGGGATCTTCCTCTGCTAGCTGCGCAATTGCTTTAAGATCCAGTTCCATCGTCGTCCTCAGCTTCCTGCGTCGCCACTATATCCGGCTTACCCTTGATGATCTTCATTGAAGAGTTCAGGGATTTGGTAAGGTTTTCCAGAATGACCTTGGCATCATCCGGAGTCATCTCGGCGATATCGTCGTCCTCGGGCGCCCCGTCTTCGAGAGGATGCCGAAGTATGTAACGCTCCGCGCGTGCCATTGATTCAACAGCCTGCTGCGCCTTGTTAGCGATTGAACCTGCAGTAGCTATGATCTGATTCAGATCTTTTAGGCTCAACTTGTCCTGCAGGAGCTCCTTGTCGCTCATACGACGCTGGATTTCCTTAACAGCTGTATTCATTGTCGATATGGCGTTGATACCGACAGCGCCGAATCCCATACAGAGTCTTCGGTTTGATTGGCGGATCAAGGTCTCTTCGTTGATGGCCTCAAGCCGCTCCTTGCGGGCAGCTAGAAGAGCAGTGGCTTCTTGCCGCTCTATTTCCTGTTCAGCCTTGTTGTATTCCTGTTCCCAGCTCTTGCCGCGTGGAGGAAAACTGTGTAGCGGGGGAGTGGTCTCCCTGACTGCACTTACGGCGTTGGCTGCGCCCTTGTCGGGCGTTTTATCGCCAGCTTCCTTCTTAGTTGGCCGACCGCCAACTCCGCGTTTGTTTGGCATCTGTAGTGGCTTCTGCATGGCGACACCAGGAGCAACGTTGTAATAACCTTCGCCATTTGTATGGTCCGGAGGATGGTCAGGATCAATTGGCCTGCCCAACTCGTCTTTTGGAGCTCCATACCATTTCGGAACTTTGGCTTCCGGCAAAGGATCTCTAATCTGTCCGGGTTTGAATGTCTTCATGCCGGCCCCACAATGTCCTGAGCGCTGTCAGTCAACTTGATGCCGCGAGCCGTATGCGGGAGCAGATCAATCAGTCCACGCTCCTTTAGAGCGCGAAGCAAGCAGGCTACCGTATTTGTTGAGGTTACACCCAACGATTCGAGCAGATCACGCCGACTGGGCGGATAGCCATTCGACCTTGTAAAGTCCCGAATTAGTATTAAAACTTGTTTTTGTCGTGCCGTTATCTTTTTTGCCATCTGTACACCTGTACAGATGTTATAACGGTTGTAACCTTCTGACAACAAACTAATATAGGTAAGATATGGCAGTACCCTCAGATCCTAGTGAAACGCGCGACATGAGTATGGGTGTCGCCGAAGAAATGCTCGGCACCGGCAGTAAGCACATGAAGCTTACGCGTCGTCAGAAGGAGCTCAACAACCTTTGGGCCTATTTCCGTGTTGCGGAACACGATGGAAAGTCAGTTGGTTGGGACGGTCGACCCGTACTCTCGATAGGAGATCGGGAGACCATATCTAGGTCGCAGTTTGTTCCGCCGGGTTATGAGATGATGGAAGATATGCCGAAGCACTGTCGGCGTCCCATTGCTCCGCTTGGCATTGTCCGCAATATTGTAATGCGCTTCACAGGTCTTCTGTTTTCTAACCGTCGGCAACCTCGTGTAGCTGTTCCTGGCGACGATAAGACGGAAGACTACCTTAATGCTCTGCTCAAGGATGGCGGCTTCTGGCCGGCCATGATCCAAGCGCGCAACTATGGCGGTGCGACAGGCTCCGCTTGTATTGGATACAAGTTCATCGGAGGTCGTCCTGTATTTGAGTCTATCGATCCGCGCTGGGTTACACCTGAGTTTGAAGGCCGCGGCTACTCCGATCCTATCAAGCTGACCATTCAATACACCTACTCAAAAGAGGAATGGATTGACGAGAAGTGGAAGACAGTTTGGTATTGGTATCGTCGAGTCATCGATCGTGTAAGCGATACGGTCTGGGTGCCTGTAAAGTGCAGAGAGAAGGAGCCTGCCTGGGATTTTATTCAGAGCAATAAGGTCAATCACAACCTTGGCTTTGTACCATACGAGTGGATTCAGAACTTCAAAGTCGACGATGAGACAGACGGTGATCCTGATTGTGCCGGATGTTACGACATGATCAATGCTGTGGATGAGTTGCTCTCTGAGGTCTATTCAGGAACAGTGCTCAACCTCGATCCGACATTTATCATCAATCCCGGCGAAGGTAATTCGAGCATTTCTCAGATCAAAAAAGGATCTGACAACGCAATCAAGTTGGGTAACGGCGGCGATGCGCACTATATGGAGCTTACAGGCTCCGGCAGCACCATCGGCATTACGGTTATCGAAAAGCTGGAAGAGCGCATCTATCGCCAAGCGCAGTGTGTTCCTGACTCTGTTCTCTTTCAGAATGCAGGAGAAAAGACCGCTACTGAAATTGAGCGCATCTTCAGCTCGATGTTTGAGAAGGCTGATGCTCTGCGCGAACAGTACGGACCGACTATCGTACGTCTTGCACAGAAGCTGCTTGTTACTGTCCGCATGTACACAGAGATGCAGGAAGTACCTGACGAGAACGGCAACGTCCGCTACTTCCGCGGACGCGTCTATGTATCGCCCAAAGTCATTCAACAGGCTGATGGTGATACAGTTGAGATTCCTCGTCAGATCGGCAAAGGAACAGTGTGCGATATTCGATGGCCGCAATACCAGCGGCCATCGATTACCGACCAGAACACCTTTGCGCAGGTACTCACGACTATTCTAGCCAGCGATCCTAAGCTCATGACTCAGCGAACGGCCATTAAGGCACTCGCCCCGATCATGGATTTTGATGCCATGCAAGAGCTGCATGCCCTCAAGAGGGAAGAGGAGCAAGAGGCCATGCAAGCCGAGGCAGAGAGCGGTGAGGAGGGCGAAGAGGAGAGCTCTGGTGGAGCAGGTCCTGCCGAGAATCCTGTCGCCTGGAAGACAGCTCTGGAAGCCGGCATCATTACGCTTAATGAGTACCGTGAGATGGCGCTGGGTCTTGGAGAGATTCCAGATGGCGATCTCACCATGCCTCAGTACCGCTCGAAGTATCCGCAGGTCTTTATGGCTTCAACTGCTGCGGTGTCTGAGAAGTCTGTTGATATCGCCAGCGGTAAGCAGGAAGCTGACGAGGCCAGAGCTCAGGAATCTCACGACATGAAGAAGGAGATGCACGAAGAGTCCAAGAAAGATCGTGCATTGAATCGGAAAGCTACGGCTTCTGGAAATGCCCAGCCCGGACAAGGCGCCAACGCTCAGTCTGCTGGCAAGCCAAAATCGAACCCAAAGCGTCCCAGCAGTGCTCCCGCGAAGAAGCCTTCGGCAGCTTCGACTCCAAAAGCGGGATCGACTTCTTCGAGTGCTTCAGAGCCTTCCTAACAGCAGCCTCAACTTCCTCTTTCGAGGCCGACCTACCGCCACTAGCTAATTTCTTAATCTGCTGCGGACCGACCGCAATGATCGGTCGGTCGTGCAGCAGAGGAGCAATTGCACCCCAGGCCAGTGCCATTTTGGTTGCCGTAGCGGCGTTGCGTGGCCAGGACATCGATTCCATGCAGACGACCAACGGTTTATGTTCCTTGAACACAGCCGATAACGCCGTATGGATTTCAGAGCAGCGGCGTATACCGTCGATAGTCGCGGAAACCTTTTCCTTTTTCGGACTAGGCGCTGATTCAATTACGCCACAGTCCTTTAGAAATAAACGATCATCACTATCACAGTTGGCAATTACCCAACCAGTGTGGGTCAAAGAGATATCCAAACCGAGTACTAACATCTTGACTTCCTTCTGAGGATGAGTAGAACATATAGACAGCATGTCGTCAAAGCTTTTTCTCAATGGTCGAATTTATATGTCCGGGTACGAGCAACCCGTCAGAGGCCATTACGACGATGAGGTCAGAGAGGCCGAAGAGGTTGCCCATAAGTATCTTCGACCTCTTCCGAAGGCTCCCGAAGACTTTTGGGACGGTCCGTGTAACCTGCGCTACCGCGTCATCGATAACGTCGATGACTCATGGATAACTTTACCTGATCTTCTAAAGATCTCAGGTCGCGATGAAAACTGGATAACAGACCAGGTTATTGACGGTAAATTCGACATAGCTGTGCGCAGAGGAACAAAGGTGCCTCTGTTTCGTTTCAAGAATCTAACTACTTTGGCAACTGCGGAAGAGCCGCAGAAGACAACACGCAAAGACAACACGAAGAAGAGAAGCTGGTTTAAGTCATGAATAGAGATCAACGCAGAAACATTCACATGAAGAAGTTCATGGACGGGCGTGTAACCCCTCGTGAACTGCACGCCAAGCTGGCATTCCCAGCAGGTTCCAAGTGCCACTACTGTGGGAAGCCTCCGATTGCGAAACTCACATCATTCGCCGAGGAAGATGAGATGCTTAAGCGCGATCCCAACCTGAAGATCCATAAGATGGCAGAGCCGAACCGCTACGCCCAGATGCGAGCTAAGTTCAAGCCAGGTTGGTTTCTTCGTATCAATACGGTGTATTCTTGTCCTGACTGTTTGCCAGGCGCAGAAAAAGCAGCTGCGAAGCTGCCTTCCTGGATCTTTGTAGACATCGACCGCGGTCCCAAGGATATTCCAATCGTCTCGGGCTACGGTTCGTGATATCTTCTTCGATATGGGAAGATTTGGAGAATACTTAAAGGGCTTTGCAACTACGGGCGCTAATGCCTACAAAGCGGCAGGTGGCGCCCGTGGAGTTGCAGACCATGCTCGCCGGTATGGCGAACAGCTTGGCGCAGACTACAAGGGTCTGCACGGGAACATGCCAGGCGTTCGAGACTACATGTCATCTGATGCTGGCCGAGCGACTGCTCGATTTGCCGCTGGTCATGCACTCAGCACGTTCCTGCAGCGTCGAGCCCAGCAGGCCGGTAAGCGTGGCACTGTAGGTGGAATGCTTAGTAACGCGATGTTTACCTTCGCGCATACGGCATTTCAGAGCCACATGAACAATCTTAAGCATGACCAACGTATCTTCGAGAACGTTGCCAAGGCTCGCCGAGGTTCGCCGGAACTTGAGCATCTGAACCACCAAGAACTGCGTGAGATCTCAGATAACGCCAAGCGCTATGGCGGTAAGCATTCCGAGATGATCAAGGAAACAGCCAATCTTGAGCT
>ERZ724522.1462-NODE-1462-length-12682-cov-14.118159_pt1 | contig 12682 bp, 11 predicted proteins | sample MGYA00376055_ERZ724522 | MGnify/ENA primary metagenome ERZ724522 (study PRJEB28724, sample SAMN07190884) | wastewater metagenome | isolation source: effluent of sewage treatment plant in Hong Hong | place: Hong Kong | collected 2016-03-17 ... | reverse complement strand
TATTGTAACTACTACAGTTCCTGTAACTTCGTCAGTAATGTCATTAAATAAAGGATCTATTACAATAGAATCATTTTGGTCTAATTGTACTATATCATTTAAACAAGTGATACCTTTTAGGGAATCAATTAAATCTTGTAAATCAGAAACTTTAGAATACAAAGCACAAAAATGGTCTTTGTAATAAACAGATAAAGTTTCAATAGTTACATCATCAGGTATTTCTATATCTGGATTAGAAGCTATTAAGCAAGTTAAGTCTACTGAGGATAAATCAGCATCTATAACATTATTTTCACTACAGTATCTTGTCAATAGGATTGATATAAGATAAGTAAGATTTGTTTCATCTATAGAACAATCTCCTGTTAATGCACAAGTTGGTATATCCCCTACATACTTTATTTGGTTAGTAGTGGTTATGTTTACTTGAGGAGAATTATTTTTTATTTTAGTCATAGTATTTTTTCTAAAAATTTTCTGTCACATTCAGTTAAGAATTTTTCTTTTTCAAAAAAGAATTCTATACTGGTTTTATTTAATCTAATAGGCTCTAATTCACAACTTGATTTTTTGAAATTATATTTAAGTAATTTAATCTTCTCTTCCATCACTAAAATATAATCCCTAAGTTCATCTATATCTACCTCATCTTTACAACCTTTTAGAGCATATTGTTCTTTTATGTAAGAACTATAAATACTATCAGCAAATTTACATTTAAGTTTACTTAGTATCTGTTCAAAAGTATCAATGTTTGTTCTCATTATTAATTTACTAAAATTTGATCAATTATTCCTTTAAATCTACAAGGATTTATATCAAATTGTTTAATTTGTGAATTAACTACAGATAGTTGATAGGCTCTTAATTTATCGTCATTTAAAGGCAATAATCTAGATTGTAAATGTTTTAAATTTTCCAAAGTTTGATTACAATAATTATCCACTATTTTGTTATCAATTCTTTTACCTCCAAATTTACAAGTCCAGCAAACTCCATTATCAAATTCACAAGGACAATCTGCGCTATATCCACAAATTGAACATTTCATTATTTACCACATTTACAATCTTTAGTGAATTCACTTAAAAGTCCCTCTGCATAATTATATAATTCAAGGGCTTTTTCATATTTTCCACAATCATCAGCTAGATATTGAGCAGCATCAATTATATCTTTAATACTTCTAATAGTTTTTAAATCTTCTAAATAGTGTTTTTTATCACATCTATCTATCTCAATTTGACAAAACAAATTATGATACTTAATTAATTGTTTGACATTTCTCAAAAAGGTATATTCTACATATAATTCAGCATTCGGACAGATAGAATATTTAATAGTCCAGAGTCCATCAGGTAAATCAGCTAAAGCATCTGAATTGTTTACATTTGTTAACCCAATTGAATTAGAGTTGATAATGTAAGTAAATCCTTTACCAACTGGAATATTTACATATTGATGGGAAGAAGGATATTGTAAATCTAACTTAGCATTTGTAACAGCTATGTCAAGATTATAATAAGATGCATCCTTAACTATTAATAACTTAGGATTTAAAATCTTTTCTATGTATATGTCTAATTGGCTTATCATTTTATTATATAATGTATTTCTTTGGCTATATCTGCTATTATAACAGCTTTGTCTAATTTATTAATTATTTTTCTAGCATTATACCAGTCTGATTTAATAGGATCAAAGTAATCATCTAGGTCTGCTCCAGTAAATTTACCATCTCTCATTCCTATTACTAAAATCAAAACAGCTATTTCAGGTTTTAATGCCAAATCTGGATTAGACATTAAATCTACCTCAAATCCAAGTCTGTATAAAATTTTAGTAAATCTTTCATAATTATCAAACCAAGTTAATTGGACAAACCCTCTTCCATAATATATTTTACCTGTTTTTTTGTGAGGAATCCCATAAGGTCTCCCCCTCCCTTTACCTTGTTCTGGGACTGGTTCATAAATATATCTTTGACCATAAGCTCCTGTTTCCCAATGAGTTGTAGCTAAGATATAAGAAACCATTCTTAAATCTGTAACTTTTAATTCAAGGCATTTTTGAAAAATTAATTTTACACATTCTCTTCCTATAGAAGTTAAAGGTCTTTTTAATTTTTTCCCTTCTATAAAGTTTAGAAATTTTTCTATCTTTTCATTTATATTCTCAGGAGTCAAAATAGAATGACTTACTATTTTTGTTTCAGGATTTGGTATTTCTATAATTTGTCCTATTTGAATACTATTAGGATTTTTCAAATTATTAGCTTGAATAATTTCTGCTAAAGAAGTATTATATTCTTTAGCAATAGCCATCAATGTTTCTCCTTTTTCTACTATATGTTGCATGGTATTTCTTTTAAATTAAAGAAAGGGTTGATATATTCCAACCAACCCTTCCTATCAAATCAAATTAAATGAAAACTACTATCTATATAAGTTATCTTGAGGATCACTATCAATTAAATCAGGTCTTGCAGAACTAATCCAACCTTCAAGTAATTTTTCAAAATTTGTAGTATCTACATCTTCTTCAAAAGCAAAGACAATTGTTTGTTTAAAGTCATTTCCTCCAAATCCTGTAGAAGTAAAGTATTTATCTAATGCTTCAAATTCAAGATAGAAATGTTTGTAGAATTTCCCTGCTTTAATGAAATCATAGTTGTAACCATAGATTTCTCTCCAACGTGGATCATCTGACCATCTTTGTCCTTTAGTAGACATAATATCAATGTATTCTTTTTTAACATTTGTACCTACACCTGTTGGGTAAACTGGAGCTTGTAACTCTGTTACTGCCCAACGAGTAGAACATTTATTTTCTAATTCTACAAAGTCACCTTGTCTAACTATAATTCTTGGTAAATCCAATTCTACGAAATCATCATATTTAAATGAACAAGTTCCAAATTGAGTATCTACATAAGCACCTGTTAAAACAATACCAATTTTATCTACTGTACCTGCTGTAGATTCTGCATCACAGCAAACAGTCCAATAAGAATTTTTATAAGGGTCTAAATTAGTAAATACTGGAATTTCAGTAGTACAACTTGTTTTCATTAAATTACTTGAAACTTGTTTAATCGTATAAGTATTTGCACAAGTACCATTATCAGATTGAGCAATTGAACCAGATACTACAGAAGAATTACCTGAATAAAAAGCTGTAATGGCTGCTAATTGAGAAGTACCTGATACATCATCACATACATCATCCCCTAAAACTAAACATAATTCTCTTACAGTTTTGTAGTAAGCATCAGAAGCTTCCCAAGCTGTAGTAGTAGCAGTAGCTAATTCACAATAAGGAGCATTATATCCAATATAAGTAACAATATCCCCTGTGGAAGCTGCTGAAGGAGTAGTACCTGTAGTATTATGAACTACATAAGTAGATTCTCCGTTAACATAACTAAGTCTATAAGCACCAGAATCATTATAGCCTCCTCCACCACTGCCTTGAACAGTAGTTAAATTAGCAGAAGTTCCTGCATCTTGTCTTTGAATCTTGTATTTATAAGTCTTGTCCACCAATGTATATCCAGAAGGACAGTCAGCACAATTAGAAATAACTGTATTAGCTTGATTGCTGTAAGCAGCCGGAGCTGAAGCAGCTTCTAATTGAATTAATGTATAAGTGGAAAAAATACCATCTCTTCCAGTACGAGTAATAGTTGCACTAGGATAAGTTGCTTGAATAGCAGCTAATTCCTGAATTCCTCCTTCGTCAGCAATAGTTAATGTATAAGATTCATAAGCTACTGTTTCAGCAGTAGGTGCATCTGTATATGATACTAATTTTTCTGCCTTTACAAAAGGAGAAATACGTGGATGCTTATTGATTTGTCCTACAAAATTATCTACTACAGCTTCTACATCAGCAGAGCATCCAGATACGCAATCTTCACAGCAACCTGTTTGAACAACAAAAGTCTCTGTTAAAGGTTTTGGACCAAAAAATCTTGTAGCAGGAGAACCCTCAATTTGTAAAAACAAAGTATAAGCTTCATCACATGTAGCTGTAATTGTTTTACAATCAGAAGTTCCATCCCAACCAATAGCTACTTTATGATTTTGAGCTTTTTTAGGGGTAGATTTACGCCATGCAATTAGTTTATCTGCTCTGATAGGAACAGATTTAAAACTCATAGATGCATTAGTCCATGAGATTTTTTCTTCATTTGGAGAACCCATTGCTACTATAATCTCAGGTACTACCTTAGAAGAAGTTTGATTAGCAAGAGCTTTGTAATTTTTACTGTTGAAAATACCTAATTGTAAAGGTACTAAATCCGCAGTAGTTTTAGTAGTGTCAGTTAACACTAAACCAGATCCTACAAAGTAGTTAAAGGTTGTTGATTGAGCTGAATTTGTCATGTTTTAAAAATTGTTTTTTATTAGTTATTTTTCTTTTAAAATTGTGTTAAGATCTTTCTTCAGTTATAATATAATCTTTTATTCTGTATTTTGCAAATTTTGTTGGGCAATTTGATTACTAAATTGATTTTGCATGTCTCCTGATAGAATTCTACATGCTTCATCAATAGACATTTCAACCATATCATCAGGTAGTTCAGGGTCTATATTAGTAGAATCACTCCCATCTCTTTTAATATAACCTGCTATATCTATTGCCCGGGGTTTCCTTAAATAAGTTAAATAAACTTTATTAATGTCAAATTTCTCTTGAGTAAATATTTTTATTTGATCCCCTGTTATAGTACCAATTGTTTCCGCCCATTCAAAGGAAGGATTTACCAATTCATTAGCTAGAAGAGTATTTAAATTAGATTCTTCCTGCAAATAAATGTAAATCTCCTTCCTTGAGCATTTTTTATTTGTTCCTATACATGTAGTTCTTATATAACGCAAATAATCTTTAGGTATAGGTTCTGTTAAATAATATCCTTCTTTTTTTTCAGAAGTTAATATTTTAGGCTCTGGATTAATAAGTATCTGTAAATCATCTACTCTTTTAGTAGATGATTCTAAACCTGTTTTATAAATATTGTTTTTATTAGATAACCTATTTACAATATTTAATTGCGCCTTATTATAAGCCTCTACAATAACATAGATAGGGAGATTTTCATCATCCTGAGTATCTATTTTATTCAATCTTTGCCTGATTTTAAGGGCAACATCTAAACTACTGATCATTAAAGAATTTTAACTTCTCTTTTTACTTCTCCATCTATTTCTTTCAAAATAGACATATTTTTTGGTTGAGTCAGATAATTAAATATATCTTCAGGAGTTTTACCTAATTCTTGGGAAGTAGTAGCATATTCAAAGTCTTTAGTTTTACTATTGAATCTAATTATGTTAGTCATAATAGCATATTTAATTAAAACTTTGTTGTACAATACATCTCTATCCATTTCACAAACTTTTATGAAATTTCTATAGAATGTTTCTCCTCCCTTGGCTTTTTCCCCATCAATGATACCATTGATATAATCATCCGCTCTTTTATATAATCTCATGTCAGATTCTGTACTTAATCCCTTATTAGCAGGTAACAAATGTTTTACTACTAATAAAAATCTTTCTTTATCATCTGCTGAAATAGTATCCAATAAAGTGATAGCTTTATTGAGTTCTTTCTTTTTAATTACTTCATTTTCTACATCTCTTTCAGTATTAGATATGTAGAATTTGTAAGATCTATTTGATTCTCTTGCAGTTGTTAAATCTGGAGCTATATCAAATGAAGGATTATGTTTTGCATTTACTTTAATAATTTCCATCATTACTTGATGTTCAGGATTATCTGAATTCAAGATAGTCATTTCTGCTTTGAGTTCAATAAGCATTTCCATATAAAAAGGATTTGCTTTAACTGAGCCATCAGGTAATCTTTCAACTACAACATCATCTACTCTAAAGTGAGGGTATTTTGCGTTGAAATCTTTTACCTTTTGTTCAATTGTTTTAATTTCTTTTGCTTTTAATTTTTCATCTTGAATAAAATCTAAATAAAAAGCGTTTTTGTCAAAGCCTGTTAAATATTTTCCATAAATAATAGGAACGTCGGTAGTTGTACTTGTTCTTGGAAAAGAGTTTAGACCTAAATCACTCAATCCAATTGTGTCTTTTTCCTTATCTACATAAGGTTTGATAATCATTGTTGCCATTTTTCTTAATTTATTTTTCTTACAAAAATAGTGGAGGGCTTTCTTCTACCCTCCACCTTATTTAAAATTTCTTATTTACCTGTCTTTGGGTTGATTAACTCAAACATCAAAGATTTAGTAGGATCTACTAACCACATGTTAGCATGTCTCATAGACATTGTTCCTTTCACCCCTGAGAAATTACCACTTGAGATGAATGTAGCATTTTGATCATTCCAGTCAATATTACCAATTAATTTTTGATATCTTAACTTATCATCATATGCCCATTTAACCAATTTAATATTATCTGCTTCAATATCATTTAAGTCATAGATAATACCTGTGAAAGATGATAATCTATAGTGTCTATCAATGATAGGGTTAGAAATATTGTTAGCAAACACTGGATCTAATGCAGGTTCATGAACAATAGTAATTTTGATTTTAGGGAATGCTTTCAAGAAGAAAGAATTAAATCTCATTGTATAATTCAGATTTTGTCTATCACCTTCTAAGAATCTTTCAGATTCTCCAACTTGAACAACTACTCCTGAGTTACCAAATTCTTTTTTAATTTCTTTTTGAATAAATTCAAGTAAACCTGCACCTACTTTGAAAATAAATTCTCCTTCAGCTTGGAAATCAATACGATGTTTGAAGTGCAACTCAATTCTCGCTCTTAAATAATCAAGAGACATTGTAGATAAGTTGTATTTTTGAACAGTTCCATATTTTTTATGTTGCCAGTACAAACCTGGTGAAGTTTGCATAGTATCATATTGAATAGAAGTAGTTCCACCTGTACCCCACATTAAGTTCATAGTCCACTCATACATCAATTGATCCATAGTAGCACGTTCAATTTCCATGAACCAGTTCTTCCCTACGATATCTTTTTTAGCGGCAGATTTATCACCTTTGTAAACTTCATTTACAATTTTTGAAATATTGGTAGATGGTTCTCCTAACATATATTTGTAAGCATCAGAACCGGGTGCAAATTTGTAAAGTTCCCAAACTCTATAATCTTGTCCAAGATCTTTTGATTTACCTTGTTGTAACATGATTAAAGATTTCTTATCAATAGAGAAACCTTTGGCAATTTCTGTATTTGATAATCTATAATGCCAAGTTCTTTCCCCTACTTCTGATTGGAATGTAGATGCTACAGTATCATTGTTATCACCTCTACGAGAGGTAATTTTATAGTATTGAGTTGCAGGGGTTAAATACTCTTTAGATAAGTAAGCATTTCTAGCAGCTACTCCATCTATTTTCAATGTGTGTATCCATCTATCTCCATCTTTGTATGGTTCTTGAGTTACAATTAACTGAAAATCATTGTGAATGTGGTCATAAGTAATTACATTTGTAACAGAGAAAGGTCTGTTAAATGCAACTTTAAATTCTTGACCATCAATACCTGGTTTTTCAGTTTCAGAAAGATCTTCCACAATCATTGGATTTTCCATTGCAATAGCTGTAGACCAAGTAAAACCTTTATCAGATTCTACAGATACGGTTGTTTTTGCAATTTGATCAAAGTTGTAAAGGGGTTGAACATTTCTGAAAATTTGTGTCCATGTTTTGACTAGTCCCAAATCATCCATTGGGACTTCCTTTCTAATACCAGCAGCAAATAAATTGCTCTCGGTAATGTGTGAGTTTGGAGAGTAGTACTGCTTGTCTTGTACAAGGACTCCCTGTTGTAATAAATTTGGTGTTGACATAATTGTGTTTAGTTATTTAATGTTTAATTTTTTAACAAGAACTTTTTACTTTCTTGCCCCCAGTCATACTGGCTTTGTTTTTTGTCATCTTAGGTGCAGGTACTTTAGTGCTAACTTTTTTACCTACTGCTTTTGTCATTTTTGCCATTTTAAAAAATATTTCCTGGTTTTTTGAAAGTTGATTTCTTTTTTTCTTCTAAAGGAGTAACTTTATCTGCTACTTTGAGTTTTTTTATAGTTTCATTGGTAACTTTCTTTTCTGCTGAAACTTTTAATTGTTCCACTAATTCATTAGGTGCTACAGCAGCTAAACTCATTAGAGCTAATATTTTATAGGTTTCTTTAGGGTTTTCACTATGAATGTAACTATCTATTAAAGCTGTTAATCCAAGTTTTTCTTTTTTATCAGTAGGTCTCACTGCAAAAGTTGATAATACATTAGCAACTTGTTCTTTTTTAGATTTAGACAAATTGATACCAAATAAATTATCTTCTTTTAAAGCTTCATTTACAAAATAGGTATGATATTTTTTAAAATCTTCCTTTTCTTTTTGCTTCAATGCTATTGCTTGTTCTTTTTCTTTTTGTTTATTTTCCAGATCTTGAGAAATTTCTGCCTTTGCATCCTCAAACTCAGATTCTAATTCATCTCTGTCTATAATTTTTTCTACCTGTTTTGAAGCCCACTCAGCATCTTTATTTTTTTCCTTTGCTAATCTATTATAATAAAGTCTCACAATTTTCTCTTTCTCCTCTGGAGTAGGATTTTCTGGTAATTTTTCAATCTCCTGATAATCAGATAATTCTTTAACCAAATCTGAAATATTAACTCCTTTAAATTCTCCTGCCAATACTTTCTGCATAGTAGGACTAAGTTGAGAAATAGCTTGTTCTAAAATAGTTTCAGCCATTTTTTCACTTTGAACTTTTAAGTTTTGTTGGTATAAATCAACAAATTGTTCTGGAGTATAATCTGTTTTTCCTTCTTCATCCCCTTCATAAACTAAGAATTCATCATTTGATTTAATTAAAAGCTGAATTGCTTCTCCAAAAGATGAGGACTCTATTTTTGTTTCAGTATCTGTATCTTCTTCACTATTCTTTTCTTCAAATAAAGAAGGAACTTCTTTTTCATCAATTTCTTCTTTTTTTTCTTCCTTATCCGAAAATAAGTCTACTTTATCAGATTCTAGATCAATAGTGGGGGTTTCTGTAATAGATTCAAATAATGAACCTATTTCTGAGGAATTATCAAAAATTCCTAAATTTTCTTTTTCTGCCATGTTGGTGATTTTTCTTCTTCAATATTAATTTAATAAGTTATTTCTGTTAATCCTAATTTTTTAGTGATTAATTAACAATTTCTTAATTTTATTTTTTATTTCTTCCTTCTTTATTTAATCTAGCTATTTTTTCATCATTAGTCATGTTAGCTAAATCTCTTTGAATTTCAAGATTTTTCATTCTTTCCCTAGATTGTAATTCTTGTTTTTTAATATTTACTTTTTCTTTTTCTATGTCTAATTTTGATTTTAACTCCTTTTCTTTAGATTTATGTTGCATCTCAGTATTTAAAATATCTGAGTAAGATTTTTGTTGTTCAAGGTTAAATCGTTCTATTTCAAGGGCATCATTTATACCTGAGCCATCAATATCATTCTCTTTTGCAAACCCTACAGCTTTTACATCAGCTATATACATATCTTTTAGACGATCTTTTTGTTTTTCTTCTGCATCAAATATTCTTTTTGCTTCTTCAGCTTGTTGTTGAGCAGCTAATTGTTTATCTAACATTTCTTGTTCATGCTGTCTTTTAGCTTGTTCTTGTTCTTGAGCTTTTTGTAAAGATTGAGCCAATTGATCTTTGATGTCTCTAATATTAGAAGTTTCAATTATTACAGCTTTGTCTAAAAGAGAGGCTCCAGTAGTATTATCTTGAATAGCTAATTGCCTTAATTGTTCTAATGCTCTTGTAGAATCAGGGGATGATGTTACATAAATGTTAAATCTTCTAAGTAATAAATCTTCAGTATCTAACTCAAACATCATATTCTCTTGGTCTGAATTTAGATATTGAACTCTTGAAATTGGTTTTTTTGATTCTACATATTTCTCAGCATCTAAAATAATGGTTTTAAGTTCTTCCATCAATTTAGTGTGATTGAAGAAATATAATTCTGTTTGAGAATAAGAATTATTAATTGCTTGATTTACTCCTGTAGCAGTTTCTTGAGAATTTATAGTTCCCATTCTTTGAGGGGTAATACCTATAATTTTAAGAATTTGTTGCTCACAATAATTTGCTAATTCTATACGAGATTGGAATTGAGGGTTTTTCAATAAATTCACAACAGTAGGTTGTTGCATAATAGATCCTCCTTCCATATTGGAAGATGAATTATCTACAACTCCTAATCCTGTATCCTTAGCTGTCATTATAAATTTAAGCCAGTTATATTTACCCCAACTGCCATCCAGTGAATTTTGAGGAATTAACTTTTGATCCATGATATAAAATAAACCAATTTCTGTTTTGGCAAATTTATCTATTTCATTCATAAATCCATTATAAAGCACTTGGAAAGCTTTTGTTTTATCTATTAATGACAATTTACCTACATTCATATTAGGCTCAAAACCATCACATCCTACTACAGGAATTTTAGGTTTAAAAGGATTGATAGAGTCAGTATGTTGATATTCAGTAGGTTGTACATCTATATACACCCATCCTCTTGATACATCTTTATTTAATTCATCTACACTATCTTCTTTACCAAAGATAGTTTTTTCTAAATAATCATTTTCATTTACTACTGTAGAGGGTACTGAACCATATGAGAAGTTAACTTTAGTTCCTTTCCAAACTTGAGGAGCATAGAAATATTCCAACTCTTCCCCTGCAATTAGATTTTTATCTTTATCATATTGAGGTTTAATAGTTACCTTAAAAGTATCATCCACTACTTTCTCCACTTTAACCCCTTCATATACAGCAGTTAATTTAGCTAATCTCCTTCTGGACATCCAGTAACCCTCAGTAATTAATACTTTAGAAGTAGCAGACAATTCCATTCCTCCCATCATATATTTAAATGCAATCAATTTTTTCTCATTTATCATAAGAGATTGATTATCATCTGGTTGTAATCTACGTTCTGAAAAGGAAGGAGTCACACCTAAAGGTGTGTTGTATTTTTCAACTAAGGCTTTATCTATTTTATCTCTATATTTTGATACTACATCATGTATAGTTGTCCAATATTGTCTGGCTACTAAATCTGCATCAGTAGTATATTTTATGTGTTTAGGTTTAATAACTAAGGTATCATATGGATTCCATAGTACTACATCAATATCATTTTCATCTATACGAACTTCTGTGTAAGCTTCATCTACAATTAATTGATGTTTAAAAAGTTCCAACTCTTTTTCTTGTAACTTATATTTATAAGTTGCCTGTTCCATAATTCTATTTGCCCATTCTTCGTAATTAGATTTATAATTACGTTGCATGAATTTTTGAATCTCTGGAAGAGACATTGCTTGTTGCATTTGTCCCTCAAATTGTTGTTGAAAATCAGGATTATCTTGAGTAATCCCTTGTTGCTCAAGGACTTGTGCAATTTTAGTTTGGGCTTTTTGTTGAATGTACTGAAGCATTAATTGTTTTTTATACTCATAAGCTTCATTAGTAGAGTATTCATCAATAGCTTTAATTTTGATGTGGTCAAACTTTTTAAGTAATTCTCCACTCAATACATTTATAATAGTAGGAACAATTGGGTAAAAATTAAGATCATCCGCAATTATTTCACTTTCAGCTAATAAAGACTCTTCTAATCCAGTTTCTACAATATCAAATAAACCTTTAAATTCATTATCTTCTACATCTATATAATCAGTTATATCTATGACTCCTTGAGCCATGTTGTAATTTTTAGAAAGTCTTTTTTGTTTCTCAGGAAGATGGGACTTCAATAACTGCTCCATCCAATCAAGATTAGCTCTTTTCCATAACTCATCTTTTTCATCTGTAGGAAGAGCCTGAGCAGGCTGTCCAAAAATTCCACTATTATATATTATTGGCATTAGATAATTTTTTTAAGTTTGTGTGAGTAAATCTATTCCTCAACATTAATTTAGCATTTTTTTGGTTAAAATTTACATTTTCTTTTGTATCTTCTGGGATTACTCCTAAAACTTCATTATTTTTAGCATGTAATAAAGCAAGTCCAAAAGAAATTATAGAGTCATAATTCCCTTTTTCATATTCTTTTTTAGGTCTGTAATTTACCAATTCTCGCAATAGTTGTAAATCTCTTATTCTTTCTATTCCATAATGAACTGTAGGTTCCCCTGTATTTTCATCATAGGTTGTATAAATTGGCTCTTTGATATAAGCAGATATAGCATCAATAATTTTTTCATGCAATTTAGGGGTCATTACTACTCCATAGGGTTTTGTTAAATGCGCTGTTCCTTGAGGAGTTAAATCTTTTGACCATTGAGGAGCTTTAGCTAATCTAAATTGTTGTTTAGCTATAATTCCTTGTTCTATAAACCAGTTTACGTTATTTTCTACAAGAGCTTCTGCATTATACCATTCTAAAAGTAATAGAGCTTTTTGAAACCAATCCATTTTATCCTTTGGTCTCGACATATATTTAGCCACTATTCTATCTTCTGTATATTCTTCTGATAAATTATGTGAGCCTTTATAGATGTGAATTACATTTAAAGAGGGAGAATTAATTGATTCTGAATCTCTTACAATATCCACCCCTGCCCAATAAACTCCATATGTTTGTCTATTTGG
>ERZ724522.1461-NODE-1461-length-12694-cov-4.985758_pt1 | contig 12694 bp, 14 predicted proteins | sample MGYA00376055_ERZ724522 | MGnify/ENA primary metagenome ERZ724522 (study PRJEB28724, sample SAMN07190884) | wastewater metagenome | isolation source: effluent of sewage treatment plant in Hong Hong | place: Hong Kong | collected 2016-03-17 ... | reverse complement strand
CGTATTCGTTGATTGCGTTTTCCACAAGGGCACTGGATCGGCCGGTTCGGCGGCATCAGTGTTCGACAGTTTCTTTCGTGGCTGCAAGTTCTATAACTACACATCGACCGCACTCACTCTGGCCGGCACGTATGCTTCGGCAGCCGAAGAGTGTTATTTCGAGGGATGTTCGGCCGGAATTGTAACGGGCGGCTACCGAAACTGTGCCATCAGCAATTGCGTATTCGTGTCGATCACGAATGACGCGATCAGTTACCCGGGCAACGCGATTCCCGGAACGCCTTATGGCATCTTCAACTGTACTTTCTATTCGATCGGCGGATCCGCGATCGTTTTTGATGGTGCGGGACATGGGGATGTGCTGGTCGAATTCAATCTGTTTGTCTCTGTGACAGGGACATGCATCAAGTTGACGAACTCCCCGAGTGGATCAACCGTCATTTCGGCCTTCGGGAACAAGGCATATTCGGTTGGTACATTCGTCGGAACGAACGTGAAAAACTCGGGTCAAAACGACACGCTTGGATCTGATCCTCTCACGTCGGCACCTAGTGACGTAACTGTTACTTCGGCGTCCGGGCTGAGGGGTACGCACTTCAATCAGGCGTCGTTCGGCGGAATGCAGATCGGAAATCCATCGGGAGGAGGGTCGTTCGCGTTGCTGCCGACAGGCATGGGCGGGGGTTTCCAGCAATGAAAAACAAGATCAAGGCCGGAACCGCGTCCTTCATCGATCGCGTATTCATCGTCAATTCCACGACTGGGCAGCCGTTGACCGGGCTGGCCCATAACACGGCGGGATTGGTGATGCACTATGCACGGATCGGCGACACGACGGCAACCGCTGTCACGCTGGCGAATTGCACGCTAGGAACTTATACATCTGGGGGATTCAAGGAATTCGACGCGACCAATATGCCTGGTCTGTATGAAGTCCACTATCCGGCCGCAATGATTGCGTCTGGGTCACGCAAGGTCCACGCCGTCCTTCGCGGGGCGGCGAACATGCAGCCGACCCCGATCGAAATCGAGCTTGACGCCGTCGATTATCTGGATTCGATCGCGTTTGGATTGTCCGCAATCCCGTCGGCACCGCATAGCGGATCCGGTGGATTGATCACCGTCGGGACGAGCGGCGGGCAGATCAGCCCCAGTCTCGGCAGCGTCAACGTCGCGAACGGAAGCCAGACAGCGATTGCGGGCAAGGTCTGGGATGAGGCACGGTCGTCGCACGTCACTGCCGGGACATTCGGTGCCTATGTGCTCGCCCGGGATGATTCCGGGGCAACTCTGGCAACGTCGTCGGCACTGTCCACGGCTGCCGGAAACATCACCACGATCCTTGGCCAGACTGGGACCACTGGCGTTGTCGTCGCGTCTGGAAGCAAATCCGGATATTCGCTGACTCAGGCATTCCCGACGAACTTCGCATCTCTATCCATCACTGGCGGCGGTGCGGTTACGGCAGGAACCGTCAGCGACAAGACTGGGTACAGCCTGACGCAATCGTTCCCGACGAATTTTGCAAGCCTTGCAATTTCTGGCGGCGGTGCCGTTACGGCCGGGACCGTCTCTGACAAGACTGGTTACTCTCTGGCGACCACTCCCCCGACGGCTGCACAAATCGCAACTCAGGTCTGGAGTGAGACGATTCCTGGCAGCTACACGAGCGGCCAGGCCGGAAATACGGTCGGAAACCTGGCGACGGGGTCCGCACCGTCAGCGGCAACAATTGCCGCCGCCGTGTGGAACGAACCCAAGGCTAGCCATACGACGACAGGAACTTACGGATATCTGCTTGACACCCAGATTAGCACGATCAGCGGCGGCGGCGGGCCGAGTGCGGCCACGATTGCGGCGGCTGTCTGGAATGAACCGAAGTCGAGCCACACGACGGCCGGAACCTATGGCTACTTGCTTGACGTTCAGTCTTCGACGCTCTCGACCGCTTCGGCGTTGACGACCGTCGGAAACAATGTCTCGACCATCCTTGGCCAGACCGGGACCACTGGCGTTGTTGTCGCTGCCGGATCGAAGTCGGGTTACAGTCTGACGCAATCGTTCCCTGCAAATTTTGCATCTTTGGCCATTACGGCTGGCGGTGCGGTGACTGCCGGAACGGTTTCCGACAAGTCTGGATATTCGCTGACGCAATCGTTCCCGACGAATTTTGCTTCGCTGGCAATTTCTGGTGGCGGTGCCGTCACGGTCGGGACCAATTCGGACAAGACGGGATACAGCCTGACTGTCACTCCACCGACGCTGAGCCAGATTACCGACGGCATCCTGAATACCGCACTCACAGAATCGTATGCGGCCGATGGTGCCCAAGGGACTCTGACTCAGATCGTCTATGCCCTGCAACAGAACGCATTCGATGCGTCGATCAGCGGCACGACGAAGACGGTCAAGAAACTCAATGGATCGACGACCGCTTTGACTTTGACCCTGGATAACGCCACGACTCCCACCAGCATTTCGAGGACAAGCTAATGGCAATCGGGGCACTCCTGACGGACGGCCTCGGTTCATTCGGCTCGACATCGCTGCTGCTCACGTTCGGGCTAAACCCGGGCGTGGCGGCGGCGGCTGGTCCCGTATCCGATCGGCACATCATGCGTTCGATCAAAGAGGCACTCGAAGCGACAGGCCAGTTCGATGCGGTACTGCGGGGCGTCATCACTGACGCTGCCGGGAAGCCGGCCGATTACAAGGCGATCGCGGTTATCTGGATGGATAACTTCGAGGAACCGACGTTTGCCGACGATGAGGATGCAACACAATCGCAACACTCGATTCGATTCCGCATCACGATCGAGGTTCGCGAAGACGATCCGGAACTAAGGGAAGATGAACTGGATCGGCTGCGTTGCGTCGTGGCCAATGCCGTTAACTACCAATCCTTCAACGACGTGACGATTACGGGGCTGACTCTCGTCCGGAGCGGAACCTACGGCAAGCCGGACCATCCGACCCAAGCCCTGGATCTTCGGGTTGAGACTGCCTATTTCGTGGATGCTCCCGATCTGCATGATGAAGAATTCGACTGAGGTGAATGAGTAAATGGCCGCAACCAAGCGGAACATGAACGTCCGAGCCAGCCAGTTCGCGATCACTGGCGGGGCGACTATCTCACTGACTGGCGTTACCAATTTCGGGTACGACTACGGCGGGAGCACTCAGGATTTCTCGGGCGATGCCGACAGGTATCCAACGACGATCGTCAATGATATGAACATGCCGAGCGTCAGCGTCACGACCGCTGATCTGGCTGCGGCCAACTCGCTTCCCCCTGGCACTCGCGGGACGTACTCTTGCACCGTCAAGGACGCCAAGAATCCGTCAGCTTCGGCACTGTCCGGCGATATCGCTGTGACCCTCAGCAACGCGATCGTCTCGACCAACTCCGCGTCGGCTGCCCATCGTAGTTTTTCGTCGGCGAACATTTCGATCAAGGCCGAATCGACCGACGGAACGACCAATCCCCTTGCCTTCTCTGTTACCGCTTAATGGTGTTGAATGTCCGAAGAAACTCGCAAGATTGATGCTCTCTTGATCGTCAAGGGAACCAACTGGGTTGGCTCACTCAACGACAAGATTGATTCGATCCGGCCGCTTCTGAAGGAGATCTTCGGGGCCGGAAAGCAAGTCCATCTGAGGTCGCAGGACAACGAAGTTTTCGTTACGTCCGATCTTGCAGATACGCTCTTGTTTGCCGTCAATCATCCTCGGGCCGGTCAATCCCGATACGATTGGGAAGATCAGAACAACGGTCTGAAGTACGGTTTCAAAGTCGAAGGTGCCTGATCGATGCCGGGTTCCGCTACGTTCGATCCGTATGAGCTTCCGCTGTCGCGGGACTCGGCAGTCATTAGTGTTTACCATTTGACCTTAGATGACGGAAGAATTGACACGCCGGCCCACAATGTCGTTTGCGAGCAAATCCAGTATCGATCAGGGCAACCAGGATCGGCCCGGTTTCGCTACATCACAGACGACAACGCCAAGGGAGAAGGATATCCGACTCGGTTCGACAAGATTTTCCCGTTCGACGCTGCGGGCGGGAATCTCTTCAAGCAAGATTATCGGATCGGCGTGTTCCGCGAGCTTGGAGATAACAAGCGAGAAATCCTGTTCGATGGATTCACTCAGGTCCCGCAAGTCGATCTTGACTCCGAGTCTCAGCCGGTGACATTCACCGCGTTGGCCACTCCGATACGATGCTTCGACGACAAGATTCGCGGTGCGTTCTACCGGGATGCAGACGACCCAGCAACCGGGGAGATCTGGGAAACGAAGCTTCCCACGCGATTCAATCCCGATGGGAAACCGAATGCAACGCCGACCGATTATGACGAAGACGAAAGCGGGGATCAGCCGTACCCCGTCTTCCTTCCGGCCGGTTTCGTTCGGTCGCCTTTGGACGCGACGTATTGGACTCTTGGCCGAGCGATCCGCTATATCCTTGCCAACTTCAATGGCGAAGAATTCGTTAGGAACGACGATTTCGGGGTCATTGATGAGCATCTGAAGGCAATTGTCCCAAAGGGCGGCGAGGAAATTAACCTTGATGATGATACCACCTACGAACTCAAGGAAATCGTCATCAGGGACTTCGACGCCACCGGATTGACATGGCCGGAGGCGGTCAATCGGCTCATTGGCCAGCATGGATTCAGAATGGACTTCATCCTTGATTCTGCCTACGAGGACACAACGGACGGTTCGGGATCCGTTGTCGAATCCGCCAAGGCTAAATGGATGATTGAGTTTCATCGTGAGGATGGATACCTTGAGCCAGATGCCAAGACGCTCAAAATGCAGAATCCCGGCGAAATCCTGGATCCTGGAAAAACAAACCTATCGAATCTGAAGTTGGCAAGAGACACGGCAGAAGTTGCCAATGCCATCGTAGTCGATACCGCCCCGACGCGATACGAAGTCAGTGTAATTCTCGCCCCGGGATTCACTCCTGATTCTGCCGATGCACTGAATCGGGATGCGTTCAGGCGATCGAAGATGAGTGACGCCAACCGGGATAAGTATCGTCTGTACATATTCGATGAGTGCGGCGATGGCCATTGGGATGTGAGGAATTCGACGACATCTTCAGTTCCCGGAGACTTCGGAGACAAGCTGTCTGGAGATAACGAGTGGGTGAAACGATACCGACCAGCACTTAATAAACTACTGACCAGAGATTCACGTGGTCGGCTGCAATCGGCGAAACTCTGGGTGTCCACCGATTACCCTGGTCCGGCTTGCAATGTTTGGAACAAACTCGGGACATGGCAACAGGTTTCTTCTGGTTGGCGTGTTCTCGATGATCGACTCGGGATCTATTTCGACGTTGAGGACACCGAAGAAATCCACACGGGATCTCCTGGGTCGCAAACTCGCGGCGGTATGATTCGAGGGATCACTCAATCCGCAACGCCAGACAACACGATTTACAAAAAGTTCTATCTGCGTCTAGATTGCGTGATCGAAGGCGATGACGATTGCAATGGAATCGCGATCCGTCGGCCATCGTCCAGTACTCAATATACGACGACTCGCATCATTGATGCTCGCGACCATTTCCGAAAAGAGATGATTCACGAGTCGTCACCGAACTACTCGGGATCAAACGCCAATAATCAGGTTGTCCGCGACGACACGGAAAAGGCCAAGGATTACGCACGAGCCATCCAGCGAGCAACGGAACTTGCCAAGTTCGCCGGCACCGCGACGATTCCGAGATTCACGACGGCCTATGCAATCGGTGATCGGATCTCCAAAATTGATGGTCGAAACATGAGTCTTCGTTCGTCGGCTGGAACTAAAAACGAAAACCCCAGATATCCAAGCGTGATCGGATTGGATTGGACGTTTGGGACATCTCAATCCACAACACTTCACCTTTCAGACAGGCGTGCCGAGCCATTGAGGTTGTAATGAAATTGAACGAGAAGGCACTTCGCAAAGACTCGTTCACTGAAGGTGCCGTGGTCAAACTTGCCGACCAGCAAGAATGGACGTTTCCCAAGCCCACGATTGAACTCCTTCCGATAATCACCGAAGGGAAGGCGATTTTTGGGCCGGCTCGACCGTCGTTCGGACAAGAATACTGGGAGCTTTTCGAGACTTACGCACAAGCTGAGAACAGCGGCGAGACGATGGCCGCACTCCTGAATCTGGCCATTTACATCATCAGGAAGAATTATGACATCTCGGACGAGGATGTCGTCAATCTCTTCCCCTTCGTCTATGGAGACGATGAGAATAGCGAGATGTGGGGTCAAATTGCGGACGTGGCGATGGGGAATGGCTCCCCAAAACGCTAGCCCGGTGGACTCGTCTGGCGATCATGTACGGATCGAATCCCACCGGGTACATACTACTTGAGGACGCGAACGATCTTGCCCGATGGCGATCCGCCGGCGGGGTTCCTCCCTATCCTCAGTGGGTTGAATGGATGGTCGAACGACAGATGGAAGACTCGATCAATTCGATGCTTTGATGAGGCTGGCGTTAGATGTCGAATCGTGAACTTGAAGTAAAGATGCGGATCGACAACTCGCAGGCCAAGCAGGCTATCAGCGAGTACGACGCCAAGCTGGCGGCATCGAAGCAGAAAGCATTCGATCATTTCCTTTCGACGAATCAGGCGGTCAAGAACAACGCGAAGGAAGTCAAGGCGTTGGGAGGGGCATGGACTGATGCACTCGGAGGGATTGCAGCAAAAACCGCGATTGCTGTCACTGGCCTCACGTCTGCCCTGACTGTGGCCAGGGCAATCGGAACGGCGATCAAAGAGGCTCATGACAAAGCGAAAGGCTTTGCTAATGACTTCATCGACACTCGTGACCAGCTTCGCGAACTTGCCAAGACGATGGGCGAGCCGCTAACCGATGCGTTCGTGAAGGCCAACCAGCAATTCAATGTCGCGGCACGAATGACGCCGGGCGAAGGGTTGGCCTATCGAAATCGCTTCAGCGGCAGCGGCATTCAGTTCATGGGAAAGAACCTCACCAAAGACGAGTTCCTCGACCTTGAACGAGGCGGTGCCCAACTCGCGACGATCAACGGGATTGATCCTGGAATTGCCGGCGATCTGTTTGGTGGGGTCGCAGGCATGTTCAACTATAATAAGTTTGGAAAGCAGGCCGGGGAGAAGGCTCTCGCGGTTGGCAATCAATCGCTGATGGTTTTGCAACGAGGAAGAGGCTTGACGAACAAGAATGTCGATGAGTTGACCAAACTCAATTCCGCGACGTTCAGCGAGCAAGAAAAGATGGGGACAACGGCGAATCCGGTAACGAATGCTGCGATGGTTTCGATTGCGGCCGAACTTAACCCAAACGAAGCCGCACTGCCAATCATCGACCTGTTGAGCGAGATCAGGAAGAAAGGCGGCAAGGCCGAGCCGCTAATGAGGGCTGCCGGGCTCAACGGCACCGAAGATCCAATTGAAATCTTCAAGGCCATCCGCCCAATCTTGGAAAAGGAAATGCAACGAACCGGGCTGGAATTGGATCAGGTGGCCGGCAAGTTCTTCGAGGAACGCGGGACGCGGCTGCTTACCACGTTCATAAATAAGGGTGTGATTGGAGGCGGATTCGACGACCGAATCAACTACGCGAAAGACTACGAAGATCCAATGGGGGTCCAGAAGGAAATCGCCAAGTTCAACAGCGACCCAACGGCGATCAATCGCGAGAACGAAGCAAAGATCAAGGAACAGCAGTTAAGTCGCGGCCAAGCAATGGCCGACCTTACGGTCCTGAAGAAAGAAGCTGAAGCCAACCTGTTGGCTCGCGGCGAGATCGATACAGGGTGGACGAATTCAGTCGATGCCGTAATGGGACTCGGATGGCATAGCTGGATGAACGGATTTGACCCAAGGCAGGAACGCATCACTACCGAAGCCCAGATGCTCATGGACAAGCGTTGGCCTGGCGGAAAGATGCCATCGGATTTGTTCGTGCGGATGGGTAACCAAAGCACGGCTCAATCACAAGACGAATTCATGGCCAGCCTCATGCAGCAAGCCAAGGCTGCCGGCGGCGACCTACTCAGGGACTCGACAGTCGAAGAAAACAATCGACTACTCAAAGAAAACAACGACTTGATGAGAAAGCAAGGCGGCGGGCAAACCGTGCCGCCTGCACTCCTCATCAATGCTGCAATTTCAGCCAGGCGTTAAGCCGAAGATGCTAGCCCAGCTAGGGCGACCACGGCAATCAGGAACGCTGTCGGCTCGCCCTTCCACAGCCCATATAGAAGTGCGAACGCTATCACAAGATAGAGTCCCGATCTCAGCATCAGCTTCTCTGGGAATTTCTCGTCCACTGGAATTTTTCTCAAGTTTTGCCTTGACGCTATAGCACAGTGCTAGTATCGTTACTCTTGTCGTGAGTGACGAAGCCGCAAGCCACTGCGGCAAACTCAAGTCTGGAAGGATACAGCCATGTCCGCTTTGCGTCAAGTTCCCATCATCCCCGGTCAGACTTTCCCGGCCTATAAACTCGTCAACGCCCCGTTCGAGATGCCGACCGAGTGCGAGTTCGGCCAACTAATCGAGTCGCTTCCGTCGGTCATGACTCGCAAGCCGTCCAATGAGCATTCGCCGGAACCGGAAAAACATTCCGACGAACTGACGGAAGAGTTCGAGCCGATCAACGAGCCGCTTCACCTCTGGCTGGAGTGTCAGGCTGATGGATACGAGGCGTGGCAAGGTCCGAGGTCTAAGTGGCTTGCGGATCGACTGCATCGAGCGGCCAGGTTCGCCCGGTTCCGGAACATCAACGACATCCGAGAACTCGAAAAGCAACTCGACTTCCAGTTCTAGGATGAGCGTGTTCAACGCAAGGCATCAGGCACACTTGGCTTTCGATCCGATCTGGAAGCTTGGCCACAAGAAACGAAGCGGTGCCTATCTGTGGCTGGCGTACAAACTCGGCATCCCGGTTGAGGATTGTCATATCAGCCGGTTCGATGTTGCGACGTGCGAGCGTGTAATTGCCGAGTCCGCATCTTGGTTCGCTCGGCATCCGAACAAGCGTAGGAAGGATGTGCCTTGTGAGCGTCGATCTCAGCAACTCGGCTCGTCTGGCCAAGGCTAAAACTGACTTGGCCGCTGCTATAGCACTGTGCGAATCGGCAACACGTTGGATCCCGCCGGCCCGATCCGGACACCAATGGTCGATGGCTTATGAACGTGCGATGAGTGCGGCTCGTGCGATGGATGACGCTGTTCAGGTCTTGGGCGACTAACGATCGTGTGACTTGTGCCATGTGCCGTCGAGCCGTCCATTGCGGGCGGCTCTTTTTGTTTGGTGAATGATGGCAGACGACCTGACGAACTTCGATCAACATACGGCTTGGTTCCGAAATCTGGTCGATTCCTTCAACTTCAAACTTCCCGGCAAGGATGAATCGGTTGGCAAGGACATGGCAAATCTTGCCGCCCAAAGGATGACGGATCGATCCGAGCAACAGCAAAGCGGTCCCGACGGTGATATCTGGCTGGCCAACGAACCGAATTATGCAGCATGGAAGCGGAAGAAATACGACGTTCACGCCGTTGGTGTCCTGACAGGCCAGATGCTTTCCCACGAGAGCATGCTCGGGGCTGTCACGGTCGATGCCGAAGAAGTGACGATGCGATATGGGACGGGCGAGCCGGCTACCCGATTCCGTGGCGGTGAGACTTACGACGTTGAGAATCCGCCGACTGATCGCCAGAAGGCGGAATGGTTCGAGGATGGCGGGAGGAAGTTCTACGGACTTGACGAACGCATCTCAGACGAATTGGCCAAGACTGCCGGCGAAGCCTTGGACGAATACTTGGCGGAACGCGATGGCGGCTACAGGGTACTTTAATGCCGAGCTATGACGGTGCGACGATCTTCGGACGGTCCTATTCGTTCGCGACAAACAAGAATCCGACGGCTGCTCAGGTCAATGCGTTCTTCGGGCTGAACGGCGTCGAATCGCTCTATGGCGGATCGCGTGGCTACGTCACGTTGGTTCGAGGCGTGTTGACCGGAGCCGATGCGGCGTCATTGGCTTCGGCCGAAGAGGCGTTCCGATCCTACGATGATGGCATTGCTCGGACGCTGGTGGACAACTTCGGTGTCTCGTGGCCGCAAGTCAAGCTGGTCAACTTCTCTCCGCAAGGCCGAGTGTTGAGGGACGGACGCGGATTCTATCGTCCGTACCAAGCTCAGTTCCAACATCTGCTGTGAGGCTTGCTGAATGGCGTTCTCGCAATCCTCAATCACGTCGGTCAAGCTCGTCAGGGAAGACGATACGCTTGCCGTGCGGTGGACTAGCTCGGCTTCCGTCGGGACAACCTATCAGGTTTACATCGACGGCAAACGGGCTTGGTCCGGAACTTCCAAGGTCGCTCGATTCCCTTGGCCGATCAGCCGGGTGCAAATCGAGGTCGGGACGGTCGGGTCTGGCGAGGCGTTGACGGACTTCTCGTCTTCGCTGCCATCGCCGGGTGGATCCGGCGACCGCGTAACGCTGACATGGCTTGGCGGAAGTTACCTCGGAGACGTGAGCAACTTCCGAATCTACCGTTCGGCAACGGCTGGCGGTGCGATCAGTTATACGAATCCAATCGCGATCGTCGAAGCCTACCCGGCCAATGTTGCACTGGACGGATTCGGCATGGGTGGATTCGGCAAGGGCGGATTCGGAAAGGCTGCCACCGAATACCAGTGGACTAGCTCGCCGATGCCAGCCGGATCCTGGTCATTCGGGATCGTGGCTGTTGACTCGGCCGGCAATCAGACCGGGACGCCAATCACGACGACCGTCAGCGTCTCGTCTCGGCCGTATCCGCCAGTCCCGTTCAGCGACTTGAAGCGACTGCACTACACCTACAACGCCGGCACTCGGATCGCAACGCTAGCCTGGAATGCGGCGTCTTCCGGCCCAACTCCCGATTCTCCGATCGACCCGACCGACGGCTACAATCCCTGAGACTAGGCAATGTCCACCAGCTATACGAGCAATTCCGGACTCCGCAAGCCGGCCAACAACGATCGATCTTGGGATACGCCGATCAACGAGAATGCCGACCTGCTCGACTCGACTTCGGCGATCGGCGGGCTTTGCGTCAGGGCCAAGGAAATCCCGTCCACCACGCTTAACGTCAAGGTGTCGTCTGGCGTCTATCTCGACCCAGACGGATCTGTCACGAGCTATTCGGGTACGGCTTCGCTGGCGATCACGGCTAGCTCGACTCGCTATGTCTACATCGACCCGGCGACCAACACGGCCATTGCGGCTTCGGCTTGGCCCAGCACGGCTCATGTCAGGCTGGCCAGTGTCGGCAGCGATGCGACAACGATCACGTCGGTAACGGACGTGCGGCTTGCGGCGTCCACCGTGCCAGTTGCCCAGCCTAGCGGATCAGCCCAAGCCGCTGTCACTGCCATCACGGATTCGACGGGCGGAACCGCTGACGGGACGCTGGCCGACGTGACTGCCAGCCACAGCCAGACGATCCTGAACAACAACTTCGCCGACCTGGCAGCCAAGATCAACGGGCTGACGACGCTGACAAATGCGTTGCGTCAGGCGTTGGTCGATCGCGAGATCATCAAGGGTTCTGCGTGATCGGCCCCATCGCCCCCTCACGCCACGCACGCCGGTACGCCTCGTCGGCGGCGGCGAGGGCGGCCTCGGCGGTACGGAACAACCACGGCTGAGGATACGCACGTGGATCAGGCTGTAGCCGATCAAAAATCGCCTTCGGAATATCTTCCGGGGCGTTGTGCGACGGCGGATCCGGGAGTGTCCACCTGTAGCAGAAGACATGGACGTACTTCGGCCGCTTGCCCGCCGCCTCGGTGTAGCTGTACGCCGCCAGCTCGGCCTCGGTCATCGCGTCAGTCCTCCACCTTGGTTCCGTGCCTCTTCTATCTGCCGTTCGATTACTTCGGCACTCAATTTCTAGTCTCCTCTCTGGTTAGATCCTTGGTCTGAAACCATCTCGGCAAACCATCTGGCTCGTCATCCATCTTGACGCCGAACCAAGGCCGACCGTGCAAGAGTAGATCGTTGTCGATCGCCGCAATCCGGCCGTGCTTGCCGTATCCGTAGCAATCAGGCCGACTGACGAACACGCGATCATTGATGGCAAAGCTCATCGGATGATCGGACGAATCGTGTCGATAGACGGCCTTACCGATCCGTGCAACCTTCGACTTGCCGGCTATCCGTCCGCAGTACGTCGTCACGTCGTCGTCGTTAACCGCCTTGACTTGGCCGAGCCAGCCATACCGGATCGACTGGACGATATCGTCGGGTTCGATTGGCAGGCTGGCAGGATCAGGACAGTGATCGGCTATCACCTGTGCCACGTCCTCATAGCCAGCCTGATGGACGGCTATATCCATGATCGACTGGTACGCCGCGTCTGACATCCATTGTTCGATTGGTCGTCTGGCTGGCTGAGTCATCTGTTTGATTCCTGTCGGCCGAAGATTATCCGGCTTGATTGCCGGCCGTCTCTCATCTCGTCCGATGCCTAGCGTCATCGGTCTTCGATGAATTCAAAGAGAAAGAAGTCGGGAACAAAGCTTTGAAATTTCAGCGATGAGCACAGACAGCGGACAGTCACGGGGCCATCTGCCACCGCTCGCCGCTGCCGTCCAAGCGTGCCGTAATCGACGGTGAACGAAGGACGGGCTCA
>ERZ724522.1460-NODE-1460-length-12700-cov-45.161091_pt1 | contig 12700 bp, 14 predicted proteins | sample MGYA00376055_ERZ724522 | MGnify/ENA primary metagenome ERZ724522 (study PRJEB28724, sample SAMN07190884) | wastewater metagenome | isolation source: effluent of sewage treatment plant in Hong Hong | place: Hong Kong | collected 2016-03-17 ... | reverse complement strand
CAGCAGAATCAGCGGCAGACCGCGCAGGATGTCCGCGCTGAGCGCGCTGACGCACGCGACCAAGCGCGCCTGGAATCGCAGCAGGCGGCGGCACAGGCTGCAGCGGCAGACAGGGCGAAGGCTGGGCAAGCGCGCCAAGCGGCTGCGGCTGCGTCCGCGCAAGAGTTGATCGACTCCATCGACCGCGTGACCGGATCGAAGGGTTATGGCGATCTGGGGACGATGACCGGCGACGCGCTGTCCCACGTTCCGTTCATGCGTACCGAGGCCAAGGATTCGCAGGCTTTTCTGGACACAGTAGCGAACCAGGTTGCCACGTCCACGATGGCGCAATTGAAGGCGCTTTCTGCGCAGGGCGCGACAGGATTCGGCGCACTGAGCAAACCGGAACTGGAACTGCTGAAAAACAACATTGCTGCGTTGAGCGCGGGCAACCTATCCCACGACGCACTTGATACGAGCCTGAAAGTCGTCCGCGACAAGATGGCGAAAATAACATCGTGGCAAGACGCATCGGGCCAGGCCGCTCCTGCTGGCAATGGCAACTCCCGACAGCCTCCATCCGTGTCGTCGCAAGCCCAGTACGACGCGCTGCCAAGCGGCGCTATCTACATTGAAGACGGCAAGCAATATAGGAAGCCCTGATGCCCAGCAAATTCGGTGGCATCCCCGTCGAAGCCGGGGGAAGCAAATTCGGGGGCGTTCCGGTACGCGAACAACCGGAACTGTCGCTTGCCACATCCGCCACGGACAGTCGCCCCGCGCCGGGCTACAGCGGCGAATTGCCGCAGTCCAAGCCAACGGAGAACGACAAGCGCAAGGCATGGTATTCCGGCATCCCCATCGTCCAGCAACTGGCTAGTGCCGTAGATGCGGCGCAGCACCATGTGCTGAATATCCCGGTGGCTGCGGCGCAGGGTGCGGCGCACATGGCGGATTGGGTGGGTGACAAGCTGTCACCACGTGACGAATGGGATCAGGGGCCGTCGCGCACTACGCGCAATGTGGATGCTGCGGTTCGCCAGCGGGAAGCGGACTATCAGCGCCGGACTGGATCGCTTGGTGGCTCCTACGTCGGCGCTGCGGTGGGTGAAATCCTGCCGTGGATGACCGGCATGGGTGAATTGCGTGCCGCTGGTCTGTTGCCGAAGATTGCCGGAACCGGCGTGAAGGCGACGGCAAAGAAAGGCGCGCTGCTGGCTGCTGAGGGCGCGACGATGGGGGCAGCGCAACCCGTGCTGGGCGACGGCGGCTATGGCCGCCAGAAAGCCGCGCAGATCGGAATCGGAGCGGTTGCCGCGCCAGCTACGGCCGGGGCTCTCGGTGGCTTGGGGAAGGGCGCGCGCTACCTCACGCCGAGCGGTCGGGATGCCATTGCGAATCAGCGTCTTGCGAAGCAGTACGGCACCGATCAAGCCACGATTGATGCGTTGAAACAAGACAGCGGCATTCCTGGATACCAGCACACTGCCGAGCAGTTGCTAGGCACGCCGGAAGCGGTGCAGGCATCGCGCGTCTTTCGGAACGGATCGGCGGGGGTTGGGTTTGCGCGCCGGGAGTCGGAGAACAATGCGGCGCTGCGCGCGGAAGCGGATCGCTTGGCCGGCGATGACGCCGCGATGGATGCGGCGAAGGCGGCGCGGCGGGATGGCCCCGGGGCTTTCTGGAAAAACAACCTTGCGATGGGAACGGAAGACGGGCGGTTTGGCCGCGCGTCAAATTTCTTGCGCGATACGCTGTCGAAAGGCCGCCGATCCGCTGCCGATTTTGATGCGCTGGATTCAGCCCGCAAGATTCTGTTGCGCGCACAGCGCGGCACGATTGACGCCGACGAGGCTGCGAAGCAACTCGGATCGTTGGACATCACAAGCCGCGCAGGCCAGAAGGCGCTAGAGCAGGCGCAAGGGATCGTAAGCCAAGGGATGGTGAACACTTCCCGCACGCTGTCCTATTTGGACAAACTGGCCGGGCGCTTCAACCCAGCAGTCAGTGGTACTGCCAAGGAAATCGCGGGCAAGCTCCGTGAGCATGCGGATGCGCGCGGTTATGTCCACGCGAGCGTCATGGATGATGCCGTCCAGCAGATTCAGCGTACACTCCAAAAACACGCCCCAAACGGGGCCGTGGGGACGGAGGAAGCCGCGATCTATGGACCTCTCAAGGCCAAGATTACTAACCAAATCGACCGAGCAGTACCGGGCTATCGCGCTAATCGTGCCGCGTATGCATCTGCGTCGGAGCCTATCAACGACATGGCGGCGTTTCGTGCCCTTCGTGACGCAATTGATAGTGGTGGGCGCGACGCTGGCGGCAATCAGGCTGTTACCATCAATCATCTAAAGGCGCTGTTGTCGAAAGACAACAAGGCGCAGTATCCGATGAGTCCGCAGGCCAGAGCGCAAGCGGAGGCAATGCTGGAAGCGTTGCAGAAGCGGTCTATCAGTAGCAATACCATCGCCGCGCCCGGAAATTCATCGACAACTGCCGATCTTGGCCGCATGGCGGGGAATCTCGGCGGTCGTCTGGCCGCGCTTGGCGGTGCAACCACGCTAGGCGGCTGGCCCGGACTGGGGATTTACCTTGCCGGCGAAGGTGGAGCGGCGCTTAACCGATCAGTAAATCGCATCGCTGGCGCGAAGGCGGCGGATGGCAGCGAGCTTGCGAAAGCGCTGGAAGCCTACCGCGCGTCACTGTCCGGGCAGAAGCCCGGCATGTTGCCTTATCTCTCGCAGCCGTTGCTGCCCTACCAGCAGACGCCCTGATGCCCATCTACTCCTACCGTTGCAGCCAATGCGGCCAAATCCACGAGCAGCATAACACCGTAGCAAACCGCGCCAATGGCCCGACGTGCTGCGGCGCAGCAACCGACAAGATGCTGACCGCGTGCATGGTGCAGGTTCCAGGTGGAATCGACGTGAACTATCGCTGCCAGATAACCGGCGAGATTATCCAGTCGATGCGCAAGCGGCAGTACATCATGGACAAGCACGGCATGGTGGACGCCCGCGACCTGAAGGACACATGGGCGCGCAATGAGGCTGCGCACAAGCAGGAATTGGCAGAGGTGAAGGCCGCACAGGACAAGGTGCCGGAGCACGTCCGCAAGGCGGCGCAAGCCGTTGCAATGAACCCGCCCGCAGGGGCATAACAAGGAAGCAGCAAGATGATCGGAGACGAGGATATTCTCGACGCGACACCATCACTGCACGATGAGCGCATTTCGGAAGTCGAAGCGGCCATTGATGCAGCGGATTTGGAAGCAGGCGCAAAACCCGCCGCATAGGGGGCTAACCCGCTACCGGCAGACTTGCCGGCGCTTGAAGCCCCAAGCATGTGGAAGCAGCCGTATCGTGACACGTTCGGCAAGTACGCAGCAAATCCTGAGTATCGTGAACTGCTGACCAAATGGCAGGATCACTGGAAGGAATCGCAGGGCTACATCACGCAACGCGATCAGGAGTTCGCCAGCTATCGCGGGCGTCTTGAGCCAATCGCACAACTGATCCAGCCCTACGAGCAGTACTGGGCGTCACAAGGTCTGTCGCCAGACCAGGGCGTCCGTTCCATCATGGCCGCGTATCAAGCCATGAACCAAGACCCGCAAGGTACGTTGCTTCGCCTTGCGCAGCAGTACGGGGTAGACCTGCAATCGGCGCTTGCCGAACAGCCTTACGTCCCGGCAGAAGTGCGGGCACTGCAAGAGCAGATCCAGCAAATGCAGCAAGCCGCACAGCAGCAGCAGCAGTTCCAAATCAACCAGATGACACACGCCCGTCTGCAAGAAATTAACGCATTCCAGTCGGCGGTTGACGAACAAGGCGCACCAAAAGCCCCGCACTTTGATCGGGTGTTCAACTCGATGGTGCAGCTTGTCCATGCCGGTCTTGCCAGTTCCATCCAGGAGGCTTACACCAAAGCGGTCTCACTGGACACGGAATTGCAGGCCGAGATGAGCGAGCAGCGCAGGCAGGCTGAGGCCGTCACTCGTGCCGCCGAAGCGAACCGAGCGTTGGGAGCTTCAAGGACGGTCAGGTCTAAGGGTTCAGAGGGCGCACAGCCCATCCGTTCAGCAGAACAAGACTACGCCGCCGCACTCGCGGGGCATTGACCAACCCTAAAGGAATACAACAATGGCAACTCCGAACCTCGGCCAGATCCAGGCCTCCACCCTCCGCAATCGAAGCAAGACCGTTGCGGATGCCGTCACCAACCACAACCCGCTGCTGACCCGCATGGACAAGAAGGGTCTCATCAAGGAGACCTTCAGCGGTGGCCGCTCGATTCTTGAGCCGATCATGTACGGCACCAACAACAGCGCGAAGTTCTACACCGGCTATGACACCTTCACGCCGGATACCGCCAGCGAAGTGCTGGACGCTTCCGAATGGCCGCTGCGCCAGCTCGGCGCGTTCATCACGTGGTCTGGCCTTGAGAAAATCCAGAACCGTGGCAGTCAGCAAGCGGTTGACCTGATGGCCGTCAAGGAAAAGCACGCGGTCGCCACCCTGAAGAACATGTTTGCCGCGTCCATCTTCTCGGATGGCACGGCCTACGGCTCCAAGGAGTTCAGCGGCCTGCGGCTGATTTGCGCGAATGATCCGACTGCGGCGGGCACCGTGGGCGGCATCGACCAGGTTGCCAACCCGTGGTGGCGCAACAAGTTCTCGGCGGCGGCTTCGACCACCAGCGCCAACATCTGGTCGCGCATGAATGACATGGACTTGGCGATCAATCGCGGCGCGGATACGTGGGACATCGCCATCGGCGGCCAGTTCATGTTCCGCACGTATGAGGACTCGTTGCAGCCGTTGCAGCGGATCACCTCGGCCAAGTCGGCGGACGCTGGGTTCACCAGCTATGCCTACAAGACCAAAGAGTTGTTCTACGACTACAACTGCCCGACCAAGAGCCTGTACATGCTCGACACCGACAGCCTGGCGTTCCGCTACGCCAAGGATCGCTGGTTCGACGTGGGCGACTCGCGCACGGTCAACAACGCCGACTACGACGTGGTGCCGATTTGGGTCGCCGGCAACCTGACCTGTTCCGACCGCGCCCGTAATGGCGTCATTCTGGCGTCCTAAGCCAGCCATGAGGGGCGGGGATTCCCGCCCCTCTTTTTGGAGTCACGATGGAAGCCCTGCGATTCATTCGCGTACCCGCGCCGTCGCCCGCCTCGGAAGAGGAAGTGACCAGCGCGCACCTATTCGGCAAGGTTCCAGATTTGGAAGTTGCCATACACATGGGATGCTCACTTGATCCGGAATTGTCCGACCAAAGCGGACGCCCGCGCTACCGCAACACCATCATGGTCGCCAAGCGCAATGCAGGTGAAAAAGATTTCATCTCCGAACCACTGAACGATCAGCACCGGGCGATGTTTCCGCGCGCAGTCGCGTGGTGGGAATCCAATCAGTCGGCACAGTCCCGCGTGTCCGTATCACTGCTGCCTGCAATCACGCCCGCTGAAGTCGCGGAACTGCGAGACCTCAATATTCTCGACATGGATGCGCTCGCAGACTATGCCGACATCCCCGCCGAACTGGCCGGATGGCAGGCTATGGCCCGCCGCTTCCGGTCGTTGTCAAAGCCACGTTTCCGCATGATAGACGGCGGAATGGAGCAAGTCGCATGACCACCGTATTGATCCGCATCGACCCGTTTAACTCCATCACCAAGGAAGTTGAGAATGCCGACGACACTGAAAAACATTCTGGACGCAGTGATGGGGGAATCGGGGTTCCTGATTCCAGCGAGCTACGCGGCGAGCCTGAACCCGGACGACCTGCAACTCGTGTACCTGTCAAGCGCAGCAAGCGACGAGCTACGTGACCTCGACTTGACGCAATCGCGCGTACAAGGCTCGATCACGCTCACGTCTGCGACCGATTACGCGCTGCCTGACGATTTCTTCAGCTACGTGGCGGACACGGCATTCCAGGGCACGATTCCCGTTGACTTGCCAACCTCGCCAAGCGATTGGGCGTGGGTGAAGTCTTACGGGGCCGGCTCGCCGTCCTACCGCGTGCGCTTCATGGGGGGGCGTTTGCACGTCATGAATCCGACTGCTGGCGATGTAATCCAGTTCGAGTACATCACCTCGCTTCCGTGGGAGGCGTCCGGTGTTGGCAAGGAGCAGGCGACGGCGGACACCGACATTTGGCGGCTTGATCGCCGCCTGTTGCAGTACGCCGTCAAGTGGCGGTGGAAAAAGGAAAAGGGCGTGGAGGACTGGAAAGACGATCTCGCCATGTTTCAAGCCTATGTCAGCAAGCTGCGTGCACGCGACAGCGGCGCTAAAACCATTCGATTCGGGGAATGCGAATATCCCGATCAACCCTATACGAAGCTCTGGGTATGACCGCAGTTTCAATCTCCGCGCCGATTGGCGGCTGGAATGCCACCGACGCGCTAGACAAGATGCCCGCGACGGATGCCGTCAAGTTGGTCAATTGGGTGCCGCGTGCGGGCTATTGCCAGACGCGTGGCGGCTCGACGCTGCATGTAAGCGGGCTCGGCGGGCCGGTGCAGTCGATCATCTCCTACCGTGGCGCTAACGACATCCTGTTGGCGGCTGGAGGCGGGTAGATTTGGGACGCCACAACGACCGCCTACAGCATCGCATCCGGGTTCCTGTCTGACCGATGGCAGGCGGTGAACCACAGCACAAAGCTGATATTGCTCAATGGCGTAGATAGCCCGCGCACGTACAACGGCGTTTCGCTCTCTACGGCTGATTTCACCGGCTCCCCGGGCGATTTCATGCCAGCCACGATGTGGTCGGGCAACTCGTTCAAGGGCCGCGCGTTCTATTGGGCCGAGAATGCGCAAGCGTTCTGGTATGCAACCGCTGGTTCCTATCAGGGCGTAATGGCAAAGTTCGATTGCTCCACACAGTTGCAGACGGGCGGAAGCCTCGTGCAGATGGTGACGTGGACGCTCGATAGTGGATCGGGGATTGATGATCTTGCCGTTTTCATATTCAGCACAGGCGAATGCCTGGTGTATTCCGGGAGTGACCCCGGCAGCGCGACAGATTGGGCGCTAAAGGGCAGATTCCAGATTGGCGAGCCATTAGGCCCGCGCGCCCATGCGAAAGTTGGAGGAACTGAAATCATCCTTACCCGTGATGGGTATGTTGACCTGTCAGCAGCACTACAGGACGGCCGGTACTCTGAGCTTTCGGCGTATTCGTCCAAGATCATCCGGGCTTCGAAGGATGCGGCAGCGCAATATGGTCAGTTCGATGGCTGGGAGGCGGTGCTGTATCCATCGGGGCAGATGTTCATTGCCAACATCCCTACCGGGGCGGCGACGGCATACCAGCATGTCCGGGAAACATCCTCGGGCGGCTGGTGCGAGTTCATCGGGTGGAACGCGCTCACATTCTGCAATTTCGTCAATCGCCTGTACTTCGGGGACGCCAACGGGAATATATGGCTCGCGGATTCCGGCACGCAGGACAATAACGAGCGCATCCTTTCGTGGGGGATTCCTGCGTTCAACTCGCTCGGGAACCGTGCCAATCGCAAGCAGTTGACCGCAGTCAGCGCCGTCACCAGCGCCACGAATCCTGCATCTTACGCATACGATGGCCTCGCAGATTTCAACATGAGTTTGCGCTCGACTGTTGTTGATGACAACGCGCCGAATGCCGACACCTTATGGGATGTGGCTGATTGGGATGTGGTCGATTGGGGGTCTGAAATCACCGAGCAATCGCCAGTGGTGAATGGCTGGAAAAACTGCTCTGCCATCGGCTACGTCATCACTGCGTCCGTGCGCATCAATCAGCGGGCGCAGCAAATCAACTGGTATTCCACCACCTACCAATACCGCAACGCAGGAGTATTTTAATGGCTTGGAGTGCAGGCGTTTTCACCCGTACCAATGGCGTATATACCGGATCAGTGGTCTGGCAGTCCGACAAGGCCGCAGGCACCAAGATCCTTGCAACAAACCATGACGCGCATGACCAGGACTTGGCAGCAGGCATCAATGCGGCGCTTCACAAGGGCGGGTAGAACTCACCGACCGCCGACATAAGCTGGGGCGGGTACAAGATCACTGGACTGGCGAACGGCGCTGCGGCGACCGATGCCGCCGCTTATGGGCAGACGGTCACGGCAGTTGCATGGGACACGCCGACCGATGTCCTGACCCTCACGCGATCGGCTGGAAACCTGACCCTCGACCTGACCGCCGCGGTTGCGATCACGGCGCTAAGTGCTACGGGGACTAAGGACGCAACGACGTTCTTGCGCGGCGATGGGACGTGGGCGGTTCCTGCGGGCGGCGGTGGCGGGGCGTGGGGCAGCATCACCGGCACCTTGTCCAGTCAAACCGACCTGCAAACCGCATTGAATGCAAAGGCGGCCAGTTCGCATACCCACGGGGTTGGTGACCTGACCGCCACCGGCACGCGGGACAGCACGACGTTTCTGCGGGGCGACAACACTTGGGCGACCCCACCGGCAGGCGGTGGTGGGGGAACGGTCACCAGTGTTGCGGTGGCGGACGCGACGGGCATCACATGGGCAGGAAGCCCGATTACTGGGGGCGGGACGCTGACCCCGACGCTTTCTGCGAACTTGCAGGCGTGGCACGCGCTTTCGCCCACCACGAAAGCGGATGTCGCCTCGCCAACCTTCACCGGCACACCCTCTGCGCCAACTGCCTCGGCGGCGACCAACACGACGCAGATTGCCACGACGGCTTACGTCAAGTCACAGGGCTACACGGCTAACGCGGGCACGGTCACCAGCGTTGCGTTGTCGGGCGGCACGACCGGCCTTTCAAGTTCAGGCGGGCCGATCACAAGCAGCGGCACTATCACGCTTGCCGGAACGCTGGTGGCAGCCAATGGCGGCACGGGGCTGTCAAGCTACACGACCGGCTACTATCTTAACGCGGCATCGGCCAGCACGCTGCAACAGCGGTCTCCGGCCAACGTCCTTGCCGATATCGGCGCGCTCGCAGCATCGAGCTATACCGCCGCCGACGTGCTGACCAAAATCAAGACGGTGGACGGTGCCAGCTCCGGCATTGATTCCGACATGTTGGACGGTCAGCACGGATCATACTACGCCCCAACGGCAAGCCCGACCATTACCGGAACGGCGACGATCAGCGCCGCAGTACTGACCAATGCCGACTCCGGCACGGTCAGAATCCCGCGTATTTTCGTCCAGTCCGGCGACCCCGGCGCACATTCCGCAGATGGCGATATTTGGATTTGGTGATGACACTCAAGAGAAACGCAGCCGGCACGCAGACAGCTATCGCAACAACGATGAAAATACGCGTGGCCGGCGCATAGGTGGATGCCTAGACGTTAAAGCGCCGGCTCTCCGGCGCGTGGGTCACGGTATGGAAGCGGATCAACATCAACAACCAGTCCATTGCGCATGACCCGCCATCAGGCTCTGCGCGCGCTGGTTACGCACTGAAAACGGACGGCATCGCCTACCAGGCGACGACGACCACGCCGGCCTATGTGGCGCTTGAACCGTGGATGGCGTTTGGCACCGCTGCCGATTACGAAACGCGCGCCACGCTGCTCTCCGGCACATCACCAACAGGTTCGGCGGTGGGGTCTTGGCTCGCGCTATCGTCAAATGTTGAGTGGGCGCTTTTGCAAACAACGTCCGGAAGCAAGTCGGCCAGCATCACGGTAGATATCCGCTTGGCGAGTAGCGGGGCAGTTTTGGCTACCGCGACCATTGATCTTGAAGCGTCACACACCTAACAGGCCGCCACATGACCAACCTAACCCGCGCCATCACCCGCCCGCTGACCAAAGCCATCACCTCCCCTGGCGTGGGGGGTGGGGGTGGGTCGTCCTTTACACCCATCTCCGCCACTGGCGGCACGATCACCGACACGACCATCGGCGGCCGGGCCTGGCGGTATCACACGTTCACGGCCAGCGGGAACTTCGTCGTGTCAAACGCCGGCAGTGACGGGCAGGTCGAGTATTTGATTGTCGGCGGCGGCGCGAGCGGTGCGCACCACGATGCCCGCGTGGGCATGGGCGGTGGTGCAGGCGGCATGGTTCGTTCTGGCACGTTCACCCCAGTCGTCAATACGACCTACGGCATCGTGATCGGTGCTGGGGGTGCTGGGGTGTCAGGGGCAACTTCCGGCATGGCCGGTTCCAACACAACGGCGTTCGGCGTCACTGCGGAAGGCGGCTCCGGAGGTGGCGGATATTTCACCAATCCCGGCAACGGCGTCAACGGCGGCGGTGGCGGCTGCACTGTCACGACAGGCAACAACCCGGCCGGCGGTACAGGCACCAACTTTGCTGGCGGCACCGGCTTCGGGAACTCCAACTCCTTCTTCATTGCTGGTGGTGGTGGCGCAGGTGCGGGCGGGCCGGGCGGCAGCGCCGCCTATGGTTTAGGCGGTGCAGGCGGGCTGGGCGTGGCATCCACCATCACAGGCGCGAGCGTGATCTACGGTGCCGGTGCTGGCGGCTGCGCCGCTACGGGCGGCAGTGCGCCCACGGGTGGCGTTGCTGGCGTGGGTTTCGACATCGCGCCGAATGCAGGCACGAACGGGCGAGGCAATGGCGGCTCTGGCGCAGCCGGGACGGGCGCAGGCGTCGCATCTGGCGCAGGCGGCACTGGCGTATTCATCGTCGGCTATTGGACGGCAGCAGCATGAAAACGAGTGACTTCAACGTTCCAACCGAAGGCGACGCGACCGTTCAACTTCAGGCCGCGCTCGACGCGGCGGCAGGCGGATTGCTGGAATGGGAACCGGGCCACTACACGCATGGCCGCCTGTACCCGCGAGATGGCACAACCGTCATCGAGTCGGGCGGCGTCCACCACCACAAGCGCGCCAGCACGGGCGGCCTGCTCTACATGCAAAACGTCGCAGGAATCCGCTGGATGGCGAACGGCGCGACGTATCACGGCGAGGACGCGCCCGGCTCTACCTCGTTCGGACACACCATCTACGCGAACGGCACGACCGATTGCGAACTCGACGGCCTGATTGTGGACAGCGCGAGTCCGGGCAAGGATTGCCTGTATATCGGCCTCGGGCTTTCCTCGACGCCGAACCAGCGGTTGAAGGTTCGGCGCGGCAAGTACCTTCGCAGCAAGCGCAACGGCATCAGTGTCGTCGGCGGGTTCAATACGCTCATCGAGGACGTGGAAGCCGCTTACTCGACGGGCGGCCCTGGCGCTGGCATCGACGTGGAGGCGAACCTTTACGGAAAGGTTGCGAGCACAACGATACGCCGCGCCTACGCGCACCATAACGTCGGCAGCGGCATCATCAATTCGTTCGGCGTCGGTACGCTGGTGGACGACTGCGACACTCACGACAATGGTGCATATGGCGTCGGAATCTCCAGCGGCGCTGGTCAGATGTTCGCGGAAGGCGTGTACCGCAAGCACGTGGACATGATGGGCGTGACGGGGTTCGGCATGGCAACGGGCGAGGTGTTCGTTTCCGCGCTTCCGCCCGTTGGCACGCCGGTCTTTTTCAACCTGCGCAACGGTGCGCTGCGCCCGCCTGAACTTGGCGGCACCTACTGGATCGTGTCGCGGCACGCCTCGGCCAGCTCGATCATTCTCGGCAAGGCGGTACGGCACGGCGAAGTGACTTCGTTCAGCCTCCCCGGTGCCGGCGTCATGGCGTTTGATCCCGCCGACTCCGATGTGCGGCTCGCTGCATTCGTCTCCGGACAGTCAGACCGTGGCGAGATTCGCCGCAGCCGCGCCTTCCGCAACGCGCAGCACGGGTTCATCGTCACGGGTGCGGGCGATGCGCGGATCGTTGAAGATTGCGAGGCGCGCGACAATCTCGGTTATTCGCAAGTGTGGCTTGGCTACTCCCGCGACATGGACGTGGATCGCCTGCACGTGTCTGGGCAAGGTCTCGGCCTCGTCGGGCAGTACGGCGGCGGGCGGTTCCGCTTACGGCGCAGCAGCTTTGAAAAGACGGGCGGGCGCGCGGTCGCCATGTTGTTCTGGACGGGCGCTGAGATTCGGAGCAATGACTTCCTCGACTGCGCCCGTAGCGAGGCAAGCTCAAACAAGGCCGCGCTGCACCTGAGCAGCATCTTGCGCCCTGTCGCAGACGATAACCGCATCACCCACGGCGCGGACAACACCACGGCCCTGTACGGCGTGCTGGCAGATGCCACCTGCGTCGGCGGCACATTCACGAACAACGATTGCACCGGCGCAGGTACGAGCAATGCAAACGCCCTCCGCGTTCCGGCTGGCTCGGTGTGCAGCAACAACACGGGCAGGGATGGGCTGCCTATCGCCTAAAACGGCGAATCCCACCAAACCGGCTCAGGCTTCCTGCGCCGGTAGCTCACCCAACAGCCTATCCGCCAGTTCGTCGGCGGTGGTGTGTGAACGGATGCCGCTTGGCCTGCGGCGTGGACTATCCAGGCATGACCACCCTAAACCTCGCCGACCACGACTGAAGCAACAGGACACCATGCTCCCAAAAGACGCACCTGCCGACATCGCGCAGGCATACAACGCAGCCACGGACAAGCAGCGCGCGCAGCCCGAGGATGCACCACAGGTCTGCCATCTCTCCTCCATCATTTGCTACACCCCGCTTACGGGCGCGTATCCGCCATTTCCTGCGCTACACCCCGCAAGCGGGTGCGTATCCGGGAATTGCAATGGATACGCGCCCGGTTTCGGGGGATAACGCTTGTTAG
>ERZ724522.1459-NODE-1459-length-12702-cov-11.506998_pt1 | contig 12702 bp, 15 predicted proteins | sample MGYA00376055_ERZ724522 | MGnify/ENA primary metagenome ERZ724522 (study PRJEB28724, sample SAMN07190884) | wastewater metagenome | isolation source: effluent of sewage treatment plant in Hong Hong | place: Hong Kong | collected 2016-03-17 ... | reverse complement strand
GGCAATGTTAGCCGCACCATCGCCAGTACCACCACGCACCCACTGGTTTTGACCACCACCAAGGCTGTGGCTGTGGCTCGGCATTTCTGAGGTGGTTAGGGTGTGGTTTTCCTCGCCCCCTGTCGCACCAGCTGTGGCAAATGAGCCAGAGCCTTTACCAATAATCATGCGGTTCTGCACTGCTACCCATGTACCAAAGCCAAATAATGTATTCGGGTTGGTGCTATCGGTTTCGTTCATGTAGTACGAGCCGACAGGGTAGACCATAGCCAGCACCTGCGATATGGTAACTTTCTTGGTGTCTTGGTTGGTTGTACTTACATCATCAGCAGGAAACACATCATTTAGTGCTAGTGCGCCCATTGCCGGATATGCGTGTATTTTTCCCATTGATTATTTCCTTATGCTTATTGTACCACTAACTCGGTGCAGATGGATTACTGATTGTTTGCTCAAGTATCAAATCACGGCGGATTTTTTCAACCTCTGCGCTCTGTTGCAGTGGCAAGCGGCCTAGTGTCAGGTTGGCAACCTCTGGGCTGAAATCACGGCGAGCAATACGCAACACCATGCTATCAATCAGTGCGCCACCATTCCTAAAGCCGATAGTCTTGCCGGGCGTTAGCAGTGTGATGTCAAAATTCTTGTTCAATATCGTTACTGGTGTCTCTTGGGTTTCATCGGCATTTTCGTCAATAAAGCTATTACCGATTGCATCAGCGGTTGCGGTCAGTGTAATGCGGTTATCTGATTTCTGTGATAGGCGAGTGCCATAGCGTGCAGCGCTGGCATTGTCTTGGTATTGCTTGAATAGGTTAGTACCACCGCCAGTGTCGCCACCCGATAACAGCATTTGGTTTTTGACATTCTCGATGCTCAAAACAACCTCAATATCATTGATGTCTTTGCCCAGCACGATAGTAAAGTCAGGCACGGTAGAGGTTGGCAAAATGTCTATTTCAGCTGTACCCAAATCAACATATGAGTAATAGCCACTCGGCGCAAGATCGAGGCACTTTTTGACTGCATCAAAGATGGTAGCCGAATTGAATACATTTGTTAGCGTATATCCAGCCGCTGTGAAATCACGCTCTTTGATAACACCGCCACGAGCGTTGTAATCGAGCAGGATGCCACGAGCCATGCCAGTAACAGGGTCTTGGGTGCTGTATGTGGTTGTGGTCGTTGGCACACCGCTATACGTTTTAAAGCAAATATCGCCTGAGCCAATGGCAAATGAGCCACCGCCTGACCCACCGCCATAATTCGAGTTGTAGGTAACACCGTTAGCATAGCCACCTGCCGAATTCCAATAAATATCAATGCTCTGACCCTCGCCCACCCAGACTGCAAAGAAATAATCGGTGCTGGCTGATAGCGGTATAAGCTGTGGGAATGCAAATTGTTGCCAGTTCGGTTGGTCAACACCCACACAGCTCTTGGTAACGCTACCCAAGAAATTACCGTTGACTGCATCATAGAGCGACACCGTAACATCAGCCGTGCCACGCAACAGCAAATCAATAGCGCCCATATTGGTAACGCCAACGCCAGTGCGAAATGATTGACCGTACACATTCCAGCCACCGCCCTTTGGACCGTAAACGGTTGAGACTAATACGTTATCCCAGCTGGTAAATGACTGATCGAGCGTGTAGTTGAATGGGTAGCCACGAGCAATAAAGTTATCCAAATCAATGCCATCGCTGTAAATGAGCAATGACACCTTGCCCTGACCTGCACCACTCTTAAAGCCGATTTTGTTGATTTGCCCACTAAACATGAGCTTGCCGTTTGGATACCAGCTATTATAGAGGATTGATTTGACACGGTTGCCGTTCTTGAAAATAACATCTGCCTCGCCATCGCCAAGCGCTATATATTCCACGCTGGTAGTGCCAAGCAATGGGTTATCGCTTTCGTCAGTGATGGGGTTGCCACTTTCGTCTAGGATTTCATCAACCGTTACAATCGGGTCAATGGATACGCCACAATCAATTTGCATACTTGAGCCAGCACTACCCAAATCCTGAGAGAATGCAAACTTAGATGCGTTTGGTAATTCGCCAAGGTAGCGCCCACCTGTTGAATAAACTTTGTGTACAACTCGTGTTGGCACTTGCGCCGCTGGTGCTGTTACCTCGATATGCCAGAAAATAGTAACTTTCATGCAGTCCATAGAGGCAATACCATCGCCGCCAGATACATCCTCAGTATCAGCCGAAACGGTTAAATTAGCGATGTCAGTAGGCGTGATTACACCAGCGCCCCATTTGTCAGTTGGACCGCCGAATGTGCCATTGAGCGCACCGATAGCCTTGCCAGTAGTACCAGCAATGTTTAGCGTTACATCGCCAAAGCAACCAGTCTGCGACCCCTCAATGTACACTTGGATGCCATCAATAACAGCTGCGCTAGGCAGTTGCTGAAATCCGAAAGCCGACCCGACAATATTAGCACCCTGACCCGACAGGAATGCACCCCATGTAGCGTTACTGCCGTCATCGGCTGTTATGCGTGATGGGTTTGACCATACAGATGTAGGGCTGGTATGCCCTGTATTGTTTGTGGCTGCGGCGGTTGGCAGTTTGGTGCTTTGAAAATTCTGCTCCATAGCCTATTGCCACCGTTTGTTGTATTCGCCATTCATATTTATTGATCGAGTGGTAAAGCCGTCCGTGATTGTAATGTTATTTGCGCCGGGTTCTAGCTCTAAGAATACACCGTTGTAATCAACCAGCGTACCGTTTAGCCGTACCTCGTGATTTACACAATCCACCACCAGCACATCGCCGTTAGTAAGCCCCAGACCGTAAATAAGCATTTCCTGACCATTGAGGTTGTTGACGATTTGGATGTAGTCGCCAGCGCCTGTAATGGTTGTTAGGGTAAATGTGAATACTGGTAGCTGGAATGGTGCGTTACCGCCGATAGTAGGCGTGATGGTCTTGGTGGCTGTGGTGTATGCAGTCTGGCTAAGGATGTTGGTAGCGGTAGTATCAATGCCATATGGCTTGCATAGTAGCTCAACGCTGAATTTGGCAAAAAGCGCCTTGTCTTGGCGGTCAATGCCCATAGCGTTCTTTTTCATCACGGTATAGCGCCGTGTGCCACTGCCATAGGTAATATCGAGGTTTTTGTAGCGTGGTGTGAAATAGCCTTTGAATGCGTCAATGCGGTCATCGAGGTCAGCTTGGCTAGAGCCATGAATTGTACCGGCTAATGTGATGACACGGCTAACATCCTCGGAATTCGGCACATCGCTATCATTGGCGTTTGCGACAACGTACAGCTCGGCAACACTGGCAGGAATATCAGTATGTTTGATGACATTGGTGTTAATACCCACCCTAGTAGATCGGTTGAATGTCTGTAAGCTGTTGCTGTTATACGATAATGCACCGTTCATTTTTACTGCGCTCCCTGTACTGGTGTCATACCCATACCCACGTTTATTGTATCCTGACCAAGCTGTTTAAAGAATTCCCTAACAGCGCTGGCATCGCCCAGAGCCACAGTATTGATGCTTACGCTCTGTGTGCTAGTGTTGCCAGCTGGTGTGCCTGCGCCAACGCCAGCACCGCCGCCGAATGCGACAGTTGGGCTAACTAGCGGATTAACAACGGCGCTCAATGCGTCATTGGTCATGTTATTCATGGACTTGGTTACTAGCCCAGCGCTATCATCAAGCCCCTGTGCCAGACCCTTGTTTAAGTTTTCGCCAATTCCTGCGAATACCGTTGATGGCGAGTGGATGCCGAAAAAGCCTTTGATGCCGTCTAGGATTTGCTTACCAAATCCCTTGATTTTATCCATTACCCAGCCAGCAAGGTTGCTAATACCGTTCCACAAGCCTTTGATCATATCGCCACCGATACGCATTAGGTTGCTTGGCGAAAGCACATCAGCGAATACGTTAAAGATTTTCCACACTGCACTAGCCAGCGAGCCAAGGATTTGTGGGATGGCTTTAACCAGCGCCATAAAGAGCTGGATACTGGCGTTTATCATCAGGTTAATAAACTGCGTGCTTGTCAGTGTTTTAACGATATTCTCAATGATGACTGGCAAAGCATTTACCAGAGCAACAATGATAGTAGGCAGGGCTTGGATGATTGCTAGGAATAGCTGAATTGCACCCATAATCATAGCCGTTAGCGCCTCTGGGTTCGTCAGACCGTTTACCAATGCGGTAATGACCTGTGGGATAGCCTGAGCGATGATCTGAATGATTTGAGGCAATGCTTGGACCAGTGCCAAGAATAGCTGGATAAATGCGTTGATAAACATTGGCAGTGCTTGTAGCAGGCTTTGGATGACGTTAGGCAATGCCGCAATCAGCGCCTGAATTAAGCCCTGCACTGCGCTAATGAGTGCTGGGATGAGTGTAGGCAAGGCTTTTGACAATGCTGGCACTAGAGCGCTCAATACAGAGCTTAAGCCACTAACAATTTTCGGCAGGATTTCTACAATCTTTGGTACTGCAATCTCGATGGTATTAACGAGGCTATCAATAAAGTCGCCAATATCGCCACCACCCGACATAAAGTTATCGAATGCTTTTTTGGTCGTATTGATTGAGCCAGAAAGGGTGTCATTTTCCTTGGCGTAGTTACCAGCATATTTGGCGGTCTTTTCCATAAACATTTGCTGGGCAAGCCCAACCTTTTCTTGGATAGACATTTCAGCCGTGCTTTTGTTGATGCCCTTGGATAGCGCATATGCGCCGATGGCGGTATCATTCATCGCCACACCAAGGTTATCCATCATGGTAAAGTTGCCTTTTGCCATACCAGTAACAGCCTCAAGTGCATCGGTTGTGCTGATACCCATGATTGATGCAATGTCTGAGGCACGCTGCATACTCTCGCCCGACATTTTCATCGAGCTTTGTACATCAAAGCCAGCGCCTTGGAATAGCGACCCCATTTTGTTTGCACCCTGCAAGAATTCGTTTTGAGACAAACCAGCGTTCTTGTAGGCGGTCTTTGCCTGCTCTTGGATGGTACTGGCGTATTGACCGAATACCGCCTCACTACCGCCAAGCTGTTGCTCTAATTCGGCACTCGATTTAAGCATCTGGGTAGTAAGACCCACAATGCCAGCTGCGCCAGCCGCCATGCCAGCTGCAATGGCGATACCGCCAGCCTTGGCAAAGCCACCCAATTTGCCCAATGCGTTTTGGAATGGACCGCTATTTTTTTCAACCTCATCGCCTAGTGCGGCGGTGGCTGGACCAGCAGCGCCTTTAAAACCAGCGGCAATTTTGCCCTGTATGCCGGTCATGTTCGGCGCTACTCTTACATATGCTGTTCCGATGTCTGCCATGTGGTTGCGTTTCTTTGCCTTTTATTAAGCCAGTTTTTGCCGCAACCGTCAGCGTAGTTTGATATTGTAAATTATAACATAACCAGTAATTAGCGCCCAGCGTCTTTAGCCTTGGCTAAGACCTGATGCCCAATGTAGTTTTGATGGGCATTTCTGCCTGTCGCTCGTATGGTTGCGATGGCACGCACACCACGCTTGATTGTGCCGGGCGCTGTCGTCATCGTAATCTCTGGTGGGTCGCTACTCATGCTTTGAGCCATGCTTTGCGCCCTCGACATGATGGCTTGCCCACGCTCTTTGATCGTTGCCATTGCCATGTTTGCGAGGATGTCTTGACCACCAGCTGGGTCTAACGAAAAGCTAACATCATTACTCATAATCTTAGTATAGCTCATGCGTAATGATTAGGCTTATGGTTGCCTCCCCTTTTCGCCTTGGGTGTCGCTTGATTTTTAGTCGTAAGGTGTTGAAAGTGGCTTTTAGGCGGGGTAGGGGAGTGCAAATTTAACAGAGGTCTCACCCCTGTTAAATTACTTAGGCATATTTACAACAATAAAATAAAGCGCTATTTGCGTCAATAGCGCCTATTTTTGGGGTGTATAAATTATTTATACGCCTCGTGGTTGAGCCAGCCAGCTCTTAACATCATCCACTGTTTGTACCGGCACATCGTCATTCAGCTTGCTTTGTGGTTGTGCCAGTTTCATAAACTCAGGCACAAACGGTTTCGGCTTATTAGCCTTATGCCTAGCTCGCTCGCCTTTCTTGTGCGGCGTGCCATTCTGCCATAGCAATAGCTCAAGCAGGTGGTTGGTCTTGTTGGCAAATACCTCATCCCATCCCCACTGGTTTGATGGCGCATAGGCACAGAATACACGGCATTGGCGAGGCAACTGAAACAGCAATCGGGCTGCACGTTCCCTGCCAGCTGGGTCAGAAAGTGTAGCTATATCGAGGTTGTAGTATTGCTGAAAATCTGCCTCTAGTTCGTCAAAATACTGCTGGCGTATTCTGGCTAGAGCTAACCTTTTGGGTTGAAATCTTTGATTAAGACTTGGTACAGCTCGCCCAATTTGTTAAGGCGCATTCGTGGCTTGTATGTTGGCTCTGCTGGCTTGCCTGCCTTTTCCAATTCAGCTGCGTGTTCCTCAGCATCCTTTTGGGCAAAGTAGTCTTTCATCTTATTGAATTCAGGCTTGCCAACTAGGTAATACATCAACGGCACGATAGCCGTGAGTTGGTTTTCATTCTCAATTTTGTTGATCAGCGCAAAAGCGTCAACGTCATCGAGCAGGTCAGTATCTACCCTAAATTTGTAGCCCTCAAATTCAAGCTCTTGCGTTGTTGACGTTTCAGCTGGCTTTTCGGTTTCTGCCATAAGATTACTCCAATCCTAATTAGTTATCGTAAGCATAATTATAGCATAACAAAAACGCCCCATTGCTGGGGCGCTTAAGCCGTCTACCAAGCTACTAGCTTGAGAGTGCAGTAGCGATGTACTCTTTGTGAGTATCGCCATTTGCATCTGGGTAGGCAACAAATACAGCTGGGTATGTGATTGCCTCGCCGTCAACGTAAGTGATTTCGCCAGAGCGATCAGTGATTTGCGCCAGAGGCACAACGATGCGGCGGATACGACCACCGGTCATAACCATCTCGAATACTACACTAACGGTAGGTAGTACATCACTGCTTTGGGTAACGGTAATCGAGCCGTTGCCCTCAACCACAACATTGTCAGCACCATAGTACGTTTTCAAAGCATCTGCGTTGGTTTCGAGCAGATTGACGGTAAACATCTCTTTGAAAGTGGTTTGACCTGATAATACCAAGTCGCCACCCCAAGCGTTTACGTCCTCTACATCGGTTTCAACACCGTTGACAAGCCCATCCTCGCTAACATAGCCAAGGTTCTTGAATGCAGCATTCAAGGTTGCCCAAGCAGTGGTTGGCAAGGCAGTGCCATAAGGGGCGACATACACCGCACCAGTGGCTTTAGGTTTACCAAATGATACTTTTGTTGCGTCATTTGCCATGATGGTATTTCCTGTTGAGGATTATTGGCACAACATCCCGAATGGGGTAGCTCTGCTTATGCTTTTGATTATAGCACTAATTTACTGCACTTCAACTTGCCGACAACCGACTTTGATGCCTAGCAGGTTGACAGTGCATTGCTCCACATAGCGTGGGGCTGGCTCTGAGGTTGCTGGTGGGTTGATTGTGGTGTTATTGGTCGTATTGTTGGTGGTGCTATTCGTGGTACTGCGTGGCTGTACGATAACAGGCGTTTCGGGGCTTGATTGGACCGCTGGCGTGTCTGGGGTTTGGGCGTTAGGATTATCACTATTCAGATAGTTACAGTCTTTGCGACCTGATGCCTCGCACTCTAGTTGCTGGCGGCGCTCATAGGTAACGATAGCGAAATTCTGGGTGTAATACTGGTACTCAATGCGCCTGATGCCAAACGGTGTTTGTACCTCATATACGTTAGTGAATTGCAGTACACAGTTTAAGCCTACTGGTATATCAGTGGGCAGGTTGCCAACAACAACGCTTTGACCCTCTAGGTGTCGTGGTCGTGATTGCGTGCTAAAGAAATCGCCATCGGATGAGCCAGCTGGCGGTTTAATGATGCCCTTGTAATCCTTACAAAATACCTCACGCAAAACACGCACCTCGCCAGTGTAATAGGTGTCGCCAAAGAATATACCGCTAATATCCTCGCCGGGGTAGTAGCTCGCCTGATCAGTGGCAACCGGCACTTTTATGTTTGCAGTATTGATAGGGCGCACATATAGCCAAATCAGAGAGAGCAGGGCAAGAAACGCTATGACGAATACCCCGATGGTAAGCACGTTGAATACAGCGCCCCAATCTACACGAGCCAGCCAGTTCCTAACAGCGACATAAATAGCTGCCACCCTAGCCCTCATGTTAGTTAGTACCGATCTTAAGCTCTGCATTACGTTTACTCGCCCTTTCTAAAGCATCCAAATGTGGTTTGAGGTTTTTCTTAAAACGGCGGCGCAAAAATATACGACTACCGCTACTCAGTAATATTATAACAATAAGCAGTAAGGCTGTTGCCATGCTAATTAGCTCGCTCATTGTCTAGCCTTTTTTCCATGCGCTCTGCTACCTGCAACATCTTGGTATCTACCTCTGTGCTTTTATTGATTGCATCCACCGCTTTTTGGGCAATATCTTTGACGTATTTATTATACTCCTTGGATATACTGGCGTTCTGGTAAATAAAATACACTAACAGAGCTACTGGCAGTCCGAAATCTTTTAGTAATCCCTCAATCATCGAGGCAACCTATGAGCTGTAAGGGCTATAAATATCAGTCTGGGATGTTGAAATTCCGTAAAGCTCTTGCTTGCCGAATAAGCCAAGCAGGGATAGCTCTGATTTCCTAAAGAATAGATCGCCAGTTGGGTTGGTATATTTAAAGTTTTCGCTGTATGGACCAGCCGTTATGCCCGATGTCTCTACTGCTGGACCGTCAGGGGCTTGTAACGCTCGCTTTGCGGCCTCCATCACAACACCCTGCACGTTCAAGAAATAAACGGCATCGGCATTTACTTTGGCATCGAGGTCAACACCGACCTCAGAGGCGATTTGCCTTAGCCGGTTACTTGACATCTTTAAGATGTAATCCTCACGAGCGCCATCGCCAGTGGGGGCTTTCCAATAGAGCGTTAAATCATCCTTATTGGCATAAGTATTAGGTGCTGTTACTGGTGTGGTTACGCCTGCCATTACTGACCCCCTCCACTGTTAAATACAGAGCCACCAGTGCTTGCCGCCCTGCGTGCCTGCAATTCCTCAGCCTCACGCACACCGATACCCAATAGGCGGTATCCAGCGATTGTACCAATAAGCTCTGGCATAGCCTGTTGCAACTTAAATACAGCATCGCCAGCGCCTGCCAAATCAACCTGAAATATCGGTTTCCATGCCGGTGTAATATCACGCAATTTATCGGGTACTTGGTCATTGTCATCGAGCGCTAGGCGCAATGTAATACAAACCTCTTTGAATTCCTGCCCCATTTCAATCTGGCTGTTTTGAGCCTCCAATAGCAAGTCATCTGACATGGCTACTAGGCTTTCAGAGCTAGATGGGTTGGCAGTCTCATAGCCAAGATTACGCAATGTCAAGGCAGTCTCGGCACAGAAATCACGAGCCTTATCTTTCTTGGATGTCTCGAATTGGTCAATGCTCATTTGAGCCAGCTGACCAACATCAGGCTTATCGCCATCCTCATCCTTAGTGATTGCCCAGACTTTACCAATGGCACTATCAAGCGAGCTATCTTTTTTAGCGCCCTCAGCCAAACCAGTAATGTAGCGTTGTGGCAGTGCATAAAATTCCTCTGCGATTTCCTCACGGCGCTTAAGCCGTCCAACCTCATTGATGATGCGGCGAGCTGTGTTTGTCAGGCGTGATTTACCCAATGGGCGGTTGGCGCTGGCACGGTGCGTGATTGGGTGCAACAGTGTGCGACCTGTGGCGTTAGGGATAATCTCAACCAAAGTACGATCAACGAAAAGGGCAGTGTAGACAGGCGTGAATACCATGTAATCAGCTGGCGCAAAGCGAATACCACGCTTTTTAGGCTGTGGCTCTGCCCACCGTGTTACAGCCAAACCGCATTTAAGCAATCCAGTCGTTTGGTCAATCTCGCCAGTAGCCTCTTGCGCCGTGAATGGCACTAATACTTTCCTATCGGTTTCCTCGTCATCAGATACCGCAATAAAGGCACAGCCAGCAATAAAGGCATCATGTTTGACGTTAGACATGATGCGGTAGCCGTTAATGCTCTCTAGGTACGCATTGATGCCGAATGTGTCTTTGCCAAAGCCATCAAACACCACTCGATCACTGAGGGTGTTTACAGCACGACTAGCCCAGCCAATGCCGGGCGTAAGGTTACGCAATTTGATAGGCGTGCCGATACCAAAGTCAGGGATGTCATTGTCAGCATCGTAGTAGTCGTATTTGTTTTTTACATTAGGTTCACGAGAGGCGAGCTTTAACAATAGCGACTGTGCTAGTGCTTGGGCGGAATTCTCTAGTGGGTTTTCTGCTGGCTGTGGGTTCATCTCTGTCCTTTTAAGCCAGTTTTACCGCAACCGTCAGCGTAGTTGTTATTGGTTATTATTATACCAGATATTGTAATTGTAACATAAGTGGTTTACTTGCGATGGCGCTTGTCTCGTTTTGCGCTGGCTACCTCATATTCAGTACCGAAAAAGTCAGCTGGTAATTCCTCAATGCGAATGAATGCGCCAGCTTTGCGTGGGCGATAGCTTGCCTCGACTTTCATAAGTGGCACGCTTTCCCATTTGTCGTCTTTAAGCACCAATGCCTCGCACAACATATCTAAAATGCTGGTTAATCTATTGTCTACATCAGCTTTACCCAATGTCGCAAAATATATGATTACCTCAATTTGCACTGGTTTTAGAAATCGGTGGCGTGTTTGGCGGCGCACCTGCCCAAGCGCACTATCTTGCCAGTCGCTGAATGCTTTGCTGGGGAATGATAAGCCATCCTGCGTATTGATGCGCTGGTTTTTCTTACTCGGTACATTGCCCTCAAGTACCAGCTCGATCATTACTTGGTCATTTTCCTAATAACAGCTGGGTCAATGATGGCGATGCCTGCGAATGGGTCAACGGTTGGCTTTACCTCAACCGCCTTATAACCCAAATATCGAATGTAGGCAGGCAAGTAGTCGTTAGGGTCTAAGCTGTTGCCGGTACGCACTGCCCAGCGCTGGGCATCCAACTGCAATTTATCAAGCTGGTTATCGGTAGCGACTAGCAGGATGTCTTTGGCTTTGATAGGCATACTGAGTGTTGCCACCTCGCCAAACTGCGATGCGGTTGCCTGATCTCGTGCCACATAGAGTGCATTACCAAACATCGGACCAGCCGCACCAGCGTTGTTACCAGTACCACGATATACGACCTGATTGCCTCGGCTATCAACAGCGCCAGTGGTTGGTGCTGTGCGTGATGGCGCAACACCGCCTTTGTAGTTGCCCAGCAAGCCATTGCGAGACATATAGCCCTTGGTTTCAATCTTGCCCTCACAGCCACCGTGTCGAGCGAAAACATCACTGCTAGGGTCAGTGTATGTGCCAGCCTTTGATTGACACCACTTACAGGCATCGCCATGCTCGGTGCGTGTAACGGTTGGGCGCTTGCCTGATTGCCTTGCATTGGTAACGGCATCCTTTTGAGCTTTGGCGGCGGTATTCATCAGGAAATTTTTGATATATTCGTCCATTACGCTGCTCCTGTCGAAACGCTGTTACTTGCCACCTTAGCCATGCCATAATAGCGGTCATCAATGCCCTCGCCAGTGGTATGCGGTATTTCCATATCAAAAGCGTTCATTTCATAGGTTTTATCGTAAATGGCTTTGGCAATTTCCCTCAGTAGCACCTCTTGATTAAGCTGGCGTGTATCTGGGTCAATCTCTGGGTTGTTGAGCAACTTAATGGCTGATAGCACCTTGGGCGTAAGCTCCCTAGCCTTTTTGCCATAATCGAGTGGCGTTGAGCCAGTAGGGAAATCCCAATCGTCAATTTCCTTTTTGATGTCATCCAATATGGCTGTAACGCCAGCAATGCGCTTTTTAGAGTAGGCAGTACCACGCTCTGGCTCTTTGGTCTTAATGAGCAAATCAATAAACTGTGAGGCTTGCAGGTCTGTCAGGGCATTAGTGATTGCAGCGATAGTATCAGCCTGTTTGACAGTTTCGGCTTGGTCGCCAACAATACCACTGGCAACAAGCAATTCCTTGACCTCTTTGAATTCCTTGGTCTTTTTAACAGCCAGATCAGCAATATATTTACTTTGTGTCTCGCTCGCCATTTACCGCCTCCAATTCCACTGGCTGTTCAATTTCCACTAGGTCTACAACTGCCGTGCCTTTATGCACCTTGCCATCTTTGCCGGTTGTAGTTGCATCAAGCTCAAATCTAAATACCTTTTCGCCCTTGGCGTTTTTGGTTACTTTTGCCCTAGCCCAATCCTCACTAAGATTTTTGCCATCGGCTTTTGACATCACTTTAATGTCGCCAGTAAAGCGGTTGATGAATGGGAATAGTTTGGCATTTCGCATATGTATATTTTACCACTAAATAGAGAAAAGACCGCCGTAAAGCGGTCTAGTTCTCTGCGTAAGGCGTAGGCTAAGAGCTTGCGCCGTTCTTGCTGATGATCGAGAAAGCCTGACCATCAAAGATTGCGAAACCGAATACGCTCTCGGCACGAATGGCAAGTTCGTTAGTTCGCTTAAGGTCGCCCAAGCCGTCTGGGTCGCCGTACTCGATAAGTTCGAGTGGTACTTCA
>ERZ724522.1458-NODE-1458-length-12703-cov-7.580645_pt1 | contig 12703 bp, 18 predicted proteins | sample MGYA00376055_ERZ724522 | MGnify/ENA primary metagenome ERZ724522 (study PRJEB28724, sample SAMN07190884) | wastewater metagenome | isolation source: effluent of sewage treatment plant in Hong Hong | place: Hong Kong | collected 2016-03-17 ... | reverse complement strand
AAATTTAACTCTTTATGATTAAATCCATCAGAAATAAGTTTATCTAAAATCCAAGTTTTTTTACCACCATGTTCTATCACACCAGATATCATAAAAGATGAATTTAATTTGTTAATTTTATGACAAAAATTATATAAATTAATATCATCATTTTTATAATAAAAATTATTATATCCAGCTTCAGATATTTGTTTATCACCAATAGAACCATCTATGTTTTTAATGTATCCGTAAGGTGGATCCATATAGTAAAATGTATCTCTACTAATAATAATTTCATTAAATTTTTTTGATGAAAAAGTTATCTTATCATTGAATTTTCTTATATGTTGAATAAATTTTAAGACTTTTGTCTCGGTGTTGGAATTCCAAGATCTTTTACCCCAAGTTTGATTAAATTTACCCTTTTGATTGAATCTGATCAAGTTAGAATTACAACTCAGCATCAAAGCCCATAGTTTAGAAGGAGTGGGGTTTAAATTGTAACTATCTCTTAAAACAATAAAGTCTTCTTGACTTGTTTTTAGGGTTTGACAGATTGATTTAGTTTCATCAATTATACTATCTGAATCTAATAAAGATTGGTGTATACCGATTAAGTCTTTAATAATGTCATTAGCTATTATTTTCTCATACTTATCAACAACATTAGTGTATACAGAACCACCACCAGTAAAAAGATCAACAAAATAAGGTTTTGTATAATCAAATTCTGGTAGTAGTTGTTCTAGTAGTTTAAATTTCGAGCCAGTGTAGTTCATCACACCTTCGATGAATCTCTCTTCTTTCTTCTCTGCCATGAATATTTACCTATTCTTTTTTTTTATTTCCAAAATACTTGTCTCCCGAAACACATTAGTCTTTAGCTAATGTGTAGTTCATTAGGTAATATCCAATATTTGTATTCGGAAATCCCGATGTATAATCTATTACTAATTTATAGTCTGGAAAGCAAACCTTAATAAAATATTCATACATTTTAATTTTGTCATCACTTGGTTTACCAAACATAAAAACATAGTTATCTTTTGTTTTATACTCATTTAATTCAATTAAATATCTTATTCTTGACATAACATCATATAACTCGTTTAAGTTTGTCGCTGTGTCATAATTTACATTATTTGAATTTGCTAAAGAAAAACTGACAGATATAAACTTTTTATTATACAATCTTAAATCCTTCAAATCGTTATTTTTTTCAAGTATAATTACTAAGTCTAGTCTATACTCTATATCACTTTTTGATTTAAAATAATATGCTAAATTCTCTTCACCTTGGTATTTTTCGTGTTCGTATTTAACCTCTTTAAATTCTAATTTCTCTAATTTAGAATCAAATATCTCATCTATTTTTTGTATTTTTAGAAAATTCGGAGATCCTGATCCAATATCAATTTTTTCACTTTTTGATATCCTATTTGTTTTATTTTCTTTTAAAAATTCATTATATGTGTATAGAGAGGTTTTATAATATATCATTTTCCTAATTCTTTTAGTAAAGTATTTATTAGTTCTTCTTCAACAGATGTATCTATTCCGGAGTATTGTGAGATATCATATGACATATCAGGTGTCCATGAAGATCTTAACTTTCTTGTTTCAGCTTTAACAGATCAATGTAAAAAAGGTTATTTAGGTCTTTTATTTGATAAAAACATTTTGTCGATCTTGAGTAAAAAATTCGAGATTTAACATTTTTTATCTCTTTTACTAAATCTCTAATATCGTTGTATTCCATCTTATCTTCCATAATTCATTATCAAAAGCTCAACTCCTTTGGTCTGAGCTTTACCAGCTTTAGCCATAGCAGCTTTTGCAAATTCTTTAGATTCCCAACGATATTCATCTTTTGGAAACCATTCAGATAGTTGTAGAAAATCATAGTAACTAAGTGAGAATTTACCTTTGATAGATTTTAAACAATTTGCCAATCTTTCATGTGTTTCGATTCCAAACTCATGATTAGCATAGTAGTCCTCAGTTTTATAATATGGGGGATCAGTATAGAAATATGTAGTCGGTGAATCATACTTTTCAATCACTTCTTGAAAGTCCATATTTTCAGTTGTGGTGATTTTCTCAAAATACTTCTGCCAATTAGGATTGGTTAGTTTGTTCTTAAATGAATCAAACTTAGAACGATACTTACCTTTGAGATCAATAAATTTTGATTTCTCTGGATTAGTTCCAGACCAAACTTGACTTAAAACATAAGCATATTTAGCTGCTATATGAAAATCTGGTGTTGACAAATCTACTTTAAAATCAGGTGAGAAAATTTCTGATTGAAATTTATCAAATAGTTCTTTATCTTGAGATTTATAATCTTTGATAATCTCATTAAATTGTTTATGTTCTCTTAGACAATTAAAGAGATTAACATTTAGTTTATTAAAATCATTATATACAACTTGTTTTAGGTTTGAATAGAGTCCTATATCCATTTTAAAGAAAACCCAATACATTCCGGAGAATGGTTCTACATAAGTTTCTATGTCGTTAGGTATATAATTTCTAATCCAGATTCCGATTTTACTCTTCCCACCAATATATGAAAGTGCCATTATTTAAATTCTTTTTTATTTATATCAATAGATGATAAAAAGTTGCTTATGACTCTGACAATAGTTTATCCAACTTATCATCTCTTAATCCAGATTTAGTAATTGTTTTCTTTAGATCACAGATATAAGTTTTATACTTTTCATCTTTATCTTTTTTAGATTTGATAATGTGATTTTGTTCCAAGTAGTCGAAGATCTTTTTTTGAATTGGTGTGGTGTTATCTTTCCAAGATATAAACCAAAAAACTTCAATTGAAGATGATGAATATTGATAATTATTTAGCTTTTTAAATACTTCAATTGAAGTAACATATCTACTTTTATCTTTTCCAAAGAGTCCAAATTCTTCCATTTTAGATATGCACACATTAAATTTGAATTGCATATCACTACTAGATATATCAAATCTATATTCTTTACAATTTGTGTATTCTCTTTCAATTTTTTTATCTACCTCGTTCTCTTTAAATTTAAGACAACTAATAGTTCGAGGTTTATGCCAACTATTTTCATCTGAAATCACCGATTGATACACACTTGTTAGCAATTCTGTTAATTTATCACTCATTTTTTAAAATATTATTTAGTTTTGCTTGTCTGAATATTTGTAACCAGTTTTTGTTATCCTTTAGAGATAAAACTTCACTTCTCTTATATACAAAAAATTTATCTTGTTTTAACTCATAGAATGTTGCAGATCCATCATTCAGTTCTACATAGATGAATCTATCATCGATCATTTTAGCGATCTTTATATCATTGGCAATCTTATTATTGGGATAATAAGATTTTATCATTTCTTTAATGCTCATGCTTACAATCTCTATGATGTCTATAATCTCTTATACCAATTACCAAGGAAGTAATACCAATTACCGCCCATATAAAAGCCAAAATTGGATTATGTAACATACTATCAATCCAAGAGTGTTGATGATGATCTTCCATTGAGTAGGATATTAGAAACACAGATTGAATGAATTGTATAATATGTGTCAACCCATGAAGTAGGTTTAAGATACCTACTGATATAAGAAATAATGATTTATTCTTCATTTAATATTTTATTAAGTTTATACTCTGTCAAATTTTGCACACAAAAATGTATGAGATGCTGATTTATTGTCTATTACCATTTTTTTAAAATGAAATCAATTTTTAAATCTCTTTTAAGCTCTCCTGTTAAAGGTTTTTTTCTTTTTTGATAAAGGAGCAGATTCAAGAACCGCTTGTTCTAATTTTTTTATTATTTTTATCATCTTTGCAACCGTTATAGGTAGTAAAATTTACTACCCTTGTATTGTTGATAATCTATATCCATATTTTGTAATCCTACCAAAATCATTGGTTTTGAATATACAACACATGCCCCAATCTAATCTTTCATTATTTGTTTTTCTTTTTAAATCAAAAACTTCAGTAGTTTTTTTATCTTTTGTACTTTTTATAAAAGATTCTTCATTTCTAAAAACACCAATGAAACGTTCTTCATTTTCACAATATTCAAATCCAATAATTACTTGTTCTGTCATATATCAAGTTTTAAGTTCTTCAATTATATCTCCAATAGTGTAAATACCTTGGTGTGAATTATCTAAAATATATTCATTGAGATAAAGATATGAAATAAATAAAAAACCTCCCAATCGGAGTTTTTACTTATTTTCCTTCTGTTTCTATTCTAGAAATTTTATCTCTAAGTTCTGCAGCCACTTCATACTCTTCATTTCGAATTGCATCTTCCATCATCCGACGAAGATCTTCAACAGATACAACAGATTCTTTCTTCTTTTTCTTCTTTGGTTTATTTGTAACTACTGATCCAGTTTCATCAGTTTGAATACCACAAGAAGATAATACTTCTTCAGTAACATAGATTGGTGAACCAAAAGTAAGTGCTATTGATAAGGCGTCACCAACAGTTGTATCAACTTCAACATCATCAACACCATTATTTGTGACGATTTTTGAATAAAATATTCCTTCAAGAATTTGATAGATACACACTTCTTGGCAATCTACATTATAACCATCACAGATAGATTTTATGACATCGTGTGTGGTAGGTCGTGGCATTTTAAGGTCTTCAATTTTGACCGCGATTGTTTGAGCATCTTGTGCTTTTACTATTATAGGTAACTTTCGGTGTCCGTTAGTCTCAGATAGGACAACAACATATGAGTTTGGTTGACTTTGTGAGTAAGATACTCCGATGATTTTTACTTCTCTTTTCATTTTAAAATTGAGTTTATTTGAAATAAACGTTGATACGTTAAATTACATGCTAAATTTTCCCGAATCAAAGATAGTAATTCTATGTTAGAATTAAAAGCTTTTGACTTAATTTTTGGAGTTTTTTTCGAAAAATCTACCGCAATAAATTTATATCCATTATATATGTTATTATCTTTTTGTTGTTTTATGACATAGCATTTTTTTCTTTCTTCAAATAGTATAAAGTATTGGACTTCATTATCTTCTTCAAAGAATCGATAATTTGGTCCAATACCTCTACTTCTTGAGTAGTCAATCCAACCCATTTTTCTTATTAGATCTGAGTTAATACTAAACATATTAATCTTGCATTATGGTTTTTAATTTACAATTATCAAAATGCCATTTTTTAGCATTTAATTTATCAGTTTTCTTTAGACAATGAGGTCACTCAATTTTTTCCATCTCTTTTCCTTTATTCCAAGCAGCAGATTAGTCTTGTAACAAAAGGTCAGCGGCCGAAGTAGCAGCAAATGCAATATTCTTACAGAAGACACGGTAGTTGAGAGATCTTAACCAAGGAACATAAGACTTATAAGCAATGTTTGATTTGTTTTTAAAAACTCCTCTCTCGTTTACACAACCTTCACTTGGGTTAAAGTCAACGTGAATGTCAACCAATTTATAATCATTAGTTCTCTCAAACTCTGTTAAGGTTAAATTTTTAACAAATGATTCTTCTTGGTGACTTGGTAGATGCTCATACTCACCGTTACATCTAAGTAGGTGAAACTTATATCTCTTTCTTTCCATTTCGGAAAGATCCTTTCTATAATATATTCCTTGTAACTCTGTGTTTAGAAACTCAGCAATATCATGGCAGAATTGTGCCTCTTTATGGAGTCTCTCAAAGTTATCACGAATCTTCTCAATATTCTCTCTGAAGAAGACTACGTGTGCGCCATTTTTAATGTCTGTATTATACAACATTAGGGTGCAAGCATAAATGGTTCTCTTTCTCTTTTGAATAGAGTCACAACCTACGGTTATGGTAGTGTTTGGATCTTTTTCAAGGTATTCCTTCAAGTATTCAACTATGTCAGGTATATACTCACCACCAAACCGTTTAAATCTGTTTCTAAACATTGTTAATTAAGTTTATTTTTAATATTGAATCTTTAACTATATCCGGTGGAATTATAACAAACCCACCATCTTCTGTGCTCATTTCAAATCCAGTTTTATAGAAACTTTTAGACATCTCAATAATTGCACCATATTGTTCAGATGTCACTTTAAGTATCTCACCTAGATAAGTACCATATCTCGTAGTAATTTGAATTTGAATTTCCACAATTTATGTATAAAAAAAAAGAGCCTTTGTTTTTCAACCAAGGCTCTTTTTGTGTGTAACAACCACCCAAGATTACTTAGGCTTGTTAATCTTCTTGATTGTTCTTAGAACATCTTCGAAGCCTAACAGGAACTTCTTAATCTGTGGTTTGGAGATATCCAGGTTGTTATCGAGGATAAACAACAAGTAAGAAGTCAATTCATCTTCGCCAACTCCTTTAAGGAACTTAGTGATGTTGTTAAGTTGCTTCTCGTTGAACTTACCAAGGTCAAGCTCTTTAAGAGATTGAATAAGTTCAGAGTTTTTATCTCGGTTATACTTTTTCAAGTCTGGTGCAACTCGGTCAAAGTCGTTGATGATATCGTTGATGTTGATGTTCAACATATCTTCACAATACTGAAGGAACTTCATTGCTGAATTTCCAACATATCCTGCTGCCACTTCTTTAAGAATTGGAAGGAACTCACGAGGTCCAGATTCCATTCCGAAGTTAGTCACGATGAAGTCACTCAAGAATGTCCAAGAACGTGGTGTAGCGTAAGCCTGTGAGTTATCAGAGGTCTTATACAGGTTCTCTGGGTGAGATTGAAGGTAACTAACAACCATTCGGTGAACGTTATCTTTCGCGAATCCTTCTACCCACTCATTGAAGTGAAGAGTGTGTTTAACGTGGATCAAACGGTTATTCAACGCTGAGTCGAATTCTTCTACGTCTGTTCCGTCCTCGTCACCAAGGTTACCAGAGGACATCATCAATACGGTGTCATTGAACTTGAAGTTCACACCAATTTGACGTTCAAGAAGGATTTGAAGTGCTGCGTTACGAACAGATTGAGAAGCTCGGTTCAACTCTTCAAAGTGAATAATCGTAGGTTGTTTATTTGCCTCAAGTGCCCAACGAGGTACTACGAAGTCAAGACACTTTACACCTTCGACATCAGATACGTTTGGATACAATCCTACGTCAGTTTCATCAACCATTGAAAGTCGAATGTCCATGTAACGGAATCCCATCTTCTGGGCGATAGATCGAGCGATAGCTGATTTAGCTACACCAGGTTTAGCTGTAATATACAGAACACCTGACTTACCCCACATCATACGGAAATATGATTGCTCTTTTGGAGTTAGTGTCGAAAGTTTATCGACAAAATTTTGTGGCATCAATTTGGTTTGACTCATACTTTTGTTTCTTGTTTATACAAATATAAAAAACGATTTCTTAAATTACAAATAAAAAATTAATTTTTTTTATTTTAGTAGCCGGGGCGGGAGTCGAACCCGCACGGACATTTCTGTCCAAAGGATTTTCTTACTACTATAGCTTTCGCTACCTTTCGTTTGTAGTCTGGACTATACCTTAACCATATCTTTCGATTTAGGTTCTCCGTGTCTAGTCTCTACACCTTCCTTATTTCTAAGGCTTGGCTCGGTATTCCCATTTTACAGGGTTCACCGAATTTACGGAGTTCTACTCAAAGATTTTCATCTTTGGCACTCATGTTTTTTCCTCGATAGTTATCTGTAAATGTATGACAATTGGGACATAGTAATTGTAAATTTTCAATTCTATTGTCACTCTTTAACTATGAGTTCTAAATTTTCTTTCGTATATCCGATTCTCATAATATTAGAATCGGAAAACGAAAAAGAACTAAGTCCTTCGTGTCTACCTATTTCACCACCCGGCCATTATTTCAATGAACTTATTTGAATCACACCAAACACTTCCGTACTTGGTGTGATTGATATTAACCTTTAACTACTTCTACGTTTTTCAAAGAGATTACTGGTTTAACTTGTTCCATAACCTCTGATACGTTACCGTAAGTCTTCATCACGTCAATTGTACCTTTAGATACAGAGAAGGCTGTTACGGCTTTGATGATCTTACCTTTGTCGTCGTCAGAGATTTCATCACTCTCTTCGATAAGACGAGAAAGAACTTCACCATACTTCTCAATCATATCATTGTCGAAAGCGAAAGTTGTTTTCTCTTCAACGATATTTTCACCAAACTCTTCACGGAGGATATCTGCTTTCTCTTGTGTAAGAGAAATGTATTTGTCAGAAGGAACAAACATTACTTGTGCAGTGTCACCTGCTACAATCGACTCAAGCATTACTGTGCCAGGGTTACGACCACTCTTCTCATAGAGTTCAGCCCATTTTTCTTTACCAAGGTCTTTAATCTCGTCAGAGATCATATCAGCCTTAGCTTTATCACGCTTCATATTCTCTTGAAGAGTCTCAAGAGTTTGAACTTTTTCAAAGAAAGTTACATCATCAACTTTGATACGAACTTTAGAATCTTTCTTCTCAGTTGTCTTAGTTGCTGCTGTTGATTTTGCTTTTGCGAAAAGGTTAGCCATATTCTTGTGTGTGTTTGTTGTTATTTGTTTTACAAATATACGAAACTTTTTTAAACTACCAAAACTTTTTTAAGTTTTTTTGTCTGTTTGTTTGTTGTTGTTATTTGTTTTACAAATATACGAAACTTTTTTAAACTACCAAAACTTTTTTAAAAATCATAATCATCATCTGACCTATATCTTTTCTTAGTGTAGTCATCATCTGAGTCGTCAAAGTCATCGAAATCATCGAAATCATCAAAATCGTCATCAGAGTCATATCCAAAATATTCAAGTACATTAAGATCATCAAAGGTTTGGAGAAGATCTTCAATATCTTCATCGGTTAGTTCTAAATCTTCAATTTTAAAAATATACTTTTCTTCAATTTTGTAACTTATTTTAGAATCGTCAACTAATTGATCAAGTTTTTCAAATAAAAGATTCTCATCTGAGCACTCATCGTATGAGTAATGTGTTAATAGTTTGTCCATATTTTTAATTTTTATTTAGTATTCTGTAAATTTCAGTCATTGGTAATCTGTTAGTATCTTCGTTTGTTTTTTTATATTTTGTAAAAATATAAAGATTTACATTATCCAAACATCCAATATCCATTAAATACTCGCCACAAAGAACCTTTAGATATGATTCACTTATTGATAAAGGTATTATCTCTAAATCCTGTGGTAAGTCGTAGTTTTCTAAACTTTTTAGAAAATTAAAGTTTTCTTTCTTATAGAACTCTTGTTTTAAAAGTTGAATGAATTTAGAATTTGTTTGCAAGACCTCATTCTTTCTAACACCGAACACATCTTTCCACTTAAATCCTATAGTGATATGAAAATCTTGAGGTGGTAGATCAAATCTTTTTCTAATCGAGTCGAGTTTTTCTGACTTACAAACTACAAAATAAGTTCTATTTTCATTTTTAGAAGCAGTGCCTACTCCTAACATTTGCAAATCATCAATTGGATATTCAAATACTTTTTCAAGTGAATTAACAAAGTTAGATATACCCTTTTCTTTTGATAATCGGTTATAATCCATTACGTTAATAACGGTAATATGGTGTGATCCGTGGTCTCTATTTTGTTGATTCTGTTTGTAAACTTTAAAATCTTCTTCGGATAATATCTCTTTTAATTTTAATAAAAAAGGCTCTACTACTTCTGGATATATTCTTATACCAATGTAATTATTCCCAATAGAATCTTTCAAGTAAGATACGTAATGTGACATTTTGTTTTTGGGTTATATATAAATTATTTAATAAGTGTTATAGTCCCATTCTTAACGAATATTTTCGAGTTAACTCTACATTGGAGTTTATAAAGATAAAGATCATCTTGAACAAACTTTCCTTTATATTTCCCATCCCATCCGAGTTTAGGATCTTGAGATAAAAAAATTAATTCACCCCACCTATTGTAGATTTCTAAAGTAAAGTCTTTACTTCTCACATTACCTAAAACCATAAAAACATCATTTCTACCATCACCATTTGGTGTAAATGCAGATGGTATCCATATAACCTCTTCTTCACAAGGTAATATCTCAATCTGTAACTTTCTTTCATCACCTGGACACCCATTCTCACCAACTTCAATTACACTCAAAACATATTGTCCAGTCTTGTCTGGAAATAATATTGTAACTTTATTATTGTCTTGTGTCAAGATATCACCAGCACTAACAGACCAATAATATGTGGACCCTGGACTTTGATCAACATAAAATGTTTGAACACGATCACTATAATCACAATTATTGATTTTAATTTGTGATTTTAGATCCAACGAAAAAAGAACTAAAAAAATCAGTATCAATCTCATATCAAATCTCTTTTTCCTTATATATTAAGAGATTTGATAATATTTTTCTTATTGCTTGTAAATTGGTGAAGTATTTGGTGTTGGATTTACAATAATATTAAATGTTGCTGTACCTGAACATCCATTCGGATCATTATATGTATAAGTTATAGTCTGATTACCAAATGTCGGATTGAATGTATCTCCAACAACACCATTTCCTGTAAATGCACCACCAGATGGATTACCAACTAAATTTATAATCGGATCACCTGCACATAAAGGACCAATTGGATTAATTGAAACATTTGGACCATTTACTACATCAATTTGACAAGTAACTGGAAGTCCAATACAACCTTGTGCATTTGTCTCAATTACCTGTAATGTATAGGTACCAACAACAGAACCCCAGTTAATAAAAACGGTACTTGTTCCTTGACCAGATGCGATTGTCCCACCACCAGATAATGTCCAGTTGTAAGTTGAACCGGGTGTATTGATTACAAAGTAATCTTGATTTTGAGAGTTTATACAAACTATATCAGGACAAACTTGTGTTTGTCCAAAAATTGTACCTGATATTAAAACAAATAAAAAAAATAAGAGTTTTTTCATAATAAGAGAGTTTTTTCCTTATATATTGAGTATTAAAACTCTCTCATTATTTTTATTGATTATCTTTTAACCACAAGAAAAAGTCATGTGCGTAAAGATTTCTCTTACATGTTTTTAAAAACCTTTTACCCATTTTGTTCTGTTATTTTTAACAACTCTAATATTCTGTTTTTGTTTAACTGGCACTGCTTAGCGCAATTAATTATGATTTCTTTACCTTTATCACTTGATAAAAGTTTTTCAAATGTTTCTGTATTTGAAACCATTTCGGATAGAGTCCAGAAAGGTCCTAACTTATTTCTAAGTTTAGCCTGTGCAGACTCTATCGAAAAGTCATTTTCATCATCGGTATCTATCGACTCTGTGAATTTCCTCATGATTTTATATATTAAAGATAAATATACAACTTTTTTAAATATACAAAAATATACAAAATTGACTTTTAGTACTTAATATATAAATTATGAAAGCGAAAGAAATAATGAAAAAATATAACATTACGAGAAACACTCTTAGTAATTGGGTCAAAAAGGGATGGATAAGGGTAGAAACACTACCATCCGGTAGATATATCTATTTTGATATTAAAAATGATAGTAAGTAATGAAAATTTGTAGCAAATGTAATATTGAAAAAGAATTTAAACATTTTAATAAATTTGTTAGATCATATAGTACCAATATCATCAGCTGAGACAGAGGAAGACATAATAAGGTTAAGTCATTACACTAATCTACAACCGCTTTGTAGTCATATAAATAGAGATATTAAAAGAGACTCTATTTAAGAGTCTCTTTAAATCTTTGCATTTCGATCTCTTTAATCTTTAATCCTAACTCACGACCTTTAAATCCTTGAGACATTAGATCTTCAGCGGATACAGATGGGATATAATCAATGAATCTAATAAAAATTCTAGAATGTATACCACAAGTATCTAACCAATCAATTATTTGATGATTATTAACATGACATCTAATTTTTTTCTTATATAGTTCAAAGGCATTATCAGGACTCAATTTTAAAAGATCAATTAAGAATACAACTTTAGAGGCAATATCACCTTCAATCTTGTGCTCAAGTTTCATTCTATTCTCAAGTTTTGAAGTATCTTCATACTTAAAGAGATTGGTAATGTAAGATGTAAACTCTTCACAATCTACAATTTCTGTGTTAATTTTAGAACCTGGAAATACTTCATCCCACATATCAAACTCATTGAAGAATTCAAGATAGTTTTTAAAACTTTTATTAAAACATAAAAAGGACTTTTTAATTTCCTCCCAAATCCTCTCTTTGGATACAGTTTTTAGTAAATGCTTGTTTTCTTTTATAGCCAATTTTGTATTATCATCTATTTGAAATCCATATCTAAATGCAAACCTCATAACACGCATTATCCTCAAGGGATCTTCTTGTATTCGAAGTTTTGGATCACCAATCATTCTTATTGTCTTTTTTTGCAAGTCTGGAATACCTCCAACTAAATCAATTATTTTCCTCTTATCTAAGTCATAAAAAAGACCGTTTATACTTAGGTCTCTTCTGAGTACATCCTTATCAATGGTTGTAAATCTCACATCAGGATTTCTTGTCTTGCCCAATTTATCGTCATAAAGATCTTCTCGGAAAGTTGCAATTTCCATCCCAGCAGGTTCATCTTCAGTATAAACAACTACAACACCAAAAGCTTTGCCTTGTAAGTTAGTTCTATACTTACGCCCGAGAATACTAAGTACTTCGTCTGGTAGAGCATCAGTAGCCAAGTCAAAATCTTTTGGTTTA
>ERZ724522.1457-NODE-1457-length-12711-cov-4.653129_pt1 | contig 12711 bp, 15 predicted proteins | sample MGYA00376055_ERZ724522 | MGnify/ENA primary metagenome ERZ724522 (study PRJEB28724, sample SAMN07190884) | wastewater metagenome | isolation source: effluent of sewage treatment plant in Hong Hong | place: Hong Kong | collected 2016-03-17 ... | reverse complement strand
CTCGATGAGAGAGAATGAACTACGTCTCAAGGCGTTCCAAATCAATGAACGCGAGATGTGCCATGTGATGCTGAAGTGTTTTCCCACTAGGATGGATGCGATGTCCTTCCTGAAAGAAGAGGGGGTACAAAGCGGCCATGTCGTATTTCAAGGGCAGCCGGAAAACATCAATAGCACCATAGCCAGTCAAGTGGTAAGCTCTGACGAGAAGAGATACATGTTAGATCTTATGAAGCGCAACACCGACCCTGTGCTATCGATGTTGAATACCGAACTGGACAGGTACTACAACGATTACACGATCGACGAATTCACGATAAAGAACGATCCCGAAAAGTCTTTTCACACTGCTGTAAAGACGTTCAAGCACAACGAGATCGCGCTGATATACATCAGGGTTGTTTAATCACAAGCGTTCCCGTAAGAAGCTCGCAAAGCGAAGTTTGACGCTTCATTGAGTTGACCATATTTATCGCCATTGTCATGGCTTCTCGTTGACCGATGAACACAGCCAGCTTCTTGGCCCGTGTCAACGCTGTATAGATCAACTGACGATAGAGCATCCGGTAATACTGGTTCATGATGGGTATGATCACATACTCGAATTCGGAGCCCTGTGATTTGTGGCAGGTAATGGCGTAGGCCAAGTCGATGTCAAGTATGTCCTTACGGGAATAGGCGATCACCCTGTCGTCTCCATAGTTGATGTGTACCTGATTGTTCTTGTGGTCAATGGCCACAATGCGTCCAATATCCCCGTTCACAACTCCAAGGTCATAGTTGTTGGTCAACTGTATCACCTTGTCGTTCTCTCTGAACAGCTTGTCCCCAACGCGTAGTTCTTTGAGTCCGGCGTGAGGGGGGTTGACCGACTTTTGAAGCTGCTTGTTCACCTCAATGGTGCCTATAGGCCCTTTCTTCATGGGTATCAGCACCTGTATATCCTTGGGGTGATTGTAGTACTTGGGCAGAGTTTCTTTGTATACGTGCTCTATCATGCCAATGATGTCATATCCATATCTCATGGACATGCCAACAGGGTATTCCCGACTAGGCCTTGACTTGTCAATGAATCCGGAGTCGATGAACACGCAATCGGTGCTCTTCTCTTTCCAGATGGTCGGATCCTCCAATGGAGACTCGATGATCGGAGTTTCTCCTTTGTTGATCGCGTGGCTGAATTGAACGATGCTGGATTCTTTTCCCTGTCTGAAGATCTGGGTAAGGGTGTAGATCGGGATGACCTTGCTATTGATGATGTCGCGGAAGAAGTTGCCAGCACCAACAGGGGGAAGTTGGTTAGGATCACCAATGAAGACCACGACAGCACCTGCTCGCACTGCTCTTAACAGGGAAGCCGCCAAGTGTATGTCCACCATCGAGAACTCATCCACCAATATGCAATCAGCATCGATCGGCATGTATTCGTTATGGGCGAACCCCGAATTTTTTGGATCCCAGATGAGCAGTCTGTGTATCGTGGTGGCCTTGTGGTTGATCACATCGTTCATGCGCTTGGCGGCTCTGCCAGTAGGAGCGCACAGAACAAACTTCAACCCGATGTACTTCAGCGCCTCCACCAAGGCTTTTGTAACAGAAGTGTTATGTGTGACAGTGTAATTACCCAACACAAACAGTTTGTTGCCGTCAATTTCAAATCCATAATAACGTCCATTGCCTTTATCTATCAGCTTGAACCCAGAACACAGGTGATTCTTATTGCCAATTCGTTTTCTTGCCTTCTTTCTTTCTATCAAAACGGGAATGGTTTCAATATCTCCGCTGATAAAAATCCGATAGACTAAGCATTCATATGTACTACCATTATCTCTTTTCATGGTAGCTATCTTATCCGTGATGCTAGACCTAAAGCCTAGACTCATCGCCATATCATATATGTCAAAGGCAAGCGTCTTGTTTTTTTGTGTTATCTCGTATATGTGGTCTCTTTTTGAGTAATATCCATCAGCATCTATCAATCCAGCCAATAAGCGTAATCTGTTGAGCGATGAATTCACAGCATAGATTCTAGGGATATGTTTGTTGCTATGAACTCCAAGTTGTTTCAGAACAGAAACCAGCGAATCGCCATTGTGACCCTTTTTTATTACAAGGCTCTGTGTTCGACTTTTGTGTTCACGCTTTACGAATTCATATCCACTTGAATTACTATACGTTTCACAAGCGATTTCAATTTCCTTGTCTTCATTGGTGATAGTGAACATATCGCTTGATGATGAACCATCGCCCAACCATACTCCGAATAAGTATGGATCTATTGGTAGCTCTATTTCTGGGTATTCTACTCCTGTAGAATACATTTTCAAATGATGTTTTTTTCTGTCGCTCAGGGTTAAGTAATCTCGGACTGAGATATTGACCACATCACCAGAGCGATACTTTCTTCCATTGATTATCGTATTTCTTGAATCTCGATATAGTAAAGAAAGAATGTGTGATTCATTACATCCCCATGATTTTCCATCATTAGTGACTATATCATACATCTTCTCTTGTCCTTGACATATTGATAGTACATGACGAGGAGTAGAATCATTCCCCATCAATATGTCTCCAACAACTATTTGTTCAACTGGTTTTTTATCGCCATTGTGACAAAGGACAAGAGTGCCTTCTTTAAGGCATTTCCCTGTTCCGGGGCCTCCTGTCAATACGGATACTCCGCTTTTCAATATCCCTATGACGGCGTCTTTCTGCTGAGCGCTTAGTTCTATGCCGACTTTATGCTTGATGTTGTTCATCAGGTCGACTTCATCAATGTCCATATCATGCTGGACTTTGGATAGTTCGACCATTCTTCTGTAACAAAGCTGTTCGTTATTGTACAGTCGCACTCCGTAGTAGCGGTCCTGATCCGACTCAGAACGCATGACGACTATGTGTTGATCATCTTCAAGCTCAGAGAGCATTTCCTTGATCAACGGGCTCATGTCAAATCCTAGGTATTCTTCCGTTCCTGATATGATCTGATGATAGTATAGAAAGCAGTGCCCATCGTTCTCGGAAGCCTCAAGCACATATTGTATGCAGGCCTTAAGGCGAATGGGGGAATCGACGGCAAATCCCAAGCTCAATGCTATGGCATCCGCCTTCTTGAAGCCTACCCCCCTCAGCTTCCTCGAAAGTTCATACGGATTGGCCTTCATCTTTGAGACACAATCCTTTCCGTAAAGGTCGTACACGGCATGGGCCAGAACGGTGCTCAACCGATGGTCCATGAGGAATTGCATGATCTCGTTGAATTCCTTGTTCCTTATCCACGTCTCCTTTATGACGGCTAGGTTTTTCTCCGTGATGCCAGCCACTTCGATGAGCCGATCGATGTCGTTGTTGATGATGTCCATTGTGGATTCACCAAAGTGCTTGATGATCTTCCTTGCTTTTACCTGTCCTATTCCATGAAAATGGGAACTGCTTAGGTAAGCGATCAAGCCTTCTGTTGTGCTTGGAGCTACTTCATGTGCTACCTTGGCCATGAATTGGTGGCCATAGTTAGGGTCTTTGATGAAGCTGCCATGAAATTCCAAGGTCATACCCTCTACCGTATTTGGGCGCGTTACCTTTACGGTCAAATAGCCGTCTTTACCAACGTGTCCAACGCCTTTTTTGGTGCCAGCGGGAAGTTCTATTCGCAAGATGCAGAACCCATTGTCTTCATTTGAAAAGACGACGCGCTTGACCTCGCCTCTGATAACAGTGAATTCTTGCTCAGGGAGGCTTATGCTGGTTTGCTGCATATTGGATGACATGATGACTGGATTATACGAATGAACCTCTCAATTGTTCTAAATTGAACAACGTTGAAACAAAAGTAACCACACTGCCGTAGAATAGGCTGCAAGATATGAAACATTTTCTACTCCTTATTTGCTCTACACTGCTCTTCGCATGCAGCGATTGTGAGTGCGTGGTTGAGAACGGCAAGTCGAACTTTGACGTGCAGGTCGAATACAAGGTCCAGAAAAGTTCGATCAACATCTTTCAAAATGACACCACGATGGTGCGGTATGTCGTTACCGTCTACCCAGAAGCTCCACAGCCTAGGGTCTTCATTGGTGAATTCGACCCAAGCAATAAGGACTACAGCAACGATATCGTTTGGTATAACGGTAGGGATGGTAAGCTGGTGGGCCCTGAAACATCCACTTCATTGAAGCTTTGTCTAAAGTTGAAGAATTGGGGAGAAGAAATTCAACTTGGCAACCCTTTGAATGGACTTCAAATCGATGACACATCTGCGATCGATATCCCTGTTGAATTGATGATGGCTGACCCAAATTAAGCTCCACCATCGCCTCCACTATCACCTCCACCATCATCTCCACTAATGGGTCGTAACATGTCCCCGTGATCCATGGAATTCCATAGCAATTCAATAGAAAATTCTTCTTCTACACAGAATTCCATTTTTCGCCCTATTTATAGGTGTATAACACCGAAAGAAGGATGCCAACGATGAAAATGACCGAGTCCCATCGCCTTCGAAGCGAAGCTTCGAGAGCGGAGGCTACGCGTCTTTGTATGGCATCGAAGGATCTCTGGAACCATGCCAACAACATCGTCCTTTCCGTCTTCACAGCGAGCACCGAGAGCAAGAAAAATGGAGACGCGGAGCATGCGACCTATTTGAACTACAATGCCATCAATCGGATGATGATCGATCGGTGCGATCCGACATACACGGCACTTCCCCGCAAGGTGAGCAATCAAACGCTCATGCTGCTGGACAAGGCATGGAGGGGATTCTTCGCATCGATGCGTTCTTGGAAGAGGGATCCATCGAAATTCCTTGGCATGCCGCGCATGCCGGGTTTCCGTTCGCATAAGCGTGGAGGGCAGACGGTGACCTATGAGTTCGGTGCTATCTCTAAGAAGCGCTTGAAGAAAGGATTCGTATCGCCTTCTGGAACCTCGATCGAAGTGCCTTTTGTGCATGGGGCCGAAGAGGGTGTACGCCTGCTTGGATGCCGCATTGTTCCGCTCGGTGATGGGGAATACAAATTGGACATCCTCTACGAGCGGACGTGGGAGGACAAAGTGGAAGGAAGGAGTGTTCATGCCGCCATAGACCTCGGTGTGGACAACTTGGCAACGGTCGTCTTCGACGATGGCAGCAGACCTGCCATCGTAAGCGGTCGCACCATCAAGAGCGAGAATAGGTTCTGGAACAAACAGAGAGCCGCATTGCTCGCGGCATTGCAAGCCTCGGATGCTAGACGTCGAAGCTCGAAGCGCATGCGTCTGATCGATGCCAAGCATGGAAGACGTATGGAAAGCATGCTCCATGAAGCATCTCGCTGCTTGGTCGATGAACTTGTATTTCGCGGCGCATCCGACCTTATCATCGGATACAACAAGAACTGGAAACAGGATGCGGACATGGGCTCGAAGAACAACCAGAAATTCGTCGGCATTCCCCATGAACGCTTCGTTTCGATGGTGGAGTACAAATGCGAACTATCTGGCATTCGGACCAGACGGCAGGAAGAGAGTTATACGAGCAAAGCCTCGTTCTTGGACCTCGATCCGATGCCAACCTTCGCGGACGACTGCGCCGCTCCGAAGTTCTCCGGATATCGCTCAGAGCGTGCTTGGTATAAGCGAAAAGGTCATGAGCAGAAGGTGCATGCCGATGTAAACGGCGCGTACAACATCCTGCGCAAAGTAATCCCGGCGGCGTTTGTCAAAGGGATATCGGGATTTGCGGTTTCCCCCGCTCGGCTTCGGTCGTGTGAAAGGCATGGCAATGGTTTTCCATTGGTTTGTTAACTGTAATCCATGTAGTAGAGCATTCCAGAAGGAGCGTATCGCCTCTTCTTTCTGCGCTTCTTCCGTTTTGCCTCGTTCAAAGTGGAGGACAAAGACTCAACGATCTTCAAAATGGCCTTGCGCTTCATTGCTCATAAATAGATGGCTCTGAAACAAAGTGGTCGAAGCCAACGTATAACGACAAAATTGCGAACATGTCAAAAGGTGGTCTTATCAGTTTGGCGTTAGCGGTGTTGGCTATCGCTTTCTTCGTTTTCCTAGGGAATGGTGGAAATCCCCTGAAAGGCGTCGATTTCTATGGCGGGGTGGAAAAGGAGGTTAAATTCTCCGTGGTCCGCTTTAATGGAGAGGTCGTGTCCGTGGAATTGGTCGTAAACGGGTCTGGCAAGCTGGAAACCAGACACAGGATCCCAGAGGACAAGGTCGGGGTCGCTTATTACAAGCAAGAGGCCCTCGTAAGGCGGATAGAATCATGCGATTCATATCGCTATCTGCCTTCTGGCGGGGGTTTCACCAATGAGGTCGTAACAAAAGAGGTGCGAGTAAAATGAGCTTCTTCAAAAATTGGTTTTACAACCAAAGGACCATTGGCTGTCCTGACACCAAGTCAAGCACCATTCTTGAAGAACTGTACTTCATGCGTGCTGACAAGAGGGAATACAGCGATGCACTTGCGGCTCTTGTAGGTCCGGATTGGGAAAAGGTCCCCACCCGCAGCATGATGGATCTGGTGACTTTCCGCCTCAGAGCGAAGGTCGCGAATTTCTATGATCTGGAAGTCGCGTCGGTCATGCGACTGCTGAAAAGCTGTGCGCAGGACCTTAGTCGTGATCAGATCAAGTTTCTGCGCGATAACGACCACCTTCCTCTTACTCGGAAGGACCATGGGATATGGATGGACGCTGAGGAGCTTGCTTCTTATGCAAAAAGGCAGGAGGACATCCATGAAATAAAGATGGGCTATTTCATTATGTCGCACGGTATTCTTACGGCCCATTCGCAAATGAACAGTGGAAAGAAGGTTGATAAGCCGAAAAAGCCATTCAAGCTTTCCGCCCTGCACATGGTCTTGATATCAGCCGTTCTACTAGGCATCATCTTATTCGTTATCCTATGAGCAAACTGCTTCAATTCTTCAAGGCTTGCCCGATACCCACAACTTCCATCAGTGAAGAGGATTCTCGGGAAATGAACGCCATGCTCATCAATCCGGCCTTTGGTGAGCCATGGAGCTTCGAGGAGTTCAAGCAGAAGCTCATCGGGGAGGGCAAGATGTATGGCAGCAAGGAGGAAATGCACCAAGGTCTATGGATCATATGGGCGCGATGCCATATGTTGAACGACTATTTCAAGATGACCATTGGTGCCAGCCTGTTCCTGTCCCTATTCGTGAGATCGGCAGGTGATGCGGTCATGTATTTCAGCTATGTCGCTGGCAAGGCCAAGGAGCACAACATAACAGTCATCACGCTCCCCTTCATCGTCAAGCATGTTTTCCAATTTGGTGTTTTCTCCCCTGAGCAGATCGCCCTAATGTGGTCCCTACAGGAAGAAGACGGCAAGAACCTGCTGGATAGTGGGGAGGAATGGAAAAAATTCCTCTATGGCGACATGGAAGATGGAGTCGTCGTACGATTCGGGGATGAGGATGATAGGGTCATCAGTAAAATGGAGATCCTAAAGCAAGGCATAAAGGATGCGCAGGAGATAGAGGGAAGGATGTTCTTCTGGATGGGAAGGAACTACGTCAGCACCAGTATAGAAGAATATTCTAAATTGTGAAAAGAAAATGGTAACTTTGCCTTCTATTTACGAGCGTAAACTTCTTTCATCGTGGGCGACGACACGTGTTCAATATCATACGCTATATCATCCTCAGATGGAAGTTGCTCAAAGCTGTCCACGTAAAGGGAAAGGTGTATTCACACCCCTCCAATCGTAGGAAGCTGGACAAGCAGGTAAAGGACCTCGCGTGGCTTATCACAAAGCACAACTTCAACACTCCGGTAGTAGCCCTTAAAATGCGAAGCATGTTGACCAAGAAAAGGAGGGTGCTTCGCTATGTTGAGATAAAGGGCAACATGGTGTTGTCGGATACAGACGTGGCCAGCTTCACTATTTCGAACAATTGGGGGTTCGGATACAAGATGGTGGCCCATGTGTCTAGGAACGGAAAGCCTCTTTTCATGACTCACGGTAGCACAAGCAACTGCTTTGATGTGATCAAGGTCATGGGAACAAAAAGGCTGCCATCCACGTATGATAAGAAGAACTAGCCCAGCAATCACGAAAATGCGTGCTTACTTGTACTTTACTTGGGAAGATGTGGAAGATCCTGAAGGGTTCGCCATGCTCAAACAGGCTATGCTTCATGATGTATCAGACCACATTTTCCAATTCGGACAGAAGGGGTTTCTCTTCTTGACGGACAAGAGCTACAACAGGGTGAACAAGGCCATCAAGGAAAAGAAGGGCCGTCCATTCCTGTTGATCGACATTACCGAAGGGGTGTCATCCAACAGGTTCAACTCCAGCTTGAACTTGAACGACCTCAAGGCTCAAATCCAAGGATATGACAAGTCCTCCCTCAACGTGAATGGGATCTTGGAGAAGATATTCGATCTTGGATGGGCTTCTCTGACCCAAGAGGAAAGAGACTATTTACATGCAAAGAGCATGTAATGAAACCGAAAGTGATAGAGAAGGACGGAAAGAAGTACATAGTACTTGAAGATGGCGTCACGCTGAAGGACTACAAGGAGGCGATAATACAGAATGTGCTCCAAGAGAATGAGAACAAAGTGGTGGAGAGCGCCAAGAAATTGGGAATCGGCAAGAACACCATATATCGGATCAAGGAGCAGAACAAGGGACTTTTGAATGGATGATAGTAGAATATTGGTTTTTGACCTAGAGTGTACCTGTTGGAAGGGAAGACCGCCAGCAGGAATGCGTCAAGAGATCATAGAGATAGGGTGCTCCATGTTCAATAAGGACACCAATCAGATAACACAACGACGCAGTTTTATCGTAAAACCGATAACCTCGGATGTAAGTGCTTTCTGCACCAAGCTTACGAGTATAACGCAAAGCATGGTTGACAGTGAGGGCATCAGTCTTAAGGAGGCTTGTGAACAGATTCTCAGCGAATACGACTCCCAGAATGTCATATCCTCATCTTGGGGCAGAACTGATACCAAGTACTTGAAAGATGACTGTCGGTTCGCTGGGATCAAGTATCCGCTTAGTAAAATACACATCAACTTGCAACGTAGGTTCATGTTGCACATGGGTTTGAAACATGAAATGAGCGTTACGAACGCTCTTAAGCATGTAGGTATGGAGTTCGATGGAAAACAGCACCGTGCTGTGGATGATGCTTATAATACTGCTCTATTGTTGTCTCATGTAATGTCAACAACATCAACGAGCGTCAATGGATCCAAATAAGGACTATTATGCCACCCTAGAAGTGGATAAGAGTGCGAATGCCGATCAGATAAAGAAGGCATATCGCAAGCTTGCGTTCAAATACCATCCGGACAAGAATTCCGGAAGCAAAGAAGCGGAAGAGAAGTTCAAATCCGTACAGGAGGCATACGATGTGCTTTCCGACCAAGACAAAAAGGTTCAATATGACAATATGAGGACCCACGGTGTGAATAACACCGAGCATTGGTTTAGAAATGCTGATGGATTCAACTCGTTCGGCGATGTAGAAGGCATGTGGAGGGACATCTTCGGGAAAGCCGGACACTTCTCGTCCAGCAGAACCAGAAACGCTGGTCACAATCTTACCAAGAGGATAAAGGTCCCGGTCCATGTGGTTGACATCATCAATGGAGGGACTATTTCGTTTGACTTCACCCGTAGCACTTCAAACGGACCAGTGAATGTGACCAAGTCTTTCGATGTTCCAAAGGGGATCAAAGACGGTTCGCTCATCCAGTTCAAGGGTGATGGAGATGAGGTCAAGCTGGGGGAGCATCAGATAAAGGGAGACCTCATCGTAATGGTCTATTATGTCCTGCCCAATGGAGTTGTTTTGGATGAGCACATGAATGCACACTGCACCATTCATGTGCCATACTATGACTTGATTCTTGGCAGCAAATTAGAAGTACCACTATTGGAAGGTGGAGTGGCAAACGTTAACCTGAAGCCTTTGACGAACACGGATAAATCCTTACGTTTGCGGGGCAAGGGTCTTCCAATTACTTTGAATGGCCCGCGTGCAGATATGATGTTACATTTGGTTGCTCAATTGCCCAGCAATGAGAATGCAGAGGAATTCAGGCTTTTGGAAGAGGTGAGAAAGGCGGTCAAGAAATGATGTAACATTTCGTCCGACCCACACGTAACAAGAGCGTTCACAAACCAGAACAACCACAAACCAAACACAATGGGTACTCAAAGGAAGAAGGTTGCAGGCACAGAAAAGGAGACCAAGAAAAGCAGTGCTCCACGCTTGACCTTCCGCGTGATCGAGAACAAGCGCGTTCAAGGGCGCACGGCAAGCGACGACCGCTTCACCCTGTCAAAGAACAATCTGCTCTTCAACGTGCAGACCCGACGAAAGCTAAACATCCCAGTTCCTGCTTTCGTTGAATTCCTCGCCGCCAATGAGGAAGGCTATAAGAACGTGGTCTTCCTGCGCTTCCGCAAAACACGCCGTAGCGAGAAGTGCATGAAGGTGGGCAAAATGTCCTCCAAGTACTACAAGATCGGCATCCCGACCAGCGCGGCCAAGGAGGTCGGCATGGTGTTCAAGGCGATTGGAGGCAAGGGGAAGCGCAAGCGCTCGGCCATCCACTACAAAGGCGAACCCTTCAAGATGAGCGACAAAAAGCGCATGCTGATGCTCACCCCCATCGAAGCCTGATATCTGAACAGCAACCTCAACAACGCAAAGTCATGAGAAAGAAGAACGCACTGATCATCATCGATCCCCAAGAGGATTTCATGGACACCCCCAATGCCGCACTACCTGTGTCTGGGGCCAAAGCCGACATGGACCGTCTGGCAGCCTTCATCCTGAAGAACATCGATGAGATCGACCACATCGCTGTCACCATGGACAGCCACCATCCTGTCGACATCAGTCACCCCACTGGATGGGTCGATGAAAAAGGGAATCCCATCGGCCCCTTTACGGTGATCACGGCACAGGACGTGCGTGATGGTAAATACTCTTGGACCCGCAACCCCATGTGGGCCAAGAAGTACACCGAAGCGCTGGAGCAGCAGGGCGAGTTCACGCACTTCATCTGGCCTGAGCATTGCTTGGTGGCCACCAAAGGACACAACATCTACGAACCCCTGCTTCAGGCCATCCATGCATGGGAGCGCAAGAAGGGAGGCATCTTCGGTGCGGAATACGTGACCAAGGGTTCCAACGCCCTCACTGAGCACTTCGGTGCTTTCCAAGCCCAAGTTCCCATTCCTGATGCGCCGAACACGCAACCTCGCATTGAGCTTCTGACCAAGTTGCAGAGCTTCGAGAACGTACTATTAGCTGGCCAAGCCCGCAGTCATTGTGTGGCAACGAGCTTGAAGCAAATGCTGGACCTCGTGCCCAATCTGGCCTCCAAACTTGTTGTGCTCACGGACTGCATGAGTGATGTGCCCAGTCCTCCCGGCGGGCCTGACTTCTCGCAAAACTTCCCTCCCATTGCTGATCGGGCACGTAAAATGGGCGCTCGATTCGCTAAGAGCACTGACCCAATCAACTCCTATTCTCAAGCAACAGCCACTGTGTAACAAGGACAACAGCGATCAACCATGAATACGAACACACTCTCACAGCCTGTAAGCGGCGAAATGAACGCCACTTTCGAATTTGACAACTACGACCCGAACAAGCTGGCCACTGACGAAGTGATCAATGCGGTCTTCGTTGCCGATGTATCCGGCTCTGTGTCGTCCTATGTCAACGAACTGACGAAGGCTTACAACGACATGAAGAACGAACTGGCCAAGTCGCATGTGCGTGAGCGCCTGCTGCTCTCGACGGTCATGTTCAACACGGACATCGTCAGTAAGACAGGGTTCCAGCCAGTCACCAGCGTTCCGGATACGGATTTTGCTCCCTTCATTGCTGGTAGCACATCTCTGTATCGATCTTCGCTGGCTTCTTTGCAGAACGCCATCGACTATCGCAATTCCTTGGAGAACTCAGGGATCGGATCCAAAACCTTGATCTTCGTGATCACCGATGGTGGTGACACCGAAGGTGCTGCTGGTCTTGGTGACGCCCTTCGTGTCAAGACCATGATCCAAGACCTGCTCAAGGAAGAACGGAACTACGGCTCGTTCACCAGTATCCTCTTCGGTATCGGAGGCGATCAATCGTCCTTCAAAGCGGCCAAGGACGAAATGGGGTTCCAGCATCTTGGTGTTATCAGTCAGTCAGCCGCTGACATTCGCAAGATGATCAACTTCATCTCTGCCTCTATCAGCAGCACTGCCGCTGGTCAAGCGATCAGCAGTCCGAACTTCTGATGCGATGAAACTGTTCAGCGAGTCGTCAAGCGATGCACAAAGAGAGGGGGAGGCTACGGTCTCCCCCTCTCTCTCTGTGCAAACATTGGTAAGTCGTGGACAAAATCGTGAGCATAAGGATTTCTGCCATGACTTTTTGGTTCATCATGAGACAGACCAATTTTTTGTTGGAGCCATTCTGGACGGATCAAGCGGTGGTGTCCATTCCCAGTTCGCCAGCGCTCTTTTTGGAAAGGTGTTCAACCTTCTGTTTCGTGTTAAAGGTCGTCTGGACAATATCAGAGGGCCTCAGGAGCCAAGGGACACCGCCAAGTATCTGATGCACGAGTTCTGCGAACATCTTGCCATCATCCAGCATGAGCTTGGGCTTGCGAACAATGAACTCTTGTCCACAATCCTGCTGGCCGTCTACTCCAAGCC
>ERZ724522.1456-NODE-1456-length-12715-cov-3.830727_pt1 | contig 12715 bp, 9 predicted proteins | sample MGYA00376055_ERZ724522 | MGnify/ENA primary metagenome ERZ724522 (study PRJEB28724, sample SAMN07190884) | wastewater metagenome | isolation source: effluent of sewage treatment plant in Hong Hong | place: Hong Kong | collected 2016-03-17 ... | reverse complement strand
CCCGCCCCGCCTTGGAGCCTGCCACATCGGCCTTCCCGAACCAGTAAATCAGCCCCCCCCCCGCCCCCAGGCCCGCGATGATCAGCCCGATCGGCGAGACCAGGAAGCCCAGCACTGCCCCCAGCGCCGCGATCGACGGGAGCAACGGCATGATCTCCTTCAGGATGCCCCCGAACAGGGACGCCATCGGTCGCAACGTCTTGGGGACCAGCGAGAGGTAGCCAAGCTGGTGGAAGAGGGAGAACTGCCGAACCAGCGTCCCCATCATCCCGTCCTCCGCGCCCAGCTTCTGGACCGTCTTCCCGAACTTGGTGAACTCGGTGCTGGTATCCCGCACGAAATCCCGAGCGTCATGACGGGAGATCTGCCGGAAGCTCGCCACGAAGCGCTCCTGCGCCAGGGAGAACGACTCCGCCAGCGTCCTGCCCGTGCGATACCCCTCGTTGGCCAGCTTGCCCAGGTTGGACGTGGTCTGCTTGACATCGGCCATCGTCTTCAGGGTCGCCGCGTCCGCCGACTTGAAGAAGTTCACCATGCGGGCGGCGCTCTCATCCCCGAAGGTCTCCGCCAGGTGCCGGTGAAGGAAGTCGAGCTGCTGCCCCGTCAGGTTGCCGTTCTTCTTCGCCGCCTGGACCATCTTCGCCAGGCCGCTCATGAAGGTCTCAGGGCCCCGGTTCATCAGGGCGAACGCCTCGTTGGCATCGCCGATCCCGATGGCCAGCGACTGGGCCATGGCCGGGATGTCGTCGCGCGTGCCCGCGAACATCTTCCCCAGGTCGGCCCGGGCGGTGACGAGGTGCTCCGCCATCTGCTCCGCGAAGTGCAGCGCGTCCTGCTGGCTCGACCCGGTCGCATGGAGGCCCCGCGCCAGCGAGGCGATCTCCGTGCCGAACCGGGCCAGCTTCATCTCATCCAGCTCGTACCCCGCGTTCGCGGCCTGCTTGGACAGCGTCCCCAGAAGCTGCGGGACAGCCTCCAGGGCGGCGGAGACGTTCCCGGTCTCCTGGCCAAAGCGGGTGAAGGTCCCCATGACCATCTGGAGGCCCTTCTCCGAGAGCCGCAGCTCCTTCCGCATGCGGCGGGTCATGTCGACCATGGAGTCGGCGCTGACCCCCGTGACAGAGGCGAACTTGGCCACTTCTCCGGCGCTCCGGAAGCCGATCGCCGTCAGGTCTTTCTGCGCCATGCCCCAGGCGCGCAGCGCCCGCGCCGTCTCCTCCGCCCCCATGTTGAGGGTGACCGCCATCGAGGCGGCCTGGCCGGAGATGCGCGTAAGCTCCTTGCCCGTGTACCCGTAGTTGAGGGCCACCTGCCGCGCCGCCTTCTCGTTGGCCTGCATCATGCCCTCGAAGTGGGTGGTCAGGTTGAGCCCATCGTGCCCGATCTCCTGCATGAGGCCCGCCGCGAAGCTCGCATGCCCGGCCAGCTTCTCGACGCGCTCCCCCAGCTTCACCCCCAGGCGCTCTCGCTTGTTCGCGATCTCCTCTTCCTTGTCCTTCATCTTCTCCAGGGTGTCCAGGTACTCCTGAGACCCCTTGGGGAAGTTCATGAGCTGCTGCCGGAGATTGGCCAGCTCCGTGGCGTCGCGCTTGATAGCCCTGGCCAGGTTCATGTTCCCCTGGAGGGTCTGAATCTTGGCCAGGATCTTCCCGTACTTTTCGGAGAGGGGGTTGGTCTTCCCGAGCTGCGCCCGGTACGCCGCCAACGTCGCGGCGGCGGCGCGCATGCCGCGCTCCTTCTTCAGGTTGAAGTTCTCCCGGCCCATGGCCGCGTTGAACCGACCGTAAGCGGAGGACATCCCTAGGAAGCCCTTCGAGACCTCCTTGGTGTGGTCGAGGAGCCCTTGGTCCTTCGCCGAGAAGAGGATGCCCAGGCCGAGGAAGTTCATGCGTTCAGTATCCTACGTAGAGGTCATTCTCCCATAGTCGGAGCGACAGCCCCCTGAGCGTTAGCCTCGGAGCGCCACTTGGAGAGCTGCTGGAAGAGTCTTCGGCGACGCGAGAGAGGGAGGTTCCACGCCTCCGAGTATGACATCGGCCACACCCGGGACAAAGTAGCTACCTCCAGCTCTAGCTGCTCTACGTTGTCCCCGAAGACAGGGAGAAAAAACCGTCACCGAACTTCAGCGGCGCCGAGAACTGGTACCCGCACACCTCGCCATCCTCCCCGACCACCCCGCACTCGTACTCTCCGGTCGTGTCTACGCCTCCCTCCTCCTTGTCGAAGTAGGCGTAGAGGTACTGGCGGTCCGCCATGCCCAGGCGCAGCACGTCCTCCAGCGTCGCAGGCCGCCCGTCGATCTCCAGGACCCGCGGCGCCAGCGACATCGTCCGCCCCTCCAGGAGGGGATCCTTGGGGTTCTTCTTCGCCAGCTTCGCCATGTCCGCGGCCAGCGTCTCCTCCATGAGGCCGTTCATGAAGCGTACCTTGACGGGCCGCTTGGACTTCGGTAGCACCAGCGAGCGCTCCCGCTTCAGGGGGTCCGCCATCTGGACGACCGGCAAGTCCGCCAGGTCCACCGGGAAGGGCGGACCCACCTTCCCGCACTCCGGGCACTTCTCGTAGACGCTGTAGATGGGGCCGAAGGTCACGATGCGGATCTGCAGCAGGAGCTGGACCCGATCCCCGATCAGCAGGTTCCCGATCACCCGCCGCAGGTCGGCCTTCTCCGTGTAGGGCCCGATCCTCGTCGTACACTGGACTAGCAGCTCCGACATCTTCTTCACGAAGCTGCTCCGGCCGCCCAGCATGTCCTCCTCCGGCCCGGCGATCTCGCGGACGGCAGCCTCCCGGTGCAGGACCCCCTTGTCGTCCAGATAACCACAGGGGAGGTCGAACATGCTCACGCTGGACTTGGCGTCCTGAAGCCCCGCCTCGGCGGTCGCCGCCAGCACCTGCTCATTGGTCTCCATCTCAGCCACTGATCGCCTCCTCGTAGCTCATGATCACGCCGACCAGGGCCGCCCGCACCGACAGGCCCGCCTCCCTGGCCAGTTCTCGGAACTGGTCATAGAGCCGCTGCTCGACTCGGAAGTTGATCTGCATGGGCAGCTCGTCATCCTCCATGGCGTCCTGGAAGAGCCCCAGGTCAGGGAAACGCCCCGGCGCCGCCACGTACAGCTCCATGAGCTGGCGCAGCCCCCCCGAGATGCCCCTGAACACCTTCCGCTCCGGCCAGGTGTGGATCAGCTCCCCCAGCCGCCGACTGACCTGGAGATCCAGCCCCCGCGCCCGCACGCCCGGCGCCGGACTCCGCGCCAGATCGCAGTGAAGGCACAGGAGGGTCGAGTTCCCCAGGGTCCGCCGCCCTCCCTGCTCCTCTGGCACCACCAGCCGCGCGGCGAGCCGCGTGTCCCCCCCACAGCCTGAGCAGGCGCTTTTGTAGTGGGCGAAGACCGCCGCCTCCCAGGTGTTCTCAGGAACCACAGAGTCGAGATCTACTTCCATGCCCTACAAATGTAGGGGAACAGGTGGAGGAGCGCCAACTAGAGGTCGTCGTCCTCGTCCTCCAGCTCCTGGCCACCGTTGATGTAGGCCGTCGCGATCCGCCGGACATCATCCAGGGTGTCATCGAGCGACTTGCGGCGGAGGAGGGGCCCGAAGGGGGAGATGAAGGGGCCGACGTTCGGAGTGGCCATGCCCTCGGAGGCAGGACGGGGCGGGCGCCGGAAGGGGGTGCTCATAGGGGAAGGATAGCACCCCCTCCCGGGCCTACCCGCAGCCGGTGCTGGCGCCGCAGCGGGAGCAGATCCAGCAGGATCCGGCCCGCTGCGTCGTGCCGCCGCAGGTCTCGACCGGGCAGTCCGGCCCCAGCATCTGGGGGACGTGCAAGGTGCTAGGGGCCAGCGCCGGGACGCCGTGGCTCTCCACGGTCGGACTCGGGACGCCAGGGTTCTCCACGTCCGGGGCGCCGCAGAAGCGGTCGAGGAGGAAGCGGCACACGTAGTCGATGATGCTCGACGCGGACCGCTGCTCGTCCCCCGTGAAGCCCTGCGGAGGGTAGGAGGTGCCGATGCCCTTGCGGCAGAGCGCCTCCAGCGGCGCCCCCCACTGCAGGGCCAGCGAGAACATCGTAGCCCAGGCGTCCAGGAGGCCGGAGACCGTCGAGCCCTCCTTGGACATGCGGAAGAAGATCTCCCCCACCTGGCGCGTGCCCGGGTAGAAGCCGACGTGGAAGTAGCCCTCGTGGGCCCCGATGGCGAACTTCTTGCGCTTGGACTCGACCTCCGACGGGAGACGGCGGCGCTCGTTCGGGCGGGGCCGGTCCAGCGCGGCCAGCACGTCCTCCAGCGAGGCCCCCGCCTTGAGCCCCAGCTTGGCGCCCACGGTGTCCAGGGCGCGGCGGACGTGGGGGTGCTTCTGGTTGATGGGCCGCTCCGCCGCGGCTCCCCGCAGGGGCTGGCTCCGCTTGCAGGTGTCCCGGTAGACGGCGACCGACTTGAGGCCGAGCCGCCAGGCCAGGGCGTAGAGATCGCCGATCTGCTCCGGGGTGATGTTCGCCGGGGCGTTGATCGTCTTGGAGATCGCGCCGGACAGGAAGGGCTGCACGGCTCCGAGCATCCGGATGTGGGCCTCCGGGGCCAGGAAGCGCTCCCCGGGGGTCAGCGGGGGCTTCACGGTCAGGGCGCAGATGGACGCGCAGTCGAAGATGGGCAGGTGCTCCGGCAGCAGGCCGGGGGCGCCCTCGATCTTCTCGGTGCGGTTGATGTAGTCCACGATCTCGGTGACCTGGACCTCCGGGTAGCCCAGGCGCCGCAGCGCCGGACCCACGGTGTCGACCGCGATCTTGAGCATGCCCCCCGACGCCAGGTCCTTGTAGGCGATCAGGGCGAAGCTGGGCTCGATGCCGGTCGTGTCGCAGTCCATCATGAAGCTGATCGTCCCCGTCGGCGCGATCAGCGTGGTCTGCGCGTTGCGCGGCGGGTGCTGCAGCTCCCCGGCGGGGCCGACCGAAGCCACCCCCTTCCAGATGGCAGCGGAGAGGAACGCCAGCCCGTAGGTCTCGTGGTGCCGCGCCTTCCCCTCCAGGACCGCCACGTCCAGGTCGCGGACCAGCTCGGAGGCCGCCTCCAGGTGCATGCGCATGACGTTCGCCACGGCATGCCGGTTCTCGGCCTTGTCCAGGTATCCCTGGTAGGGCCCCTTGACCTCGGCGATCTTGGCGCTCATCGTCTGCGCGGCGGCGCCGATGAAGCTGGTGATCGCCGCGGCGAAGGAGCGGCCTTCCTCGCTGTCGTAGGCCAGGCCGCGCTCCATGAGCAGGGCCCCCAGGTTGCTGTAGCCCAGGCCCAACGGGCGGTACGCCTCCGAGTTGGCGGCGATCTTCTCGGACGGGTACGAGGCGTTGGAGACCGTGACCTCCTGCGCCAGGATCGTCACCGCCACCGCATGCTCCAGGGCCTCCGCGTCGATCGTCCCGTCCGCCCGGTCGAACTTGCGGAGGTTCAGGCTGGCGAGGTTGCAGGCGCTGTCGTCGATGAAGCAGAACTCGATGCAGTTGGAGACCAGAAGCCCACCCGTCCAGTAGGTGTGGTCCTCGTCCTCCACCTCCATGTCGTAGACCTCATGGAGCCCCATCGGATCACAGCGCACCACCTCATAGGAGGTCTTGGCCCGGTCAGGACGACTGGGGAGCGCACAAGCCTCCTCCAGCTTCTCCATCTTGTAGGACTGGAGGAAGCCGATCAGCACCTTGAACTTGTCACGATCGGTGCTGATGTTGAGATCGTAGCTCTCACGGCACAGGAAGGGGCCATTGTCGAACACCACCTCCTGAGCAGGGTTGGTGGTGTAGTACGACCGGATCCCCAGAGCCGACAGCATCTGCTGGGCCCGCTGGATGACATGGAAGGATGTGGCCTTGAGGGTGACACGTCCACCGACCACAGAGCCGTTGGCCGAATACAACCCCCGCAGGAAGGAGCGCATCTTGACGGCGTCGGCCTGCCAGAAGTACCGATCGGGGATCATGCGATCAGGCGTCAGCGGGAGCTGGGACGGCGTCAGATCGGTCACCACTCGATGGGCCTTCTTGTCGAAGGGCTCGCGGGTGATGAGATGGGACACCTCGGAGGAGAAGTAGTCCTGATCATTGTCGCCGATGATCAGCAGGATGTACTTCTGGGCCCCATCGTTGCACACCTTGACGGTGCCATCCCCAACCAGCAGACCGTCCATAACCGCCGCAGGGGAGAAATCCCCCTCCGCCTCACAGGGGCGCTGGCAGGTGTCGATGGTCTCGGCATCCTTCACCATCATCTTCTCACCACTGGAGACGACACGGTGCTCCGCGGTGCCGATGAAGTCCCCGGCGCGGGTGTGGTAGCGGAACACCTCTTTGGTGCCCGTCACCCACTTGTTCTTGACCTTGGTCCAGCGCCGCCCGCTCCACACGATGTCCCCGGCGTGGATCTCCCCAAAGGGCCTGATGCCATCCGGCGTCAGCACCGTGGCGAAGGAGGGCTGACAGGGATTCGCCGCCCGGATCTTGCCGCCACCCGGGGAGGTGTGCCAGCGGTTGGTCGTGTCATCGAAGATGACCCCCGGGTCGCCGCAGGTCCAGGCCGCCACGCAGGCCCGGTGCCACACGTCCCGCGCCTTGACCGTCCGGACGGCCTCCCCCTTCCAGGTGAAGGTCCAGTCCTGGTCGGCGAAGACCGCCCTCATGAAGGCGTCGCTGACGCGGATCGAGTTGTTCGCGTTCTGGAAGGGCAGCCAGGTGTAGACGATGCCGTTCCAATCGCCGGACCAGCCCGCGTCGATCAGGTCGGAGGCCATGCGCTCGGCGGTGGCCTTGTCCTCGATGAAGTCGAAGGTGTCAGGGTGGGTCACGTCCAGGCAGACCAGCTTCGCGGCCCGCCGCGTCTTGCCGCCGCTCTTGGTGACCCCGGCCCACCCGTCGAACGCCCGCATGAAGCTGGTGGGGCCGGAGGCGCTGCCGCCAGTGCTCAGGGACCAGTTGGCGGGCCGGAGGGTGTCGAGGTTGCAGCCGAGCCCGGAGCCGCCGCAGAAGACGCGGGTCTCCAGGGCCTGGTGCTCGATGATCGACTTCATGTCGTCGGGGCAGTGGGCGATGAAGCACGCCGACCCCTGGGGCCTCTTGACGACTCCGAGGTTGTACCAGGCGGGGGAGTTGGGGCTCATCTTCTGGTGGACCAGCATGGCCGCCAGCTCATGCTTGAAGTTCTCCGCCGCCGCCGCGTCCAGGTAGTCCCCCTGAAGAGCCCAGGCCGCGTACTGCTCGGTGACGCGCCGGATGGCCTGCTCGGCGGAGGTCTCCTGGACCCCCTGAATCACGCGCAGGTAGTGCGACGCGAACACCGTGCAGGCGTTCATCGACCAGAAGTCGGGCATGGTCACCGTGATCGGGGTCTTCTTCCCCTGGGGGATCACCGCCCGCTGGACCCAGTTGATCTTCTTGAGCGGGTCTTGCCCGCCGCTGAACAACGTCTTGATCATGTGCTCCTCATGCAAGTAGAGAGATCTCTTCGATTAGCTCAGGGTGGATCTCCAGCTCCTTGACGGAGATCTCCCCCCCAGCCGCGTCGAAGTCAGAGCCGGTCTTATATCGACCGGGGAGACAGTCGTAAAGCACAAACGCCCGCGCCGGGTACTTGGGGGCTTGGAACCCCGGGATGCCCGCGCCGAACGCGACTAGCTGCGCGGCGAGCGGATCGTTGAATGGGTTGCGAGCAAAGAAGTGCAGCAGCAGTAGGTTGCGCCGCGGCGCTGGCCCCCCGATCTTGGTGCCCCCCTTGGCCCCCCAACCAGCGGTATCCCCTAGGATCCCTGCCATCGTCCACCGCCAGAAGTCGGAGTCCTCGAAGGCCACCCCCCGCTGCAGGGTGATCGGCCCCACTTCTGCCCCCTTAATCACCTTCCGCTTGAAGGGCCAGTTCCCCTCTACGACCTCGTGCATTTCGACCTCGATCGAAGGAGCCGTGATCGCCTTGAAGCCGTAGCCCGGCAAGAACACAGGCACCCCCCCCGGGTCCAGACCCCCTACATCGACCAGCCAGAAGTGACAGTCCTGCAAGAAGTCCTGGAGAGTGATCCGGGCCATGCATAAACCCTACCCGGGATCACTCCCGGGACCAAGGGATGGATGAGGAGGCGAAGGGGGGAGACTACGGGAGGTGTTCGGTCTTGTAGGACTCGTAGGCGATGCCCAGGGTGGCGATGCTGATCTCGCTGGAGGTGCCCTCCAGGTCGGCCGTCGTCTTCTCCCGGACGGGAAACGCCTCGTACAGGTGGTAGATGATGTCCGGCTTCGCGTCCGACTTGATGATCGGCGACCCAGCCACCAGAGCACGACGCCCGTAGTGGTAGAGGTCCACGTCGGCACGGTACTCGCTGTCCCCACCTTCCTTGACGTTCAGCAGCCAGTCGTAGAAGGACGTGTCGCCCCGGGTCACCCCGCGCGTACACTCGATGTCCTCCATCTTGGGGATGCCCGGCTGCTTGCGGGTGTAGATGTACTGGCCCTCCCGGTACTCGACGGCGTCCGTCGAAGACGAGGGGCTCCCCATCGTCGCAAAGCCTGCCTCCGGCCGCCCCACGGGCAGGAACTTGTTCTTCCCCGTGGCGTCGGTGGCGCTGGCGCCGAAGCGGAAGTTCTGAAGGTAGTCAGCGTTCTTACTGCGGGCCACGTTGCACCTCGCCTAGGGTTCGTTCAGAGGGGGAGCCTGGACTAGATGTTCTCCAGGACGCCTTCCCAGAAGATCTCGCCGCCGGGGGCCGCCGACGACTTGTACAGGAACAGGCCCGCGGTCCCGTTGGTCATGTCTACCGCCGTCGTCGACGTGACCGCCGTGTTCTCCGCGTTGCAGCCGGTCGCCGCGCTGGCGATCTGCGCCAGGAGCGTTCCGCCGCCGCCGGTCACCGTCCGGAGGGAGACCGTGGTCCCGACGCTCGCCGTGGAGATGCGCGCCCACGCCCGGGTGATGCGGAACTTCTTGCCCGGGAACTTGGGGGTGGCCGGATCGTAGATGGTCACGTTCTGCGACCCGCCTGCGGTGAAAGCCAGGCGCCCGGTGAAGGGGATGCCGGTGCTCTGGGAGTCAACCGGGGCGACGTCGTCCGCCTGGACCGCGCTCGGCGGCGTCAGGAGGCCCGAGTTGATCTCGGAGGCGGTCGGCGTGATCGTGACCCTCACCTTGTTCGCGTTCAGGAGGTCGACCAGGCCGCGCAGCAGGGGGACCGTCCCGGCGGGCCGGGTGAAGGTCCGCGAGATGTTCGCGCCCCCGCCGCCTGCCTTGTCCAGGGAGGCCGAGAAGTCCGACAGGTAGGTCGGGCCCGTGGTGTCGAGGTTCGTGACGACGATGGTAGCCATGGTGCGGTTCCTTCCGGGCTTAGCCCAGGTTGTTCGACTGGTAGATGCGGAAGTTCACGAACTCCGCAGGCTTGGACGTGGCGACGCCGATCTGGATCGTGACCTTCCCCTCGTCGATCGCCTCCGGGGGGTTGTTCTCCTCGTCGCACTTGACCGTGTAGCTGGTCTCCGGCGAATTGCCCGCGAAGTACCCCTGCTCAAAGAGGGGACGGAAGAAACCCTTGATCTGCGTGATGATCCGGTTCCACAGCGCCGGGCCGTTGGGCTCGAAGCAGATCCAGTGCGTGCTGTTGTAGATCGTCCGCTCCAGGTACATCAGGAAGCGCCGCACCGGGATGTACTGGTACGCCTTCACGCTGCTCATGGTCCGGGCGCCGAACACACAGCGCGGGGCCTGGATCGAGTCCTTCAGCGGGTTGATCTTGTTGGGGTATACCGTATCGCAGTCGCTCTGCGTCGGCTTCGTCTCCAGCCCCACCAGGAAGGACAGCCGCCCATCGACCACCCCGGCCGGAGCCTTGCTCACGTTGCGCTGGGCGTCCGTCCGCGCGTAGACCCCGGCGATGTGGCCCAGCGGGGGCACCGTCAGGATGCGGGCGTTGCTCAGGGGGTCCGCCACCTTGATCCACGGCCAGTACATGGCCGCGAAGCTGGTCTGCCGCGCCAGCGAGTAGCGGAACCAGTCAACCGCCGCCTGCGCCGTGCTGCCGCGCGGCACCGTCAGGATGGCGAAGCGATCGCCGCCAGGGGGCAGCAGCGCACGGCTGTCCACGTAGTCGAGGATGCCCCCGGTGATCGTCAGATCACCAGCGAAGTCCGGGACGGCCACCTGCATCAGGTCTTCCACCTGCGTCAGGGCGTACAGCCCCCGGCCCGTGACCACCTGGCCATTGCCCAGGGTCTTGCTCACCGCCGCCAGGGAGGGGTTGGTGAACTGGTCGCGCCCGTAGTGGACCGCATCGAAGGTACCGTCCGTCCCCGCCACGTAGCTCTTGTTCGCGTCCCCGAACACCTCGTAGTGGACGGCCTCCGCCGGGACGGTGTAGTAGAGCGCCGTCACCAGCGTCCCCGCCTTGATCGGGGAGACGGTCTTCAGGCTCAGGACGCCCGTGGTGTAGTTGATGGTGTTCGCCCCGCTGGCGTCGATGTCCCCCATCAGGCCGCCCACGCCGTCGTCCTTGATCGTCCGCGCCGCCCCCAGGTTGTCGGTGTAGGTGATGACCAGCGTGCGGACCTGCAGCGGCGCCGACCCCAGGGTCACCTGGACCGTCTGGCCCGCGGAGGACTCATCGCCCCCGGCCAGCACCTGCTTGCGCTGCAGCCCGTTGAGCTGCGGCGGCGCCTCCGTCCCGCCGGGCACCGTGATCGTCAGCGAGCCAGAGGTCGCGTTGATCTGGTCCGCCCAGAAGTCGGCGTCGGAATCGTTGCTGAGCACGACATCGGAGTAGGACTCGATGATGTCGTAGAGCCCCGTGGTCGAGTTGTAGGTCGACACGAAGACGTTGTGCTTGCTGTAGGAAGCCGTCGCCGGAGTGTACCAGTCCAGCGACCCCTGGATCCCCAGGCGCACATTGTTCGCCCAGGCCCCCTTGCTGATCGGGGTCACCGACCAGGCGTAGATGCTGTAGGTCGCCAGGATCGAGCCGCCCTTGTGCGGCACGTTCGCCCCCGCCGTGGCCGTCAGCGCGTAGGCCCCGGTGTTGTAGTTCAGCGACCCGTTCGCCGCCAGCACCGAGCCCGCCGGGAACACCCCGCTCCCGTTGTCGGTCACGGACAGAGTCGGCCCCGTCGGGGTCATGTCGAGCGTGATCGCCACCGAGTCGGGAACTTCGGACACCGCGAACTGGATCGAGATGATCCCGGTCCGGTGATCCAGCGTCGCCGTGGACCCCGCACCGTTGGAGGCCGTCAGCACCGGATTCGCCGTCGCGTTGACGTTGCTGTAGACCAGCGTCAGGGTCTTGTTCGACGCGCCGCTCTGCCACTTCAGGGTCGTGGGGTTCGCATCCCCCGTCACCTTGGGCACCACCGACAGCAGCCCCGCCTCCGCCGCGGGGATCGCCGAAGGGTTGATCCGGCCCTCGAACTTCAGGGCGGCGTTGTCTCCGACCAGCGCCGTGGCGCCGTCCCGCTTCTTCAGAGGGGAGGCGGCCACGAAGGTCCCCGCGCCGCGCCACTTGAACGTCACCGAGCCCGGCACCAGCGGGGTCACACCCGCCCGGACCAGGAAGGGGTTCGGGGTCAGGACGAGCTGCGTGACCGCCGCCGTCGCCCCGTCCCCGATGTTCATGATCTGGTCGCTGTGGACGCTGATCACCTTCGCCTGCGCGGCGGTCGCGTCCGACGGGACCACGCGGACTACGTACCCTACCTGCCCGCCGTTCTGGAAGAAGGCGGCCCAGTTGAGGGGGGCGTAGGAGTTGGCGGTGAACCCGCCGAACCGGCGCAGGTAGTCCTGCCAGGAGGTGACGCGCGTGGCCACGTCCGTAGGGCCCTTGGGGCTGAACCCGACCATGCCGAGCGCGGACGCGCTGACCGTGCTGGTCACCTGGGTCTGACTGGCCTCCTCCGTGATGAAGACGCCGGGACTGAGCTGTGCGGCCATGTGGGTTGTTCCTTGTCCTGCTGGTGAGAAGTGTGTCCCCCCACCCCCCCGATGCCAAATTTTCGGGGGCGGGCTACACCCGGGCGGGGAGCAAGACGGGCGGCGCCCCGGCGGGCTTCATGGGGACCGGCACGGGGTCAAGAGCAGGGGCGGGGACCGGCTGATCATCGTGGACAGTGACCACGACCAGATCGCCGCGGAGGCGGGCCGCGTTCACGTCCGCGCTCCCGGCCAAGCCCACGGGGACCAGCGCCCGCGCCTTCGGAGCGATGAAGAAGTGAGAGCCATCGGACAGCGAGAGCGTCAGTGGGAAAGGGCGAACGTTATAGAACTCAATGTTCTTCATGAGATCCTCTTCTGAAGGGAGGCAGTCGCCACCCGCAGCACCTGCGGCGCCGCCTCGTCGTCCTCGCCTTGCACCTTCAGGCTAAAGGTGAAGGAACACTCGCGTTGGTTCAAGTCACCACCGCTGATGTTCTTCGCCGAAGAGATCCCTTCCCGTTCGCACTCGTAGAGCCGCTCGTCCCCCTCAGAGTCGATGACCTGTATCACCCCCCGCTGGGAGTAGACCCGCGCCACGAACCTCCGCATCAGGATCGCCGTATCCTCCCGCCGAGCCCAGACCGTGAGCTTGTAGGAGATGTCCACAGGGCGAGAAGCACTCTGCTCCTCTACGGCGTCCCACCCCAGCGTCCCCAGGGGGGAGACCACGGGCCGCGCCGCCACCGCAGGAGCACGATACTTGAGCTGCGCGGCATGGTACCGCGTGAGGGCTTCCG
>ERZ724522.1452-NODE-1452-length-12746-cov-6.113466_pt1 | contig 12746 bp, 12 predicted proteins | sample MGYA00376055_ERZ724522 | MGnify/ENA primary metagenome ERZ724522 (study PRJEB28724, sample SAMN07190884) | wastewater metagenome | isolation source: effluent of sewage treatment plant in Hong Hong | place: Hong Kong | collected 2016-03-17 ... | reverse complement strand
GCCGGTAGGGCCTGTTATACCTATTGCACCCGTGGCCCCCGTTGGGCCGGTAGGTCCTGCTGAACCAGTTGGGCCAGTTGGGCCGGTTGCCCCATTATTTCCGGTAGCCCCAGTTGCACCGGCTGAACCTGTCGCTCCCGTTGCTCCAGTTGCGCCAGCCGCAAATGAACAACTCCACCCGCCGTTATAAGCACAAAGTTTATTACTGTCTGTATCGTAAACAATCAGCCCCTCTTCGGGGTATGTTAATGCAATTCTTTGCGCTGCGGTCATTGAAACAACAACGCCTTTGTTTACTTTAAGCCTACCTGTAATGTTCATGTTAACATTATAGGGGGTGTAGCTTGTTTGTGAAAAGCAAGTTAAAAAAGATGCCAAAAAAATTACTATTAATTTAATCTTCATATGCTATTATGTTTATCCTTATTTGTCCTGAATCTGCTGTTGAATTTACTACTATGCTATTTTCATCTACATTACGCCAATCAAAATAAACCTCTCTGTTATTAATATCTAAAAATGTTACAAACTTAGCCCTTTCCCCTATTGAGTGCGTTATCGTATTATCACCTTCATTAATAGTGTGTAATTCTGAATACTTAAACAATAGATTTGGTGCTGGTATATTTGGATAAACAACATTAATGCTGCAAACATCTGTAGTTGCGCCTAATGTAAATGATATTATCCATCCGGTATAAGTTCCGGCCATTTGCCTATAATTTGGCTCTTTTCTTATGCCCCTTATTTCTATGCCCTCAACATCGTTTATTGTGTTAAGAAATTCGGTAGTAACAGAATCAAGCGCGGCAAGTTTTGACTCCATATTTAACGGAGTGCTATCCGGTTCATCTTCTACATAAAACCCCATTACACATTGCCACGCCTCATAAAATGTATTTGTAAGGTCAACAGATGGTGCAGTTAATGGGTATAGGTAGATTTGTTCAGGAGCCTCATTAAAATTCAATGAAGCGTCCCATTTTCTGCCATGCTCAAAAAAGCAATTAGGATTAACAGCCTCCGCAACATTGCGTATAATTGTAACAACTGCCTGATAACTCATATTGCTATAATTCGTGTTTTTGCCTTTGGCTTACTATTACAGGCATATTCATAAACAACACTATCAAAGGTATATTTAACGGTTTCTAATCGCTCTTTTAGCTTTATAAGATATACATTCGCCTTATGTTCATTGTCTGCCATTAATTCGCCGCGTCCTTTGTCGCCAACATCGTTGCTGGTATCTTCATTGTTTACACGTATTCCATACTGTGTAATGTTCCTACCGTGATAAAGCAAAAACCGGCAGTAGGCTTTTAACACCATTAAAGGCTTAACATAGTCATTCCAAAATGCAACTAATTCCGGTTTAGTAACAGGGCTTTCGGTTAGGGCAAAAATAATGTCATCGGTCATGTTATTGCCGCTAACTTTTGCAGTAGGCAGCAACGGGTATACGTCTATTGTCTGCGCATCAAAGCAATGCACATCAACTTGAGTTGCTTTTATATTATCGCTCCACGGAACATAAGCCGAAAAGTCGTCTTTATCAATTAGTGCCATTGGTGGTAGGTTGTGTTAGTGGTGGTAATCCTAAAAACTTTTGTCTGCGTTCGTCCTGTGTCATGTCCTGCAAAAGTGCATCCGGTACATAACTAATCGGCATATACTCCGAAATAGTCCACTCATAAGCCGGAAACATTAATTTAAATGCCTCTGTTAGTAGCCTCTGATATGGATTAACTACTTTATTTAATTCGGTAGCTGCGTTTGCAAGTGCCTGTTGGTTGCCTAATACGGACGCTTCAGAGTAACCCATTAATACAGGGTGAATGCCCCACAAACGGCACACGGCACGTTCAACCACATCTCGCTTTTCGTTGCTGCTATCCAGTATTGCCTTTATATCTAAGGTCTGAATAGTGGTTGCCTCATCTTTGGTACGCGCAAAAGTCAGCATACCCTTAAACCTACCGGATAAGTTTTCTGTATTCTTTTCCTGTCCAGTAAACTTTTTAAATTCTTCACGGTAATAATCTGCTTCTGTTTTACCATTATCATCCTTTGTAGTATCGTCAATTTCACCACATACCGTAACTATTGCACTTGGCATAAAGCCGTTTAAAGTAAGCTCTAAATCCATTTTGGCTAACTCGCCGCTTGTGCGCACATCTTCGATTTGTGCATAATAGTCCGGTACTGGGTATTGCTGATTGTATGGCGTTTTTACATACACATATAAGATCTCGCCGTTATCGTATTTTTTACTTGCTAATTCTTCACGTGTTAAATCACGTGGTACAAATTCAGCTATATGTACGTCCTTACTATTTTCAAGTTTAGGCTGTCCGTAGGTTTCATTTACCAAAAACCCGCCGCTTAATTTCTTACGCACACATTGCACCGGTATTGCTTCAACTGATGTTACTTTGCCGCCTGTACGTTTAACGTGAAAGGCTGCGCCCGAAACCAATGCCATGTATAAGGCTTGTTCTTGCAATAGCTGGTCTGCTGTTTGTCTGCCGTTTACTTTTAAAACTGCCGACGTTTCATTTACAAATCCATCGCTGGCAATGTATTCCGCAAACTTTTTAGCTGAACGGGTTGCAACACCACTATCAGCAACAAATGATATTAACTGATTTGGCAGGTTGTTATTTTTGCCGTAGTTGTAAATATCCTTGCTCTTGTTTTCGTATTCAGGCACAAAAGCATTTACAAACGGCGCAACTACCGATTTGGCTACTTTCCATAATTTCTTGCCTCTGCTCATGCTCTTAAATCTTTATAGTCAACATATTGACCTTTTATTATTGAATGCCCCGCTTTATGCAAAACCAAATTTTCTTTTGTCTTAAATACTTTGTCATCAAACGCCGCGCACATAGCCCAATCTGCTATTTTATTACCCTTAGCCAACTGGATTAATAAGGACGGTATAAAACTACTGCGTACAATATAACCATACGTTCCGGTAATAGCCTTAATCTTATACAGGTTAGCACTATAATTTTCAGGATTACCTACCAGCCTACCGCCTAACCACAATGCGCTAAAGTCTGCCGGTAATTCGCTAAGGCATTGTTGTAACTTACTATCAAAGTCATTACACAGTTCAAAATCATCTTCTAAAATGATAGTAACTTCATAGGGTGTTTGTAAAAGAACGTTGTAATGAGATTTGAGGCAGCCGATTTCAGCATTTGACAAAACACCCGAATTGCCGCCGCCTCCATCAACTGCTTCAAACCTTTCTATTTTTTCTCGCGTTTTGTGTATTTCCTTTTCTGCTTTGGCTCGTCTGTCTTTGCTTCTGGCAAGGTTGATGTAGTAGCCGCCCCTACCTGAATAAAATTTCCCTCTGTTTTTTTTAAATGCTTTTTTTCGGGTTCTACTTCGCCGCCAACGTACTCTACCAAATGCGCGTACTTGCTTATACCGGATATTAATTCTCCGTACACATCGCTAAAGTTGTGCGCACCAATTTCGGTTAACCTGCCTGAGTGCCTTACAATAACTTTCTTATCCTTACCGCCTAACCATTTGTAATTTACTGTTGCCATTTTTTGGGTGTTTATTTTTGTTTTTAAATGTTTAATAGCGTCCTCTATGCAAACGCTGCAATTTGTTTTTAATTCTCTGCCAAATACTAACTTATAAAAATAAAGCAGGGATGTTGTTTCACCCCTGCTTCGATTTTGTAAGTATGTTTCAATTTGGCGTTTAAGGTCGGGTGTTACCTGTGTTGCCATAATCTGTTACTCTAATGCTTCAAGGTAAGCAATATCATCGGCAAGTGTTGCGCCGAATTTACAAACCTTTGGTAGTGTATCTTGGCTACCTGAAAGTGTTACAGTAACCGCAGTTGAATCATTTAATGCAGTACCAGTACCACCGGTTAATGCAGTAGGTAGCAATCCGGTTTCATAACCCCACATTTCAATTTGACCACCTTCGGTTTGTACAAATACCAAAACTTCTTCGGTTTGGAAAAGGTTATCTATTGCAGCTCGTTCTTCTTGGGTGTAGTAATACAACACCATATTTAACGCTTGGTTAATGGTATTTGCATTTTCGCCAACTTCTCCGGTAAGTGTACCGTTGTGTTTCAGCTTACGACCTATAAAGTATTTTATGGTAGTAGCTGGTGAAGTTAGTGGCATGGTAATAGTATCAATATTGCCGTCAACATCCAGCGTTATTGTAGTGCCGTCATACGGTGCAACCCAAATTTTCTTTTTCAACCCGCCCTTTTTCTTTAGTGCTTCGCAGGTTGGGTCAAGGTTAGTTAATTGATTAGCGCAGTTAGTTGCCATTTTATTTTATGCTTATAAGGTTAAAAGATAGGGCGGCTATCACACCGCCCTTTATGTTATTTAGCTGATACCAAACAATACGTTTAGGTCGCCGTAGCCATATTGGTAGTCAATCAGAGCTGAACCGGTTACATAAACCTTATCCTCTTTTTTCTCATACCATTGCATACTGTTTTGGAAGCCTGTGCCGTCCATCATTATAATGTGGTTAGTTCCAACAGTCAGCACACCGCGGTAAGGGTCAACCGGTGCAGCAGGTGATCCGCTCAAAAAGTCTGTTTCGAGACGCTCATCAATTATATCCAGTACAACAATTGGAATACCTAAGAACGCATTAACGTTCATGCCGTCTGTAATGTAGCTGGTCTGTATAATACCGGCAGATGTTTGGGTTTTTTCTTGCAGGAAAGACAGGTAAGCATCGTACAGGGCGCGTGTCCATATCCATGTTTTACGGTTGTTTGGTATGCCTTTAAGCATACGTGACTGTGAATCGTAAACCGATTTCATGGTTGTAAAGAAATCAGTAGTATCTACGTCACCTGCAACTATTGCGCCGAAATCAACAGTACCATCATTGGCGGCTGCACCGGCAGATAGTTTAGTAAATACACCGTCAAGGTTATCGTAGTAATCATCGGCAGCGTGAGCGGTATCACCTAAAAATACTATTGACAGCAAGTCGCGGTTGAACGCATAGTTTTGCTGTGTAAGCATAAAATCTATAACCTCTGCTGGTAGTTCACCACGCATTGCGCCGTCTGGCAGGTTAGGGCCAAACAGCTTTTTCAGTAGCACCGTGTAACATTGCTCAACGTTGGCTTGCAGTTCTACTGGGTCAAGTGTCTTTTTTGTGAAAGTAGTACCATCTCCCTTAAATGTCCACCCGCAAGCAGATTTTGCGCCAGTAATTTTATCGGCGTTGTTGTTAAAGAAAATATCTTTCGGCATATTGCCAAAAGCAAAGTCAAACGGCAGACTATTTATAGCTGGGTCTGCCAACAGAGGCTTTAGGTAAAGTTCATATACGGTAGTATCTATGCTTGGTACCGATGTAATAAGGTTTGCCATGTTGTATAAATTGGGTTTAAGTTTTGTTTATTAATTAGTTAGCTGATGTTTTTCTGCGTTCTGCTGCAAGTTCTTGCCATGTTTTGTTGGCCTGAACATTTTGTTTGTTTTTATCTACCGGCTGCGCATCAACTTTAAAGCCTGCGCCTGTTTCAATTTTGGCTACAAAGGCGTTAAAATCGTTTTCAATCTTTTTTACGCTGGCTATTAGCTGCGTTTCAGATTGTTTAAGCGCGGTAATTTCTGCGGTTGCTGCTTCCAGTTGCGCGGTAAGTTCGGCATTCTTTTCGTTGGCTATTTCCAAATCTGTTTTAGCTACACTTGCCGCTTCTTCAGATACTACTTCGCCGTTGGCAATGGTAAATTTCTTGTCGCCAACAGTATGCACACCGTCAGGCGCGGGCTGTGTCATAGCTTCGTCTGTATAAACCTTAGTGCCAATGGTAAGTTCGCCGTCATAAAATACGGTAACGCCATCGCTGGTTTCAACTTTAACGGCAGCTACTTTGCCCCTTATTAGGGCGGCTATATCTGCAAGAAATCCACTTTTGAATTCTGCAAATTCTTTCTTAATATCCATGATTATTGATTGTTGTTTAGTTACTGGAATTGATACGGCGGCAGCAATACGGTATTTAACCATTGCTACTACGTCCGTGCTGATAATTTCGTCTATGAAGCCCATTGCCTGCGCTTCGGTTGCGCTAAGTGTGCTTTCTGCCCCCATCTTATCACGCAGTTGTTGTTCATCTGCGTTAATGTTTTTCAGGTAGAACGCAACCAGTTTTTCCTCATTAGCCCTTAATTCGCTGGTTAGCTTTTCGAGGTCATCGGCGTTGTGCGCGTCTGGGCCGCTCGGAATCCACAGGGGGTTATGTATAAAATACTCGCTATTCTGAAACATTTTGCGCTTACCTTTTTTACCGGCTTGCGCTATTACAGTAGCTATACTACCACACATACCCTCTACAATAGTATTAACCGTTTGGGGTAGGCTTACAAGTTTATCGTATATGGCAAAACCTTCCGATACCAAACCGCCTCCGCTATTGATATGCACGTTAATTTCGGTTGTACCGGCTGGCATGACAGCCAATTTATCATTAAGGGTGCGAAGTGAAAAGGAATTGCCGTCTCCAAAGAAGTCGAACATATCCCCGATGTACCCGTTAATAAATATATCGTATGCTTTTTGAGCCATGTTGCAAATTTCGCAACACATTTACTATATTAGCCCTGTCTTAGTTAAGTTGGCTAAGGAAAAACAACCACATGAAAAAGAAACTCATTACAACATTTGCAGTTTTCGCATTACTCTATCTTACATTTTCTGCTGCTGAATTTACTTTAAACCCTGTCAAATGGCATACTTATAGCCGCCTTTTTTATTGTCTGTGTGTACTATACACCGGAATAGAATTTTTGGTCGAAAAACTTAAACAGTAATGGCATACCGTAAAACATTTAGTTCAAATGTTTGGGGGCTACTACTAAAGGCGTTTGACACTTATTGCGTTAGCAAAGAGGTAAACGAAAGCGAGGGGTTGCGTGACTGTATAAGTGTTTACATTCGCTATTTAGAATCTGGGCAAATGGCTAAGGCACGAAAGCTACACACCCGCGATACCAGCAATAAAAAGTTTGTACGCCGGTTACAAGCCCAACTACACGGCAATCAATTACATGAATTTCAATCACATTGTGACCGGCGTTTAATGTCATACTCGGAGGGCATACGTGAGTCTATACGCATTGCAACTAATTATGGAGAAAATATAAAGGAATGAAATACAGGGAACTACCATTCAAAAAAGAAATTACTGTAAAACAAGTTGACGAAAAAAGCAAGTTGTTTCAGTTTGAGTGTACCGATAATTTAAACCAAACATTCTTAGATACTGAAGTTAAAAATGTTATGCTAAGTGACGGTAATTTTTATCTGCCAATTTTAAGAATACAGGAAATGCACTATCAGCATAAAACATTGCATACATTTATTTGCGAATAATTCAACATAATGATACCCAAAAGAATATATCAAATTTGGATAAGCGATAATCCAATGCCTGAAAAGTTTAAACGCTTTACAGATACATGGAAAATCAACAAAGGCTTTGAGATAGTTACTGATAATGATTGCCCGATAACCCCGTTTACAAGTTGGGCATTAGAGCAAAAGCAATATACACTACTCAACCACTATTTGCGATGCTATCTGCTTTACACGCATGGCGGCGTTTATTTTGACTTGGATATTGAATGTACCAAAGATATTACACCGCTCCTTAACAACCGGCTTGTATTGGGTATAGAGGACGAATATGTAATTAACAACGCAGTAATACTTTCAGAGGCTGGGCATCCGTTTTTAAAATCCTGTTTAGACTACATGGATAATTTCCAGTTTGACAAAAAGCAGGTTGAATTGGAAACCGGCCCGCGTATGTTTACTACCATAGCTAAACGTTACGGATGGAAACAAAACTATATTGGCAACTTTGAGCAAGGATTAACCGTATTAGCCCCCGAATATTTTTACCCATACCACTATACAGAACAATATACGCCGCATTGTATTACACCAAAAACATACACAGTTCACCATTGGGCTAATAGTTGGGCAGATTTAGTGAGTATAGTTATACCATGCTATAAACAGGCGCAATACTTGCCAGATGCCATAGAAAGCTGCTTAAATCAAAGCTATAAAAACATAGAGATTATTGTTGTTAATGACGGTAGCCCCGATAATACCAGCGAAGTGGTAAAGCGATACCCGCAGGTTAGGTTGGTTGAACAGGCTAATAAAGGTTTAAGCGGTGCTCGAAATAGTGGCATACGTGCAAGTCGTGGCAAATGGATAGTAACGTTAGATTCAGACGACAAAATACACCCTCGCTTTATTGAAAAGACTATTGGCAAAGCCGATGTTGTAAGTACTTACATTCGCACATTTGGCGACCAAAGTAATACATGGAAGCCACCGGTAGAAGTACCCGAATTTAAACACTTTATTAAGCATAACTGCATTAACTGCTGCTCACTATTTAAGCGCGAAGTGTTTGACAAAACGGGCGGGTTTGATGAAACAATGAAAACAGGATATGAGGATTGGGAATATTGGACACACGCTGCTAAACTTGGCTTTAAGTTTCACATTGTAAAAGAGGAATTATTCTATTACCGCCGACACGGTAAGACAATGTTTCACGATGCCTTACAATATCACGTACAGAATTGTAACTATATCAGAAAAAAACACAGTTTGGGGCAGGCGGGTAAGTAGCGGCACACGCGCAATTATAGTAGCTACTTATAAAACGTATCACGCGGTTGCCGTCTACTATCAATCTGATTTCCCTCACATTCCTGTTATCAAATAGAAACGTGTATATGCGTTCATGTATGTACACGCTTAAGTCAATAGCTTTTAATATGGCTGTACGTTTACGATATGCCAACTCCAAATACTTATAATTCCACACCCTATAATTCGCTGACTGATACACTTTGGTTTCGCTTGTTAGTTACTTTGGTTATCTCTTTAACACTCACAACCGGCGTTGGCATATTTTGCAGACTGGTGTTTATAGATGCCAGTAATTGTGTTTGCTGAATAGTGTTTGCAATATCGCGGCTACTAAAACCGCCGTCACCAGTAACTACATTCGGAACGCCTATTATGCCGGTTGCAAACTTGCCTTTACCAAATTGATAGTTTGGCTGGTTGCCGACTGCTAACTCCATTTGTGCAAGTTCCCTGTGAAATCTGCGTGTAGCCTTAGCTGTTACAACTGATTCCCCTTTACTTAAATAAGCCGGTATGCTATCGCTTGTTTCTGTACCTGCACCGTCTAATCCAATTACACCCTCGGCAAATCGCGGCGGTGGTGGTGGTTGCTGTGCCGCTATTACTCCAATCTGCGCCGCTCCGGTAGCTGCTGCCAATGCTGATAGGGCAATGCCAACATACGGAGTAGGGTTAGTAAGCTGTGCAACAATCGCGGCTGCCGTATTGATAATTGTCTGTACAATGCTTATTGCCTTGTTAACTTCAAACTGACTTTTCTGCACTTCATAGGCATCTAATGCCGCGCGTTTTTCGGCTTCCTGTCTGCGCTTATCCTTTTCCTCTTCACTTGCCCCGCTGGCCTCTATCGCTTCAATTTCGGCGTTCTTTTTATTCTCTATATCCTGTATCTGCCCTGCGTACAAGCTGCTAACTAAACCGCCAATGCTGTTTGTAATTTGCTCGGCATTACTTAGTCCATCCTTAGCCTTTTTAATTTCGGTATCTGATACACCCAATAAAGACCCCAATGTACCGCCCCCGCCTGTTTCTTTGTTTATATCTGCGGCTGTTTTTTGTATCAGTATTCTAAGGCGTTCAAGCGAAGCCTTTTCAATATCGGTTATAACCCCATCTTCGCCGAAATAAGCCTCTGTTAACTGCAATTGCTTTTCTAAGCTATCCAGCAATATCTTTTGTTTCGCCTTTTCCTTTTCTTCTAATGTGGCAGTAGTCAGGTCAATCTTTGCAATCTCATTATCTGCAATAGCTTGATTAAGCTGTATGGCTTCGTTAAAAGTTTTGCTAATTTCTGCAAGGCGTTTAGCTTCTCGTTCTGCTGCTGCCCTATCGCGCTTATCCTGTTGCTCTTTATCAAACTTATCAAGAGCCGCGTCCCTATCCTGTGCTATGGCCAAACGCAATGTAATCTCACGTGAAGTATTGCCTTTAATACTTGCAATCTTATCATTGAATGACTTTGCAAGCCGCTCTCTATCGTTTAGCAAAAATTGCGTTTCTAAGTCTTCTAAGTTTTTCAGATATGCTTCACGCTCTCTTTTTAGTTTTTCAAGATGCTGCCTTTCTTTCTCTAATTCTTTTTCATTTTCAGCTTCTTGTTTTTCTAACAAAGCAGAACGGCGGTTAGCTATCTTTTCACGTAATGCAATACTTTCGCCGGTTAATTTTGCCTGTTCGATTAAAGCCTGTTGGAAACGTTTAATAACATCCTCTTGAACCCCGCGCTGTTCTAATAGTGTTTGTATTTCTAAACGTGCCTGTGTACTGCCATTGGTAAATTGTATAAACTGCTTTTCAGTTAATCTACCTATTGACCGGATAATGTTTTCATTTGCCTTAATGGTTTCCTCTGCACGGCGTTGTGATTCTCTAAACTGGTTGCGCTCAATTTGCTCTGCTTCTTTTAATATGTCTAAACGCTGCCCAATATCTAAGCCAACATTTTTTGAAACAAGCAATAACTGATTAACGCGGTTTGTACTTTCTTGTTGCGATAGATTAAAGCTGGCCTGTGTATCTTCTAAATCGCGCAGGGCTTCGGTATATTCAATTGTTTGCCTTGCAGCCTCAACAACATTACCGCCTGTAACTAATGCGTTAAAACCTGCTGTTATTGCAAGTGTAGCATTTTCCGCAGCATCGGCCAATGGCTTATATGTTTTAAGGCTATCCAATAGCCCACTAAGTCCCAATACAACCAATGGCAATGCGCCCCCTAATCCGGTAGATAGCCCCGCAGCCAATCCACTTGCACCACCTCCAGCGTCTTTAAATGACTGGTTTACTTTTTTCAGAGGCTCGATAATGCCGCCAACGTTTACACCTGCAACACTTAGGTTTTTAAAAGCGTCAACAATGGACGATGCGTAATTACCTACGTTACGGCGGGTATCTCCGATTGCACCCTCTTGCTCTTTTAGAGTGTCGCTTAACCTCTTAACCTTATCCGTAAATTCCTGCGTTGGCTTAACCGTCTGAATATATTGCGCGGTAAGCTGTTTAAGCAAAGCGCGGTTTTGCTCAATACTATTATTTGCAAAGTTGTTCGCGTCTGCACCCTTTAGCTGTGCCTGATAATAGCCAACCACAACCGCCTGTGTGGTTCGGTATTGTTGTTCCTGTACCTTTAGTGCTGCCGTTACTTTTTGGTATTCTATTGCAGCCTCGGCACTACCTGCGCGGGCTTGTTCTAACAGGCTCTTTTGTGTTTGTTTGAGCGCGTCAATATCGGAGGCAATATTAGCGAGAGATTTCTCCCAACTACTCGCGTCCACTTCAAATATTATCTTTTCGGTAGTATCTGCCATGTTATATGTTTTTTAGGTTTCTTATTAAGAACCTAAGCCCACTAAATAAAAACTTTACCCTTTTCTTAAATGGTATGTTGTACATTAAGCAACACTTAATCCTGACACGAGCCATTTGAAGTATGGTTGAATTATCGTTACAATCTAATTTTAATAAATCGTGTTGTGCCATGTTAGAATAATTTTACCAGTTCAACTTCGGTTGATTCTGCACTGTCGGGCGTGTAGCCGTTAATGCTGTTTATATAAAAGTATGCGTTAAAGTATTTAATGTACACCGGCCTTAAAAAGTTAAGCTGGTTTATGTCTGCGGCGTTAACCCTTAGATTTGCAGTAACAACACGTAGATTAGTCAATATCCCTTCAAATGCGGGATAGAATATTTCAAACAGGTTTACACCAAACCCCAAATTAAACGGCTCGGCTTCATCAATAAAATATGGTATTGGTAAATCAGTTGTAACCGTTGTGCTGCTGGTGCTATCATCGTATAGTATGCCGCCTGTCGGGTCAAAATCTCCACTATCAAAGTAGCGAAGTATAAGCAACCGTGGCTCAACTGTGCCAACAACTAAGTTATCATCTACCAGTTTAATGTTTGGTATATCAATGCCATTTAACCGCTCAACCGATTCTGTGGCAGCAAATTCCATATCAATAACATCCTTTTGCCCGTCAAGATTTTCATTGCTAATCTCTAAAACGTAATCAGTACCGGACGGCTTTATAACTGTTTCATCGTCAGCATATTTGAAATTGTTTTTTTGCCCGTACCTATCAAGACTGAATATTATTTCAGGCTCATTGGTTAAATCAATCTTATTACTCCAATCTTTAAAGCTGTTAATATTATCTATCAGCTTTTTGAAAGGTATTAGCGTAACTGTTTTAAAAAAATCGCTCACTACCAATATAGCACAGGTAGCCTTGCAATACTCCTTAAACAGCTTGCTTTGTTCCCAATCGGGCATTGCCGTAGACAGCGTACAATATGCCTGTAATGATTTTGTATTGCTATATAAAACCTCCGCATGTGTTTGCCTGTACAGTACTACATTTGAATACGTAATTGTGGATGTCAACTCTAATGAACCGGCTGGGGCGTTGGTAGAAAAATAAACCTCTATGCTTCCGAAGTTTGGCGTATTGTGTCGTATCTCTACTGCTGTTCGTTCAATTAATACCGGTACTGTTGCGCCTGCTGCTATTGGCTGCGTATAAGTGTAAACAGTTGTA
>ERZ724522.1451-NODE-1451-length-12756-cov-5.271553_pt1 | contig 12756 bp, 20 predicted proteins | sample MGYA00376055_ERZ724522 | MGnify/ENA primary metagenome ERZ724522 (study PRJEB28724, sample SAMN07190884) | wastewater metagenome | isolation source: effluent of sewage treatment plant in Hong Hong | place: Hong Kong | collected 2016-03-17 ... | reverse complement strand
GCAATTCGAGTCTGTATGCACATGCAAGGTCAAAATCTAATGCCGCGTTCGGGCACGGTATCTCAGCCAATTCACTTGGCCGCTTTCCGAACTTTGCGGCGGCTAGCGACAGCCAGAGAACCTGATTGTGATCTTTCAGGAAACGTCGTCAGCATCACGCTGACATCACCTCCGGCCGTTACCCACTGGAATAGATACTCAAGGTCTTTGTCATCAATATCGTCTATCATTACCTCGTTATCATTTCGCGGTGTGTCGATAACGATCTTCGGTGAGTGCGATAGTTTCACGACCCGCTCAGCCGTGTTAATGACGAGATTCGCCGTTTTGATCTGATCTTCTGTGACGCCTACCTCGTCAAGTATCCCTGCCTCTTGCCACGCAGCCACCGCCGAGTTCGCCGCCGTAGTCGGCAACTGCCCGGCACGTGCGATCATTGCGAAACGCGACGGCTTCTCAAACAAAAAGACGTTACCCGAGGGCACTGTGACCTCTACGAGTTCCGCCTTATCAACAGGTTTCTTATATATGTATTGCTTTTCCATTTTGTCCCTCTTACTGATGCCGCACACAGGGCGAGTGATGAGGAGGGACTTACACCGCCCGCCCTGTATGCGTTTCTATCCTTGCGGATAGTCCTTATGCGATCTCTTTCCAGTAATTGCCGAGTGTGTCCGTAGCCGCCCGCGTAGTGACCTCGAAGGCCGAGAACTGAACCGGCATAAAGCCGAGTTCTTTACGCGACTGCGTCCACTCTACACCGCCGTCATGCAACGCCGAATAGATATGAAATACGCCGTTCTTTGACGTGTCCTCGATCAGCGGGAATATCAACGCGACAGACTGATAGGCGATAGCCAACTGCCCGATGGTGACCTGCTTATATCCCGATGCTGTCGAATACGTGCCAACGCCCGCGAGCAGATTCTTGATAACATCCATGTCCGTTATCGCGACCAATTCGCACGCGATAGCCATCTCAACGGAACTCACGTTAGTTGTGATCGGCCCGCGAAACTCATCGACCATGAACTTGTCAAAGGTCGGTTTTACCGTCAACTTTGAACCCGCCTTAGTCGCTCCGAAGTGGAACGCTGTCGAGTTCTCGGTTGCGTCTGGTGTCTTGCCCGTACCTGATGCCGGTGCGGTCAAGGTCATGCGGGCACTTGCGGCAGGAATAGCTAAACTCCCCCACAAATCTCCCGCGTTCTGTGCCTGTGCGGTTGTACGCCAGTTGCGTGCCGTTCCTGCCATGATTCAAATGCTCCTTATTTATCTTCTTCTGTCTGCTTGCTTGCCGTGCGGGGCAAGCCAACCCCTTTATGCTTGTCAACATCCTTTTTGCGGTCAACCTGTGCGAGTTCGGCGATGCGATCTTTGGCCCGTGAACTGATGGCCGTGTTCTCCTCTTTCAACGCGCCGAGAATGCCAAGCCCGCCCTGATAGTACGGATTGACCTGACCCTGCCCCGTGCCGATGTCGCCGTAACCGCCAAGATCGGCGATCTCGCGGAATACCTCTAATGCCTTTGCCTCACTGCCATACATCTTTGTGAGGCTTTCCATATTTACGTTTAATGCCATATCGTCTCTCCTTTCGTGTTTATGTGTACGCCGACTTCTGCAGCCGACAGGTTGTGCGAATCTGAAATACTTGCAAAAAATCGTTCTGCTGAGCGTTCGTCTTGATCGGCTCAAAACCGACCTCGATACTGTCAATTACAGTTGATGCCTCATCCGCTCCCGTATTCGCCGCAAGTGTCGATAGCGGGCAATTACGGATCATCGACACTAACGCATCGCGGTAGTACCCGGCGTTCGTTACCGCCGTCGTCGGGCTGCTGTTCTGCACGCTGACCTCGAATATGAACGAGTACGCCGCGATCGTGATGTCATCCTCGAACGTCTGAGCCTCGTTGTCGTCGCTAAACGCGATAGCCGGATATACGGGCGTTGTGCGTGATGCCACGCTGTTCGAGATAGTCTTAATGACCTTTAGCCCCGTCGCACCAGCCCACGTGTACGCATCGGCCTGTCGAGATGCGTTCGTGATGTAGGTCAGCACGTTCGCCGCAACAAGGCGTGATTTGATCGTCGTGTATGTCGGTGTCCAGGGCATCTATTAAAATCCGCGAATATCGCGGAGCTTCGCATTGTCTATCAACTGCTCTAACTTCTTTTGAATCGGCTTCGTGATCTGCGTTATCTGCTCGTCGTTCAAACTGATCGGCGGGCGTGCTGCCATTCGTCGCGTTCCCTTTTGGTGATAGCCCGCATACGGAACGGACGAGCCTAATGCCAACTCAAGATTCGACTCCTCGTAAATCGAATCGGCGTTGTTCGCCGTCAGCGACCTGTAAAGCCGTCCTGATGCTTGCAATATCGGCTGCTCGCCCCACTTCTTCGCCTTTATCTCCTTGTACGGCGATGTAAGGTTTTGCCACCGGCCCGACTTGCCCGCCGAGCCTTCACTGCCGAACTGAGCCTTTTCGACCTTGTAGAACTCCGACGCGACCCACTTCCACGTGCCAAGCTGTCGGAGGTCAAGAACGCCCCGCTCGACCTTTTGCAATGCGTCGATTACGGCCTTCTCGCCTTGTACGTCGATGGTGATCTTTACGCTCATTAAAGGTTCGTATAATGACCCACGCGGTCAGCGAATAGCGTGGCGTATATCGTCCAAACGGGATTCGTGCCCGCCGGTGGCAACGTGTCCGCGTTCTGTATCTCATAAACGGTCGAGTCGATCTTTACGTGCGTTGCCGATGCCATTGCCGTTGTCAAAGAACTGTCTGCGTCTGCGATCTGCAAGACTAACTGCTTGCGATATTCCGAGTATTCCCAAAACCGCTTCGTTGATACGGTCAATAGATCCGTGAACGTGTCAGCGTTCGAGGTCTGACTGCATAGCTTGACCGTGACGCCGTTCTGGAACTCCTCAGCCAGAACCTCGAACGCTTCCGCTAACCCCTCTCTTAGATCGGTCGAAGCTGGCATTTAACCTCTCACTACGCGGGAGGTCATCCCGCCCGTATTGCACCAATCCTCACGCTCTAACAGCAGAGCGATGTTCTTCTGAATGATCGACCTTGCCGCCTGCGGTGACGTTTCAACGCCCTTGTTGCTTTCGGTCGGGTGCAATTTGGTCGTCTTCGTGCCTGCCCCGGCCTCCCATAGCGTGATCTGAGCCTCTACGTCCGTCTGCCGCTGTGCGGTGAACGTCGAGCCGAGCATCGTTAGCTGATACGTCAACTCACTCGGCACTTTGCCGAGTATCTGACAGACCTTGTTAAAATTCGCTTCGCTTAATGCCATCGTTGTTATGCCGGTTCGGGAATGATCGGATGCCCTACGCCTGAGCCGTGATACTTCGTGCGTTCGTACTCATCGCCGTCAAACCACGCAAGTTCGACGTGTTCCGCCTCGTAGCCCGCAACGAGATACAAGTGGTCAAATCGGTCGCGGTGTTCGGGCAATGCGATGATGTTGGCATCTTGCCCAACTGAAATGACCTGACCCGCAACGAGAATGTATCCGCCTTTGTCGAACTCAGTGCCCTTATACTCGCCAACGGGCAGTCTGTAACAAGGATTGCCATCGCTGTCAGGTTCACCCTTAACCACCGCTACAATGTAGTCCGATGGAGATAAGCAACGTCCGTACTTTGCAAAGACCTTTCGTTGCGTGTAACGCAATCCGTTCTCGATAGCCCTCTGAGCGTCCGCTGTTACCGCCACGCCTTTCTCGCACCTGATCGTCACGCCTGATGGCGTTTTGAACGCATCACTTAGTCGATACACCCTCGTTTCTATCGTTTCAACCTTTCGCCGACGCAATAGCCACACCGCGAGGGCAATGACGGCTAGGACTGCGATGATAACGGCGTACTGCATTTAGGGGCAAACTAGGATTTCTATGCCGTGATTTGAAAGCACTCCGTCAGTCGCCACAGGAACACCCCAAAGCCCACCGCCGCCATTCGAGCATACAGCTGTACTAATCTCTAGTTGAGTGGGACCGGCCAGAATAACCGAAGCAAAGATTGCATCCTCAGGAGAAATTGAACCGAAGCGAATGCCTTCAATGCTTACAAATGTTTTATTTGCCACAAATAGTTCACCCAACACCGAACAGGTCATTAATCCGGTATCTACGGCGTAAAATATCGGCACTTCTCCCAACGTATTCTCAAGCACCGTCGCCACAGGTGCATCTGTGCCTGTTTGCGTCAGCAATGCACGATAGACTTTCGGCTGACCGTCAACCGTACTTGCTATCGTGCCGTCAACAGCCTTCGTGAACGCCGCGACCTCGTTGCCGTCACGGTCGATCAGTTGCATCGTTTCAACGACTGCCGGTTCGCCCGCTGACCCCGCCGACCCTGCAAATGTAGGTGTTTCAACATTCTGCCAACGCATTTATTTTCTCCTTGCCCGCTTGCCCGTCACCGTCGCCGTCACATCCTCGCCGTCGTTCTGTGCGATGGCATCAGCCTCCGTGTAAACGATCTCCGGCACTTCCTCGATAGAGCCGAGTACGTAACCCGCTGCCCGATACGCCTGAATATCGCACTCAGGCACGGCACGATTAACGATCTTTGCCGGATTGCTTATCGACGGCCCGTACATTGCCACTGTCTTGACTAGCTTTGTGTCCATAATTAAACCGTTGGCGAGCGTGTGAACTTGCCGACCGCGATGACGCTGACGTTCGTTCCTGTCGTCACTGACCACGCACCGCTCACGCTATACATGTTCAGTTCAACGACGATAGGTGCTATCGTGGTCGTGCCCGCCACCATAATAGGTATCGAGGTCGAGCCGTCCAGGATAGTGACCAATCCCGGCGATGTCGTCGCGGGAATGATAATGATCCGTTCGAGTAGATCGCCCTTATTGCCGACCAGTCCTAAGACCTGAGCCGTTTGCGATGCCGCGACTGTCTCGTATGTTGGAATTGACATTAAATTGATTTGAGGCGGGCTTTCACCGCCTCTGCTTTTCTACTGCGGATTAGCCGAACAGGACGGCAACATGAGCAGGGTTAATGACCTTCCAGCCCCAAGCGATGCGGACGTGGAACGTGGTCTGACCGAAGCCCGGATACTCAGCAACCTCGTAGGTGATGCCCGAAACTTCGTCATAGACGAGCTTCTTCGATACCGCGAGATCGCTGCCCATTGCCGGAGGCCGGGTGAGCAACTTGATAGCCGAACGATCGAATGCGAGGTTAGCCGACCAGTCCGCCGCCGGTACTGTGACCGCCGAACTGTTGGTCGTCTGAGCCTTACGCAGACCCGGAGCGTTGAGTACCAAAGTACCGCCGCCCGAAGTGTCTGCGTCGCCCGTTGCGAGACCATACCAGATGCCGTTGTTCTCACCGGCGATGTTGATCATGTCGCCGTCGTTGAACCCGCCCGTACCGGCCGAAGCGAGAGTGAGCGAGGTAGCACCAACCGCGTAGTCGGTCGTGGTCAGCGTTGCTGAACCGTTCGTGTTGCCGCGAGTTACGTCAGCGACAGCTCCCGACTGGAACAGGTTGAACCCGAACGCACGTCCCATATTGCCTTCACGAAGCATATCCTCGCTTCCGGCCTCGTTGACCTTGAAGAAGTTCGACTGCTTACCGCGAAGGTTGGCCCACGCCGCGTTGGAGAGAACGAGCTGCAGTTCGTCTTTCGGACAACCGTTGTCGTCGAGGATTTTCAGCACGTTAGCAAAATCGCTGATAGTGCCCGCCGTGTTGAACGGTGCAGTACCGGCCGTGCCCGTTGCACGCGACGCATTCTTGTACGACGTTGCGAGATCGGCTTCGATGAGGTTATCGAGGCGGCGAAATGCCTGTTGGAATCGCTGGCCGATAAAGTCGGCAAAGTTGCCGCTATTCTGCAAAGCCATCATCTCCTCGCCGTTGAAGCGAACGGGGATGTGCTGCGACTTCGAGATCGTCATGTCGACGTAGGTTCCCGTCACGTCGCCGGTATCGGGCACGTTGACAGCGGGCGTGTTGTTCGCCTCCGAAGTCACCGCCGATGCGACCGGGACACGAATGGTCTGATCGAGGGCCGCACCTTCTGCCGCTGCGTCCTTATCGACCGCGTTGATGAATCCCACGCGTTCGCGGGAGACCTTATTTCTTGCCTGATAGATGGTCTGAATCAGACCCGTAAGCGTATTAGCCATGTCTTATCTCCTGAAAGTTTTAATCTGTGATCTTGCCGCCGCTGGTGACAAAGGCCGCTTGCTCTTTCGGACTCATCGCGTCATATTGAGCCTCAGAGATCGTCTTTACACCGCCGCCGCCATTGCCGTTGCCACTTCCAGAAGCCCCACTTCCGGGCGTGAGATCGTTCGCAAAAAAGAAAGGCGATGACTCCTTTACGCTTGCGATGATCTGCTCAAATTCAGCCGCATCCCCGATGCCGCCGATCTTCTTTAGTTGAAATCCGTTCTCGGTCGCCGCGAGTTCGATCTGCGGGTCGAGTTCCCCCAAAAGGTATTTAACGCGGTCGGGCAATACGCCCTTCTCGGTTAACACGTTCGCTAACTTCTCGCGTTTCAGGTTGCTCAAGATCGTATTGCGTTCAGCAACAGCCTTTTCGACCTCTGCCTTATGCCGTGCCTCAAGCTGTTCGCGTAGCTTCTCGAACTCACCGGCGGCCTTTAGCTTTTCATCCTCTGCCGCCTGTGCCGCGACGAGTGCTTTGCGAGCCGCTTCGGGATCGAGGCCGTCGAACGCTTTCATTTGCGACTTAGCCTTTGCGAGTTCGGCAAGCAGTTCATCCCGCTTGCTTTTCAGCCCGGTCACATCCTCGTAATCGGCGTCGAGTTTATAGCCGTCGCCGTCCGGGATGTATTCAGTTTTCAAAATGTCGTTAAGTGAATCGAAATCAGCCTTGCTGATGCGTGTCTTGAGTCCCATATTTTGCGGCCTTGCCTGTCTGTGCCGACCTGGTCAGCGGTGAGTGTTGAAATAGAAAAAGCCGACAAAAGCAGTTAAGCTAATGTCGGCTGTGAGCCTTTCGGCTGTGAACCTGGTATTTAGTGTGGCATTTCTGCCACTTGAGGCGATTTTACCACAACATATTGCGGTATGCAAGGATTATTTCGACGGCAATTCCTTGACCAAACTGATCGCAATTTCAGGATACGCGGGCACGAGCAGACGTAGCATTGCAATATCCAAACGCTCCCGCTTCGCCGCCGGTGTTTCGTTGCGGTCCGCCGCCTTGACCACCCGTATCACGCGAGGCGATTGATGCTCAAGTGCTATTCTGCCGATCATTTTAACTTCGCTCATTTGCCTTTGTTCTTTACTGCGTCAGTTCGTACCCGCATATCATTGCCGACCTTTGTTACGCTCACTACCACCTGTTGCCCGCGATAGTTGAACGGCCAGTCCGATCTTCCGTGAATCTTCGCCTTGCGTGTTGCGAGGTCAACGCATATCTGCCGCTCTGCCTCGTATTTAGTCGATTGTTTCGCCATTTACCTCGTCCTCAAACTCAATCGTGCAAAGACAGAAATCGCCGCACTCACGAGTTCCCAATTCACCCATCTCACTCACCGGAACCCATCCGTCAGCCTCATCGTCTGCACACTCGCTACATCCCTCTTTTGAGTGCGTGATAAGACGACATAGCATCTCTTTATCAGCCTCTTTGCGTTCCTCGAATCGCCCGTTGGCGTATGTCGGATAGATCGCCGATGCGTAACTCCCCGCCCTTGCCGCGATGCCGCTTGTCACCGCGCCCGCCGCGACTGACGACACGAACTTGTCAAGATACCGCCTTTGCCACGCGATCTTGTCACCGGCCTTGCTCATATCGTTGCGGCCCGATACGACCTCGGCAATGATGATCGAGGCGGCTAACAGTTCGCTCATCGCGTTTGCGAATTGTGCCGGGCTTATCTCGCCCGCCTCGACCCGCTTACCTAACTGCCTCGCCCTGCCGCGTGCGTATGTCGTCAGCTTGTCGATCAGTTCGCGTAGCATCACGGCGGTTATAACCACGCCGTCGCGTTCATACTGCTTTGTCTTTTCGTTGTAAACTAGCAAGCATCAACTCCGCTAACATCGGGTCTACCTTATCCGCTAACTTGAACGCCGCCTCCAGATTGGCCGTCTGGCGTGACCTGCGTTTCTTGCGTCGAACTACTCTCATTCGGCATTCTCCTTGCGTTCAATACGGGCGTAAGATCACGCTCCTCGCCCTTAATACGCTCTAATTCCTTAGCCGCGTCAACGTCTTCGGGTAGCAGTTCGTTCTTTTCAAGCGTGAACAGGAACGACTGCAGCGACAACGTACCATCAGCTACCATCGTTGAAAGTATCTGAATATCCTGCGGCGATAGTGTCTGCTTACTGAGATCGGCAAGCGTTACCGACCCGCCCTGCTTTTCGTTCGCAAACATCGCCGTATATTGCAACGCCAACTCGATGGCGTCCTTTAACTGCTGTTGACGTGCTTGCAACCCTGATAGTTCCTTGACGGTTTCAAGCAGCTTCTCGGTTGCCGTCACATCGCCTTTAGGCCGGTGCGTTGACGCGAGCATCGACAAACCAAGCGTTGCCATTTGCCCCTCGATGTCCTGCAAGTCCTGACGGGCTTTCTCGATAGAGTTGCCGCTTACCTCAGCAAAGCCCATTTTGCACGCAACATCAGGCAAGTGGAACATAGACGATCCGACCTGCGTTACCTTGCCGAACTCGGCCGCGTCGATGCCTGTTGTGTACGGGATCGGAACGCACGTCTTATGAATGATCGTGTCATAATCGCTGGTCTTCTGGACGTGCTTGACGTTCATATACGCGAGGTCGATAAGTGGCGGCTCGTCGCCCGGTTCGCCAATGAACGCCGCCGGGATAGACGTGATCTTCGGGCCGTACACGCCGTTGTCGATAAGCACGTATTCCGTTTCCTTTTTCTCGTTCTTAACCTCCTCATAGAGTTCCCACGATACGACGCCGTTCGTCAAAAAGAACGCACGATAGCGTATTTGTTTGGAACGCAGGAACTTACCCGCCGGAACGGTCTCACATTCACGCAGTACGAGCAAGCACAACTCCATCGCCTTGTTCGTCGGGTTGATGGCGTAATCCCAGTTGATAACGTCCTCAGCCTCGTATAATCGCCAATAAGGTTTTAAGCCTTTCGCCTGCCGCTCTCCGAGATCGCCCGCCGTCGTGTTCGGCGAATCGACCACGATACACGCCCATCCGTCGAAAGACTCCTCGAACGCATTGCGGGCGAATACGTCAAGGTGATTGCCCTGGTTATCGACATTCTCGATGATCGCCGAGAACGACGCGGGCACGTCCTCGCCGAGTTTCACGCCGCCCGCGAGTGCAAGGCCGCACATCGTGTCAACGGTCTTTTTCGTGACGTTCAGCACTGTTGCCGACGCAACGCGGGCCTTGTAATCGTCAGCGTGCTCAAGCGGGAACTGCGGCAAGTAAACGCTCGCCTTCTCCCTGATCGCCGAAGTGCCGTCGCAAATATCGTCGAATACTTGCCGGGCCGGTTCGCTTTCGATGTATGCCTCGTGATAAGTGGCAACGATGTCTTTTTTCTGTTCCATTGTTTTAGAATCTGAATGTCGATGTGGTCAGCGGCAAGACGTTTTGCGACTCTAGCCCATAACGTCCCGCGTCCATTGCGTGATCTACGCCGTCCTTTGGCGTGTCATCCATATAACGCCCGTCCTTTTCAAGCCACGAGTAGTTTTGAATCTCGCGGAATATGTTCTTGCTCCCGGCGACAATGTGCAGGTCGTACTTCTTGACCGCGTTGATGCCCTCGACCACGCTGCCTTTGTACTTCGTGCAGGGCCGGGCGTTAAATCCCGCCTTGCGTAAGTCTGCGATCATTTCAGGGCGGGCACTGTCGCAAATCATTACTTTATCTTCATCTATTCCCAATGCTTTCATTCGGGCAATGAGCGTGTCGGAGGTCAGTCCTGTTTCATAAAGTGCCTCTTGCCAATAGAGTGACTTTCGCGGCTGGCCGGGAACGTCGATGATGCAACCGGCGATAAGTGCGGTCGGGTCGTTGAATCCGAAGTCCAGCCCGTACCATTGCACGTTTGGCATTTCTGTTGCGGTCTGATAGTCAGGATAGATGAGTCCTTCGGCGTTTTGACCCCATTCGCCGAGTCCATAGACTTTGTAATAGTTTGGGTCGCTGTCCTTGAGCGACTCGATATATGTTGCATAATCGGGCGAAACCGCGAGCATCTTCTCGTTGTCGCGGTACGTTGATTTGAATATGAAATGATTCGCCGGCCGCTTCTCATGTATCTCCTGATTGAGCCAGTGATAGACGTTGATCGGGTTATACGAAAGCGTGATCTGCACCTTGTCGAATCCGCGAAGCCTGAGGCGTAGCTGTTGCAATTCCTGGAGCGTTTCTAGTTCGGTGGCTTCCTCTATCCAGATGCGATCAACGCCGCTGATGGACTTGACCTTTTCAACGTCATCGAGGCCGATAAAGAGAAACGTGACGCCGGTGAGGTTGTTCGTCATCTGCAACGGCGATTTGAGCAACTCAAAGCAATCGTCTAACTTCCATTCGTAAATGACGCCCTTGAGTTCCGAGTAAACGCTATCCTTGAGCGTCTTTGCCACCTTGCGGATAACGAGCGTTTTACGCCCTTTGCGTTCAGGTCGAAATGACTTAACGATCTCTTTCTGTGCCGCAAAGCGTGACTTACCCGAACCCGCCGAGCCGAACAGATGAATAAACTCCGCGTCGTTCTTGAACAGCGGAATATACGCCGCGTTGTAAAGGTCGCGGTTTGAGAAGTCGAATGCCTGAATGTGGTTGTTCGTACTCATTCACCGGGTTCGATAACCCGAACCTCTCGATTAGTAACGTCTGCCGTTATGTTCGTGTCTGACTTATCGCTCTGATTCAGCCGTTGCTTGCCGAGCCAAATCAGCATCGTCTTATCGCCCGCCATTGCGACCTGAAATTGCTTTGACCTCAAAAGCTCGTCGCCTTTCGCCAACTTTTGCTGAGAATATGCGGAAAAAGTAATCTTATTGTCAGTCTCGCATCGGTTGTATAACGTCTTAACGTCAATGCCCAACATCGCCGCAATGCCAACCGCCGAGCCGCCCGCTTCGAGCAGCTTGCCGACCTTATCCCAGTCGATCACTGCCTTCGGGCGTCCCGTTGAACGCTTGGGTTTTGTTGCGGTCTTAGCCATCTATTCGCTTTATCTCAATGTCAGGAAACGCGGTAGCCATTCGTTCGAGGATGACGGCACAGTAATTCTCGCTTATCTCAATGGCGTAGCATTTGCGGTTGAGGTTCTGGCAAGCGACGAGCGTTGTGCCGCTACCAGCGAATGGTTCGTAAACGGTCTGCCCGTGTTCGGTGTAATTTTCAATCAAGTCATTCCATAATCGCAAAGGTTTCGCACAAGGATGCCCAACAGCTTTATCGTCATTCAGAAATCCGTTATCAACGTGATGCTCGAATACGTCACAATCTCTTTTGCGTAGATGCTTTCCGTAAAACAAGATTGGCTCGAACTTCGCGAAATGAGCAATAGATGCCCCACCGTGAGCGTTTGACTTGACCCACGCGGCTATCTCACATTTATCGAAACCCATCCATAAGTGCGTGTTTTGTCTGCCCGGCGTTACAATGAGATTCGCTGTAACCGATTGCATTGCCTGAAACCAAAGAAAAGCCTGCCCCGCGAACTCATCACCGCTTTTTGTATCGTCATAAGTCGCATACTCAAGCCCAATGTTATAAGGCGGATCGGTTAGGCAAAGGTCGGCTGTTAATCCTTTATTGCCGTGTATATTATCCCCACACAGCAGCCGATGCTCGCCAATCTGCCACAGGTCGCCGCTCTTGACCTTCCACTTCTTGTTAAGTTCCGCCGCCTTATCTATCTGCGGTTCTGCGTCAGCCTCGCCAACTTCCTCGACGGCAAACTCCGCGAGGTCAATGCCCCATTCTGCTGTCGGCATATCCCAATCGGTCAACGCCTGAGCGTCCCACGAGATATTTGCCTTAGCCGTCGCATTATCAGCCAACGCCATCTCACGGCCCTTTTTAGTATTTAGGTCAATGTCTGTACGCTTAACCGCAACGATTTGATCGCCTGTCGTCTCGACCACGACAACATCATTGAATCCGTTTGCCGCCGCGTTCTCGATGGTCTTGTTGCCCGCGATAATACGGTTGTTCTTGTCAATGAGAATCGAACGCCCCGCACCGAACTTCGACAATGATTTATCAATCAGCGAATTGCCGAACTCGTTGCCGGTGTTGAAATTGGCATCGTCGGGAACAAGGTCTTTAATTGTCACTTTCTTGTTCATCTATTCCTGATCCGTGATGCAATTTGATAAGCAGCACCGCTAACCTCACTTCGATTTATCCAGTCGGGCCGCCGATGTTCGATGGCAAACTCTGCCAATGTCTTATCGTGCTTTTTGCTGTTGCACGATTGGCAAGCATAGACGAGGTTGACCCATTCATTTGTGCCGCCTCGCGTTACTGGCACGAGATGCTCGATGTGCGTTGATCTGCCTTTCTTGAGCGGCTGTTCGCAATATAAACACCGATAGCATTGCAACCGAATAAGCACCTGTAAAAATAGCGGGTCAAGTTTACCCTGTGCTTTGCGATGGTGATACTTCAACCGATTTACTTCTCTGCGATGTTCTGCCCCGCCTTTCCAGTTATACAGATTTGGGCCTTTGCATTTAGCTGAGGCTTTACGTCCTTCGCTTA
>ERZ724522.1450-NODE-1450-length-12762-cov-7.705674_pt1 | contig 12762 bp, 16 predicted proteins | sample MGYA00376055_ERZ724522 | MGnify/ENA primary metagenome ERZ724522 (study PRJEB28724, sample SAMN07190884) | wastewater metagenome | isolation source: effluent of sewage treatment plant in Hong Hong | place: Hong Kong | collected 2016-03-17 ... | reverse complement strand
GCTGCCTGCCGAGCAGGTGGATCTCGCCGGACAGGCTCAGGTCGACCACGGCGACGTCGGGCGCGAGGCCCAGCGTGTGAAGCGCCTCGGCCTCACGCCGCACTTCCTCCTCGCCCGCCGCGGTCAGCGGGCGCGCCGCGTCGTCGCCGTGCCAGGCGGCGCGCTCCTCGGCCTTCTTGGCCTTCAGGGCTTCACGCTCTGCAGCCTTCGCGGCGCGGGCTTCGGCAGTCGACTCCGAAGCGGCCACTGCGGTCGGATCGGCGAGCAGGTCGCTCTCAATCTCGAGCACGTCGGGCGGCTCGCCGCTGAAGGTCTTGGGGGAGCAGTAGATCGTGCCGGTGGAACGGGAATTCACAGCCTTGTAGCTGGCGCCCCCGTACTTATTGACGGTCTTCCGGTGGAAAACGAGCTTCATGAGATTTACGTCCTTTCTGTGAGTGTGGGTGAGTGGCATTGCACCGATTGGGCATGCCCGATTGAACAAAGCTATTCTACAACGGTTTCAAATATCTTGTCAATCTTTTCTTAGAAATTTTTTCTGGCTCTGTCGTTGTGTCTTGATGAACATGCCAAACGCCTCAAAGTCACGTGAATCAAACGTGTCTCTGACGCATCCCTCAATCACTGCGAGCAAGTGCTTTCGACTTCGAACCACATAGCGTCCAACGACTGGAACTGCTTGACGCACAGTGACTCGTTCTGACGTCTTTGATTTTCTCACGAAGATGACTGGCGAGTATAGCCAGCCTCTTCGTTTCAGATACGCGCTGTACACACTGAACCGAACGCCCGAGGATGCGAAACAGGGAGTACCCTGACGAATGGCCTCTCTGTTTAGACCGCGGCACACGTCTGTGTACGGTATGTCTAAGACGATTGCGATGGCTCTTGCGACGCAGTCAAGAGACGGGCGCTTTCGTCCTCCATCATCGAATTCGAAGTACATTCACTTGGCTCCTCAATAGAGAATGTGCCATCAGAGTGAGCCTCGCGGAAAGGCTGAACTGAGTCAGTCGCGGGCTTCACTTCGGTCATTTGGTCGTCCTCCATCCCGGCTGCACCGCGTCGTAGTGGGCAATGAGGGGAGCGACGGCGGAGCGTTCAAGGTCGAAGTCGAGCGAATCTCCATAAGCCTCCAACTCCCTAAGCTGAGCGAGGAGGTACTCCAGCGACGCACGGAATGCGGCACGGGCGAGGGGAATGAAGTCCATATCGTGCTTCGCGTTTGCCCGCGTCTGTTTCGTGTCACAGATGACTAGGCAACCCCCCTCGTCGTCTGTCGTGTTGGGCGCAAACACGTAGCAGTCATCATCCTGAAGCCACGGTCCAGGCGTCGCCGCGTCGCACTCTCGGATCGCCCTCTCCACCGCTCGGATGGCCAGGGATACGGGGTTAGGTTCGGTCATCGGGTTGTTTGTGAAGAGTGATGATTTCTGGTGACTCGTCTATGTACCAGCCCAGTACCACTTCCATCTTATTCGTCCTCGAAGCGATCCCAGCGGGGATGACGATAGTTTCCATCGGGAGTGCGCTCCTGATACTCAATGCGGAGTTGACGACCGATGAATGAGTCGGGATTCTGAGCGAGACGATCAAGTTCGACCATGTTCTTCGTCTTCACAGTAGTTCGACCGAGGATTCCATTGTGAGGACTCCCATCAGCTAGAACCACAGTAGAGTATGGGCCATTCTTACCAGCTTGGAATCCGACGATTGTGAGCACGTCAGAGCGAAGAGCCTTCAGTTTGATCCACTCCTTGGACCTTCGACCGGGAGTGTACTGTGAGGTCTTCTTCTTGATGATGAGTCCTTCCTTGTCCTCTGCCCACATTGTGCCGACGAGCCCAGTCAGCTGCTCAGCAGAGATGCAGGGATACACACTCGCCAGATGAACCGCCCATGAACTACCTCGAAGAGCGTGGTCGTACGCGTACGTGAGAGCCATGCGTCGATCTTCATAAGTCAGATGACACATACCGATGCCATTCGACTCAATGAGATCGAAGATGAAGTACTGGAGCTTCTCTTGGTTCGTCAGTTCAGTCACGCCATACGAGCGCTTCCCGGGCACGAGGAGTTCGCCGTCGTACACACCGTCAGGCATGCACGCCATTGGGTGATGAATCTGAGCGGGAAGAACTCGTGGAAGAAGATCGCGACTCACAGCTGAGACCACCCCGTTGGCCACACGCACCAAGATGCGGTGACCATCGTACTTCTCTTCAGCCACCCACTCTGAGTGGATGATCGTCCCCTTCATGGGAGACGCGAGCATCGGCAGGTAGTGTTTCATCCACGCACCCCATTCCAGATCTTCATCACGCGGTCTGCGTAGATGGCACCAACGATGGCACTCTGCCAGCCATCATTAAGCTTAGTGATGGCATCCTCGAATGTCTTTGCGTGGACAGAGAACATGTAGCCGCCCTCCCTGAACGTAAGCCAGAGCATCACGTATTCAGGGAAACCCTCGAGCGTGCCGATGTGGAGTCTGAGCTCGTACGGAATGTTGTTGACGAAGTGCTGCGCGTACGAACTGAGCCCCTCAGGCTGGTACCCAGGATGAAGTTGAGCAGACTTCCCACAACGGATCATCGTCTGACCCTCAGTGTCCTGGTCCACGTCAACGACCCACTGACACTTGTCGTCGCCGAACTCCATGTGATCGTCGAAGGGATGATCGAGCTTAGGCATTGTTGGCCTCGAGAGTCTTGGGCGCGTCGAAGACGTTGAGCTTGCGAAGCATCATCGCAGGAACGGTCCACATCGTGGTGTGACCGAACTGATCGACGTGACGAACGACCACGTTCTTGAGCTTGAAGCTCTCGACGGTGCCGTGGTAGTTGGTGTTGCGCTTGCGATGATAGAACGAAACCCGCTCTCCGATGCGGAACGTGGACATCGCATTGGCTGATGCGATGCGATTGCGCTGCTTGAGGATGTTGACGACATACTCGTTCAGCGCGCGAAGATCCTCAGTGTTGAGTTTCGCAGCCTCGAGAACAATGGGGGAAGTGGAAGTGATCATGTTGGCTCCTTGATCTTTAGTGTTGGTGGAATTCAACGACAAACTAATTCTAATTTAGTTTGAAACTTTTGTCAAACACTTTCTTAAAATTTTATGTTGTTGAAAATAAAGGACTTAGACCCGGGCTTCTAAATGCCATTCTAAAGGACACAAATTCAAGACAGTAGATTATATTGACTAGTGCTTGAAACTGGTTCTCAATGGAAACTAGAGAGCGTGAAATCACTGCTGGATCAGTCGATTACCTCAATTCCCAGGTCGTCGATCTGTTCTTGAGTGTATCGACCCACAAGCGTCATATATGACACCTGGTCGTCAATCACTTGACGAAACTTGAAGGTCACGTACAACAGCTTCTTGTGACTACGCCACTTGAGGATAACGCCTTCGTCGTCACGTACCCAGGAGCTGGAGGGCGGGTCCAAGAATGGAACATACACTCTCTTCCCCGGCCTCCAGCGACGCTTACCGCTTAGCACAGGCCCATCTTCCCCATGAGGAACTTCGCGGCAGTCGTCTTCGTCTGTTCATCGAGGAAATCCTCGATGTCCATGGCCTCACGTCGCATCTCTTCTGACTCAGCAGCAGCCATTTCCTCGGGAGTGTGGTCGCAACCATCGTCTGCCCACGTCCCGCAGACTGGGCACTTCCAGTTGCCCTGAGCTGGTCCACAGCTACTACAGTGAGTGTCACCGCACAGACAGGGTCCTGTCATATCGCATTCCACGCGTCCTTCGAACCATAGCGAAGTTGCGTGCCCTCCAGTAGAAACACGTCGTTGAGTTTCAGTTCACCTCGATCATCCGAGGTGTCCTCGTAATCGTCGTCGTCTCCGTCGATGAATTCACGTCGCTCAACAGCTCCAGCGACAGAGTACTCGAATGGCCAGTGAGGCTGAGACATGATGAACACATTGGCGTCATCGTCAAAGTCCTCTAGCAGGTCACGCAGTTGCTTCACAGTCATCATGATGGTAGCGCCTAGAAGAGAAGGGCGGCCCGAAGGCCGCCCCCTCAGTGATTAGGCCGCGACCTTCGCGAACTCGAGCGCGATGGCCAGAGCGTCCTGCTTCATCTTCGCGCTGGGACCGAAGAGCGCGGAGACGTCAGAGTTGCGGAGCAACCGCTCGTTGGTGGCAGTGCGGATGTGGTCGACGTACTCGGTCACGCCGTTGTACGCGGCCCAGGCGGTCATGGGTGCGTACTCCACACCCTTGCCCTTGCGAGCCAGAGTGCGCATCGTGTCGCGCTTCCGCTCCATCACACCCTCGACCACAGCGAACGCGGGAATGCCAAGGACAGCGTCGATGTACGTGTCGATGTCAGACTCGCTCATCTTGCGAGCCGCGAGCTTCGCGAACGAATCTCCGCTGATCTTGAGTGCGGCGACGAGGTTTGTGACCATGTTCGCCACGAGATCCATGCGCTGCAGATCGGTGTGCGTGTGGCGGAGCTTGATGACGGCCTTGTCCCGCATCGCGAGCGAGAGCGTGTTGGCGCAGACAACCCGCACAGGGGTGAGGCGGGCGGAGTACGGGGTCCATCCGTTGTGGCCGGAGTTGATGAGGAAGAAGCCTTCCACCTTGTCGCCAGAGACGGGCTCGATGGTGTTTGGAAGCTTCGCGAGCATCCACACACGGTCACCGCGGCCCAGAGCACCCGCCGTTTCGATGGTGACACCGAACTCTTTGCAGGCGAGGTTGAGGGGTTCGAACGCTTCTGCGTTCTGCAGCGGCTTGTAGGTAGAGCCGACGCAGGCGAGAACCTTACGATCGACGCTGCGCACCACAGCGTACTTGCTGGGCACCTTCTGTCCCGTCTTGAGGAACATGTGCTCCTTCTCGACGGTCCAGTTCAGAGTGGCGGCTTCCATCGCATCCTGCACGTTGGGGAAGCCCATCATCGGGGTTCCCAGGCGATGCCAGGGTGTGGCTCCGGCGTAGGCCATCGCGGCCTTTCCTTCGATAGTGGCGATTTCGTGGGCCATTGTGCACTGTCCTTTCGATTGTCATAGTGCGCGGTATTGCGCATCGACAGGACTATAATACACTAAGTTTTTAACAATGTCAATAGGGTTTTTTCAAAATTCCAAAAATGTGAATTTGGGAGCCCTATTATATTTGATAGCCTCAAAAGCAGTTCTGTACTCATCTGGCGTAATGAGCGAACCTGTGCGTGCGTATGCCGCTTTCGCAAGACGAGCCATTTCTTGAAGGCCTAACGCCGCACCGAGGAGTGAGCCGACTAGGAATGCAAAGCCTCCAGCGGCAAGCCCGTGCGTCACATCGCACTTTACCCATGAGAGATAGAGATTTTCGCCGGCCACAAGCCCAAGCGACTCACCGAGAACCTCGAGCGAATTCACTCGAGCAACAGTCCACGACCCACCGCCAGACGGGTCTGTCCCAAACAACACGCTTCTCGTCGTGTACGTGCCTAGCCCGCTCACAACGAGATTGCTATTTGAATCTGTTCCGTTGCTTCTCACGCCGCCTTTGAAGTCGTATGGGCCTGCTGCCGTAGGGCCGTCTCTTGTGTTGCGAAAGAACGCTTCTACTTGAGATACGTTAACCGCACCGCCCGGCAGGTCTGTGAGGGTAAACGAAATCTTCTGAGCGCCGTCAATGAACAGATAGTCTGAGTCATTTGCAGACGCTCCATCGTCAACGTAAGTCTCACGAGATGCTGAACCAGAGGACCTGCTCCACGAGGTACCCGCGTAATTCCCTATGCCATTCGGATCTAGCCTTGTAATCATCAGAACTCTCCAGAGAGTTTCCAGGACGCGAGGATGTCGTTATACTGCATCACCTCGACGACGATCTTCGCGTCCACAGCTGCAGTGCCACCAGCCGCAGTGATCTTTTTACCTAGTACTGTGTTAGCTACGAGAGAGCTCCCTGGAGTGACATTTCCATCAAAACACCGATCAGTGTAAGTGGCGCTATTAGGCGCATACACCGAAGCATCACCACGCTTGCTGCCAGCCGTCATCGCTAAATCCGCGGTGTACATAGCGGTGTAAGTGGAGGGCGCAGTTGTCAGCTTCGCGATATTCCACGTGAAGCTAGTAGTAACTGGTGCAGTCTTACAGAACGCCTTTGAGCCGAGGACGATGCCAGGCTTTGAGAACTCGATATTGTTCTCTTCGTAGTCAGCGTTCGTCGTCGCTGAGCCAGGCTGTGGAAAATAGAAGAACCCGCGGCTCGTAGGACAGGGAATGAAGTCCTGGGGCGGAGCACCAAACAGCCCACCGCCCAGACCCCACACGTAGCCAGTCTTCGTTCCACCGACCTCCACTCCGACGTACAACGCTGTAGCGTCATTCGGGAGTGTGTAGGAATACGTTACGTACTCCCACGCAGAACTGCCAGTGTGATACGAGGAGTACTGAGGACCAGCCGCGCCGACTCCGTCAATGAAGAGACGAATGCTTGACGCAGCGGCCGACCAGAGCCATGCGCCAAGATGCACAGTGACCCCCCGGAAGCCAGTGTTGAAGTTGGTCGTCTTGAAAGCAGAGTATCGCAGCCGACCCGCTGAAGCCCCTCCGACTAGCTTACAGGACGCGGACCCTCGCTTCGTCGTGCCAGTGTCACGCGTGATGGTCGGCGCTGTACCATCAACCACAAAGTGAGCTGGTAGAGACGACGTCGGCCAAATGATGAAGTCACCATTCGGGATGAAGTTCAACCCGTAGAGAGACTGGGCAATAGCAGCGAAGTTAGCCCTTAAGGGCGTAGCGTCGCCAAGAGTGTTATCTGCCGGGAGTGTGAGGTCGAGGGCCATGTTCTTTTCCTATCTGAGAGCCAGCTCTCTGCTGCATTGATCCGTGGAACTGAACGCCATTCCACCCGTCGGGTCTGATGTAACGGGCAACGCTGGCGCCCATTAACATACCTGTGTGAACTGCGATTGTTGACTGGCAGTACCCAGGTGTGACATCAAATCTGTTAGTCACGTCGATGCCAGCCTTGTAGTCACCGACATAACGACAGTGACATCCACCGATCGACGCTGAATGAGCAACGCAGGTTTCACAGTTGAATGGTGCGGGCGGACGCATCTGTTCAGTTCTTATCTGCGACAGTTCTTGAAGCTTTGGAATATCCAGCACAGGAGATTTGTTGAGATCACCCAATCTGTAGTACTCAAGAGTTCCAGGCGCGCGTCCCGGTTGAGCGGCTGTATACACCATCTCCTGTGAGGGGTACAACCAACCTTCAGGCGACACTCCCACCATGTTCAGGCCAGTGCCACAGGGTTGAGCCATCTTGTGATCGACAGTGAGAGCTCGCTGAAGCTTACCGTACCAGTTACAGCCCAGACCGATCTTCTGAGCGTTGGGCTCTCCAGCGTCAACAGCACGCTGACGTTCGATCATGAGAATTGTGACGTGCTTAAAGAACCACTGCAGGTTCCATCGAGCCTCAGCGTTCCACTCATCCATCCAGTTGATGTTGAATGCGACGTTGATGAAGCCCATCTCCATCATCTCATGAAGTACGTCGGGCGTGATCTGTTCAGCTCCCGAAGCTGGGTCGAAGTTCTTAGGATCGAGTTGCCACGCAATCTCTAAGTTCGGTCTCCAGCGAAGAATCTCCTCGGGCTTGATGTCATCCCACGAGGAGTGCTTATCATAATACGGGCGACTCTTATCGTGGAATCGCTTCGGGCCATCAAGCGACAACAGCACACCCATCCCGACAGAGTCCATCCACTCTCGAACTTCCTCTGTCAGAAGAGTGCCATTTGTGGTGATGGAGTGACTGACGGGTGGAAGTCCATATGCGCGACGAGCATAGACCCACTTTGGAACAAGATCATGCATGACAGACTTGTATCCGAGGAGAGGTTCACCGCCGTACCAGATCACTTGAAGCGGACCCTGTGCCCACAGATGAGACCACTGCATCGCCTTCTCAGCGATTTCCATCGTCATGTAGTGAGAGAGCCCTTGTGGAACGACAGCGTGAGAACCCTGATAACAGTAGGTGCACGACAGGTTACAGCGTCGAGTGGTACACATCCAGATCGAACGCTGAGGGTGGTTGTTAGTTGAGGAGATCATATCTCGAGAATTTGTCCTATCTGACACACGAACTGGCAATTAGATTCACAGCCGGAGAATTGACACGTCGTTTGACATGGCCCAGCTGCCTGCCCACAATCCTGACACGTTCCTGAAGCTTGACCGCACGTCTGACAGTTTGAGCCCTGGCCACAGTCCTGACAGTTTGAGCCCTGACCGCAGTCCTGGCAATTAGCACTCTGACCGCAGCTCTGACAGTTTGCACTCTGTCCACAATCCTGACAGTTAGAACTCTGACCGCACGTCTGACAGTTTGCAGCCTGACCACACGCCTGGCATACATTCTGACAGGTTTCAGTGCAACCGCCACCACCACCTTGTGATGCGATTTGACACGCTGACTGACAGAACCCAGCTTGACCACACGTCTGACAACCAGACAACTGACACGCTTCCTGACAGTTCGCGCCTTGACCACACGTCTGACAACTAGCAGACTGGCCACAAACTTGACACGTCAGAGAACACGCGGCCTGACTGCTAACAGCGCAGCCAGTCTGAGCCACATATGCACACTCATCTTGTACTGTCTGTTGACAGAGATACTGACAAGACATGAGACAGTTCTGACCAGCAGGAAGTGCTTGAGCCTCAACTAGATCTGCAGTGACTCGACCCTCAAGTGCATCGGGCGAGATAGTGAGAACTCTGAATGGAAGATTTGGAGAAGTACCAGTTGCGGTGGGAGCACGTCGACGATAGACACTGAGAATGTCACCAACTTTCGCCTTGAAGATCTTAGCTCCAACAACGACGTGAGCTCTGACTGGCGGGCGCTGCGCTAACACTAACATACGAGCTGCTAGTAATTCAGCGGTGTTCTTCAGACGAACGTAAGTTTCTACTTCCTTAGGAATCTGAGCGTCATAGTTCGCCGCTTCGATTGCATTAGAAGCAGTCTCTGACTTCCACACCTTAGTCGAAGGGTTCTCGTCGTACTTAACAGTGACAGCGCTGTACACTTCCTCGAACTGTCGACTGAACTCAGGCTTCTCTAAGAAGTCCTTTTCTTGAATTTGACGTGAAGCGGGAACTGTCTCGTTGTTGTAGTTGTAGACTAAGTAGTGAACTTTCCCGTCACCAGACACGATGATGTTGGCGAGGTTAGACGCTTCTAAGCGATTGAAGATTTCAACCGAGGAGACAGCTTCATTAAGATAGATGGCGAGTGATTCAGGCGCAGTGGTTCGTGCTGCAACGAACGTTGCGTTGTTAAGAACTGACGTGGGTTGGACGAGAAACACGCGAATGATCATGCGTGCAATATCTGTGCCAAGTTGGATTAACGAGTTAGCGGTTCCCGTGTAGGTGCCACTGCCGTCATCCTTGTAGCCACGAGCGTTCGTGCGAATGATGTGGCGAGTGTCAATCGAAGTCACATCCCACACTGAATTGTCTCCAGTGTATGTGATGGCACCCGTCTTATTCGCAGACCTCGCAAACCCAATAAGTGCCCAGATGGACGCTTCTTTATTCTTCCCGTCTTGAACCTTTAAGTTAAGAGTTCCAGATTCGGCGAAGACTGTGAACTTTCCCGTAGACTGTGAGTACGAGCAAGACACTCCCTGAGCTGCAGACTTCAGTTGACGTGTGAGTTCCTTTGCAAGCGTATTAGCGGTGTACAGCCCAACAGGGACAGTCGCTGTCAGTTCAGTTGAACCCACATCAAAGTTTAGGAACTGATTTGCTAACGTAACTTCAAACGGGCCAACGTTCTCACGAATGTCAAACGTACCCGCTGTTAGGTTAGTAGCGATCTCACCGAACCCATACAAGCTGACAGCATACAGAGACTTATTCGTTGTGTAAATGCTAGCCTTAGCATTGATGGGCGCAGTGGTCACTGTCGTCGATGTATGCAGAACAGTCCACGATGATCCAGTGCCGGTGGAATCATACTCGTAAGTGATTACGCCAGACGTGCGCTTCACTCTAAATAGATATGATCCAGTGTATGCATGAGACGGGCCAGTCGCACCACCGTACTCTAACGCTTGAATCGTCCCAGCGCCATTAAGCCAAAGACCTAAGATATCCGTCACGCCGACAACTCTAGCAGAGTCTGCGGCAAAGCCTACAATACACTCAGCGTTAGTCACTCCGCCAGCTGACCACATCACGTATCCATCACCGTGCAGAAGCAGCTTAGACAGGATCATGTTGTTCGTCCAAGACGAACTAGCAGTCTTGTTGTAAGTGGTCTGGTAGGACGAGGGTGAAGCCGTTGACGCTATCCCATAAGTTATAGCATCTGGCTCACGGTCAACATTGGGAAGATTGAGCGAAAGTCTCCTCGAGGAGTCTTCTTGTGTCGCAGCCTCTTCATCTAAGTATGCGTAGACGTTATCGATGCCGTAAAGCCCTGACGCCCAGTCAGTGCAATCAGCGACGAGGTACCGCCCAAAGAGTGAGAACGCTGTCTCATACCCAATTCTCCAGGGACGAATTCCGTTCTTTCCACCGAACAGTAACGGCTTCACCTTTCCACGGGCATTGGGTTCAACGTTAGTGTCAGTTGTGGAGATGACGTTTGGCGGAAGAGTCTTGTGGAATTTAGTCCGGAAATCTTCTAAGTCGAACTTGACTACTTCGTCTTCAAAGATCATCTTCTGGACGATGCCAGTGAAGCGGTGATCCCACTCATCCTCATCAATGAATCCAGCGCCTGGAACGTAACCACCAATATAGTGATCAATCTTTCGGCCGATCCACGTCAGCTGACCGACAGCTAAGTCGTAAGCGCCATCATTGTTCTTAAACGAGAAACCACCGACACCAATGCTCTTGCCGGAGAAGAAGATTGATGGCGACCCAGTTGTTGATGGCGGAATGTCACCTTCACCTACGCGAGCTTCATACGTATCTAGTCTCCACACTCTCCGAAGCGTAACCTTATCGAGGAGAAGGTCTGCAGAAGGGGTGCCACTCACATGAGTGAGTTGCATGTAAATCGTCGTCGTAGTAAATGGTGCGATGAAGTCTACAACAAAGCGTCGCCACGCGCCACCAGTGTCAAGACACCTCATCCTGCCACTAGCTGACAACGTGCGTCCATCAGCAGTGAGGTAAGTAGATCCATCACCGATTCTGATATCAAAGCGTACATCACTTCCCTCAGCTGGGTCAGTGACTAAGTATGACCCAGCGAGTCTGTACCGCTTTCCAGCGATGAGAGTGACAGCCTTTGAATAGCCGCCATGACCACTTGCAGCTGCAGTCGCAGCGATCTTCGCACAAGAAGCACCCTCATGATAATCGGCGGTGTACTGACTTGAGGCCCACTGAGATCCCGCATCGCTCTCATAATACGAGAACCCAGTTGGAACACTCCCAGTGAACGCTTCCATCAAACCAGCGTCAGCGAAGATGTCCGGTCCCATTGAGGGATGGATCTCTCCCTCTTGAGACATGTAGAATCCGAGCTCTGCAATAACGGCGGTGTTCGTTGGATTAGTTCCACCTAAGTTGATGTATAGCTTTGTGAACTGTCCCCACCAACCCTCATTGGATGACGGAGACGAAGTCCTCCAATAACTAGTTCCCCATGTAAATGGGTCATGTGAGAACTGTTCTTCTGGGTCGAAGTAGTACGAATTCGAAGTTAATAGACAGAGTGCGAGTGATTCAACGCGAGTGAGTGGAGCCAGTGTTGGCACGTTCACGTTGACTACATCGCGTAGAAGATTTCTATATGTCTCTGAAAATTCTGCGCTGTATACGTTTTCAGAGTAAATGGACCACCCAGTCACAGCAAGAGTTGGACGAAGAACGAAGAACGATCTCTTCTGACTGTTAGACGCTTCACACAGATTCTCATACGTTGGAAGATTAGAAGAGACTCCTAAGTCTGTTTCTGTGAGGCGATAGTCAACGTCTTGTGTCATTTATGGGAATCTCACATCAGAAGAAATGATGAAATCTCCCTTTCCCAGTAGTCTTTTAGACCCAGAGTTTGTTCTAAACACGTCCCACTTATACGTAGCGGGCTCTAAGTTAAGTTCAGCCGACGTAAATGACGCTGTAAACGTTCGATCGCTGACACTAAGAATAGAGCACGCTTTAATGATCAGCTTTGTCGGTGTGTTTTCTTCTGTAGCGATAGACATCTCAAACGTGTACCCAGTAATATCCACTACTGTGGTTAACGTGAATGTAATTAAAATGTCCTCGCCTCTATACACTGTGATTGACGATGTAATCATAGTTACTCCTCGACAGTGTAGCCAGTAGCTGAGACACAAACAGCGACATTCGGTTCACTGAAATTAACTAGTGCACTTAAATCTGCTACAGACGTAGAAACAGCGTGTGCACTGACACTAACTGACGCGTTTAACAGACTAATTGACACTAACATGCTGTGTGGGTCTTCACTGGTAAAAATTGAAATGACTCGCGGATTTGCAGGTATAGGGGCAGGAGCGTTGCCCCAGCTAAAAAGCCAGCGGAGCCAGTGCATTACTCCGTCACCGCCTTGATCATCGGGCCGATGCGCTGAATCACGGCCCCCTTGAGCTCGATCTGCGCGTCGGCTCGCACCTCGAAGGATAGCGGCTCGCCAAAGTACGCGCTGTACTCGGCGAGGGTCTCCATCATCGCGGCGAGCGCCAGATACTGAGGGGTGGCGGCGTCCGCGATGCCCT
>ERZ724522.1449-NODE-1449-length-12768-cov-4.621883_pt1 | contig 12768 bp, 12 predicted proteins | sample MGYA00376055_ERZ724522 | MGnify/ENA primary metagenome ERZ724522 (study PRJEB28724, sample SAMN07190884) | wastewater metagenome | isolation source: effluent of sewage treatment plant in Hong Hong | place: Hong Kong | collected 2016-03-17 ... | reverse complement strand
TCGCATCAAGCTGCCATGGCATCTTCATCCAGAGCGCGACCAGAAGTGGCGTGACGAGCAGACGAAACTTTCCGGCGAACGGGGAGCCGCTCAAGAATGCGATTGCGAATTCAGCACCTCAGGCAATACGGTCATTGACATTCCCATTTTGCAGTGGTACGAAACGACCCTTATGCAAGAGCCATTGGAAAAGCGAGGCATCGACCGTGGGTATTGGATTTACAAATACCCCGAGGCGGGAAAAAGTTACATGGTTGCTGCCGACGTGGCGCGGGGAGATGCTGCCGACTTTAACGGAGCCCAAATCATTGATATCGAAGCGTTGGAACAGGTGGCGGAATACAAGGGCAAGCTTCCCACCAAAGATTATGCTCACGCGCTCATGACTATGGCCACGGAATACAACAACGCCTTGCTTGTCATTGAAAATGCCAACGTGGGTTGGGCGGTGATTCAGGAGGTCTTGGACCGCAATTATGACAATCTGTTTTACAGTTCTTCCGACTTGCAATACGTGGATGTCGAAACTCAAATGACCAACAAAATCAACAAGGAGGAGAAGAAAATGACTCCGGGGTTCACCACTTCGAACCGCTCCCGGCCCCTGTTGATATCCAAGTTGGAAAGTTACATTCGAAACAAGGAATGTATTATTCGGTCAAAACGACTGTTGGACGAGTTGAATGTGTTTATTTGGAAAGTAACCAACGGTACTAGTGCCAAGGCCGAGGCCATGACCGGATATAACGACGACCTCGTTCTGGCATTTGCTATTGCACTGTGGATTCGTGATGTGGCGTTGCGGCTACGGGGAGAATCCGAGACCATCACGAAAACGATACTATCGCGCATCGGTTCCACCAGTAAGGAGCAACTTCAAAAAAACACGACTTCATTGATTCGTAGCGCGGGTAATAACCCGTATGGCATTTATCACAATCCATGGGAAATGAAGGTGGGAGGACCGGCAGGCAACAAATCCGTGGACCTCAGGTGGTTGTTATGACAATCTTCCTATAAAAACGAGCCGAACTCATATTTATAAAGGGGGCGCTCATATATATACGATACCTATGGCTGAACAAAAAGACCTATTCACAAGACTCAAAAAAATGTTCTCTACGGACGTTATCGTTCGTAATGTTGGCGGCAAGAAGTTAAAGATAGTAGATACCGACGAAATTCAATACGCCACCGACCGGAACAGCCTGAGAGACCGCTTCAATCGGCTAAGAAGCTCCACTTTCAATCTTCACAATCGCGACATGAGCATGGCATATCAAGCCTCCCGGCTTGAATTGTTCCGTGACTATGATGTGATGGACATGGACCCCATCATTGCCTCGGCGCTGGACATCTACGCGGATGAATGCTTGGTGCCTAGTGAGTTTGGTCAAGTTCTCACGATTCGCTCCAAGAACGAAAACGTAAAGAAGATTCTGGAAAACTTGTTCTATGACATCCTGAACGTAGAGTTCAACCTGTGGAGTTGGACCCGCAATATGTGCAAGTACGGTGATTTTTTTCTTCGATTGGAAATCTCTCCGGAATATGGTGTATACCTCGTTCATCCCATCAGTCCGTATGAAATCACCCGCATTGAAGGCAGCGACCCAAAGAATCTGAACTACGTTAAGTATCAGCATGATGGTTTGGGTGGAGGTATGGAGTATGAGAATTTTGAAATTGCCCACTTCCGACTTATTTCAGATAGCAACTTCCTGCCTTACGGAAAATCCATGATTGAACCCGCTCGCCGGGTTTGGAAGCAACTCAGTTTGGCTGAAGACGCGATGCTTATTCATCGCATCATGCGTGCGCCCGAGAAGCGTATTTTCAAGATTGACGTGGGCAATATTCCCCCGTCCGAAATCGACGCGGCGATGGCGAAGATTATTTCTCAAGTCAAGAAGGTCCCTTATGTGGATGAGCGTACCGGTGATTACAACCTTCGCTTCAACCTGAACAACATGGTGGAGGATTTCTACCTCCCCGTTCGTGGCGGAGACAGTGGTACCCAGATTGATACGTTGCCGGGTATGGAATTCACTGGCATCGACGACTTGGAGTACATTCGCAACAAGATGATGGCCGCATTGAAGATTCCGAAGGCATTCCTTGGTTATGAGGAAGGTATCAGCGGAAAGGCCACGCTTGCTGCTGAAGATGTTCGCTTTGCTCGCACCATTGGGCGCATTCAACGCATCATCATTTCCGAACTTACCAAGATTGCCATCATCCATCTATACGTGCAAGGTTATCAGGACGCATCGCTGGTAGATTTCGAACTCGAACTCAGCAACCCGTCCACCATCTTCGAACAAGAGAAGATTGAAATCTGGCAGAACAAGGTTTCCTTGGCCAAGGACATGATGGAGGCCAACCTCTTCAGCAAGAAGTGGATTTATAACAAGGTATTCAACATGTCTGACGACGATGTTGAGACCATCCTAAAGGACATCATTTCCGACAAGAAGGACGAATATCGCATCACGCAAATCACCGAGGAAGGCAATGACCCGGCTACTTCAAACCAAAAGATGGAAGGTGGAGAACCATCCGGTGGCATGGGTGGGGGAGGTGGAGGAGAAATGCCTGACCTTGGTCCGGAACTCGGCGGCGGAGGAGAACCAGCTGGTGGAGAGGCTCTTCCAGAATTGCCGGCACTGGAAGAAGATAAGGAACCCGTCTCCGGCAAAGAATTGGAAGAGGAAACTCGCAAGGACCGGGAAATGGGAAATCGTGACCAGACCGGCAACAAGGAGAAGTATTCCGATACTTTTACCAAGACTCGTGGAGAAGACATTCTTGGTCAGGGCCAGAACAAGGAAAAATCTAAAACCGAACGTTCAACCCGGCATATATATCGTGGTTCACCGTTGAGTCTTGACGAGGACCTCAAACGCATCAAGGCATCGCTCAAGGCCAGATATAATAAGAACTCGAAGACCGTTCTCACGGAAAGCAAATCCATCTTGGACGAGTCGAACTTGCTCACGGAAGATAAACCCCTCTAATTATTGGGTTTTTATCACCTAGCTGCATATTTATAATTACAATATTGTATGAAGAAGCTGAAACACTCCAAGTATAAGAATGCCGGTATATTATTCGAGTTGCTCGTGCGCCAAGTTACTGCCGACATTCTGAACGGCCTAGAGGATTCCAAGGCGAACACCATTCTTCGCACCTATTTTTCGGAGTCCACTGAATTGGGCAAGGAAAATCGCCTTTATCGTATCATCATGGAAGAGAAAACGCGGGACCAAGCTTCCGCCGACCGTTTGCTGGAAACCATTGTTCGCACTCGCCGCAAACTGGACGAAAAGGCGCTGAATATGCAGAAATACAATCTCATCAAGGAGATTCGAAATAATTACCCGTTGGATGATTTCTTGAAGGGCAGCATCAATAACTACAAGTTGCTCGCCAGCATTTACAAGATTTTCGAAGAAGCGGTAAGCAATGTGGAGTGCGACCCCCGTGAATTGTTCAAGGCCCGTAACTGCATCGTGGAAAGCATTGCCGCACCAAAGACTCCTACTCGGGTCATCAGCGAAGAGGAAAAGAAAGACCTCGTGGAAGTGTATCAGAAGCAGAACGAGGAGGTTCGTCTTCTGGCGTACAAGTTGCTCATCGACTCCTTCAACGAAAAGTACAAGGGGTTGGACGACAACCAAAAGGTATTGATTCGCGAATACATCAACAACATCAGTAACACCAATTCCCTGCGCCAGTATATCAACACCGAGGTACCACGTGTACGGGAAGAAATCACCGAGTTGAAAAAGAAGGTGGAAAACGAAGTGGTGCGCATCAAGCTGGAAGAGACTCTCAATCAATTGGACAAGATTACGAAGGGTACGCTGGTCAAGGAAAATCAAATCATGGCCCTGATGTACAGCTACGAACTTATCAAGGAGTTGAAGAATCTCAAATGAACAAGTCTCAATTAAGAGCTTTGATTAGGGAGACCGTCAGTGAAATGTTCGACCCAATGGCGGGAGCGAAGCATCATCCCGACGAAAAAACTGTCAAAGATAAGCAGGCTTTAGTCGGATTGAACCATACCTTATCCGCCCTTAAAGCCGAACATACTACATTACGAAAACATATGGAACGAGTCTACGGAGACAAATACAACAACATCGAGGTATACTTGTCGGTGGGCAGTGATGGTCAGCCCGAGATTCAAGTACATGGCAGTCCCAAAGACCCAAGTATGGCTCTCGGTGGCAATCTAAACATTCGTTTTCCCCAATAATTTTAACATGGCTAAAGATACCAAGCAAATCATTCGCGAACTCGTGGAAGAAGTCATCGAAGAGATGACCACCACGGGTGCCGTCGCAGGCTATCAGACGCCCGACGCTTTCGGCAAAAATCCCAAAAAGAAACGGGACGCGGCTCGTTCCATGCCCGGTGGCAAGGTGGTGGGGGAAATTGATACCGACAACACCACGGTCGGCGAAAACTCCACCATGTTCATTCACCGAGACACCGTGACAGAAGGTCGCAGCCGTTACCGCAACTTCAAGGAAAGCGACATGATGAAAAACCACGCCAAGGTGTCTTATGGAATTCGGGAAGCAAAGAAGATGCTAAGCGAAGTGGAGTATCTGCTCAACATCTGCGACCGCCTCAAGACGGAGGTCGGAATTCCCACCAACAATCTATGGAAGCGTACCCAGCCGGACATGAAAGAAATTCACGCCCGTCTAAAAAACATCGCCAAGCGCATCCGCAACATGGGAAAGTAATCTATGAAACTACGTGACATCGCCAAGAAAGTGTTGAATGAAGATTCTTGGGGTAACAACCCCTCGGCTGCCGGAGGCATGTCCCCGGGTCGTCAACCGCAAACCACTCCTCCCGCTGCCACCGGCAATGTGACTTTTCACGACCTCAAGCAAGACTACACGGTGTTCCAAAACACTATTGAGAAGCAAGAGGAACTGGCCAAGAAAAAGCTAGACTCGGACCTCACCCAGAAGTTTGGCAACAAGCGCATCACCGCTCGTGCCAGCAAGGGTTCGGTGGGCCAGATTGAAAAGGACTACACTTTCACTGTGGCGGCTGTGGATGTGGTTTATCTCAAGGACAAATTTTACATTGTCCTCAAGGGAACGGACAAGGCGGACTATTATGTGAATACCGAGTTCAAGGTCAAGATTGACGCTTCGGCCCCCGCTACGTCGGAAGAACCCGCTGAAGATAAACCAGCTCGTGCTGCCGACAAACAAGGCAATGTCGTTCATCAACCAGTTATGGGTCTAACCAACAAACGCGCCTAATCATGAAGCAACTACTCGTAGACTTTATTCCGTTCGAAATCACCCCGCAAATGCTGAGTGAAGCTCGTGCGGCCAATCCCAATGGACCGTTCATTCTCAAGGGTCCGCTGCAAAAGGCGGGAGAAAAAAACCACAATGGTCGGGTCTATCCTAAGCACGTGCTTGAGCGTGAAGTGGAAAAATACCAACAAATCATCAAGGAGCGCCGGGCGCTGGGAGAATTGGACCATCCCGATTCCTCCATTATCAACTTGAAGAACGTTTGCCATAACGTCGTGGAGTGTCACTGGGAAGGTGACACGGTAATGGGTACCATCGAAATCCTGACCACCCCCAGCGGCAACATCGCCCGCGACCTCATCAAGAACAACATCCGCATCGGCATCAGCAGCCGGGGCTTGGGCACCACCCGTCCCATTTCGGAAAATACTGTCGAAGTGCAAGAGGACTTTGAGTTGCTTTGCTTCGACCTAGTATCCTCGCCTTCCACTCGTGGAGCTTACATGAATCTTAACGAGGGTGTCATCAAGGAAAGCAAGAACACCGCGCTCATCACGGACCGCAAGGCCATCGACAAGTATCTCAAGATTGAAGGCTTGGTTCGTGACATCCTGTCCGAAATCCGCTAATATTTCATGCCGTACACTTCCAAAGGCAAATGCGTTTACCGTGCCGACACTGGAAAGAAGGTCGGATGCACGAAGGGGCCGGTCAAAAAGTACCTTGCAGCCTTGCATGCAAATGTACCGGACGCCAAGGAAGAATCTGTCAACGAAATCACTTATGGGTCTGACCCTAGCGTGGCTCAATGGGAATATAAATACGTCATCGACCATCTTCCAGATTATTCCGACGTATCAAAGTCGGTTCATCCCCAAGCCGCCATTGCCAGACTAGATGACCTTGTGTTGGCAGCATACAATCTTGGTCGAAAGGATGAATCTGACACGACCTTGCGACGTGAGAAAGATGGTATTAACGAAACAGCGAACAACCCCGCTAACTACCAGTCCGCTATTAGTGCTATGGCTACCGCGTTTGCACAGAATCGCGGAATTCGAGCCAATTTAAGCGAGTATTCCCCAGCAGAGGTCATCAGCATTATTTACGGAGTGGAAGTTCAAAAGGCTCAAGCAGAACTAACTGCTCGTATTCAGCAAAAATTGACAAAAGCACAGGCCCGAGGCATTCACGAGAGCACTTGTCAAGCTTGTGGTGGAGACGGATGGTACGCCGAGCCAGATGAAAAAGGAAACCCGAAACAAGTGCAATGTCATGCGTGCCAAGGTCAAGGTAAAACAGACGACCCGGACCCGCAATTGCGAGCAAGTGGGGAACCAAAAAACGAACCATTCAATGAGAGTGCGCCCATTTCCTCTGTTATGCTTGGAAGCATTGTTCAAGAAATGATGAACCAGCATATTTACCAACTTGAGCGAGATGGAAAGATACGAACCTATCGTACCACCGGCGACGCCCTCGGTGCGGCCCGAGAGTGTTTCCCCGACATCCGCAACAAGAAAATTATGCCCGTGAAGAACGGTCATGTGACCACAATCGGTGACATCACAGTGACGGAAATTTATCCGTTTATTGGATAATCAGCACACGTTTTATTCCCGGTCGTATATACTTATAATATATGAGCAACAAAATTGACAACCCGTTTCTAAAGCAACTTATCACCGAAATTGCTGGCAAGACCTCCGAAGGTCGCATTACAGACGTGAGTTGGACGACTCTGACTGAAGGTAAGAAGAAGAGCAAGAATTTCGTCACGAAGGAAGCCACCAAGCCGCTACCTAAGCCCGCGCCGGAAGAGGAACCTGCCGCAGAAGAGCCCGAAGCCCCTGCTGAGCCAGCACCGGAGGCTCCTGCTGAACCTGCTGCTCCTGCTCCCAAGGCCAAAGCTACTGCTGCTCCTGCTCCGGAAACTCCTGCCGAACCCGCCCCCGAAGCTCCGGCTCCGGACGAAGGTGGAGAGGATTCTGACCAAGCCCAAGCCGATGCCTCCAAGGCCAAGGCCGAGTTGGAAAAAGCCAAAGCTGAAAAGGACAAAGCAGAAAAAGAACTCAAGCAGCAATCCTACATCAAGTTGGGTTCCTCCGGTGGCACGCAATTTTTGCTGAGCAAGGTTTTGGACCACGCTTTCAAAACCAACACCATTGACGCATTGGCGGGAGAAATGGTGCAGAAGCTCAAGATTCAAACCCCCGAAGACTTTAACTCGTTCAGCGAGGATACTGCCGCGTTCCGCGTCATTCCCGGTATGCCCGAGCTATTGGCTGCCATGAAGGCGCTGGCCACCAAGCAACCCGACACTGCTCCCGAGGAAACCGAACCTGCCGCCTAACCAACCATCTATGAAGACACTCAAACTCAGAAATCTCGTCGAAAGCATTGAACTTCCTCCGTCCCCCACCACTCAACCCAAGAAGGAGTGGACCACGGAAGAAAAGAAGGCGGCGCTTGAGCGCATTGGTGAATACGGCCAATGTGGCAAACATCTGTATCGTGAGCACAGTCTCATGGAAATCGCTCATCGCTTGGCGGAAATCACCAAGGTGGCCGAGGAACTCGCTCTTTATGAAACCAACCGCGCTGCGGGCGAGGATAAGGCATGGTTTGACGAAGTCACCGTGAAGAAGAATTTCGGTCAGCTGCGCAAAATCAGCGAAGAGTTCAACAAGCTCGCCAAGGACGCTCACACCCTGCAACAGCGCTTGGAAGCCGCCTATGAGGACGGTGCCCACGTTGTGGAACGCTACTACGAAATCAAGGATTTGCAAGAGGGTGCAATGGCCGTTTCGAAGATTCAGGCAAAATAAACGAAAAATTTTTCACTATTTTATAGTTTTTGGTAGATACGTATATACTTATTTATTATAAAATGCATCAATTGTTTGGTGCGAGCCAGTCAGAAAATCATTTTTGAAACTCTAATAGTTTCATCAACTAACAAGGATTAAACTATTATGTCAGACTTACTCAAACAAGCAATTGCCGACGCCAAAGCCGTTCGCGCCACTGCTCTATCCAATGCAAAGGCCGCTCTTGAAGAGCACTTTGCGCCCAAGCTCCAAAGCATGCTTTCGGAGAAGCTCAAGGCCGAAGTTGCCGCTGATGACGCTGCCCTCGGTGACGAGAGCGATGAAGGTCTTCCGGTAGCTGATGTTGGCGCGGAAGCTCCCGTCGAGGCTCCTGCTGAAGAAGCCCCCGTCGAGGCTCCTGTGGACGTTGCCCCCGAGGCTCCTGCCGCTGAAGCTCCTGTCGAGGCTCCTGTCGAGGCTCCTGTTGATGATGAAGTTCCGGTTGACGAAGATGCCATCCGTGGCACCATCGCCTCCGAACTAGACCCAACCATGGTCAGCGAAGGCGAAAAAGCTTCTAGCGACTACAAGAAAGATACCGCCGGTCACAAGACCGAAGACAAGGGTCAAGAAGTCGTTGATGCAACCAAGCTTTCCACCAAGGGTGGCCCGAAGGAAGCTCCGGCTGAGCGTACCGCTTCTTCTGACTACAAGAAGGACGCCAAGCACGGTGGCCCGGTCAAGGATATGAAGAACAAGGCTCCCAAGACCCAAGACCCACAAGGTCCGTCCGACGAACTCTCGAAGGGTTTGAAGAAGGACGACAAGGGCACACCTGCCTTGAAGGAAAACGACGAAGTGGATGAAACCGCTTTGGACGAAATCCTCAAGGAACTCGAAGCCTCGGTCCAAGAGACCCCAGAAGAGGCTCCTGCTGCCGCTGAGTGCGCACCTGCTGCCGCTCCGGAAGTTGACCAAGAAATTAACCTCGATGAACTTCTGTCTGAAACGTCCGACAAGGATGAAGACGACAAGGAAGAGAAGAAGGAAGACAAGGACGAGGACGACAAGCCCGACTTCTTGAAAGAAAACATTTCGTTGAAGAAGGAACTACAAGAATACCGTAGCGCAGTTGTTTATCTACGGGACCGCATCAATGAAGTTAACCTGCTTAACGCCAAGCTGCTCTACACGAACAAATTGTTCAAGCAAGCCAGCCTGACGAACGAGCAGAAGCTAAAAGTAATCGAGTCCTTTGACCTCACGAAGTCGGTTCGTGAAGCCAAGCTCGTTTACGCTACGCTAGCTGAGTCATTCAGTTTCGGTGCCAAGAAGAGCGTCGAGCCAGTCAAAAAGCCTGTCTCCACGACCGTCAAAACCATCACCGAAGGTCTCGCCAGCAAGTCCGTTGCATCGACCAAGCCGACAAATCCAGCAGTTTTGAACGAGGGTGCCGAAATGGCCAACCGCTTCAAGAAACTCGCCGGTATTCGTAAGTAAACCTTAACAACCCCTAATTCATAGGAAACAATATGTCAGATATCAAATCACTACTCAATGAGACAGCGAACCCAATGGTTCAGCTGATGACTCAGACCCGTGGACTCGTGTCCAAGTGGGAAAAGACTGGTCTTCTCGAAGGTGTCAAGAGCGATATGGAAAAGTCGCACATGTCCATCCTTCTGGAAAACCAAGCCAAGCAACTAATTGACGAGGCCACCCGCACGGGTACTTCGGCCAATTCCGAACAATGGGCGGGCGTCGCTCTTCCGTTGGTTCGTCGTGTTTTCGCTGAAATCGCCGCGAAGGAATTCGTGTCGGTGCAGCCAATGAACCTGCCTTCCGGTCTGGTGTTCTACCTAGACTTCAAGTACGGTACCTCCCAAGCCGGTAAGCCTGCCTTCGTTGGCCAGAGCCTATTCGGTGGCACGGGCACCAAGCTTGGTTCGACCGATAGCGCCGTCAACGGTCTCTATGGTGCTGGTCGCTTCGGTTACACCGTGAATGACCTCACGTCCAGCCTCACGGCTGCGGCAACGACCGCTTCGTGGCTCGACGGCAAGCTCATCCCAGAACTCTCCGCCTCGGCGGCTGCTGGTCAATTGCTCAAGATTTCGGCCTCCTTGGCTGGAACGAACTTTGACCCGCTGGCAGTTCGCAGCTTCACGGTTTCCGGTTCCGGTATCGTGGACTTCTACCCTGCCTTGACGACTGTGGTCGGTAACACGACTTACTTCATCGTCTCTGGTTCTCTCGTTGGTGCTACGCCGACCGTCCTCGTGACCTACAGCGTGCAGCCGACCGACACCAGCCGTGGCGACTTCGAAGACCAAGGTGTTGGTCTCCCGAACTCCACTGGTACCCCAGCTGACATCGGTATCCCCGAAGTCAACTTGGAACTCAAGTCCGAAGCTATCGTGGCCAAGACCCGCAAGCTGAAGGCCGTCTGGACCCCAGAACTGGCTCAAGACTTGAACGCCTACCACAGCATCGACGCTGAGGCCGAGCTTACCGCTCTCCTCTCGGAATATGTCTCGATGGAAATCGACCTCGAAATCCTCGACATGTTGGTTACGTCCGCTCCTGCTGCTACCACGCAGTACTGGTCGGCTCGTATCGGTGCGGAGTTCAACTCCACGCTCGGTCTCTTCCAAGACACCGCTGCTAACCGCACGGCCTACGTCAAGAGCACGTGGTTCCAAACCCTCGGAAACAAGATTCAACAGGTTTCTAACAAGATTCACCAGTTGACTCTCCGTGGCGGCGCGAACTTCATCGTCTGCTCGCCTGATGTGGCGACCATCATCGAGTCCATCCCGGGCTTCACCACCAACACGGACGGCGACCAAGCCAAGTTCGCGATGGGCGTGGCCAAGGTTGGCGCTCTCAGCAACCGCTGGACGGTCTACAAGAACCCATACATGGTGGACAACGTCATGTTGGTTGGTTTCCGTGGAACGAACTTCCTCGAAACCGGCGCGGTGTATGCCCCATACATCCCACTGATTCAGACACCGTTGGTGTACGACCCAGTGAACTTCACCCCACGTCGTGGTGTGATGACCCGTTATGCCAAGAAGATGCTCCGTCCGGAGTTCTATGGCAAGATTGTCATCGGCAATCTGAACGAAGTCTAAGCTGTAGACTAGGAAAAACCTCAAACAAGGAGGCCGCTCGAAAGAGCGGCCTCTTTTTTGTGCGCAAAAAAACCGTCCAAATGGACGGTGGGTGAGCATCACTATTATAATATGTCAAGCGGCAGCCGCAATGACCTTGGCGTTCCACTCCATGCGCTTTTTGACGCCTCGGTTACTGGTGGTCCGATACTCACGATGGTTCAAATATTCCTTCGCCGCCTGACCAAATTGGTTACTGGCCAGCAGTGCCATGGTTTTTGGACCCAAATCGCCACGATACAATGCGTTCACCACGGCAATCCTCACCGTCAGAGGCAGGGAATCGAAGTTCTTTATATGTTGCTTGGCATCGCCAATTTTACGGGTGATGTCTTTTTCTAACAATCGGCTCGCTTCTTCATCAGAAATGCCACGGGAAAAGTTCTCGCCCTTCAAAATCTTGTGACCATACGCAATAGTGGCCGCTCCACCCTCGACCGAGGAATGAGGAAACCAGAGCTTTTTTTCCTTATTATAACCACCATGAGGATTATCCTTGCTGTTTTCGAATCGCATGATAACCGCTGCCGCCTTGGCGGCTAGACTGCCATGTTCACCGATGCCGGTAAAGTCGATGTTTTTTTGAACGTAAGGAGCACCTGCCGCGTCAGAAGCAGCTTTACCGTATGCATGGTGTGAGACCGGTGATACGTAGTGAACTGCGGGTGGGATGTCTGCGACGGGTGCCTCAATTAGTTGTTGTTCAAGTAACAGGTCTTTGAGCTTAATCATGGCTTAATATAAGTATATGATTGATTCCCAATCTTGGTATATATTTATAACATTATGCTCCTCAAACACATTGCCAGAGCCATTCTCACAGAACAGGTAATGCCGAAGTTGTACGAAACGGACGACGAAAATGGACAGATTGAGGTGGACAAGAAAATGGTCGAGAAGACCCTCGCGGATGAGTTTGAACTCAGCGACGAAGGGTTGACGTACATCAGAAAAGTCTTGGAAAGATTGAACAAGAAAGCGTCGAAAATCGGCGCTCCTCCCTTGGAACTGAAGGTGCTGGCGGTGCGGCAGGAAAAATTGTCCGACGCCAAACGAAAAATTGAGCGAATCGTCAACATCCATACGGTAAAGCTGGAAGGGAAATCCCCCATCATCGCCGGTTATGAATTCATTGCTAGCATCGAGCACTCTCCCTACGGCAACATCATCAACATTTCCCCGAACAGCAGTGTGAAGGAATTGCCCGCAGAATACCGCACAGCGGGAGCCACCTGCGATTATTGCCACACAAAACGGGACCGCAACAATACCTTTGTTCTGCGCAATACCGCCACCGGAGAATTCAAACGCATTGGCCGCAATTGCCTGAAAAATTTCATGCCAGACGTTGACCCACTCAACGTGCTGACATATGCCGCCATCTTGGGCAAGACGCTCGCCGCCATCATCGGTGCTGAAACCATGGACGACGAACCGGATAACCAAGGTGGCGGCGGGGGAAGTAGGAATCACTACTATGACGCAGAA
>ERZ724522.1448-NODE-1448-length-12771-cov-31.981441_pt1 | contig 12771 bp, 16 predicted proteins | sample MGYA00376055_ERZ724522 | MGnify/ENA primary metagenome ERZ724522 (study PRJEB28724, sample SAMN07190884) | wastewater metagenome | isolation source: effluent of sewage treatment plant in Hong Hong | place: Hong Kong | collected 2016-03-17 ... | reverse complement strand
GTGCCAGAAATACCAGAAGAGTACAGTGAAATACTTGTATTAGCTGGTTATAAGCGAGCACTGATGCATGACGATAATTACGACCAAGCACAAGTAGTTCAGCAGGACGTCGACCAACTCGCTCAAGCAATGATTATACGACTGTCAAAAAGGTCGACAGGACAAGTGCACGTTATACGTTCTCCACGTAATCTACGGAGGCGATAATATGGAAAGTAAGCGTTGCCAAGATTGCGGTGTCACAAAGCCAATCTCTGATTTCGGGGTGTATAAACGTCCGCACAGAGCGAAGGACACAGAACACAAAATGTGTAAGTTGTGCTATAACGCCAGAATGGTAAAGTATATGAGTAGCGAAGAGCAACGCCTCAAAAAATATTACCTCAAAATAGAGAAGAAGTACGGCATAACTCGCCAGGACTATGAGGATATGCTTGCAGAACAGAATGGCGTATGTGCAATATGCGGAAAGATAAATCGTTTTGATGCTTTTCATCAACGTCTAGCCGTTGACCATAACCATGATACTGGAAATGTACGAGGAATCTTATGCACATCATGCAATAGCGCATTGGGGATGGTTGATGACAATATAGAAGTTCTTGAAAAAATGATTAGCTATCTGAAAGAGAGGCGATAATGCCAGCTAGCAAATTCAGCAAAAAACGCCGATTTATACCAAGCTCTGGCACACAGTTATCAGAGAAAAACTTCTTCGATTTGCGTGGTCTTAACATATACTTACCAGATGAGACGATGCCAGACAACGAAAGTCCATATGCCAAAAACTTTCGCGTCTATGATAAAAAAGACGGCTCACGGACAACTATAAGTAAGAGAAAAGGTCATATCAAGGCATCAACACCAATAGGTGAATCAATAACCGTGCAGCAATCATCAACAGCTGGTGCATCAGTAACTAGCATTAGTACCGCATCGTGGAGGGCTGAAAAATTCACTACAGTAGCTGCTGGTAGAGTTAGCACAGTAAGTATAAAACTCGATAATGCTACAGGAAATGGTCGTGGACCGATTATCGTTGAACTACGAACAGATAATAGTGGTGTGCCAGGTGTTGTAATCGCGACTAGCTCAATAAACCAGTCACAGTTTACTAGCACGCCGACATTTTATGATGCATATTTTATAGAAGCTCCAGATTTGACAAATGCAACAAATTATTGGATAGTTGTGTATATACAAGGTGATGGTACTGGCACCTATAATGTATCGACAACTACTAATACGACTCTCGCACTGACGTCTAATACATCTGGTGGTTCATGGACATCGGTTAGCTACAGCCTTAATTACAAGTTATCCTATGCAACGCCTGGACCAATTATCGGTCAACGTCGCTTCTACCGTACTACATCACCACCACAGCACCTCTTCTGGCACGCTGGTAAGATGTATCAATTGAATGAAGTCACTGGCGCGGCAACTGAACTATATGCTGGCATACATACATCTGCTGACGCTATCTATACTACTGACATCAATAACAAGATATATTTCATCGACCAAATAACCGTGCCGAAGGTATATAATGGCACGTCGGTATCTAACGTTGGTGGTTCACCTCCAGTCTCACGTCACATAGCCCGACATAAAAACAGACTGTTCCTTTTACAGGAAGACGGTAAACTTATATGGTCAGAAGTCGGCGATTATGAAAGATTCAATGCTACATCATTCTTGTACTGCCCAACGCCATATACATCAGACCCACCGATAGGCATTTACTCATTCCAAGATAATCTTGTTATCTATACACGTAACACAAAATATATTTTGTATGGTTCTGATATAGCAAGCTTTGTACTTAAAGAGGCAACTGCTAAAAAGGGTCTTGCGTCGACATCTGCTGCTGCCGTTACTGGTAGTTACATTTACTTCCTATCAGATGATGGTATATACCGCTTTAATGGTGGCACAGACCAATTGATAAGTAAGAAGGTGACGCCGATAGTGCAGAATTTTGCAGATAAGACGAAGGTAGACTTCACTGTACACGATGATAAGTTACGTGTCTACTACCGCTCCAGCGGGCAGGGTTACAACGACCACTGTCTCATCTATGACACTGTTTATAACACATGGTTAAATGATAAAAACGTCTATGTTGAGAATGGAGTAGTATGGGATTCTTCTCCAGACCGTAACCAGCTGGTAGTTGGCAATTCTCGTATCGGTATGCTCTTGTACGCAGAAGAAGGACGCAGTGACGCTGGTAAGCCAATAGAATTTGAATATCGTACCAAGTACCACAGTTTTGGTTCACCGAGCAGAAAACAACGCATGAAGCGTCTATACCCAGCACTCCGCGGGACAGACGGTAATCACACAATAGATGTACAAGTAGACGCTGATGAGGCAAACGCTCCTATGAGCAATATAGTGTCTCTAGCAGCCTCTGGAGACGAATGGGGTGGAGGAGAACTATGGGCATCACCAACAGCCACGTGGGGTAGAGACGCATTGCCACTGCCACGGATAACAATACCAGGACAAAACAGAAAACACCAAATACGCTTCGTACAGACTGGTGTAGATAACGATGTAGACCTCGTAGGCTACACTGCCTACATCTCTATGCGGAGACCTGTGTAATGGGTCTTATAAGCGTTCCTGGTGTGTCTGACGGCACCGTAATAGATGCTGCTGACGTTAACATACCAATCAACACAATTGTTAATGAAATTAACGGTAAACTAGATACGAACAACTTTGCTAATAGTGCAGTGACTACTAGTGATATATCAGATTCTGCAGTAACCTATGTAAAACTATCAAGCGATATCACTAATCTGTTTAACGCCTTCAGGGTATACGCGACATATCTTGCATCGCCACTAACGTTTGGGATAAACCCAGCCTGGACATTTTATAACATTCCAGACACCGAAATAACAATAACGCCAACTATAAATTCTTCTGTTATTTTAGATGGCTACATCGTTATCAATAGGACGGTCAATGGCAGCAGTGAACAGGACACCTATATAACAGTTTCAGTAAACGGTGGTTCATTTATTGATATACCTAGCGCTGGAGGCAAGGGCGGACCAGGCGTAGACGATATTGCTGCACCAGCCACATTGAACTACACAAAAAATATTGTTAAAGCATCCATGGATTTAACTGCTGGTAGCACGTATAAATTCAGGATATCGCAAGGTGCAGGAGCGGTTGCTAACGTTACTGTTTACGGGCGATATCTGCGAGCACTAACTATACCGAGGTTATAATGGGACTAATATCTGTACCTACCATATCAGACGGAACCGTGATTGACGCCAACGACGTTAATAATCCGCTGAACACCATCGTGAATGAGCTTAACGGCAACCTTAACTATGACAACATATCTAACAGCGCAATCACGACAGACAAGCTAGAGAATGGCTCAGTAACAGTTGCGAAACTCGACACTAGTCTTAATCTTTCAACCGCTGATACTGCGTGGCACCTTGTCGGAGCAGCTGGCGAGCCTTCATTCTTGAACTCATGGACGAACCATACAGTCGGCACATATACATCTTGCGGATTCAGGAAAGATGCTTCTGGTTACGTACACTTGCAAGGTCTTATAAAAAGTGGTGTAGTAGGAGATGGCACGCCACCATTCCAATTGCCAGTTGGTTATAGACCGCTGTATTCGATACATATGGTGATAGTATCCAATGGGGCTATAGGTAACGTAAGAATTTCACCAGATGGATATGTACGTATACAAGTTGGTAATAACTCTTGGGTATCTTTAGACGGTCTAATATTTAAGGCGGAACAGTAATGGGTTTAATAAGCGTAACAAACATAGCAGACGGAACAGTAATTGACGCGAATGATGTCAATAGTCCGATAAACACAATCGTGAACGAGGTCAACGGTAATTTAAGCGAAGCTAATTTAGACAATAGCGCTGTCACAACAGATAAACTTGCTGACGGTGCTATAACTACAGCTAAAATATCAAATGGTGCTGTAACTACAGCTAAGATTAGCAACCCATACAAGTTTAGTGCTTACAAGGCAAGTAATCAGTCAATTACGAGTGGCAAAATATTATACGACACCGTGCGTTATGATACAAATAATAACTTTGATAGCACAAATAATCGATATACTGTACCAGTTAATGGTTATTACAATATACATGCTTCTGCTCAATGGCTACAAGCAACGCCAGCTAATGTTGATTGTTCTATAAGAATATATGTTGATGGTAGTTTTGTTTTCAAAGGTGGCAATATAAAAACTGTAGCATACCCACAGCCAGAAGTATCTACTACGATTTACCTTACCGCCTCACAATATGTAGAGATATATATTACTAATAATGTTGCTGGTACGATAGAGGGCGGTACAGGTGTTAATACATTTGAAATATATTTAGTGAGTGAAACGTAAGGAGCATATATGGCACAAGGACAAAACCAAACAGCACCAGTACAGCTACATCCTAGCATCCCACAAGACCAGCTAGTGGCAATGATTAACCAGAACTTTGAAGCTCTCAACCAAGCTAATATGACACGAGTTATATCAGATGGTACAAACAACCGCATCATTATTGGTAAATTGCCAGACGGAAGCTACGGCATCGTCGTTAGCAAGCCTGGCATTGATGTATTAAACGTTTTCTAGAATTATGGCAATCAATGACTCAATGGTACAATTTAGCTCTCAATGGGAGATAGACCAGCGTAAAGCTAGTGGCGAGATAAGTGTTGGTTCTGGTACGACGCTAGTTTATGCGGCAAATACGTCATACCCAGTATACGAGATGCAGTTCAAACCAACTGGGTCTTCGAAGTGGTTCATGCCTGGCGTTAACTCGGCTAACAACACATCAGCCAGTACTATAAACTTCTTTCCATATGTTAATGGCAATAATATATATGTCAGTGTCAATGCAAGTGGCACAATACGATATTATGTCTATACAGATAAGGTAAACTACTGATGAGTAAATATGATGATATGGCGTTTAACACAAACTTTGGCTACGAAAGAGTCGTATCAAAAGGTAGCAAATCGTTTTCATTAGGAGTCTGGGGTCTGACGACAGTAACGATACCGCATAATCTTGGCTATAAACCGTTTTTTAGATTATGGATAACATTCGGCAATGGTAATCTCCACAGTATAGCATCAGGGTTTACTACTTACGGGGCTTTTGGAGCTGCTGGTGCACAAGTCGATGACTTTTACGCAGATGCTAGCAACATATATGTAAAACTGAGTGAGTACGGGATAGCTGCCTATAGTGGCACTGTTTATTACAGAATATATGGGGAACCACAACTATGATAAATACTGAATTGATAATGTTTAGCTCTGATTTAAGCTCAACAAAACTTGTTAAGCAGGGTACTGGCTCGGTCTCTGTGCCAGCGTTGGGTGGTGCTGGTGAGACATACGGCATTGCAACAATACCGCATGGGTATGGGAGCAGTGAACTTATTTTTCAAGTTGCCGCAACGCGTGATACTGGCGGTACTGACGTCACGCTGATAGCCCAATTACCATGGATTTCTCCAGATGGGAGGATACGCCAGTATGCCTATGTAGACGAGACTAATTTATACGTGGTGTGTTTATCATTTGACGGTAGCGGCTCTGGTGCACCAGCGAGAACAATGAATTTTGAGTATCGGTTATTGATACCATAATATTGACATATCTTTATAAATAGTTTTTTGCTATACTTATAATATGGACTTAGTGGAAGAACTAAAAAACAAACAATACGTTGATAGGTCGGATATAGCACGATTGCTTTCATCGATAGGTGTTCCTGGAGACAAGAGAGAAGAGAAGATTGAGGCTGTCAAGAAACTTGGTTTATCCAATATACAGCAAATTGGTCTTGAAACACAATTAAACGATTATAGCGAGTACTAAAACAAAAATGGACTACGAGACACGAGTAAAACAAGCGGAAACAAACCTAGATAGCGTTTATAAGCCACAATTAGATTTTTATAATACACAAATGGCTGGGCTACCAGGTGTCTATGACACACAACGTAGCCAGGCTGACCAAGCCCGCGTAAACGCTTTCAGACAAATAGAGCAAACGGCTAATAGCCGTGGTATGTTCTTTAGCGGTCAACCTATACAGAAGCAGTTAGAATATAACTTCGGAACGTTTGACCCAACTATGGCTCGGATTAACAGCGAACAGCAAAATAAAAAGACCCAGCTAGAACAAGCTCTTGTAACACTTAATATGAATAAGAACAAACAAGCACGCGATTGGGTAGACGCACAAATAAAAGCTGAACAAGAAGCTGCGGCACGTGAGCAAGCACGCCAAGATGCTGAAAGAAGGCACCAAGAGCAAATGCGATTAAGTTATGCACGGTTAAATTCATCAAGGTCTGGCTCTGTATCACCAAAAGCAGCGTTAAATGACTTCCTTGGATATATAAGTAAACAGTTTGATAGACAAGGTGGTGCTGGGAATACGAATATATCTCGTCAAACACAGGACTCTTGGGCTAATTACTGGATGGATGCAATGGGTGTACAGGGTGCACAGAACAGGCAATTCTACTGGGACGCATTTAATAACGCATACAATAGAAACAATAATCCATACGCTGACCCACGCTATACGAAATCTCCGAAGTACTATAGCGGAACAATGAAGAATAACCCAAGGTATTAGGAGCCTATAAATGGCATCTTATAACGTACCACAATTCAAAGGCGGTAATAGCCCGTATAATCAGGTTGGTGCACAATACTACGCACAGAATAAAAAGAAGATTGATGCACAATTTCAAGCTGACGCCATTGCGAGGTCTCGTACGTCTACAGTGTACGATAATAGCCCACAGGCACCAATGCCCAAGGGACCATCTCTAGTATCTGCACTGGGGAACGCGTTATTAAAGCCGTTCAAATATGTAGCAGAAGCTCCAATCGAGGCTCGTTATCGTCCGCAGATAGTAGAGAACAAAAAGCGTATACAGAAGGCTAATGATGACTTACTAAAGACCGCCACTAAAGCATACAAAGACGGGAAACTGTCTAAAGAAAAATACCAGAAGATAGTAAAGTCTGTTTCTAAAGAAACGCTTGCTGCAGCACAGCAAGTGCAAGAATCAACTGATATTATACAAGAGAAGGCAGACGCCAAGAAGTTTGCTGGGGCGTTAACTGAAGTTGGGCTAACACCGTTCGCACTGTCTACTAAAGGAATGGTAAAGGGTGCCCAAGTCGTCAACGCTGCTACTAAGGTGAGAACTGCTGGTTCTGCGGCAGAAGGCACCATGCTTGCCAAGAAGCTCGCTGGTATTGGAGTTGTGCCATCTCGCTATCTTACACAGCCAAAGATTGGTGCTACGATAGCTCAACAAGCACTACTCGGTGGTGCTACTAACGCTGCTGGAACTGCAGCAAAAGATGGTGCTACAGCTGGCGATTATGTTAAGAACTTTGCTATTGGTGCTGGATTATCTGCTGGGTTAGTCGGTGGTGCTGACCTTGCTGTTAAGGGCGTCGATAAGGGTGTCAAAGCAGCGGCATCAGCGGCTAAGAGCGGTATCATGAAAACAGAGACTGGTAAGAAGTTGGCAGACATACTGTCAGACGCAAGCCAGCGGGTGGGTAATGACCTTCGCTACGTACAGGATTCCGTTAAAGGAATGGTTGATGATGCTGGCAGAAAAGTTGATGAACACGTTACGAAATTGGTAAGAGACGTTCGTAGTGCACCAGCATATGCAGAATCTGCAAGAGCAAATAACGTCGGTGTTCAGGAATTAAGAGCACTCACTCAAGGGAAAAAATCTAAAGAGCTAACACCATATAAGCAAGAAATTGCTGATTACCAGACACTCGTAAACAAGGCTAAACTTGCAGGAAAACCAGCCCCAGCTTGGACTGGTAGTGCAGAGGGTCGCAAGATGTATGAGGCTCTCAATAAGTCAACTAAGCAAGTTATCCAAGACTGGTACGATAATGGCATCATTACAAAGGCAGATTACGACAACTGGATAAGTGACCCAAATTATGTGCGTATGCAACACAAAGTTAATGAGCATATGCAGAAATCTGGTCTCGGTGGGGCTGAATTGTCTATGGGCAAATCTGTGTCTAGCCAGAAGCTGCGAGGAAGCTCAAAGGAAGCTATTGACCCATTTGCCGCCTTCCTTGACTGGCACACGAGAGCAACGCGAGAAGTTCTTGCAAATAAAGCAGCCACTTATTATACCGAACAATTAGCTAAGGCTGGTAAGGCAACACAATTGCGTAACGCTGAAGACGTTATGAGACGCAAGGAGATACAGAAATTCTTAGCCGAGACAAAACCTGGTAAGAAGTTCGCAGCCCGCATGGTAAGAAAGTACTCAAGAGAATTGCGACGCTTACAGACGGAAGTTGATAAGCTCAATAAAAAGGGTCTTGATGAAAGCCTTGGGCTTGATAGAACCGCCAAAGGAAAGGACGACGCCTTCAGATACCAAACAGAAGAATACATATCTGGTGCTAAGCGCGTCAAGAATCCAAAAGACGTTTCTCGTTCAATCAGTGCTCCAAAAGAGATTACTGGCTCACTGAAAACAGCCCAGACGATAGAGGGTGGTGCCAATAGCAACGAAGTCAGACAGCTTATGGAAGACCTCATAGCGACAGATAGCAGTACTCTTCGTTCAATACGTAAAAAGATAGCGAATAGAGAACCAAAATTAGCTAAACTTATAGATGACATAACCGAGCAAAAAGACCAATTAGAGGCATTTAATATAGCCCGTGGCGATGCTTGGAAAGAGATGCTTGCTAAAGCTGATGCAGCTACCCGTGGCAAGGCTACCATATCCCGTATGAACCAGGGTTATAAAGAAATATTTGAGGTAGACCCAAAGATAGCATCTGTAGTAAAGTCCATGGACCCAGTACAACTCGGAAGAGTCGGTCAAATAGTTGCACTCCCTGCCCGCGTATTGCGTACTGGTGCTACTGCCGCTAACGTTGCTTTTACACTGCCTAACTACGTAGCCGACCAACTTGGCTCGGCTATTATATCTCGCAATGCCCGCAACACCCACAATATCGCCGCTATGGCATTCGGATTAAAAGAATCATTCAAATACACTGCTAATGACGTATTCGGAACGAAGTTCAAGCTTGATGATGTAGCTCAAGAATACTTGAAGTTACAAGCACAGGCTACAGGCCCGAACCTATCTCGTAATCTGCGAAACACTATTAGACAGTCCAACAAAGAGCTTGGTATCAAGGGTACAGTATGGGACAAAACAATGGAAGCTGGTAGACGATTTGAAGATATTATAAGCTCGTCAGAACACGCTACTCGTATGCAAAACTTTGTTGGTATGTACCGCGGTAAAGTTGATGAACTTGGTCACGAGAGGGCGTTAGAAGAGGCTGTGAAAGCATCACGAATGAACTCTGTCGACTTTGGGCAGCGTGGTGAGTGGGCGAATGCCATGAGCTGGCTCAACCCATACCTTAATGCCTCTATACAAGGTGTACGTACAACTGCTAAATCGTTCGCAGACCGCCCAACGGCTACTAGTCTGAAAATAGCTGGGCTACTAGTTGCACCAACGGTTGCATCAACCTATCACAACCTGTCAGACCCAGAGCGAGCTATGGCATACGCCAATCTTTCAGAATACACAAGGGCTAATAATGCTATATGGGTAATCCGTGGTGGAGACGACCCTATTATCATTAGCATCAAACTCCCACCAGGCTTAAAGAGTATGGTAAAACCAGCCCGTAATATTGTTGAGGCTCAATACCTGGATAACCGCCAAAGCTTCTTAGAAGACGCTAAGAACATCTTGGTTGACCCATTCAGTCCAATCGGTGGCAGCAAGGGAGAAGTATTATCTAGCCTCACCCCACAACCATTAAAGCCAACCATAGAAGCCGCTACTAATTACTCTTTCTTTAGTGGTGAGAATATTGTTAAGGGCAATATGAAAGACTTACCGCCAGAAGAGCAAGTTTACAAGACAACTGGCTCTACTTACCGCGATATCGGCAAATTCCTTGGCGTGTCTCCACTCATCGTTAATCAGTTTGTTCGCAGTACTGGTGGTGGCGGTGGTGAACAGCTGTTCAACGCGGTTGATAGAATACGGCGAGCATCTGGAGAGAGTGGTGTAGTTGTAGACAATCGAGGTACTTGGTCGCAAGTTACTGGTCGCTTTGAAAAGGGTAACCAGAAGAACGTCCAGACACAATTCTACGACCGCTATAACATTGCTAAAACGATAAACAAGTCTGGTAGCAAAAAGGTTACAGAAGCCGTAAAGGCTGGTGATTATGATAAGGCTAGGCAAATAGCCGATGATACCAACGCGCTCGTCCAGGCTACTATGAAAGAATTTGACAAAACGTACGGAAAATATTCTACTAGCGAACAACGTGATGAATTTGCTAAACTAGTAAAAGAGGCACTGATAAATACAGACTACAAAAATCTAAAACGAAGGGCTAAAAATTAATGGGACTCATAACGTATACACCACTAAGTGACGGTACTGGTATAGATGCCAGTGATGTCAATACGCCATTCCAGAACCTATACAATGAGTTCAATGGTAATATAAGTGACACAAACCTAGCTAATGCTAGCATCAGCGCAGCTAAGATGAATGAAAGTGGTAATCTTGAACAATTCAGACAAGATGCTGTCGCCGATTTTATTGTCAGTGGTATTGTTGCTTCATCGTCAGCTGGTCTGATTGGTGCAGTAACACCTGGATACTTATATGTTGGTGGTATAAGAAAAGCATGTGCTGGTAACCCATCTATAACGTTCCCAGCATCGAAGGACATCTATGTAGATGTAGATAGTGGTGGTGGTCTTATATACACAGGAGCCAATGTTGTATCTAACGGGGCAGCAGCTCCAGCTCTTGCGAGTGGTAATTTCAGAGTTGCTAAGTTTGTCACAAGCGCTATCGCTATAACATCAGTAACGTCTACTGGATTTGACAGTATTGGAAATATATTTTCTAATAAGAATCCTTTCGGTTTTACACAAGTTTATTTTCCTACTTTACAAAATAGTTGGGTAAATTATGATACTACTTGGGCACCAACCTATTACGCCAAGGACAAAACTGGTACAGTGTCGATGAGCGGTCTTATAAAGAATGGCACTACCACATCTGGCACGCCGATGTTTACACTTCCAGCTGGGTTTCGACCAGCTTTGCAACAAATGTTTGCGAATGTGTCAAACGCAGTTTTCTCACGCGTTGATATACTGCCAAATGGAGAGGTAAGGACTGGTTCTGGCACGTCTAGTACATATCAATCGTTAAGCAATTGTGTATTTAAGGCGATATAATGACAAAATCTCAAGAAACAGAAATAGCCGTACTACAAGAACAAACTAGAGTGTTTGACCGTGATTTAGGCGAGGTAAAAACAACTCTTACTTCTATGGACTCAAAACTAGAAGAAATTAAATCCCTCTTAGGCGACCAATACGTTACTAAAAAAGAGTTTGATGCGTATAAGCGTTCACAAAATCTACAGAAATGGCTAGTAGGAATTATCACAGCAGTTATTACCACCATCGTAACTGTAGACATAATGAGGGCATTACAGTGATTCAAGTCAAATCCTTTAATCCAGCACTCGGAGGTACAACAAAGTACCTCTGCTTGTCTAATGTCAGAAAGGGCTACTCAATACCAGCTCTGCATCAATACGCCAAACAGGACTGGGATAACAACGTACAACACAAAGACAGAAACTTCCCTCAAGGTTGTGACGTACCTGTTTATTGGAGCTGGACTGGCACGGTAGACGGAGTAACTAAGGACTGGGGTCATATCGCTGTCAGACTGGCAGACGGAAGAGTGTGGACAGACGGCAGATACTACGCAAATGTCGATACCTTAAATGCCAACTACCTAAGTGGGAGAGGCACTTATCTTGGCTGGGGTGAATTAGTAAATAACATAAGAGTGGTAACACAGGAGGTTTCTATGGCAGGAATTAACGACGACGTATCAAGACAAATAGGCTGGCACTTTATGGGTCGTAATGGCTACGACGGCAAGCCGAACGCACTACAAAGTAAACAAGGTGACATATACGGCAAAGAATTATCTAACGCTCAAATGAGTGCATTTTTCTTGAGTGCCGAAGCAAGGGAGTGGCGTGACAGCCGACTACCAAAACTATACGCAGAACGTGACGCTCTAAAGGCTTCTAACACAAACCTGAACACACAGGTAACTCAACTGACAAAAGGGTTAGCTGACTTACGGCTTTACGTTACCGAACTAGAGAAAAAGAACACAGAGCTTAACAACACTGTAAAAGAAAAAGATGCCACAATAGAAACTTTACAAGATAAAGTTACTACTCTTGAAAAAGAGAATGTTGAACTAAGAGCTCAACTGGCAACTTGCGGTAACGGTGATGATACTGAATACTTAAATAAACTTGGTGAACTGCTTCGCTGGTTCATAGAAAGGCTCGGTCTAAAGAAATGAATATAAATCTACCATATAAAGTACGTGCAGCTCTTTATATAATAACTGTTATTGGTACACCTATTGTTGCTGTACTTGTATCACAACAAGTAGTTGGTGACTTATGGGCGCAGCTATGGGCTGCATTCGTTACTGGCGTTGGTGCTCTCGCAGCAATCAATGTTACGCCAACAAAATAATTTGCATTTAATATTTTTTGGTGTATTATATGATTGATGTTATCACCACCATGGTAACATAGCATATTCATGAACAGCCCCCCTTG
>ERZ724522.1447-NODE-1447-length-12774-cov-17.913987_pt1 | contig 12774 bp, 18 predicted proteins | sample MGYA00376055_ERZ724522 | MGnify/ENA primary metagenome ERZ724522 (study PRJEB28724, sample SAMN07190884) | wastewater metagenome | isolation source: effluent of sewage treatment plant in Hong Hong | place: Hong Kong | collected 2016-03-17 ... | reverse complement strand
AGCACCCGCGGGACGATGACGGGAAGTTTACGAGCAAGGGCGGGGAGGGTGAGAAAGGGGATAGTGTTTCAGACAGAATTGCCGCAATCAAAAATAAAGAAGCAAGGACACCAAAAGCAAAGTCAATAATACCATTCACCCCAGAAGAGCTGGAAATTCTAAAGCAAGATATAAGGGCAGTAGTCCCACGAGCAAGCGTAAAAAGAATACCTACAAAAACTAAAACGATAGACATTCATTCAGGCGGGCAACCTTTTAGCGTTGAAGAAAACAATAAGATTAGGGCTGTCTTGCGACATCATGGTGCCGTTACACATTACGATGGTTTACATTTTGTGGACGCAGATCATGGGGCAAGTATGATCGGTGGCATTGTTAAGGATGCCGATGGATCAAAGTATAAAGAAGAGCTAAAAATACATGGTTGGCAACAGCGGCTTGATGAGTTTGCAAGGAATCATGAGCTATACAGTAAATACATGAGCCTTGACGACAACTACGGTTCACAAGACGCGGTTGAAATAATGGGAAGAATTGTGAGAGATCACAAAGCGAAAATAAAAGATGCGTTGACGACTGGGCGAATTGTGCCGCAAGATGTATTATTAGAGTACCCAGACATCAGCACATCTGTTAAACCATAATGGAGCATGTCATGGAATGGTTTAAGAAGATCGACAATGTATATGCGTTAGGCCAATGGCTGGCAGAACGTGGAGATTTAGATATTAGAACAGTATGGTGTTATCTTTCTAAGCCTTGGAAGTGGAGCGATGAGTGGGAAGAATACCAACTGAAAAAGGAAGGGACATGATGAGTAATTGGGTTCCGATCCATTGGGTTGCGTGGTGCGATTGTATCCCACCAAAACCTTCTAGCTATTAACTGGAAACCCTATCGTGATCCAGTTCGCAACCTTGTTAGAGCTGGTGCATTGATTGCTGCCGAGGTTGATAGACTTATCAGGAGTAAAGCCGAATAAACCCCATACAATAGTAGACGGCGGGAAGGTGCCACTTGAAACGTCGGGATAGCCTCGCAGCAATGCGTGGTTTTCATGTGTTGTTTACTCAAAACGCCATGTTCACTACGTAGTAAACAGCCCACATGTAGTGAACATTAGACATGTTCCCGAAATAGATTTCGGGAACATCCTCTCTTCGTTTTGTGATCTGTCCAGTGCCACTAGAAGAGAGAGGGCGAGTGTTGTCAGATAAGTTCATTATTCAAGAAGGCATGCAGCGAGGCTTTACGGTCAACCGTGATAAACGTCTCGTCGAAGGTGTCTGCCTGCTCTCTCCCACATCGAAGAACGGGTACGAGTACAGTGGCAAGGCGATGCAAGAGGCCTGCCCGCTGTATGCAAACTCTCCCGTGTATCTGGATCATGCCGAGAATCCCACCAAGCGAAGCATTCGTGAGTTAGCGGGTAGGGTGGTTAATCCACGGATGCAAGAAGGCAAGCCCTACGGTGACATCAAAGCCAGCCGTGGCGCAGCCGGTGACATGTTCCTGAGCCTGGCAGAAGATCAGGCAGAAGACCCTGAGTGGCGTGGAATCGGAATGAGCCACGTTATTAGCGGGCGGAAGTCACGCAACGGGAAGATAGTCGAAGCCATTGAAAAAGTGTTAAGCGTGGATCTGGTCGCAGGGCCAGCCACTACCACCAATATGCGAGAATCTGAGGAAGTAAACGTGCTTGAAAAGTTGAAGCCGATTCTGGAAGGCAAGAAATCAGCAGTGGAACGCCTCAAGGCGATTTATGAAGCCTGCGAAGTGCCGTTTCTTGAAGCCGATCAGGAAGTGCCTGTTGGCCTGACTATCGAATGCGTGGCTGACCTGGAAAAGGTCGAATCTGCTGAAGTGAAGAAGCTGGTCGAAGAACATCGCCAGTTGCAGCGAAAGCAATGGGCGAGGGAAGTTCTGACCGAATCCAAGCTTGATCTGTCGGATTCCAAGGTGGATGCACTGGCAAAGCTGGCTGACAAGTCGCTCATGAAGGAACAAGCCACGATCTTGAAAGAAGCCGTGGAAGAGGCACGCAAGAGTGTGAAGCCTGAGCAGAAGGGCCGCGAGATTCCCAGCGGCGACAAGCTCGATTTCAAAAAGTTTGCAGAAGCGATCAAAGGTTAAATAGGAGTTCGGTAAGTGGCTCAAGCTAAGTTTATTTCAGGGGATATGAACCCCCGTCCTTACCCAGTTGATTCGGGTACGGATTTTCAGATAGGTGACCTGGTGTTTTCTGACAAGGCTGATGGTTTCGCCGTCAAGCCTGCCGCAGATTTCACCTGGAATAGCACCCTGGCAACAACTCAGTCAGACTTCGCCCTGCGTTTCGCTGGTGTGGTTTTGGCGACGTATGACGGTACGACCTTCTCTGGTGTGCCTTCCGCTTATGGATTGCAGACTGGCGAAGTTATGGTGGCTCAGGGTGGCGTATGGGAAATGGACTGTGCTTCGTCTAGCACGTTCTACCCCGGCACGCTGGTGGGCCCTGCTAAGCAGTCCGGCAACGCTCTGGAGTCTCAGAAAGTTGTTCAGACTTCTACTGAAGTTACGTCGATTGGCCGCGTCTATCAGAAAGTGGTCTCTGGTGATCGCGTGAAGTTCGAGATTTACCCGAACCTGGCTGCAATTACTACTGCTGCTGATACTGGTTCATAGTGAACTGTTGATAAGTGAATTACTGTACAAAAAGGGTCGAGAGCTAGAATGAACTTTGAAAGTTTCCGTACGCTTTGTGAGAGCTACAAAGAGACTCCCACGCAATTAATTGAAGTGACTCAGAAAGCTTTCCAAGAGAAGGCTCTCAGTCCTGACGACTTCGCCAAGCCTGGCGTGTTCCGTGCCTTGGCCGAGTCCACGATGGGTTTTGGCTGGCAGGATGTTATCAAGAAGCGGAATCAGAACCCGCTGATTCAGGAAGCCGTGGGCGTGACAGCCTTCAACGGCATCACCGGCCAGATATTCTTCACCACGGTGATGGATACCTGGAACACTGCACCCCGCATTCTGGGCAACCGTGTTCGCACGATTCCCAGTAAGCTGAGTGGTGAAAAGATTCCCATTCCTGGTCTGTCTTCCCGATATGGCTTCGATATCAACGAAAACGAGCCATATCCTGACGACACCTTTGGTCGCCACTGGATTGAAACTCCTCGTTCTGCGAAGAACGGTAAGATCATCCGGTTGACGATGGAATCGGTATTCTTTGATCGGGCTGGTTTCGTGCTGGATTCAGCACGCGAATTTGCCCGCATGATCGCTGAATCTATCGAGCTGCGTATTGCTGCCTGCCTCGCAGGTATCACTATCAAGCTGGATGGCAAGAGCTTCAACGGCAATACCTTTAAGTGGTGCAAGCCTAACGAAACCTCAGCGACTGCCTACGACACCTATCAGACGACTGCCACGGGTGCGGGTATCAATTCGCAGACCTCGCAGACGCTGGCAGATGAAGCAGATGTTGAAGAGCTGATGCTCCTGGCTGCTGCTATGACTCACCCCGATACCGGCCAGCCTGCTGGTTATGCATCGGAACTCCGCGAGTTGATTGTGACTCCGTGGAAGGGTCGAATCGCACGCCGAATCATGAACGCTACGGAAGTCCGTGAAGACACCAATAGCGATAACCGCGTAACGATCTCTGGTCGCGGCATTCCTCAGTACGAAGTGATTGAAAGTGTACACCTGTATAACGCACTGGTTAACAGTGGTGTGGGTGCAAGTAACGCTCAAGACTACTACTTCCTGACGAACCTGAACAAGGGCATCGCCTACATCCAGAACAAGCCGATTCAGGTAGAAGAGCAGTCCATTATGGGCAGCGACAAGGCCTTCGAAAACGATCTGGTCTGGAGTGGTCGCGTCACAGAAATGGGGACTCCTGCAGTTCTCAGCCCATGGCACATGTACCGCAGCAAGAACTCCTAATGTTGTACCAAGTCACTAGCCGCCGCCACTATCCCATGATAGTGGAGGCGGAATCCGAAGAAGCGGCGGTTCAGAAGTACGAGCAAGCCCGCGGGCTGGTGAGTGGTCTGAACCCTATCGAGGTGAAATTGGCGGATGCCGTGGTGCCTGATGACTCGCCTTTCGGGATGAGTCGCGGGGATCGGGTGGAAGCCTACGAAGCACGCGGGCCGGTTGGTAGCGGGTTAGATGGTGGTGCGAGTGAGTGAGGGCCAATCGGCCTGCGTCTCATGAAGTGGTAGTCAGTGAAGAAGTAGTTGGGTAGGGTTGGCGAGTGCTGACCGAAGTTTAGCCCGCCAGTGTTTGAAGTGCTGGCGGGCTTTTTTCGTAGGGGTTGGTCAATGTCTGTTTTACGGAACTTAGAGCAAGCCTACGAAGTTGCAAGTGCGAAGTATTTGTCTCTCATGGCTTCACTGGAAGACCAGGGGGACGACGTGATGAGTTATTCAGTCGATGGACAGTCATACACCCGGCATGACGTGCTATCGAAGCTGAAAGAGTTACAGGAAACGATGCGAAGTCTTAAGGAGATGATCGCACTGGAAGCCGGGCCTTACGAAATTCATTCTTACGGGTTTTAAGTTAATGCCATTGAATACAGCACAGTTACCGACTCTCAAGGCCGACATTCTGGCCAACACTGGCGACGGGCTAAAAGTCTACGAGGTGGTCTAATGGCTGTCTTATCTGATACAGAGCGATTTAACGGGATAGCCGATTGCATGCGGCATGAGCCTGGTAGTTTCGGGGCGTTGACGAAAGCCGACATTCGGGCAGCGTTCAACGCGATTGATGCGTTCCTCGATGCTAACGCAGCAGCGATCAACAATGCTATCCCACAACCAGCACGGGCACAACTGACCACGCAGCAGAAAGCCCGCATGCTCAATGAAGTGGTTCGCCGTCGCTACATTGCAGGAGCCTAACTAGATGGCAACAGTAAGAACAGAGCTTGATGTTTGGTCTGACGTGCCTCCTGCGTCGAACTTCCCGACCAAGGACGTTTTCAGCGGGAGTAACTTCCCGGTGAAGGTGCTGGCGTTCGACGCTGCTACCGAAGAAACGACGTACTACTTCTTTCAGGCGTTGAACTACGGTAGCGGTAACATCACTTGCAAAGTGCAGTGGTACGCGGACACTGGATCAACGGGTGACGTGATATGGGGCGCCCAGCTTGCAGCGATCACGCCGAATACGGACACGCAGGATATTGAGACGAAGGCGTTTGCCACTGCTCAGACTGCTACCGACACTCACCTAGGAACGACGAATCAGCGGCTGCATGAGATTGACATAACCGTGTCAAACTTAGACAGCGTGGCTGCTGGCGACTGGTGTTGCCTGAAGTTGTACCGTGATGCAGATGCTGGCGGCGATACGATGGCGGGTGATGCGTTGCTAGCGGGACTTTCGCTGTCATGGAGCGATACATAAGATGGCTCGCGACTTCAGCAAGAACACGTCGAACTACCTCGCGTTGTCAGGTACGCGATGGGGGGCGCTTGTTAACGGTGCCTCAGCAATCTCAGTGGCTTGCTGGGCGAATGTAGACACCATCGGCACTGGATCCGATGAAAGCAGACTCATGTCTGCAGTCATGGCTAGCTCGCTCACTGCCATGGCGCTTCTCATCGACGGATCGGGAGCAACTAAGTATCTCCGCGTGGTTGGGAGAAGCCGAGCGGCAGATAGCTATCAAGCTCGTAACGCTACCAGCAGCTTCACGACAGGCACATGGCACCATTGCGGCGGGATGTTAAATATCTCTGGCGATACTATTACGCCATATTTTAATGGTGCGGCAGAGAACAGCGGGGCGGTCACATTCGGGGCGACCACATACACCGATACTTACACGAACGGCAAAGACTTCATTGCTTCCCACACTAACTCATCCGGGCAACCGGTAGATACCGCACAGCAGTTAGACGGCAGAGTCGCAGAGTTAGCTATCTGGAATGTAGACATTGGTGCGGCAGGATTCGCTTCACTGGCCAAGGGTGCCAATCCGCTACAAATCAAATCAGAGTCGTTAGTATCCTACTTCCCGCTTCATGGCGGGTACTCGACTGAGCATGACTGGGTAAGCGGCAGAACGGGAACTATTTCCGGCACGGTCGCCAAGGCTGCTCATCCACGAATCATTTACCCACGCAGCAACCGGCGGATTTATATTCCGGCGGCTGCCCCTGCTGGTAATCGTCGCCGTCGCGTCCTTCTTTGCGGGAGAGCTTCTTAATGATACCTGTGAGGCAGTCAACCGCATTTGAAACTGCTATCGGGCCGGTGCTGGACTCCAGCGGTGTGGCTGTTACTGATTGCGTAGTAGGCGATTTCAAACTTAAGAAAACATCTGGTAACTTTGCGGCGTTGAATGGTTCGGCAACGCTCACGCATGTGTCTGCGGGTTTTTACGATCTGGTGCTGACTACCAGTGATACCGACACCGTTGGAACTTGCTGTGTTGTGATTGACGATACTACGAATGCTTGCGCTCCTCTGTATTTGCAGGTTGTGGAAGAGGCTGTCTATGATGCGTTGTTTGCATCGTCGGCAGCAGGCTATCAAGTACCGATCTGGTCTAGTGCCTCGGCAACGGTTTCGCTGACCAATACCACAGTAGCCACGGTAACAACTACCACGACAGCGACAAACGTAACGACAGTAAACGGCTTGGCAGCAGGTGCTATCACGGCGGCAGCGATTGCAGCCGATGCGATTGGTGCAAGCGAACTGGCGGCGGATGCGGTTGCCGAAATTGCCGATGCGGTGTGGGATGAAGTACTTTCTGGTCACTTGACAGCAGGCAGCACAGGCAACGCTCTCAATGCGGCTGGTTCAGCGGGTGATCCGTGGAGTACAAGCCTGCCAGGCGCTTATGGTGCTGGATCGGCTGGGTACATTATAGGAACGAATCTTAACGCCACGGTATCAAGCCGTGCCGCAAGCTCTTCGCTGCCGACGAACTTCTCTGCACTGGCTATCACAGCGGGCGGTATCGTCCAAGCGGATCTGCAAACGATCAAGACGCAGACTGTTACCTGCTCTGGTGGCGTGACGATTCCGGCGGCAACGCTGGCATCGACTACCAATATTACGTCAGCAACTGGTGTAACGCTTACTCCTGCTACGGGATTAGGTAATCAGACTGCGGACATTACAGGCAACTTGTCTGGGAGTGTTGGCAGCGTAACGAATGTCGATAATATCTGGACGTTTGATGTTTCGGCAGGATATTCAGCAAATAGTGCTGCATTGACGCTGTACACCATTGGTGTTAATGCAGACACTCCGATTTCTGGACTTCCCACAGCGGCAAACATCTCTGCTGAAGTATGGAGTGATACAACTAGAACGCTCACAGGTACACAAGCATTCAACCTCACTGGCAATATCACCGGAAACCTTTCCGGCAGCGTGGGAAGTGTGACTGGTGCGGTGGGTTCGGTAACTGGCAATGTCGGCGGGAATGTAGTCGGGAGTGTGGCAAGCGTAACAGCTACCGTCTCGGCGGACATGGTTTCGGTCAGTGGTGACACAGTAGCAGCGGACAACCTCGAAAGCTACCTGGACGGCACTAACTTCATGCCAGTGGATGCCCACAAGCCGATCTTCTCGATTAGCGGTGCAACGCTGACTGTCAAACGTCCAGACGGAACAACCACCGCGTACACGCGAACGCTAACGACCGATGCAGCGGCTGACCCCGTGACAGGATCTAGTTAATGCAAGCCGGATTTATCTCAGTAATGGGCTTTTGGGTGGGAGGCTATGGCGGCTTTGAAGCTGTAGCTACTTACACCGAAGAAGTAATTATCAGCGGGCTATCACTGAACAAGTCTATCGTGATTGCAAAATTGAAGCTCGGAAAAGATATCGTGATTGCAAATCTGGAAGTGTAAATGGCATTGCGAATAACAAGAACGGGCAAGCCGTTAGTTGCGGGCGACGATGACGTTTCGATTACGTTTGACGACCTCGGCTTGTCGTGGGCGGCAGAAGGCTACGACCTCTACTTGCAAATCACCGATCCAGATGGAACGGTTGCCCAGCATCAACTGAGTGCCGTGGTAGGCGATCTGTACGCGGCAAAGCTCACTAGTGTAAGCGGGCTGGTGGAAGAAAGCGGCATGTATACGTTTAAGTTGCTTGCCTACGACACTGGCACAACGACTGACCCCAAAATCTTAAGTGTTGACTATTACGAATATGTGAGGCCGTAAGAATGCCGAAGAAAGCTGTTAAAAATCTAGTTCAGGAAGTGCAAGATACCAGCAAAGCCCGCTATGGTGCTTTAAAGTGTGCCAGGCAGACACTAGGCACTACTGCCCAAGTGACGACCATCACCATCCCGTCATGGGCCCAGGGTGTCAAGTTTTATCCCAATTCCACCGCATTGACCTATGCGATTGATGAAGACCCTGCGGCAATCACAGCTGTAGGCTACACGGCAACCGTCACGGCTGACACTGCCTACGGTGTTGGTGCCCAAGCGATGGCTTCAGCGTGGACTGAAGTATTCTTTGAGAATGGTGGTGGGGCAAGTCGTCCAACTGCTATTCGCATGAGGCCAGCTACATCTAGCTCTACCGTCGATATTGTGTTTTTCTAAGATGGCGACTGCTTACACCTACGCAACTGTACCTGCGCCAACGTCTCCACTTATTCATCTGGAGACGTTGAAAACACACATATGGAATTATCCATTTGTGAGCGGGCAACCTGCGGGTGTAATCGAAGTCAGTAACACAGTTATCAATCGTGAACACAAGCTCGGCACATGGAGTGAACCGGTTGCATTCACAGTGGACAACGGATGGCAACTCTATGGTGGCGCATGGAATCAGTGGTTAGACGAGGATGTGATCGGGATAGCGTGGAAGGTCAAGGTTGTCAGCCTGCGAGATGGGCAGGACTTCCCATATAACCCGTATCAGCCAGGTACAGAGCATTACTACACTAGTGAGGGCTGGCATCAACAGACATATTATGCCAATAAGGTAGCCCCCTACTCTTCCATCGTGCCGAAGTTTCAACTGCTGGGGCAAGATCAGCGGAAGCTGTTCACGCTGGCGATGTTCAACGGTAGCGTTGAAACAAGAAAAGCCCCTGCCCCACCATGCTATATCGGCAACATCCCCTACGAAACCGCCAGGTTTGCATGGTGCCGAGTGGCCGAAACGGGCGAGACAGAGCTAAGCCCACCGCTAGAAGTCAAGGTTGATCCGTTCAACATCGAACTCTGCACGATGCGTTTTCAACTGGGATCGTATCACCCGCAAGGCACGATTGGCTATCACATCTACCGGCAGGATAACGCTGGGGTATGGCGACGGATTCCGACATGTGCAGGCGTGCCAACGAAGCCAGATGACTGGTTATACGACTGGTCAAATCAAATGCCAGTCGTTCATCGCTGGCTACCAGATGCACCGATCCACAAGGCAGCAGCCAAGCCGCAATCACGGTTGACAAAGCTGCATCGAGCGATGCGGGATAGGGCAGATACTATTGTTGTCAATGACAACGAAGTTATCGAGATCACTTGTCCACTGATCGACGAATGGGGTAACGCTCCCGATGGTAACACGCAACCGCATAAGTTCTATCGGCATATCAAGAGCAAGAACGGAACCCGCTGGATTCTGAAGCGGGCGGCAACACTGAGCGGTCATAAGCGTTGGCCAATGGTGTGTATATACAATAGCTACTCAACCTGGACAGGCTGCGAGATTCAAGGGGCTGGCGGGGATGGGATTCACTTCTCCGACTTCCAAGGTGGGAAAGCGTTCGGCAATAGATTTGTTGACTGCTCAGTGATATCGGGGCAGGTTGACGAGCCGACAGTAGGCATTAAGGTCGGCAGCGATTGCGGCATATCTCACACAGCCAGCGAACTACACTTTGTCAATACGAAGATCAACACGTCGATAGGTATATGGCTAGGCGGTACACAAACGGCCAATGTCATCTTCGATCGAACACACGCATCATGCTCTTGCAATGATGATCGCGGTTCGGTGGTCTATCTGGAGAATCCGAATATCGTCAAGCTGACGAATGGCTTCTTCTGTGATGCATATGTGCGTGGCTCAAATCGTGGGACGATCTTCCGTGCCTCGGTCTACTATGCCACGTTGCACATTGATGATATCTGGGTAGATGCTGGCTACGGCACGTTGGTCGATGCCTGCGGGGTGCGGTTTTCGGTCAAGTTCAATGGTGGGAAGCTCAATATCAGAGGGCTGAAGCCGATTTTAGCGAGGTACACGAATAACCCGCAAGATAGCTACCTGGTGTTTGACTTCGTTGACTGTCAGCCCGATCCAGGCGTGCTAGAGACGACGATACTCAACAGCCTGTACGCAGGTGTATATCCGCAATTCCGGCATGGATATCCAAACGATTTCAGCCTGCGTGACTTTGCAAGGTTGCAAGAGCCGACACAGGCCGACGTGATAGCACGGCAAAAGAAAATATGGCCGAGTGATCCGCCACAAGATTTCACCAAGATGCCAGCCGTAGGGATTACCCGTAACGACTGGCTAGAAGATTTGTCCGTTAAGCAAGAATAGTAGAGAGCGAGATCGGAATGGAATTGCTTGCACCAATGCTCGAAAAGTTCGGGCCGACTGGTTTAACCATTATCATGATGGGCGGCGGGTTAGTCTATCTGACCCGATGGCTGCGGGACATGCAGGATAGTAGCCAGCTACAGCATGCAGAGATCCGGCAAGAGTTCCTGAACACGCTCAAGGAAAAGCGGGAAGACTACCGTACTTCGATGATGCAAGAGCGGGCTGACTTCATCCAAGAGATGGAGCAGCAGCGGGCCAGCCACGAAAAAAACCTAGACGCTATCGTGGTTCGGTTTGAAAAAGCTATGCACGAAATCGCACAGGATTTGAATGGCGTGAAGAGCGAAGTAGGCAAGCTGACGGAAAAGATTTCAGGCATGCGTTGATGGAATGGCGGCACGAAATCCTCTACACGGTGTGCAGATATATGGAGCTATTCGCAGCATATCAGGCACTCGTGAACGCTCACTACAAGCTGGTATTGATCGGGTTCGTGGCGTTGTGGTTGCTCTTGCTGGTTGGCATTGTCCTCTATTACCTCACTAAAGGGAACAAATGAATCTGTTGATAGGATTAGTTCTGCTACTTGCTCCAGTGCCTCCGGTGCGGGTGTATGACGCGACACCGGCGAAGCAGCAAGCGGTACAGGTTGGTGGGCATGTCACACCGGCGGACGTACAGAAAGCCAAAGCGGTACTGGCAGCGGCTGAGCCGAAAGAACTGAAGCTGGAGATCGGCGAGTTCGAAATCGTCGAACCGTCGAAAGATGCAAAGCCGTTGCAGTTTCAGTATTTGACGAACAAGAGCTACTGGCTGTGGCGGGTGAAGCCTAACCAGACTTTCGGGATAGCTGGCATTCGTCGCGGTGACAGTGAACGCAAGCAACACTTCTTTGAGGCAAAGCCGTATGAGTGGGCGATTATCGAGGCGAAAGCTCAAGGCTCAGAGATTGTGGTTGTTAACCGCAATGGAGCGAACAAAGAGCAGGACCCGCCGGAGGAAGTTGACAGAATATTGGTGGTTGTTGGTCAACCAGTCCCGCCGCCAGAGCCTACGCCAACCCCGCCACAGCCAACCCCAATCCCTGGTGATGGCTTTCGTGTCCTCATTGTCCGTGAAACCAAAGACCTCAGCAATCTCCCAGCCAGCCAAGTAGCGATCTTCTCCGCTAGGGAAGTGCGGGAGTACCTCGGTACAAAGTGCGTGCTGGAAGGAAACCAGCGGGCGTTCCGCATCTGGGATCAAGACACCGATGTGTCCCGTGAGGCTCAGCACTGGCAGGACGCTATGAAGCGGCCTCGGCAGTCTCTCCCCTACTTGCTTATCTCCAATGGCAAGGAAGGCTACGAGGGGCCATTGCCTAAAGACGTTCCGGAGATGATGGCGTTGCTGAAGAAATACGGGGGAAACTAATGCCTAGCATTATCGACGATTCAACTAATAATGATGTGCTGTTCCCTAAGGGTTTCGGGCAAGGCTTCGACCCATCGCAGGTTGTGCCTAACCAGTTCCCACAAGCGTTTGGCGATGCACCATCAGAACTGAAGATCATTCCCCGTAGTGAATGGTCGGCACGCATCAAAGAGAAAAACGAACGTAAGGCGAGTCTGTATCACCTGCGGCAGATTGCAGCGAATGGGCAGCAAATGCCAACGCTTGACCAGAACGGGCAAGGGTATTGCTGGGCGTACTCTACTACTCGATGCGTCATGTACCAGCGGGCATTGATGAATCAGCCGTACGTGCGATTGTCTGCCCATGCTGTCGGATGCAAGGTCAAGAACTTCAAAGATGAGGGCGGATGGTGTGGCTTGTCTGCCAAGTTCATCAAGGAAAACGGCGTGCCTTCCATTGCTCACTGGCCTGAGAAGTCAATGAGCCGGTCGAATGATCGCTACGAGGTATGGGAGAACGCCAAGGGCAATCGCATCACCGAAGATTGGATTGATGTTGCGAAAGCAGTCTACGATCAGAACCTCACGGTAGACCAGATAGCGACATGTCTTCTGCTCGATATCCCCGTTGCTGCGGATTTCGATTGGTGGTCGCATAGTGTTTGCCTCACTGAACTAGTTGAAGTCGAGTCGGGTTCGTTTGGTTTCCGTATCGACAATTCATGGACTGACAACTGGGAAGACATGGGAACGTCCATTCTTCGTGGCAGCAAGATGGTGCCGATGGGTGCCGTAGCTATTCGATCAATCAACGCAAGTGTCAACTAAGG
>ERZ724522.1446-NODE-1446-length-12779-cov-8.626375_pt1 | contig 12779 bp, 21 predicted proteins | sample MGYA00376055_ERZ724522 | MGnify/ENA primary metagenome ERZ724522 (study PRJEB28724, sample SAMN07190884) | wastewater metagenome | isolation source: effluent of sewage treatment plant in Hong Hong | place: Hong Kong | collected 2016-03-17 ... | reverse complement strand
GTACTATACAACATATCAGGTTTCCATTCATACTTGTCAATAAGTTTAGGGAATCCTTTCAAATATGTACTAACCTCTTTCTCTAGTTTAGATCGTCGCAGGAGTTGGGAAATTAAATATTTACCTGCTTTATTTGCCTTAAGACTTAGCAAAGTGGATTCATCTGTAGAAAAGATACCTTCCTTAGCTTTTCCTGTGTTCTTTAGAGGCTCGATTAGACGAGGTAAAGTATAATCTGTATCTAGATTCTTATACTTCACTTGTCCAACTTTCTGCCCTGTTTTAAACACTCCACAGGGAACCTTAGTGGTAACTGTAATTGTACCTCCATAAAGAAGTTTAGATACTTGCTCTGGGCTATCAAAGTTAATAGGGATACCTTTGGTATAGACATACATACTGCCCTCTACCTTCTTCATCTCTTCTTCTAACTCTTCTGCACGAGCAATAGATGACTTAGTATCATACACAATTCCATTATTCTCCATATCAAGAAGGACAAGCAAATCATTACAATGGACACGGAATAACTTGAACATCCCTTGTCTCTCGTTTTGAAATTGTTGTACTTGCTGAAGGAAAACTTTATAGGTAACATCACAGTCCCTTTTACCATACTCAGAGAGAATATCTAAAGGAATGTCAGGAGTGTCTATACCCTTTTCCCAGTACTCTGTCTTAACTATGTCCAGTTTCTTTTCAATGTTATACTTCTCACACATCCCATCTAGATCGGGATATTTCCACATCTGGTTACTGAACAGGAATTCTGCAATTTGCAAATCCCATACAGTTGTAGCCTCCCAGTCTAATTCCCGCTTGATCCAAGCCAAGTCAAACTTAAGATTAGTACCCACAATAACAGAGGCACTATCCAGTATGGGTCTGCACTGAGAGAATGTTTCTTTAGTGAATACTCTTGTCTCTTCATCTCCAACCTTTAACTGAATGGTTACTAGGAAATTACCCGCAGTTCGTACATTGCCTTTGTTCTTTACTGTTGTCTCCACATCCAGTACCACAGGATTCCTCAGCAACGAATTCCAGATAGTCCCAGTCTGTGATGTTGTGTTCTGCACCAAATTCACGGAAAGCCTTTCTTAGAAAATCAAACACATCATTAACAGCCTTTTGCTCTGTATTTGAACTCACCTTTAGGTTAATAGGAATATCAAAGATCATTAAGTTTCTCCTCAAGTTTAACTTCGTTATGATGATTTAGTGAATCCTTCTCCACTCTACCCAAGGCAATCTGATAAAATAAATCGCCCCTAAAGCCGGGTGTTGTACTCTCAAACAACACAGTGATATTTTTTACTAACTCCCGTTTAGGTGTAGGAGAGATAGGAGTATTCCTAATATACTTTGCAATAAGCATTGCCTCAGTACGAGTAATCATTCTATATCCCCAAAAATGGATAGAACGTTCTTAGAAAAATGCTGAAGTTCAGAAATAGGATTTTGCATTCTCTTCTTTTCGATTTCCTTTACGCTTTTCAGAGAGCCTTTCTTTGTTTTTATCATACCACTCTTTTATATACTCTTTCCTGTCCATAAAATTACTCCAAGTCCCTGTAGCGTCCAATCTCAGGTTGAATTGCTACAGCCATTCTACCATGTCGTAAGGTAGGGTCTGTGTCAATATCTCCGATAAGTTTATTTTTACTTAGACAGAAAAACCGGGTAAATTCATCTACAGTGTCATGAGTACGACCTACCCCAAGTATCCAATCAGCTTCAGCTTGTTTAGCTGTCTTAGCCCCTGCTACATTGTCCATAGTTAGCCAACGCTTACCTTCTCCTGTAGCATCAGCTTGACTAACACCAATAACAGGGCAATATTCCTTAGCTAGTTCTCGTGCCCAGATATAAATTTCACCTAGTTTCAGATCGTCTCGTTGATCATTAGAGAATCCTTTAATCTTATCCAACTGGTCAAAGATAATACAACGTGGTTTTAGTTCTTTACAGATTTGCTCCACTTGCTTTCTATGAATAGCAGCAGAGTCGAAGATTTTAAGTTTATCTCCTACAATATGTAGATATGCTTCCCTATTACCATTCAAATCTTGGAACAACTCTGTTAATGTCATTCCAAGGGCAGCCTGATAGAACTTAATCTGAACCTTGCTACCTTGTTCTTCATTATTAAACAATAACACAGGTCCTACATAGGAATCTGGATTCTCTTTCTGCTCTTTGTTTAGTTGCTCAGCGAAGTAACTACCCTCACTAGCTAACAGAGTTGTTTTACCTGTCTCTGGTCTAGCAAATAGAAAACCAAAATCTCCCCTACGTAAAGAACCTAATGAACGGTTCAATGCGTTGGTCCTCCAACGGAGTCCTGCTGTATGTTGCCCAACTTCATATAATTCTTGAAGGTCAGAGGTAACGAACATGTCCTCCAAACCTTCAGAAACGCTCTCAGTGACGTTAAAATTCTTTGTAAGGGTTAGGAGGTCAGTAAAAGACTTTCTCCCCTCTGAAGCCTCTAAAGCCACTAAAGCAAGTTGATATGCATTCTGCTTGTTTTGTGCATCTTCAATCAAATCTTCAATGATGTCTGAAGCATCTTCTGCAGATTGCATTTCATCTAACAGGGATGATAAGGTTTCTTTATCCTTTTCTAGACAATTAAACAAAACAAACAGACTATACTCTGAAATATCTATGTCCCGCTGATACTTCTCATGAAGTCGGGACATAAAATCAAACAGGATTTGTAGCTCTTTGTTGTCTTTCAACAGGGTTTTAACAAACCCTGAGTATTTTTCAAACAGAGTATGGTTTAAGAGAGGTTTTAGAAGTTTAACCATATTATCCTTATTATATTATTATGTATATATAATATATATTATAATATATATACTATATATAATATATTATATCATGGTTTTTTAAGTTTGTCAAGTATTTCCTGTTCAGAATACTTTTTTGGGTCTTTGTCCGATATTACTGTTCGGGCTTTCAACCCCAAGTCCCTTGCGGACTTGCAATACTTGACAGATTCAATCATCTTGTCGTGGTCCAACCAAATGACCACTTCCATATCATAAAATCGCCTAATTGTCAATAGGCGTTTAGTACTAATATGGCTGCCAAATAAGGGCATTACACAACAATCAGGTAGATGACCGACCTTAATTGCTGAGATTATATCCTCTACTAAGACTAATGTAGAGGCTTTAGGATTACCTACAGTGTAGACAATTTCATCAATTTTTCCTTTGGTAATCCACTTGGCTTTCTTCTCTGTCCCGAAATATCGACCTTGCCATGCAAGTAAATCATCATTTACTAATATAGGGAAGATGAGTCTTTGCCAATGTTCTGACCAAAGAATGGTGTTTAATGTAATGTCGTGCCCGTCCAATCCACATCCTCCAAGCCAATCTCTACACCGGCTTGGGAGTTCAGGTGATACATCATCAGGAAGGTAGATTGTTTCTGTAGGAACAGGGAGAGGCGCATGTATTCTTTTAATCGCTGAACCAGAGCTATAATAACCACAAGAGAAACAATACTCACTCCCGTCAGAATAAATAGCAAGGTTGTCACCAGTTCTGTCGTTTCCATGTTTAGCACACTCCGGGCATCGTGTATGCCGTAGTACATAGTTCATTCTTCATCATACTCCTCTTCATGAATTTCAAAACTATCCTCACCCTCTTCACCTAAATCTAAACATCGGAAGCACATATCTGTATATTCTACTGATCCCGGATACATATAAGTCATTTCTTCCTCTGTCAAGATTACATTACATGCTCGACACCTGCCACTCATTTTGGAATATCCTTTAATTTTAGTTTATCAACTTCATCCATCATGTCTTGAAGAAGTTGCTTAGCTTTTTGTTTAGCTTCAGGTAAATCCTTACAGACAATAACACCTGTTATATATTCATCTCCCTCTATATACCTATCAAACATTTCATTAATAGATAGAGTTGATTGAAATAATACTATCTTACTCATCATCCTCTCCTATCTGCGCGAGTGCTGTCGTTACAACGGTATAAGCAATTGCGTTGTAGTTAAACTCTATTGCTTTATTCACTTCTTTCAACGCCTCCCGCGCAATAGCCAGCTTGCGCTCTGCTTCTTCCAGTGCAATGGCTTCGATAATTTCGACTGTCATTTCTCTTCCTTTCTAATCCAAACATTAGTGGGTTTGCATAGATGTAACACACCTTCTATATACATACCACCGTGCATTAAACAACTAATCATTACTTCCTCTAGTTGGTTGAGTTGCGCCTCTAACTTCTTATGCTCCATATACCATTGTGAAAATACACAGGTTAAAACATAACCTAAAACGATTAAGGTCTTAAAGTCAGAGGCGCTCATCATTATTCCTTAACTGGACAAGTAGTCGAACCTAGTACTTGTGCAACCTTGGCATCATTACACATTAGACGTAGGGCAGCATCATTAGCACCAAGAGCATTCAGGATACGGGCATTCTCACGGAGAGTACAGCCCTCATCCTCCACACTACCACCAGCACTAACACCCAGACCAATTACGCTTACACCGCCGGAGAGAGCAATACGACAGGGACTTGTGGCATATGCAGCAGGGGCCATTAGCGCCGGAGCACTCTTAACAGTGTAAGAACCACTATAATGAGTGGCGGAACTCTCATTGTATGTCATACTCTGAGAATTAGTTTGCTTATTAGCCTGAGTTTGTTGCTGACCTTGGAGTTGTCCTTGCTGCTGACCCTGAGAGGTGTACACTTTATTCGATACATCTACACCAACTCCCACAATCGAGGTGGCATTACCTCCTTGACCGACCGCAATCGCATTACCACCAGAAGCAACGGCAGTAGCCGACGCTGAGGCCTCATTATTAGTGGAAGGTGATGGTGAAGTGGCAAAAGCTGACATTGAGAAAGCTGCTAGAAGAGTTACAAATAGTTTTTTCATTTTTTAAAGTTCCTTAAAGTTATTGTGCTGCTAGTTCTTTAAACCATTTTCCTACTACAGTGTCCTGTTTCCACTTAACTGCATAGAAGAAACCAGAATTATTATGGACACGACTAATATGCTCATCTTGATTGGGCCAACCATGTACATACTTATGCTTGGCTGTGAGCATTTTTAGATTTTTCAGTAATGCTGTAACTTCTTTCTCATATCCTAGAACATATTTCGCCTCCTTAGTTGGTTTATTGATCTCTTTTTCAGTTGATGCAATAGCATCAATAGGGTTCTCTAGATTCTCTTCAAAGGACCAGCATAGTCCCTTAAGGATAAAGGATAGTAGGCTAATACCTACAGTTGTTTGTTGCCAAACTTTGTCAGCAGTAATCATCATCACCAAATCGTCCTCGAATGCAAAGGCATTCATAGTACGACGAGTGGGAGATACTGTATTCACAATCCAAGGTTTATACTTAAGGAAATTACGCTTAAAGATACGAAATGTATTCATATCTGGAAACTTCATTCCGAGCATTGTACGTTCTTGGATAATGGGATTATTCTTACCATCATGAGAGAATCCATAAATACCCACAGTCTTTTTATCGACAGTGGCACAAATAGTATCACCTAGAAAATCCCGGCAAACTGACCAGTAGGATAGATTAGTGTATGTTTCCTCCTCATCTGAATCCACTGGCCCCATAAAGGCAAACTCTACTTCTAGGTCTTGGCCCTCTACAGCAATATCTACTGGGGTTTTCTTGTTGATGAACTTCATTGTGTAATCTCCTTATAGAAAGCTTCAGTATAGCGCTGAAGAGTTGTACCTTCAATACCGGGTGCAGAGTTAATCTCCAGAACATAGCACTTATTTTCGTGCTCATTCCAGATAACATCAACAGCCCCGAATTTCATATTACATGCTTGCATGGCTAGGGCAGCTTGTTCTACGAGAGTAGGAGGAATAAAAATACCATCTCGACAGAACACCCATCCGCCATTACAATTGCGAATCTTGGTATCCACATTCTCTACACCTTTACGCTTTTTCTTTTGCGTAATATCAATGACCTTTCCATTGAAGATGTGAACACGATACTCATTCTTCTTTTTCTTGTATTTGGTGTATAAGGGACAATATTGGACATTGGAGTGTTCTCCCTCATATACAACAATACCCTTACCGGAGTTTCCGTTTAGGATTTTACGGCCTACCACAGTATGTCCTTCTTTAACCCATTGGGCAGCTAGTGCTTGATCGGTAGTCCATTCCGGAACATTAACCGTTTTAGGTTGAGTTTTATTCCACTCTGTGACCGACCTAAAAAACTGAAGTTTATCGACAATTGTAGCATTTCCTAGCTTACTTGTCAAGTTAATCCAAGGCCATTCCTTAGAACATCCCCAGTTGATGACGTAATCTGTCCATCGTGGTTGGTACTTGGAACTTTCCTTAAGTACTCTGATAACTGGGATATGCAGCAGCGCTTGTAGTTGTTTTTGTAGTCGCTTAGCCGACATAGACCCAAGATTATATGGAACAATAACAACACGCTTACTTTTCATCAGTTTTCTCCTGTTTAAGATACTTACTTAAGATTGGATCAGCTTTAACACACTCTTCACAACGAAGCGCTTTCACTTTGTGCTTATAACGTACCCAGAATTCCTCTTTCTCTGGATTGACAAGAGTTCCACATTGGTCACATGTACAATTAACCTCATCTAATTCAGCAGCAGAGACCATTACATTATTACAGGATAGAAAGAAATGCTCAGCTTGTAGGTCTTTAACCATGATCTTAGCCACCTCATTCTTAATAGAGACTCCAGTGACAACACAGGAATATGAGTCTGCAGCAACTAACATATCATACTCAGACTGGGACATGATGCATTGAAAATCTAGATAATTTGAATCTAAGATTTTACCACGGATAACTACTGATCCCTCTACCCCCTGAATAAGCTCAGTACAGGTTTCAATCTCGACAATAAGTTTGTCACCATAGCGGTAATTTTTATAGATAATTCCTTTAGTACCACCCGAGGTCCCCCCAGAATGGAAAGGGACCACGGAAGTGGACTTTTTTACAGGAAGGGTCTCCTCCTCGAAACCCTTTTGTAGATTTTCCATATCGTATGTATAAACTACGCCGGGTTTAAAGTATTTAGCCTCTACTTTGGTGACTCCTGATCTATCTAGAATCCATTCTAACATCTTATCCTCTGATGCAATAAAGTCAGCAGTGGAAGTTGATACAATCCAAAGTGGTCGCTCAGTATTACGGGCAATATGCAGTTTCTTGGTCTTTGCATTATACCAAATAAGTGCGTATGCTCCGTTTAGATTTGGTAGAACCTCCCTGTAATCTTTCTCCACAAGTGCATGGGTAATTGCATGGCTATCCACCTCCACATCCTTAAGATGTTTATGAGAATGTAGAGTACCATTATGTACTAGGCAGATATGCTCCTCCATAAAAGGGTGTGCATTATCATCAACAACAGCCCCTTTTGTGGCTGCGCGATTATGGCCGACCACTACACGATAGTGACTCCAGATATCTTTAATAAACTCACCTGCTTCATGGGTTTTTAGGAAATCTACAGCCTGTCCTGCCATCTTATGTAGTTTAAGGTTGCCATACTTATTTACACCAAAGACCCCAGTTGAATCAAATCCCCGGAGAGCATTAGCGTATAGAAGTTGGGTAAAAATTGCTTCTGCTTTGTACCCAAAGCCATTTGTTCCTCGGCTAATTGCCGCTACAATACCGCACATAACTCTCTCCTTAATTGATGGTGGTCTTAACCGGTTGATTCCAGTTCTGAGGGGGTTCGATTCCCCCACCTGCCGGAGCAAACAGCATGTGCTCCAAGTCAGCTAAAACTTTAGCTTTAGCTTGAGCAGCCGTTAGTTTACTGGCCTTGGGTTGTTGCGTGGTTAAGAAAGCATACAGCACATTATTAGAGTGTCGCTTCTTAAGGAAATCTCCATTCATTGATACCCAAAGTGAGCGTTTAACCTTGGAAATACAATACTCAATATCCTTGGGAGGAAGAGTACAATAGGTTCCAAAGATGTTTTGGTACATTGCCATATACTCACTTGTGGTATTCATTGATTTGATACTCTCAATGAGTTCTGGAAGAGTATAAAACAGAATGGCACGACGGAGACACAGGATAGAATTAACCCAATCTACCACTGTCTTGGTATCTGAAGTTCCATAAAGATGCCGAAACTCAATAGTACCAAACCGGGGTACATTATCTGTACCATAAATTGTACCGCAATTTACGGCAGTATATTTGTGCCACCGTTGGACATGCTTCTCCAGTTGTAGGATATTATCCAGTTGTTTGGTCTTGTATAAGGGAACACAGAAGATACTACTCTCCCGCTTAGTTCCAGCAATCCTAAAGAAATGCCGCTCAAAAATCGAGTAGAGAAGTACGAGAACCTTGATCTGGTCCCATGTCATATCCCTGACATTTAGATGAACATGTACAGAGGTACGATTGGAGAAATCTGGATCATTGTTTGCATAGAGGGCCTTATGCAAGAAATCCATCGCATACTCCACCTGATAAGAGCGAAGAGGGATTGATGTGAATTCCGCCCCACAATTTCGTAGTGAGCCATCCTCTTTATAAGTCCAATAGTAGGGAATATCGACAGAGTCATGAATATTCTCCACCTCTACTTCAATACCAAGAAGCGCACGCTCTTGGATCATCTGAAAACGACGAGGAGGGCAGGTTTGCTCATAGGCAAGATGCCGTTCCCTGTCTACATTCAGGGGCTTGAAATCAACATACTGTGTTAGTTTCATGCAATCACCGTATAAGTTGGTGCCCAAGCTTGAACATCTTCAATGAGTTCTTGCTTAAACATGGATTCAGAGACTCGGATTTCATGACCGACCACTCGTGCCACTGGGATATCCTCATACATCAGGATATATGTATCCTCTTCTTTATCGAAGAAGTTTAGTATCACCCCAAAGGAACGATTGATCGCCCACGATCCGAATTGTTTCGCCTTATCAATGGCCTCGTCTAGAGTTACTTCCAGTTGAAGGCGGCGATCAGCAATATCATACACCTGATTCTCTAGTGCATTACTAGGTTGGCTACCTAGCATTAATAGATTCATAGGTGTAGCGATTGCCGACTCTTTGGATACCCCACGACGAAACTGACGGAAGGGCAGACGCAGGAGAAGGTGCATCCCCCTTTTGGTTGTATTATACAGACCACGACGAGGCATCCAAATAGACACGTTATACTCCGTATCTACGGCTAGGGAAATAGCCTGATTATTGGAATCGTAGAAGATGTGCTTATCTCCATTCCATCCCTGATATTGGGCTAGGAATCGTGAGTTTGGTGTAGAAATACGAAGGTAAGTACCTTTATATTTTTTTACCATCTCATCAATACACTGCCCTTGATCGAACATGTCGGTAAGGTCTTGCCAAGGTTTAGGCATAATTCCTCCTATAATTGATAAATACCTTGGAGCTTGTGATAAGCTTCCATATCACTAAAGCGAATGCAGTTCTGAATCATTTCTTTGTGATCCTCGGACACTTTATTGCCTGAACCTACAAACTCTAGGGCTTTTTGAGTACCCTCGAAAGCCCACTTGATTAGACTATCGTCCCAAATCCAGAAGTTGGATAGAGTACGATATTCTACACCATATGGTTTAGTTCGGAAACATCCCGGATTACCATATAGGGAACGACGAAGTTGCCCCTCAGTATCAAGGGGAACAGAAGTTACACCGAGGAAAACATCCATTGCACGAATAACCTCGATTGGATTTTCCTTGGCAATATCCGAACCTACGTGGATATGACCACCGCACGAACGGAGGTTCTTATCTTCAGCGTCAGGCTTGGAATTAACCTTCTTCAACCACGCATCGAAGTCAGGCTCACAGCCAAACTCTTGTGCTTGTGGTGTGTTTAGTTCTTCTTCTGGGAATGAAACAGCGCTCGAATGGCTGAACGCATACCCCGGTAAAATTCCCCGGAGATGTTCCAGAACCTTGTGGATACTTGACCGGAAGGCCTCATAGGAGGTTGCGGGTTGGATGTTAAATTCGACCGCCACGTTATCTTCCAGAATTGCATGACCGTCCTTGTCAATAGGTTTTGGATGCCACTTGTCACCACCGATAAGACCAACAGCAGCTTTGTAACTGCCATTCTGGGTCAAGAAGAATTCGGGATCACATCCGATTGAGAACTTGATAGCCATGTTTAGTATCCTTTATACTCTGGGTCGTTGATATGGAGGAACAAAGCCACTGCGGTTTTTTCTGGATTACGATTGGAAGGGGAGACACTAAGCACTTGCCATCCTGCTTCCTCAAAGATAGCTTTTGTGCCCTCGTACTCACATCTAACAAGAGTGGCAAACACCTTATCGAATCCGCCTTTTGAGGCAAGTTCCTTCACTGCCTCTAAGATTATCTTGGTTACATAATTAGCACCAAGTAGAATAAGTGATCCGCAATCACCGGGGAAATTGACAACATCACTACTGGAGATAGTTACTCGCGCCCTTCTGACAGCAAAAGGCATCCCATACTTACTGAGCAGTTCTTCAGTTTTGTCAGCAGTCAGGCCCCAAGTTAAGGGGAAATCCCAATTACTCATAGTAGATACTCCTTGATTTTACGAACGCAGTAGTCAATGAACATCTGTGGGCAGTTGTCCCACTCTGGATGAGGTTGAATACCTAAACCGTTTAAGGTTGGGAAGTATACTACCTCATTAACACGCGGCAGTGTTACTGCAGTGTTCCGTTCTCCTAGCGCCTCTGTTCCTTCAGCAGTGGCTAGGATTTTGGCAGACGCAGGAGGCAACATCATCTGATGATGGGAGGAATTACAGAAGATTACAGCATCTCCCTCATCATGGAGTGTTACCTTGTGGGAATAGCCATGCCCTTCGATATGCTGCATCAGCTTTCCACCGGCTAGGACGCACATTAGTTGTGCGCCACGGCAGATACCGATAATAGGCATATCCAATTCAATGGCCCGTTCGATTAGGGCAATCTCCCGTAGGTCTTTGGATGATGGTTTATGCCCCGAACACATCCGATTGGGGAATTCCCCATACAGGGAGGTGCCAATATCAGCACCGCCCCATACAATGAGGATACCATCTTCCTTTAGTTGTGAGGGATCGGCAACGAACACCACCTTATCTGAAATACCGAAAGGATCGTGGGTTTCGTAAATGTCGGCAGAGTATAAAATCATTTGGGAACGACCTCTCCTTTCTCTGTAACACTGTAATGATTCTTCACTACTTCAACCTTACAGTGAATCTTCTCTACCAGTTGCCAAACACACACAATACCATCGTCTGCTTGAGTAGCAAGCATATTAACCATAGTATCTGTATCTGCATTCTCACAACATAGGCATGTTTCCTCTGTGATTTGCTGATACTGGGGATTAACTGTGACCAAGCGCATGACCGACCTCCTTTAGTTCTTGTTTGTTCAGGGTACGGCCACCTACATGCACGAGTTTGTTGTTTCGCACAATGTAGCGCGACCAGTCATACCAACCTTCGCCATAGAACACATCGAAGAATTGGTTACGCTTACCTGCAAGGATTTTTAGCATGGTTTTTGTTCCTCGTCAAAGACTTGTTCCATATGGGCGCCGAAGAATTCATCGACAGAGAAGCTGGTTTCTGCTTGTGTCTCACCACGACGAGCGCGAATGACACACAACTTACCACCGTATTTCTTTGCATCTGCAATGCAGGACACAAAGCCCACTACAGTGTAAGCATCCTTCGCTTGTTTGTATTTGAACTTGTCACCGACACGGATATACTTTTGTGCATCATCCAATGCCTTGACAAACTCCTCTTGGGTAATGGCAGTCTGTGCTCCACCATATACCGGCTCGCCATACAGCGTTAGTTCTTGGGTAATCATACCTTCACACTTTCTAGGTTGATGGAAAAGACCTCAGGAAAGCCAAGAAAGGCTAGAGCATATGTCCCGCTCATTGGAGGTTCCCGAGAGATTTGTTGAAGTTCAATCATATCCTCAAGAGCATCCTTTGCAGACTGTGCTGAGGAATGAATCTCTAAGTTGTCTGCAATCAACTTGAAGTGAGGGGAAGTAGTACAGACAATAAACCCAGATATCTTTGTTGATTGTGCTTCTTCTAGTACAAACATCCCACTAGGCCAAGCATAGGGCCAATTTTCAAAGAAAACCCCAGATGATCTGCATTTTTGTACAACTAAGGTAACATCGTAAGGGAGATGTTCCCAGAGGGCCTTGGTGAATTCGTTGGCGTATCCCTCAATTGCTCCGGCTGGGATACCCGGTTCGGGTATAAAGCCAAAAGAGTGAGGCGTATACATCATCCTTACTTTATCACCTTTCTTAAAGGCATGTTCCAGATGAACAAGCATATAATCTCCTTAAACGTTTAAGGTTAGGTATGCACTATGTGCTTGATACCAAAAGCCTTAATTGCTTCTTGGCAGATTGGACAGGGCTTTGCATTTGCAGGTTTTCCGTGCCTGTCATAACGGATAACCTGAATCTTGTCAATGGGCTTCCCTCTAGCCTTTAGTATAGCATCAATCTCAGCATGTAGGAAGTGTTTGTACGGATGACCGACCCTCTTAGCAAAGTATGCCTGTAATGGGTGGGTCTTTGTGTAACTGTTTCTCCCAATAGAAAGGACTTGCCCCTTCCTATTGAAACAAATAGCTACTAGTTCGTAGCGACCTGTCATTTCCACCGCCTCCCGTTGAAATACCAGACCCAAGAGCGAGAAAGATTG
>ERZ724522.1445-NODE-1445-length-12785-cov-3.764965_pt1 | contig 12785 bp, 15 predicted proteins | sample MGYA00376055_ERZ724522 | MGnify/ENA primary metagenome ERZ724522 (study PRJEB28724, sample SAMN07190884) | wastewater metagenome | isolation source: effluent of sewage treatment plant in Hong Hong | place: Hong Kong | collected 2016-03-17 ... | reverse complement strand
CCCTTGTAACCGAACTCGAGCGACAGCGTGTCGCCTTTGGTCGGGTACCATGGACCGCGCCAGTTGGCATCAGTGTCCTCAACGGTGATGGCGATTTCGTCGCTCTGGTTTTCCGTGTTGTCGGTATATTCAACCGACAGCAACCCGGAGGAGATATCGCTAGTGATGTCCTTGCCGTTGTAGCTGATTATGAACTGCGGCTGTTTTACCGTTTCCATGGTGGCAATAGATTTGTGTCTAGGTCAATTTCCTGCAGGACCGGCACCATTAATTTCGTGCATGGTGCAAGCACAGCTCCAAGTGGAACCTTCCTGTTTGCCGCGGCAATTTCAGGATATCGCATTGGATCGCCATAGGCTTTATGAGCGACAGTGTCCCAACGGTCGCCTTCAATAGTGATGTACTCGGTAAACTCTGCCATTATATACGTCTGGTTGCTACAAGTGTGACAAGGCTCGATGACTGAAATTTCAAGTCGCCAAGCCCGTTTCTAAGATCGCGATTCGATGACACAGCGCTGCTAATGTCCGCAGCCTTTACCGCGGTGATTACGCTTTGAGCGTACGTCTTAGCGGTGGCCGCAGCCGATTGAATCGCGGCGGCATTTGCCACGGCAGACTGCACAGCTCCGAACGCTCCCTCGAAGCTCTCGATTGATTTCTCAACGCCCTCGAAAGCCTTCTGAGCCTTGCGCAGCTCGTTGGCTCTTACGTCGGAGCTCGACTCGGCCAGGCTCAGGTTGAGCGTGCCTGCCCTCTGAAGCGATACAGCTTCAGTGAGCTTCTGAGTGGCTAGGACCGCCGTGCTGTTAAACGAGGTGAACGGCACCGTCTTTGGAGTGTTGCCCGCATTGGCAAACGCAATCCCCTTGGCCGCAGACATTGCCTGCGAGAGGATGTCCTCCCCTGCACTCTCGAGCAGCGTCACAGACAGCGTGGTCAGGATGATAGCGCCTGTCTTGGTCGTATGCTTCACGCTCTCCTCGATTCCCGACACAACGAAGTTGCCGAGCGTCTCCCCGCTCCCGGTGATCAGCGCCATGATCTCACCGGAGTCCATGGCTGTGTTCAGCTTGCGCACTTCCGATTCAGGATTGCAGAATCGGGAATGGAACGTCATGTCAAACATGACCTCGTCCAGGTTGTCACCGGTCCGCTGCAGCTTTGGTTTGCCGTCAATGACAGCGTGCTGCACCAAGCTCGGAGACTTCCGAGAATCCAACGAGGTGAATCCTTTCAACCCCTCAAATATGATACTACCTAACTGCGCGTACATTAGAATGCTGTCCTTAATTGCCTTTCATTGGCTTCGCGCACCATCCTCATTATTTCGGTAGAGTGCTGACGAAGCATCGCCATAAAATCGTTCTTATCCGATGCGGACGAACCTCCACCGAAGTTGATAATTGGTGCATAATTCACAGAAACGCCACCGCCAGAGCTGCCGCCGTAAATGTTCTGCTTTGCAGGACGAGCAGCGGTACCGGCGAGCGTTTCTGTCGCTTGCTTTACTTTATCCAGCCCGCTGTGCACTCCATTGGAGGCACCATGCGAGATGTTTCTGCCAAACTCCATGAACACCTTGGACGGTGACTGGATGCCTAGCAGGTTTTTAAACTTACCTTTGATGTTGTCGGCCATTTCTGCAACGGCCTCGACCGGTTTGTGAGCCATGGCCTTGATGCCATTCCACAACCCCATAATCATGTCGACGCCTGCCTGGTACATTGCAGGTCCTAGACCCTTCACCCACTCGACCACACCTGAGAAGATATCCTTCACGCTCGCCCAAATCCGCACAAAAAAGAAGGTGATCTTCTCCCAATTGGAGTAGATCAACCCGAACGGCGTGAAGCTGAACAGGATCATTTTGACAGCGCTGATTGACGCATCAAACGCGTTCTTGACGCTTTCCCATAAACTACCGAACCAGTCTGCAACGCCTTGCCATGTGGCTTTGATTTTATTCCAAACGCCGACAAACATCGGAGCCACCAAGTCCCAATTGGCAATGATGACTGCCGCAACCGCGGCGATAGCCATGAATGTCAAAATAATTGGATTTGCGGCCATAACTACCTGCAAGGCAATGAACGCACCCTTCACGATCAAAAACGCTCCTCCTAGGAGCAATACGCCACTAGCTGAAGCAGCTATAAACGCGAGCGTCTTGGATAGCCGTGGAAACTCTCGAGCTAACTCTCCTGTCCATTTTAGAATGGTAGCAAACACCTTCGACACTTCATTGATAGCCGGTAAGAACTGATTGCCGATATTAACAGTGAACATGTCGAAGGTTGCCTTCAAACGGTTGATGCCTCCTTGCGTGGTGCTGTTCCTGTTAGCGAACTCCTTTGAAACGGAATCCGCAATATTTGTCTCAACTGATACGCCCTTCAGCGCATCCTTCAGCATGTTGGTCCTGGATGCCAACAGCGCGATGTCCGATCCGTACTCCCCGAACTTCCTGAAGAACTCGAACGAGTCCTTTGATTTAGCACCCGCCTCGAGGACCGCCACAAAACCAGCGGCACCGCCACCGGCCTTATCGAACATGTCCTTCATCTCCTCGTCCTTGAAGATGCCCTTGGCCATCCGTTCAAAAATGGTCGCTGCTTCCGATGAGGACTTACCTACCGAAATCAGCGTGGAACCGAACGCCGCAGCATCTTTTCCACCAATTTTAAACGCAGCAGAGACGGACGACCCGCCCGAAGCCATGAAGTTGACAATCTCGTCCGCTTCAGACGCCATCGAATCAGACAGGTAGTTGATTGCATCCCCTACCTTCTTGGCCTCATCCGTTGTCACGCCTAGCGCGTTTCGAATCTTGATGAAGGACTTCCCGGCAACATCTGACGCCATCCCGAAGGCGACGCCCATCTCACCGGCGATCTTTCCGACCTTCTCCATCTCCTCAGCTTCAACGCCACCCGCAGCCAACGAAGCCATAAGCCCCGCGGCCTCCTCTCCTGTCTTGCCGAGATACATTCCAAGGTTCTGAGCTTCGACGCTCATCTTGTTGAACTCGGCAGAACCAACGACCAGGTTCATGACCTTAGCGACGTCGGCCATCTTGTCCTCAAACCCGATGGCCGCATTCGACGCCTCAACCAATGGCGCAGCTGTAGCCATTCCCGCGCCCGTGAAAGCCAAACCCGCACCGAAAGCATCCTGAGACGCCTTCTTCATTTCCTTCAGCTTCGCAGACGACTTGTTCACCGTGTCGTTGATGACGCGGGTCGCCTTGTCGTAAGCCGTCAGAATGATTGCGATATTTAGTGCTTTACTCGTGCTCATTATTGGTTGGTTTCAGTTTTTTAAAGAGGCTCAGCGCCTCATAATAGTAGAACTTGATTTTTGCGGCTGGCCACTCCTCGAGAACATGCAGCGGTGTGTTGCTGAAGTGCGCGAGGAACATTAGCGGCTCACCGCCTTTTAAAAATTTACCTCGGAGAACGCGCCCATGAGCTTCATCACATCCTTGCCCGCCATCTCGTCGATGTCCTCCATCACAACGGGTTGACCGTCGATGGTAGTCAGCAAAGCAATGAGAGCGAAGATCACTTTGGATTCGTTCCCGTCAGCCATGCGCACAGCTTCCGCTACGTGCTTGCCTTTAAATTCCTGAATTACCGCAGTCTTACCCGAAGGAAGCTGCAGCGTTGTCACTCCGTCTGCTCCAACAATGTAAGCGGGAGCCTTAGTTTCTGCTGTTTCTGCCATGTTGTTTGATACCATTAGTGGTTGAGGCCAGAGAGGGGGTCGAACCCTAGAACGCCCTTCTGCGCTCTGGCCTGCCGGATTAAATTCCGAGATTCTGGCGATAGCTCTCCAGAATATCGGTGCCGTTTACTTTGTGAATGTTAGCCAGAACGTCAATCTCTGTGATTTCAACACCACCCACAACCACTTTGCAGTAAGTTACGGTGAGATTGCTTTCAAGCTCCACGTTGTCGTGCTGCTTGAAGTTCCCTGTTGGGAAGTCCTTGAACAGCGCGGTCATATGTACAACTACGGGGGTCTCTGGCTGTATGGCTCCGTTCGGAGTCCAAGTCTTGATGGAAGACCGCACCTGCAGATTAACTGCCTGATTCGGGTTTGCCGCCTTAGCCAGTACGTCCGCATAGAATGAATTCCACTTGATTTTAGCCTCGAGTTTGTCCACCCCTGCAGGTAGCTCGAACTTTCCGTTCATGCCGAGTGCCTTATGCTCAGCCATCATTTGCTTGATAACAGGAAGGCTCACCTCCTCTGCTCTACCAAGTAGGCTCTTGCCATCCATATAAATGTTGGCATTGGTAACGCGATTAACTTGAATATTTGCCATGGTCTATTGCCGATTATGCGCCCAATGATTTGAGCAGGTTGATATCGATGAAGCTCTCAAACGTGATGCGCTCTGCAGGAGTCGGAGGCATGAAATTCAGGTCAAATGTCAAATGACCTGCAGCAATCTCCGTAGGAGGATTTTTTGCAACGTCATAGGTACAGCTACCATCCACCAATGCACCTCTCGAGATGAGCGTGCGAATGAACGCATTCACGGTCTCCTTGATTGAATCAATGAGGGCGTTGTTGATTGGTAGGTCAATGAACTGAAGCATGGCTAGCTCCAATGACTCGTGCAACACGTCCGCAGTCCTTTGAACCGCGATGAAGTTGCTAGGGCTGGTGCTGGTAGGGAATGCAGCAGAGCGGTTGCCCCAAGTGCGGATTCCTGTACCGTAACCGGTCGCAACGGTCACAATGCCCTTCTCATTCAAGAGGTTGGCACTGGTGTCCGATTTGTTCACTGCCCATGTGATGGTGCGCTCAACTCCTAAAATGCCCTTGATTTCGCGGTTTGAAGGCGAAAACCAATAGCCATCCTCGTTGTCGGTAGCGGCAATCACACCGGCCAAAAACTGACTGTAAGGTCTGTCCTGATTCGCATTGCTGTACGCGTCGTATGCCTTCACCATCGGATAGCACAAGATTGCTCTCTTGCTCGATGTGTAGAAGTTGATTGCGCCAGATGGTCCGCGGCCTGCAAGTGCAACGGCAACGGTGGTTCCTGCAGGAGCATCAAGCAACGCATGAGCGCGGTACTTGTCAGCCTTCGCAATCAGCTCAGTGGCGATTGCATTGATTGAACTGTAACCCGGTGCAATCAAGATTTTTGGATTGAATCCAAATAAATTGAATGCCAGGTCGAAGCACTGCAATCCAGTGTACACGTCAGTGTTCGAAATGGAACCAATGATGGCAGCATTGTTGATTGTGGTCGTGTCCAGCTTCTTGTATGAAGCCTTGATTACGGATGCCTCTGGAATGCTCGTGAAGTTCAGAACGGTGATGTTTCCGAAGTCGTCAACCGAATAATCGGTGTCCTTCACAAACGTGGTTGTACCTGCACTGTTGGTGACAACAAGGTCCTTCACAGGTGCAAATGAGGTTTTAGCCTTACCACCAGTGATGGTTTGACTTTCTGAAGACACGGCAACTAAGTGCGTGCTGTCGTTAAGAATGTTCACTACAATGACAGTACCCACACCCTGTTTCAGGATTGCGTTTAGGGCCTGCGGGATAGTGAACCCGGGAAGCTCTGCCCCGAGCAGGGCGGCGTCTTGCGCATTTTGCACAAGAATGGGCGTGTTTCTGGCACCCGTCGGCGCAATACCGATGAGTCCGATTACAGCCGATTTGACTACCGAAACGGGCACAGGGCCTTTTTTCAGTTCAATAGTCTCAACACCATGAAGATAGTTTGCTGGCATATTAGTTCTCTAAATTATTTGCGGATTTTGTACGCTTGTTTGGCGCGGGCTCCAAAAAGTCCTGCTCAATCAACGAAACGATGTATTCATTGTCTGCAGGGAGCTCATAAATCCCTCCTTGGTGGAGGTGGTAGTCCTTGCCATTGCTCAGCGTGAAAGCTGCGGGGATTTCTCTTGTGTAGGTGAATTTTGCCATGGTTTTTAATTCTCAGGTCACAAATGTAATGAATTGCCGTGATTATTCAATCGCGTTTGCAGCTTTGAATATCTGAGTGAGCCAAGCTATGTCCTTGCCCATCAGTGCGGGAAAGGCTTGCACGCGAGCGTCATAATAGCTGAACGTTCGGGCATTTTTGAACCACTGCTTGGTGGCGCCACCGATTGCTTCAGCAGTCGCCTCCGCGAGCTCCAAGGAACCGTCGTCATCAAGTGCAATCATCAATCTGCTGCGCTCCGCGTCCTTGATCCCGTCGTTGTCAACGAACTGCTCCTGAAGGCTGTTCAGGTCAAGAATCACGCCATCAAAGGAAACAAGGTGCTTGCTCTGCTGATAAGCAGTGTAATCCTCGTCTGCAATAAACGCCTGGTAGTCCGCGTTGTTTTGAAATTTGCCTGTAATGATATACATCTCCGTGATAATTAAGTACCCCTCTTTATTTTGATTTTGCCCGCAACAAAATCCACTGCCAGCACTCTTGCGGTTGATCCTGCAGAGGCGGTTTTCCTTCTGTTGGCACCTACACCCGTCACACGAGTGTTGCCGGTAGGAATGGTGGCTGTGTGGCTTGTCCCGCAGAACGTCCAAACCTCACCGTCAGTCGAGTAGAAGAAGTCCACCCTGGTGCCGTCGCCGTTCACGAACGCACCGAAGTACGGCATCTGTGACACGCTTGCGGCGGGTCCCTGAGGGTTCAGGGTTTCCGTGCCGTTCGACATGGTCACAGTTTGCCAGTTGCTCGAGATAGACTCGTCATATTTGAAGCCGATTACATCAGAGTTTGCGGCTCCTGATCCGTCAACGAATCCGGCGTAATCAATGAACGCTTCTGATCCTGTTACTGACAGGTTGGTGTCAATACCAACTCTGACGAGCATCAGGCCGCAGCCAAGACCGAACCTGAAGAAGGAACTGCCCGCCACCCATGACGCAATCGAGTTGTTGGACGTAACCGAAAGAGCTATCAATCCGCACGGCTTAGCTACGTTGTTCAGGGTCAAAAACGAGCCGCTTGTGACAGCTACCGATGCAGTACCGTTAGCGGTACCTGCAGCAGCTTCTGTCAGCATGATGCCATCGCACCACACATCGAAGTATCCTCGAGGTGATTCATTCCACTGAGAGCCACCAACGAAACGCCAAAGCCCTGCGGCCAGGTCATAACGCCAGTAAACAATCTCACCAGGCATAACAATGCAGACGAATCCATTTGGATCGTACAAACATTTGTTTCCGGCTGCGCTACTCGCGGAGCTCCTCTCAATAAGGAACGCACGAGCTGATGCGCTCGCAAACGATGTCGCGTTGTAAATACCAATTGTCTTCCCGTCCTCTACGTCAACGGAGGCGATGGTCTTATTAAAACCCGTGAACTTGAATCCCGCTGTTGGCGTTACATCGAGCACGGTCAGCACGCCCTTTGATGTGGACATGCCCGTAATCACATAGTCGTTTTGGTCCGTACCGATTGAAGCGGCGATGCGCTCAAAGCTCGCTCCGCCCGAACCAGGAGGACCTTGTGGTCCTGTAGCTCCTGTCGGACCTTGTGGACCGGTTGCTCCGGTTGGACCTTGCGGACCTGTCGCGCCTGTGGCGCCCTGAGGTCCTGCAGCTCCAACGTCGCCTGCAATGCCAATGGTCCAAGCTGTATAGGTGCCCGAACCGACAACACGGTCAACCGACACCACCAGAGTGTTGGTTGTGTATGACGATACGACGCCCTCAACGTAGTTATTGGCGTCAACCGCCACGCGCACACGCTGATTGGCCACATAAGCCAACCCCGCCTGCGTTGTGAATGTCTTTGTGCCGGTGCCAATGGTGACAGAGGAAGCAGACGTTCCACCGTACCCGGCACCGTTCGATCCGTTGGCGCCGTTAGCTCCTTGCGGACCTTGTGGTCCTGTCGGTCCTTGTGGACCTGTTGCTCCTTGTGGTCCTTGCGGACCTGTCGCTCCCTGAGGACCGGTTGCTCCTTGTGGTCCTTGCGGACCTGTCGCTCCCTGAGGACCGGTTGCGCCTGTGGCGCCTTGTGGACCTGTCGGACCGGCTGGACCCTGTGGTCCCGTTGGACCTGCGGGTCCCTGAGGACCTTGCCCGCCAGGGTCATCACCAGATGTGAATCCAAGCAATAGCCCGCGATCAATCAGTGTCTCCACCGATTCATCACCCACGGGAAATATGATATTGATCTTCGTTACCATTATACGTGCTTAGTCAATGTGCTGTTGAACGGAACAACATTCGCGCGGAATGTATTATGCTTGCCATCAGGGAAGCCACTCACCACTTGCACCGTAGTCACCTCCAATTGGAGCATCCCAGGTTCCCAAGTGCTTGTCTCTGATCTGAACAGACGAAATTTGCACCGCCTTGTGTTGCCGGTATCAGCGAACACCTGCTGCGATCCCGATCCGGTCTTCTTCATCGTCTTAACCAGTACCTTGTTGACAACGACGCCAACAATGACCTCCGACAAATCGGCAAAGTCAGTATCAATGAGGTCAATGATTACCTCAACGTCCTCTCCTGTATATAATGCGTTGCTCATGATATGTAATTGTCTTCTGTTGTGATGCTTGTTACTAGCGGCAAGCCCGACTCGTCGTCATCAAAATTACTAACTACCCTGCAGGCAGTTGTTACGACCAAAATCGCAGTCCAAATGGACGCCGAATAATCGTCAAGCTTGAAGGACTTGAACTTGATCGCGTCCATGTATTCGCCTAGCGGTCTGTAACCGAGCAGCAAGAGCCGAACCCGCTCATATATTGTGTAGACGCCAACTTCTCCACGAAGTTTTCTCGATTGAATCTCGATGGCAATCTCAATCATTTCGTTTTGAACAACAGCATCCGTTGCCATGGATGGCATGTCGTTGCTGTTTCGGTTTCCTACGAAGTCACTCTGACTGTAGCTCACTGTGATACGAATGTCCTTGAATGGAACCTTGAATTCGCTCTCAACCTCAGGGCACGCCAAAACCACAAGGCCGTCTTGCGTGTCCTTCAGAGCGCTCAGCCTGGCAACAATATCGTCCTCAATTAGCCCGTAGTTCATGTAATTTTCTCTAATATAGCAATGAACGTCTTACCGTCCCAATGCGCGTCCACTCTGCGGACGTAGTACTCGTTGTTATTGATGGTCAGCGTCTCGGTTCTACCCTCGTCCGCGGCCTTCTTTAATCCCTCAAAATGGGGAATGTGATATTCTGCAATGTAGGTTGTCGGGTTGTACTCGATTCCGCCCAACTCGGATTGATTTGTGGGTTCCTTCAGGAGGACCCGGCCTGTAGTAAAGTCCGACGCATCAGAAGGCTGCCACGAAGCATCGTAACCAAACGTGTCGGTCACAGCTCCGAATACAGCCTTCTGAATATTGTCGAACAGGTTGCTCATTTCTGTTCCTTAGAACATTAATCTTACACGAGCGTTAGCATCACCACTCAACGCCGCAGCGTAGGCGTAACCCATCAAGGTGTTGCCCGCAGAGGTGGTTGTCACTTTCTTGGCGGTGTTATCCCAATACAATGCCGCTCCTTGCGTCACTGCACCAGGTGCTTTGGGAAGGTCCCAAACGCCAACGAGCGCCACGTTGATGGTATCACCGCTGACGCCGCTTTTTAGAGCAACGCCAACAAGCGAACCGATAAGGATACCGGCTCCCGCGGCGATAGTAGCGCCAAGCGTTACTTCAATAACGCATCCGTCTTTTACAAAATTCTGTGCCATGTTTTGTCTGTCTGTCTTTAAAAGGTCTATGGAAATGGGGCTGATTGCTCCGCCCCGTTCATTATCTCTCAGGGGTTGGTTATGCTCCCGCGTTCTTTACAACACCTCTCCAACCGATAGCACCCACGCCGTAGTCAAGACGAACCTTCCACTCCATACCGTCAACTGACCAGCCTTCTTTGCTGTCCAGGAACGGAGTTTGCACGCCGTCAAGGAAGGCAACTTCAAACACTGGCTCCTCGTTAGGATCAGCAAAACCGTAGTAAGCGGTGCCGCTCAAACGTGGAGTGTCGATGATATCGCTGAACAAACCGGCCACAACGTTTGGACGTTGCAACTTGTTCACGGCATCAGGATCGTACTGGCTGCTGTTCAAAATCTTCGCAGTTGAACCCAAGCTGATAGGTCCAAGCCACTTAGACATTCTCAAATCAAGGTAGTCGTTGGAATCCATGTCCATTTGCTGTGCCATCAAGACACGCATTGCATCAAAAGCAGCAACCGAAGGAGCTGCAGGAGTGCCTGCGATGTTCTTGTGGTTAGCGTGGAACAATGGGTTTCCATCGGCCATGGTTGGACCGTTTCCACTGTTCAAAGAAAACAATGCGTACACATCCGATTCAATCGAACGGGCAGCAGCGCGGCCTAACATAGAAGTCAAACGGGTGAAAGCTGCAAGGTCATCATTGATGATCATCTGACGTGAAACGTTGATGATGTTACCTTTGGTCTTAGCAGCAATCTTCTCGTATTCTGCGTCACTGATCTTCTTGTTCTTGTACTCACCGTTTTCGTCGAGTGAATCCAAGTTCGAGAAGGAGCCCATGCGAAGACGCTTATTGTCGCGGAAGTCACTCACGCTACCAATAGAGCAGAACTTGCGCCAGGTATCGGCAACGGCCTGATAGTTCGCCAACAACACACGTCTGTTGGTACCTTCAAGCAATACAGGGAAGTCACTTGTAGAGCTCGTGATGGCACGACCAACAAGGTCCATTTTAGACATGCCTTCGGTTTTCTCTCCGGCACGTTCAAGACAATCCTTAGCGATCTCAACAAGGGTCATGCCCCTGAAGTTTCTCGCTGCGGAAACGCGATCAGCATTCATTCCGTCCTTTTCAGGATTGATGGATACTTCAGGCATTGCGCGAAGCACCAAAGCGTCAACCTGAGCTGTACGACGTTTGTCGGTCTCATCGGCATTGATGGCTACGGTAGTACTGCGTTGTCCCTCTAGAGGGTCAGCGGCGGCAAATTTCTCAATAATAAAAGCGCGAGCTGCATCAAGTGATGTGCCCTTCTCGATTAGTTCTTCAGCAAAGGCGTCGTCCAACTTGGCCTTGCGCACGGAGTCCAAGATGCTCTTGGAGCGTGTACGCTCAGCTTCGATGGCCGCCTTGCGCACCGCCTCTGCGTCTACAGGTGCGGCGGGGGTTGCAACAGGAGGCTTGTCCTGCACAACTTCGGTGGTTTCGGTTGTGTCTGCCATATTTCTTTGTGTTTCAGTAATGGTCGGGGTTGGGGTGATTATTTCAAGTTCATTTTGTTCGACCTGGTCCGACCTTACGGACGACCTTGGGTCTGCGGGGATTGTCGCCATGCTAATTTCGTAAGGCTCCCAATCAATAGCTCGGTACTTTGGAATCTGCCCTGGCTTCAATTCGCCAGTGTTCATGTCCTCGTACTTGTAAACGCGATATCCAACGGAAACTCCACGAAGGATGCCGTCTTTCACTTTGCGGAACATCTTGTCCGCTTCAGGATCGTCCTCCGCCTTGGCAAACCTCAGCGTTGCGCGAGCCTCCTTCTTTGTGAGGGTGAATCCGTCAACGACGCCCATAACTCCGCGGGTTCCTACCCACCGGTTATGGTCATCTAGAATCGGCGCACCTGCGTTCAATCGCTCCTGTCTGATGTGGCTCGGGTCCATTGACAAAACCTCGTAAATGTATCCAAGACTACCGACATAGGTGCGCACAGGCGTGTCGGTTGCGAATACGACATCAACAGTTCTTTTCTCCTCGTCAACGGTCTGCGGGTCCAATAGGCCGCGCATTCGTAACGGGTCTGTTTTCTGTTTATTACTCATGGTTCAAATATACAACTTTTTATTTAGCTTGCGCAGGCTGTTGGTTCTCAGGAATCTTGCCGTCAAGATCCAACGTCAGCTTGCCTTCGTTGATCATCTTGAAGTCCTCAATCAACTCGGCAATGACTTCTGTAGGTTCATAACCTAACTCCCTGACGGCTTCGCTGTAGGATTTCAAACCTGCGCGGACCTGCTTGATGATCGCGGCAGTCTCTTTCACCGGGTCGATCATCTCGCGGCGTGGAGGAGTCCAGGAAACTGAAACGCCGACGCTATTGAACAGCGCTCCAACCTCAGCTCCATCCATGAACCAATCCCAAACCGTGTCGCACATCATCGGGATGAGCATGTCGTACTGCCAAATGGCAATCTGACGCTGCATCTCCAACCAACCCATCCGACCACTCGAGAAGTTTACCTTCGACAAGTCGCCACTGATGGCTTCGTATGTTGTACCATAGCCCGCAGAAATACCCTGCAGGATTTTCCGAGAAAAACTCTCATAGTTCGATGTAGTCGGAGGCGTTGCGAAGTTCACCGTCTTACCAGGAGGAAGGTGCTCAATCACGCCCGGCTCTAGTTTTTCAACCATCGCGTCAGACGAACCGCCGCCACCAAGTCCAGGATCAGCATCCTGAACGAACGCAACGAAGCACGCCGCAATCTTCTGGCGTACAACTTCCGCATCTTCGTAGTCGTCGTAATCCTTCAAGCGAAGCATGGCGGAGCTTCCGAAAGGAACTCCCCTCACCTGACCAGGTCGAAGGACCTCATATATATGAATGACGTTGTCAGCACTTACGAACTCGCTTGCTCCGTAGTTTCCGTATTCCCCGGGATGGTTCTTATAAATCCAATATCCTACTCGCTTGCCTTGCTTATTGTACTCGACGCCCTGAGTGATGTAGCCACCACCCGCGCCATCGCGTGCGAAGTTCTTTGAATCCTTGGAGTGATCCAAATAATCCCGCCCCCATATCTTCAGCTGAT
>ERZ724522.1444-NODE-1444-length-12788-cov-4.229011_pt1 | contig 12788 bp, 20 predicted proteins | sample MGYA00376055_ERZ724522 | MGnify/ENA primary metagenome ERZ724522 (study PRJEB28724, sample SAMN07190884) | wastewater metagenome | isolation source: effluent of sewage treatment plant in Hong Hong | place: Hong Kong | collected 2016-03-17 ... | reverse complement strand
TGGGGCGTGGCCAAGCGGGGCGGGAGGGGGCGGGGGGGGGGGGGGGGGGGGGGGGGGGGCTTTCCGGCAATGATCAATGGCGGCGTGTTCGTAGGGCGTCCCCTCCAAGCGGTTCTCAGGAGGTCTGCACCAAACCGTGTTAATGATGTCAAATCTCCCCCTATCCAACCCGGCCCACTCGATCAGGCGAGTCAGTTTGAATCCGGCTGGCCCCACGAAGGGGGTGGAGGCTTCCGCCTCCACCTCCCCCAAGGCCTCACCTACGAGCGTGACCCCGTAGGGGTCACTCGACAGGACTGGGTTCATGAACCCCGTCGAGAGGTTCACTAACGGGCAACCCAGGCAGCTCTCGGGCTTCGACTGCATCCATCCCCCTCTTCAGGCGCTCCACGCGCCTTTCATTTGGCTTTGAGTTAATCCAACCAACGAGCCCTTGCACGTCGGGTCCAAAAGTGACCAGTGCTGAGTCGTGGTTTGGGGCTGACTTCTTCCTCCGCACGGATCTCGGGAGTTGGAACGCCAGACGTCCGGTCAGGAACAGGATGTCCGCTCCGCACTGGACAATCTCCTCCGCCCACCACTTGGTCCCCGTTGCCGCAGGCAACAGAGTCACGATACTCGCTCCCTTCCTCGCCTCTGCTTGGAACTTCCTCAGCCACTGACGCCACCTGTCTCCGTTCTCGTAGGGTGGGTTGCACCAGATCTTCCCCTCTGTGGGCCAGTCAGGGACGAGGAGGGCATCCTCAGCCTCCCCGCCCGGGCCATACCACCTCTTGCACAGGTGATTGGACTCGTCAGCCGCCGCATCCAGCACGAATCCCCCGCTCGCGAGGGATATGGCGGTGAAGAAGTCCACCGGCGTTCGCCAGTCGAGCCTAGTGGAGTTTTGTGTTTGGCGCATGCACCTCGCCTCCTTCTGCGTGATCCCAAAACGTTGCGATGTCGGACATTACAGTCTGAACGAATGCCATCTCGTCGTCCACACCAAGCGTCTTCGGGGACATCAGGCGGATGAGCGTGAGGGTGAGTCCCGCTGCCGCCTCTGCCCTGTTCTCCTCCTTGAGCTGGTCAAGGAGCAGGAGGGAGATCGCGTGGATTGAATCGTAAGAGACCTTGACGTTCTTGGACATTAGCGGGGCTTGTGCCCCTCCTCCTAAACAAGAAGGGGGTGGGCGACATGCCCACCCCCATGAGTTAAGCAAGCAAGCTTGCTTGCTTAACTCTTCTTGCCCTTCGCCGGATCGTTGAAGAACCGGAGTCGTGCGTTGGCGAACAGGACCTCAGACGTGACAGGCACCCATGTCCCGGACTTGTCACGATACTGATCCCCATCCTCCGCTCGGAGGATCGCCTTCTTGAACCCAGGACGGGTCGGGTCGTCGGGGAAGTTCTCATACCCCTGAACCTCCTCACCCGTATCCTTGTTCTTCGCGGACCAGTCGATGGTGAAGGCAGCAATCTTGCCCCCGCACATCTTCACCGCCTGATCATACTCCGCCGTCTTCTGCGGTTTCATCGAGATTCCGCAGGAGCGAAGGAGGTTGCCAACCGCCGACGCATTCTTCGGCTTGCCGGTCTTCTTGTCCACGTAAGGCTTGACCGACGCACGAGCGAAGCGAAGTGCATAGCCGTCGTAACCCGCGCTCTTGACCAGCTTGATCGGGTCGAGGAGATACTTCCGGTATCCCTCGTTGTCAACCTCGAAGGCCGCGTCCGTGAGGGTCGGGATCATGCCGTAGTAGGTGATCGCCTTCCCGTCCGAGCCCAGCGCCGGAGGTGGTGCCTGGAACTTGCTGCCCGGGTTGTAGTCGTTCCAGTTGATCTCGCTCGGTTCCTTGAGATTCATGCCAGAGACATTGCTCATATGCTGTTTTCTCTCCTAATGAGTTGACCAATATACCACAGGGTGTGCTGGATGTCAACACCCCAATAAACCTCAATCCACCACCAAGTGAGCAGGGTCAATAACCATGCTCCAATCACAGACCTAGCTCCGCACGAAGTGCCTCCTCTGCCTCCAATTCGCCATTGCGAATCAAATCAAGGGCGAGCCCCAAATTCGCAGGCTCGACCGTGGCTGGGATAGGTGTGGTCGCCTCCATCGGATAGCGCGGGTTGCCGAAAGACATGCCCGTCCCACCCAACACCGGCTGCTCCTGCAACGACAAGACATGCCTCGACGCGGCCCCCTCGACTGGGATCGACTGGATCATGAACGTGAGGTTGAACCACTTCGGCATGTGGGGGGTCAGGGCTTTCCCCGCGAGCTTGGGACCGAGGATCGTCGTCGCGTCCTCCTTCTCTCCCCGGTGCATGCCGAACGTCCAAATCACGTCAATCCCCTTGTGCGTCAGCCATGTGGATTTCCAAATCACGTCCAACATGAACGACTGCACGACGAGGTAGTGCGAATCGACGTTTGTCCCGACGCGCAGGGCATCGGCCCCCTTGCCAATGGTGAACTTGGGGGCGGGCCGACCTCCAATCTGCTCCCCATGCGCCGCTAGGCGAGCGCAAGAGGCCAGGAGAGCTTCAGCCCCCGACGTGCCGGAATCGAACGCAACCACCCCCACATCCGACGGGATTGCCACCCCCGACGCAGCATCGGAAAGAAACTTCCAAACATCATCATCCTCCTTGAGAAGGTGAGGGATCAACACGCCGAGTGTGACGAGAGGCTGGATGGAGCCAAAGCCCCCCTTATCCATCCCGACATACCACGTCTTCTTCCCATCCTCCTTGAACCGGCGTTTCGCGAGCTGACCAATCTGGGTGGACTTCCCGCTTCCTGAGTCGCCAAAAAGGCAAATCGACTTCCCCATCCGGGGTTCTGTCATCCGGGCCTCCTGTTGTGTAATGCGATGATACAGTCTATCACGACATCGATTGAATGTCAACAGTCTCGGAGGCAGCCTCGGCGGCTTCCAACATCCTCATGACCTCTTTCAGGGCGTAGACATAACCCCGATTCCACGGGGTGTCTTGCTTGGTGGAGCGCAGGCGATAGCCGATCCGCCACCGGCAGAGTTCATAGTAGCGGATGCGCTTTTTCATCTCCTCTTCTGTCATGCGCGGGACTCCTTCAGCGCGTCCAGGTCGGGAGGGGTCATCGCTGATCTCGTTTCTCAAGCCAACCGGCCAAGCCGACAATCAGGCACGGGATGATCAATAGGAGCGCCGGGAACGCCATTCCAGCCATCTACTCCCCCTCTCCGGACTCGGCGGTCAGCCGCTGAAGCTCGCCCATCACATCGTATCCTTCTCAGTCAGCCCGAGACTCTGCAGGAGCCTCGCCCGGGTGGACCACAGCCCCTTCCACTGGCCCTTGGTCGCGAGGTCAAGTTCGATGTCCAGTCGGGCCAGCTTGCCCCACGAACCATCGCCGGAATAGAACGCCCGGAACGCTTTCTTCCGCTTGCTGATGAGTTTGATCAACTTCTCCTTGGTCATCACATCCCCCCTGCGGCGTCAACGATGAGATCAGTCACCTCGTCCAAGGCCTGCTGAGTCTGGGGGCCGAACTCGCTGGCGAGGAGGATGATGGCTTGAGCGAGACCGGGAATGGCCTCAGCCACCGTCCAGCCCTCGTCTTCGAGGAGGGCCATCAGCTGATCTGCAACCTCGCCCGCATTCTCCGTATCCAGAATCACGCACTTTGTCATCGCTGAGTTCCTTTCATCGCAATCTCAATCGCATGGTGAGGCTCACGGCGAACAAACTCGCCACTCGCCAAGGGGTCCGCATTCACACTCGCATTCCAGCAGGCGGAGAGGTAGGCACAGGGCGCGCCGATCATGGGCCGACACGTTCCCAAGTGCATCGGGAAGACCCTTGTCCTGAGGTCTCGATCTGTGAGACATCGATCCCGGATGCTTTGCACAAGTCTCTCGCGCTCGGTCCGTTCAGATGCAACGAGATCGACCATCCGCTGATCAACGAATACGTGACGTGAAAGCGGTATAACATCGCGGGCTGTTTCCTCACCCAAGAAACGAACCCACTCAGCAGGCCCACCGGGGTATTCCCAGGTGGGACGGAGCCAAGGCCGCGGACTGGTGTTGACCCATTCTCGTAACCATACGCCCCCCATGTCGGGATCGCCCTTGAACCACCCCCAGACGTAGGGGTGTCGGAGCTTTCCGTCTTTATCGAATCCCTTAGCAAATCCCACCACTTGTCCGAAAACGTGCGCCTCATCTGATAACCTCATCTCCTCTTTCATCGCCTGAAGGCCGATGTGAAGCTGCACGGCGTGCGGCCAATAGTCTGACCACTTCACCAAGTCGAACGCGCCGGTGGTCTTGTATTCCCAATAGCGCACACGCCCAGAGGGCGTGTGCTGAGAGATCCGATCCGGGGTGCAGGCAATCATCAGCGGATCGCGGTCGAGGATCAGCTCGTGTTCGGTCTTGAGCGTGCGCCAGCCAGCCGCGCGATCTGGGATCTCGACCCACTCGACAAATGCCGTAAGCCAGCCTAGCAGTCTGGCCCACTCTTCCCATTTGAGTATGTTGTCTTCCGCTGCGGGCGGAAGACAACATTCTAGCACAGATCGCGGATCGTCGGCAAGAGCAATCTTGTCGAGCAACTCATGAAGCGCCCGCCCTTGGGCGAAATATGCTGGCTCGGTCGCGGGGACAATCCCCGTCCCTCCCTCCTCCTTATACCACCACCGCTTCATCCCACAAGTCCAGTCTGTCTCAATCGACGTGCGGTCCGTGAGGAGGACGCTCATTTGACCTTCTGAGCTTGGAGCTGAGCATGCTCGTAGGGGTTGCCCGCAACATTCCCACCATACAGGGCCTTATGAATCATCTCTTTCGAGGCACTCCCAGCGGACGACGCGGCTTTCCAATTGAACGGGGGAAGCGGCCCGCCCGCCACCTCCCCACCCTTCTTCTCCTTGATCTTCTCCCCCTTATACCCGTCCACATCCGCGATGACCACACTCACGGGCACACTCTTGCCCTTCTCGCGCTTGGGGGCAGGGGGTTCCTCGATCTGAATGCGAAGGCCAAGCGCGTTGGCAGCCTTCTCGACGTGTCGGTCATAGTGATCCCACTCCTCTCGCGGGGGGAGGGTCACGTAGTCGCTGGCCCGATGTCGCGCAGCACCGCCGAACAGCCCACTCATGTGCCGGATCACCTCTCCGGTCTTGTATTTGCGGTCACGCCGGGCCTTGTAGGCAGAGGCATTGGCTGAGCCGCTGCCGTCTCCACGCTCGGAGGGGGAATCTGGGCCGCGCAGGCAGGTGAGAATGTCCCACAACTCCTTGCCTTGGGGCTCCTGAGTCACCATCCGCTGGACTTCCTTGAGCATCGCTTGAAGGGTCATCTGAGTAATCTCCTAAACTTCCGCGTACTTCTTCGGGTTGAGCGCTCGATCCAGTGCGTGGTAATGGTCCCGCATGATCTGGACGTGCTTGTGGTTGATCGCCTTGAGGGAGGGGTATTGGTCCTTGGCCGAATTCGGCACGCTCCACCGAATCGCACTCACCGCCTCCATCACAGTCTTGATCAGGGCTCGCTTGATCTTGAGATCCGCCACACTTGCGAGCTGGACGGGGACCTTCTTGATGGTCACCGCCTTTGCTCCACTTGACTTCTTCGACACAGGCATGCTACACTATCCCCTTCCTCATGTCAACTACCCTTTCCATCATTCCCTATGGGACCCCGACCTTTGTGGACAGCTACATGTCCCTGGACACAGGCCCCAGTGCGTGGTTGATTGATCGTGTGATCCCGAGAGGGGGCGTGGCCCTCCTCTACGGCGCGCCGAAGACCGGCAAATCGATGATCGCGATGGAGTTGGCCCTTGCGATCACCCAAGGTCAGTCCTCTTTCATGGGCTTCGCGATCCCGAAGCCCGGTAAAGTGCTCTATCTCCAACTCGACACCCCCCGCTCGCTTTGGCAGGAGAGACTACGCCTCTGGGAGCAGTCGGGGATCGACCTCACCCCCCACGCCTCCCTCGCCATTGAGGACCGGGAGAGCGCGCCTCCCATGTTTAACGTGAGGCATGCTCCGCATGCCCAATGGCTAGCACAAGCCGTCGCGACTGTCAACCCCGATCTCGTCATCGTGGACGTGTGGAGAGAGTGCTTCCGGGGGGACGAGAATGATTCAGACGTGAGTCAACACGCCCTTAGCAGTCTGCTCCACGCGACGTCGCCTGCAGCGACGCTGATCCTCGCGCATGGGAAGAAACCGCCCGCCGATCCGTCCCACTCCTATGGGATCATGGACGAGATCCGCGGATCCTCCCATTTGCCGGGGGCGGTCGATACAGTCCTCCGCCTTCGCTGCCGGGAAGGGGATGAGTTGGGCTGGATGGCACTCCAAGGCAGAGCCTTGGAGTTCACCCAGTTCCCCCTCAAGCGCAACTCGACCGGCCTGTGGTATCCAGCGGGCTAGAAAGCGGGCCCGGCGTCATCGTCATCGAGCCCATCATCGTCATCGTAGATGGGATCCTCGATATCTTGTTCGTCCTGATCCCACTGCTGTTCACTGGTCCCGTAGGCGGAGGTCACTTGTTCGATCTGCTCATCCAGTCGAGGCTTGATTCCGTCGAGGGCGATGATCGGCACGCGAGAACGGATGCCTTCATTCACCCTCCCCACGACAAACGCTCGGTGCCCGAAGATGGCATCGCAGGTACCCGTCATCGGGAGCATACCGCCGTAGGTATGGGGGATCGCCACCTCCCCTGGATTCTCGACTATGCGGAAGTCGTACTTCCCTCCCCCGATAGTGAACTTCGTGTCCAAGTCGTGGTAGTAGAGGATGTTCCTCATCTTGGTGAAGACATGATCCCGCATCCGTTTTGCGTAATCACAGTTCACGTTTCGGAAGAGAACACACGCCTCTCCAGTCTCCTTGTCGAGCGGAGCATACGGCAAGGGTACGTTGCCGGAGAAGATCCCCATGCTCGATTTGGTATAGACTGTCCACGGATCCTCGTCAAACCAAAACAACGGTCTTGCCGTCGTGAACTGGCGAGTCATCGCGCGGACCCCTTCGGCCACTCCTTCGGGGCTGTAGTCCGAGCGTACGTAGTTGACCAATGCTGGAAGTAGCGTTCGGACATCCGACCGGTCGAAGTATGAGCTTGCTCGGATCAGCTTCTCTGCTTGAGACAACACAATCTCCAGAGGCAGAGATGGACCGACCACCTCCATCGTCTGAGGATTGATCTCCACGCACGACTCAGACATCAAGACGATGGCTGAGTGTGGCCCAACAACCCGCCTGAAACATTTTTGCTCGATCCAATATCCGCTGACGTCTTTTCCCATCACGCACTCCCAACGTTCAAAACGGCGCGCCAGAATGCAGTCCGGTGAGCTTCCACGATCTCCTCATCCACCATTATCGATTCGAGATCCCCATCCATGATGAGGTCGATGAAGTAGTAGGTGGGGCCGCTGGAGATCCACTCCTCCATCAGCGTCCGGGAGACCGCTGTCGCTCTCGCGACAGCGTCATTGACCTCCGCTTGGATCACCGCCTTGAGTCCTGCGGTGAGTTCCTTCTCGTTCGTGAACGGTCCTGCGACGATCTGGAGATCCGATCCATCCGAGAGCGCGGCGATGAAGGAACACTGGATCCCGCTCTCGTCGTCGTCGTCGGAGACTTCGTCTCCGACCACATCCAACTCAGTCTCGGGGAGAGTGACATCGTCACTCTCCCTCTTGAACTTCAGTACGCTTGCGGCCACGTCGTGTCCTCCTTCGAGACGGTGTCCTCGGTCAGCTTCGCTTCCCGGAGACGATCCTGATAAGGCTTCGCCGTCGCGAGATCCATCTCCAAAAACGCTTTGCGGAAGTCTGTTACCTTCTCCGCCTCCAGCGCATCCTCGGCCCGGCCAAGCAACTTGGCCAGCTTGTTCAAGTACTCATGCTGGACGACACTCTCGATTGCTCTGGGGCAATGCACGGCCCTCAGATGAGTGATCGCCTGGAGGGGCGTGTAGTCGGACAGGCACATCATGAGAGCGACAGCACTCGTCCCCGATCTCCCATGCCCACCTTGGCAACACGTCAACACAGTCTTCACCTTCTCGCTCACGAGGAACTTCACGAGAGCGGGCCAGAACTTCGGCTGGAGAGTCGGCGCGCCGCGATCTGCCCAGTTGATCGAGAAGATCCGCGCGGGAGTTCGCTCGGGAGGGTGAGCGACGAACTTCCCCATCTCCCCGATGAACTTCTTATCCCCACGCAGGACGATGGGAGGGGGTGGTGGCTCGAAGCTCGCGAAGACACTCCCACCATCGATCACCACATCGAACTCGTCCTTGTGAGCGCGGGCGCCTCCTGCGTCGGCGATCCACACATCGAAGTCCTCCCCCTCGAAGAGGGGCGCGTCCGACGGGTCGTGCTTGCAGTGCTCCCCGAGGGACTTCTTGGGGACATAAGGCGCGTGGGTGGTCTGGTGCGCCGTGTTCCCTTGATAGAACCCTGCCATTCCGGGCGACTTCCCAATCGGCACGTCGAGCGCATCGAACATGAGCTTCGTCGTGTCTCCCGATTGCTTGATCAGCACGACGGCGTGCAGATCTTCGAGCGTGAACGGAAACTTCGTGACAATCTGCTGTGGCTGTGTCATTTCGCGATCTCCTGTGGCGTGAGGGGCTCATCTTCCCACAACACGACCGGCTTTTCGTCAGTGTTCAGCAGGAGGCGGTAGTTGGAATCGGAATCGTCCAACATCACCCGTCCCTGCAAGACCTTCAACACACGATCCCCGATGATGTTCAGGGGCACGTGAACCACCTTCCCCCACTTCTTCAACGCGCGGGAACCGAGGTGAACCTCCGCATGGTTGTTCCCCGGAACATACACGAACTTCGACGAGGTGATTGTGGGAGGCTTCGGAACCCCCTCATCCCACTTCGCCGCCTTCCGCGCGAACTCCTCGACTTCCTCGATCTTGACCCCCGCTGATGTCCACTCGTAGAAGGTGGGGATCAGGGGCAGGATGTGCGCCAGCCGCCCGGAACCCAGCTCATTGAACATCACCATCCCCCCGGAGGTGAACTTGTTCAACCACCACCCGTTGTGATGGGCCTGATTCACACTCACATTCAGGGCAGCCAAGGCGGCCTTCACATGCGATTCCGAAGGAGACGCCATGTTCGCCTTGATCGCGTCGAAGATGGGAATGAGGCTCACCGCGCATTGCGCCCACTTCATCCCGCCCATCGAGCCGGAGAACCGTCCGTATCGGTGAACGTTGATCACCTGGGAGAGCTTGGCCCTCAGGCGCGAGAGGGACCACTTGTAGCACTTCGCGTAAACCGCATCGCGCGAGAAGCCGCCGAAGTACTTCTTGTTCCCGTTCTGATCCAACACATGACGGGCTTCGCCTGTCGCTGCGGTGGTTCCGAGCCGGGCCATCATTGCGCAGGCATAGCCCACCCAGAACGTGTATTTCCCGGTCATCGCCGCCGAGTGATGGAGCCCCAGCAGCAACGCAACAACCCCCGCGTGGGGATCAGTCTTGATGGGAGAACGCTCCGCCGCGACGACGCCCAGGTTGAACGCGACCGGATCCCAAGGGGACGACGACGTCGGCACCAACTGATCCCCAACCGCGGGCTTGAAGGTGGTGATGAGCGGGATCTCATTCGCCCTCGCGTGGACGGCGTAGTGATCGATCATCGAGCCACCGGGATGGTAGACGACGAATCCGTCTGACCCCTTCAAACTCTCGATCCGCTTCTCCCACGCGATCAAGTCCTCGCCGTTGGGCTGGATGATTTCCTTGACGGTGATCGCCTTCGGGATGTAGTCCGGCGAGACCGAGCCGAGTGATGGCCCACTCCGCACTTGGGTGATGATGGGAGTCTTCGAGAGGCCCCAGATCATCTCCACATACGGCGTGTCTGTCACGCCCATCTTGGCCGCGAGACTCGGATCGAGCAACTGATACTTCTTCCCCTGCACGATGGGGATGGAGATCGTGTTCTTGCCCGCCGTCGCGCCGTCATTGCCCGGGCCGATCGTGATGAGCGTCGGCGTGAGGATCGCATTGGTGCGGACCGCGTCTCCGTAGGAGTGGGTGAGGATGATCTCCCCATCCGGCTCTACGGCCTTGACCTCTTCCCACATCTTCGTCAACTCCTCGGGAGTTGACACGATCCGGCTCTCCACGAACCCGTGCCTCGGCCGCAGGGGACACGGACGGGCGAAGTAGGACGTGAACTTGAGCATCCCACAGGCCTTCTTGAGCGTGATTTCATCTTGGATCAGGGGCTTCGCCCACGCCAAGGCTGACGCCGTCCCGAGGATCGGATTGTGGACGAACGTGCTCAATAGCGTGATCCCCTTCGCCTTCTGCGAACGGGGGACGATCTCGTGCTCGATCTCCGAAGGCTGCGGCACAGGGGAAATCCCCTCCGGCACCCCCATGACTCCGAACGCAAACACCGACATGAGGCCCGCGGATCCTACGACTGCATCTGCCTTCACCCGCCCGGTCTGGACGAGGAAGTTCCACGTCATCCCGCAGTCATGACACTTCTTGCAATTGTTGCACCAATTGCCGGTGAGGGGGTTGATGGTGACGGATCCCTCCTTCTCCCCATTCTCATCCTCACTCGCATGCCATGAGCAACGCGGACACCACTTGGGGCAGGACGTCGTCCCCTCCGTCACAACCATCTTGTCAAAACGCTGAGCCCACCGTGTGAGCGTCGATGCTGAGTACACATAACCTCCCATCTGCTATCTCCTCTTCCGGTATTGCAAGACGGCGGTGACGGTGTCCTTGAGGAACGGAAACCGATCTCGCTCATTCCCCGTCACCTGAAACGAGACTGAGCCAGTCAGAGGGTTGGTGTTCGTGACATGGAACTCCCCGCCCCCCTTATACGCATCCGCGTGCTTGACGATGATCGAGACCGGGATCTTCGAGACGTGAATCACTGAGTGCTGGCCCATCACGCCACCCACTTCTTCTTCTTCTTGTAGATCAAATTCACACTCTTGATGTCGGAGAGGAGATGCTCCGGGACCGCATTCCCCACGCGCAGGAGATCGACAGGAACAGGCTGACGAAGCTCCTGCACCCCCTCCAGATCCATCTGCGGAGGAGACTTCTCCAGGTGCCGGTGAGCCAGATCGGCCACCAGCGGCATCCCGCTCGTCTTCATCACATGAACGATTGTCGTTTTCGGCACTCTACCCTCCAACGCCTTTGGGCAAGGCGAGATGTTCCACAAAGACGGTGTAGGGAGTGGAGAGAGTAGCCAAGTAATCAGCCGCTTCTTCCACGACTCCCGGCGCGATCCACAGACCGACCTTGTCCGTGACGACGATCTCCACCCACTTCTTCTTCCCGATCCTGATCGCGTTGTGAGCGAGAAAGTGGATATCACGAATGACCTCCTCCACAGCGGGATCTCCGAGCAGGTAGGTCCGGGACTGGCGCGCTGTGCCGTAGCCCCTTCCCACGAATTCGGTTCGGATCTCGGATCGGGCTCCCGGATCGCGGAGATCGTTCGTCTCCACGATGTAGTCCGCCGCCTTCATCTTGTCCTCTCGCATGGAGGGGCGAGAGGAATACAGCACGACATCTGCGTTGTGCAACCCGGCCCGCGGCGGGACGAGATTGGTTACGACACCTGGAATCACACTAATCTCCCTTCCCGAAAAGCGCGTTGTGGACGGGCTCCGTCTCGCCGTGCAACGATCCTGCCATGAACGAGATGTAATCGGCGGAGGAGAGCCGGATCAGGGGAATCTGGAGGATGCAACACGCGTCCTGGACGTGGCCGAAGAAGTGGCCCGCATTGAACGCCTTCCCCATCCCCCCATGCGACTCCTGAGACGAATACACCTCCGGGACCACCACGATTCCCGTCTGTGTGTTGACGAGCCCACCTACGCGGATCACATTCCTCAGCACCCCCCGGATGATGGAAGTCGAATACCACTTCATCCGATTGAGCGCATCTGTGCCCTTGAGCTTGGAACAGGGCACGTAGTCCGGCCCGCGCAGGGCAGACATGAGATCCCACTTCTGCTTGCCGTTGAACTTTTCCCACTGCTCAGGGGTGATGGGGGGAAGAGGCTTTGCCGCTATCCCCCTCATCGCCATGAGCTTCTGCTTCGTCTGGTCAGTCATGCGTTTTCCACTCCTCGCCCGCGGCGATTTGCGCGAGCTTCTTCTCGCACTTCACCTTCTCGGCCTTGAGTTCCTCGACGATCTCCGCCTCGGTGCGCTCGGCGAGGATCGTCGGATCCTCCTCGATGGCCTTGCCGATCAGCTTGACGACCGGCAAGACCCAATCAAGGGCATTGCACAGGGCATCGGATAGGGCCGCGACTTCTGCGGTGGTGAATCCCTTCGCGCCCTCCTTCGCCCGCTCCCTGAGCTTCCTGATCTTCCCCGTCTTGTGCTCCTTACGGAGTACGAGAACCTCCTCGCACTCATCCTTGGTGAGATGGAGCTTGATTCCCGGAAACTTGCCTCGCTTTTCGAGATTCATGTCACTCTCCCTCCTAACCGTTGATCGCGTGACCGAAGGCCGCCATTAGCTTGACAAACAAGCCGCCGATGAAGCGCAGGAATCGGAAGTTCGACGGCGGGATGGTTGGATTGCCGCCAGTATCCCACGCGCAGTTCCCAGCCGGGCTCTCGCCGCTGTATGTCCCCGAACTGAACCGCACGGCATACGTCACGGACATCGTGTGCGAGCCGACAGATGGGGCCGGATTCACGACTCCACAATCGAATCCGGTTGCTGGAGGCGTCGCCGCGACGCACTGGATCCCTGTGGCGACC
>ERZ724522.1442-NODE-1442-length-12801-cov-9.582065_pt1 | contig 12801 bp, 17 predicted proteins | sample MGYA00376055_ERZ724522 | MGnify/ENA primary metagenome ERZ724522 (study PRJEB28724, sample SAMN07190884) | wastewater metagenome | isolation source: effluent of sewage treatment plant in Hong Hong | place: Hong Kong | collected 2016-03-17 ... | reverse complement strand
GACAGCGGCGTTGAATGCGGCGAGTGCGAAAGACTTGGACATGATGAACTCCTAAAGTTGAAAAGTTGCGACCAGTTCCGAGCACTGGTCAAGCTCACAAACAACGGGCATGCGCGCGAAGCGCGCAGTATTCAGCTCACGCGACGATGCGCGAACGTGTTGTAGCCGATGCACACCTTGTTCCACACGCTGCCATCGCGCTTGGTGTAGATAGCGACGACCATCTCATCCCCGGGCTGAGGCTGGGGCTTGCGCTTGATGAGGTCACCGACCTTGGTGTTGGCCGCGCCCTTTGCAGCTACGAGCTGGTTGCTAAGGTCAGCGACCTGTTGTTCCAACCGGTCGATGTTGTGGCGCAGGGCGATGTTCTCGTCCACGAGTTGCGCTTTGGTCATGCGTGCCATTTCGGCCTCCTGTGAGTGCAGCGAGACATTCGCTGCTTACACAAAAAACGGGCATACGTGCGAAGCACGTGGTATTCAAAAACTTTGAACTAAGTACTGGGGGACTAGGTACTAAGAGACTCCTTTCTGGGGACTGAGAACCGAACCCGAAGTCACCCCCCGTCTCGGTGGCGACGGGGGGAGGGGTGTCACTCGCTGATAAGCCCTGTTTTTTCATGCCCCGCATAAAAAATATCCCTCAGCCCCCTGCACATGAATCCGAAGTAGCATAAAATCTAATCACCCCAATCCGAAGTGGCATAATTATGAAGACCTGCAGTGCGTGTGGGCAGACGCTTCCACTCACATCGTTCCCAGCTCGTCGTGCAAGTCGGGACGGACTCAATGCGTCGTGCCGTGATTGCAAGAACGCAACCAACAAGCGGCACTACATTGCGTACAAAACGGACCACATACGTCGCGCCAAAGCAGCGGCGAAAGCCAGAGCCAAGCGCGACCCGGCTTGGGGCAATGCTTGGAATGTGTGGCGCCACTTGAAAAAGGAGAAGCGCGTCCCGCCTTGGGTCAAGTTCTCAGATACAGTGCGCTTCTATCGCGAGGCACACGAACTGACCGCGCGCACAGGCATTCGGCACGAGGTAGACCACATAATTCCGTTGCGCAGCAAAATTGTCACCGGCCTGCACTGCGTCGAGAACCTTCAGGTGCTCACGGCAGCTGCGAACGTCGCAAAAGGGGCTTCTTTCACGCCATGACTCCGGGTTACAATTGATATCAAATGGCGACCAAGACACTGAAAAAGTCCCGTTCCAACGTCTCGCAGGCCCCGGAGAACCTCCCGAGCCGCCGCGAAAGCGCGAAAAACGGCGTTCTGAACCCTGACGCTCCGCTTACAGAGATGCAGCGGCGGTTTGTGGTCAATTTCGTGGACCATCAGATGACGCAAACCGCTGCGGCGCGCGCTGCTGGCTTCGCCCATCCCGGCACATCCGCCATGGAAATGATGAAGCACCCGAAAATCGAGCGCGCCATCGCCGAACGTCGCGCTGAGTACGCAGCAGCGAGTCAGGTGACCAAGAAACGGGTCATCGACGGCTTCTTGGAGTCGATCGAGATGGCCAAGATCAAGGCCGACCCGCTCACGATGATCGCCGGCTGGCGTGAAGTGGGCAAAATGTGCGGCTTCTACGAGCCGACGAAGGCAAAAATCGAGGTTTCGGTGCAGGGGCAGGTGCTGATCCAGCGTCTGAATGCCATGTCGGACGAAGAACTGCTGAAACTGGCCGAAGGGGACCCCAACGTGCTTGAAGGCGAAGTGAAAGTGATAGAAGATGGCCCCTCCGAAGCCTAATTCCGCCGCTGCGAAGCTGCTGGCCGACCGGATTCTTGCCCGCCGGCGCCTTTTGCACTTCACCAAGCTCACGCACCCGCGCTATTCGGCCGGTTGGGTGCATGACGACATCTGCCGCCGCCTTGAACGCTTCTCGCGCGAGGTCGCTGAGGGCAAATCCCCTCGTCTCATGCTGCTGATGCCCCCTCGGCACGGCAAGTCGGAGCTGGCGTCGATCCGTTTCCCCGCTTGGCACCTTGGCCAGTACCCGCACCACGAGCTGATCAACGTGGGGTACAACCTCGACCTGCCGATGGGCTTCAGCCGCAAGGTTCGGGAGGTGTTCCGTGACCCGCAGTACCAAGCCATCTTCCCCGACGCACAGCTCGACCCCGATTCTCAGTCCGTAGAGAAGTGGAACACCACCAAAGGGGGTGGGTTCACAGCGGCTGGTCGTGGTGGTGGTATCACCGGCAAGGGCGCCCACATCCTCATCGTCGACGACCCCATCAAGGACCAAGAGGAAGCCGACTCGTCTCTGGTCCGCGAAAAGCTCTGGGACTGGTACCAGTCCACGGCGTATACGCGTCTCGCCCCCGGCGGCGGCGTCCTTGTCATCCAGACGTGGTGGAACGACGATGACCTCGCCGGCCGGCTGCAGCAGGCCATGGCGCTCATCGGCAAGGAAGGCGCGCCGGAGGGCATCGACGACTTCGAGATCATCAAGTACCCGGCTCTGAGCACCCACTACGAGTACCGCGACGACGTGGACCCTGCCAATCCGGGGCCGATCATCCGGACCGATGAGCCGATTGACGACCAGCCCCACCTCACGCTGCTGCGCCCGAAAGATACCTGTCTTCATGAAGACAGGTATCCCACCGAAGCGCTGAAGCGCATCCGTGCCAACCTCCAGCCCCGAATCTGGTCGGCCCTGTACCAGCAGAACCCGGTGCCTGACGAGGGCATGTACTTCAAGAAGGAGTACTTCCGCTACCAGCGCCAGCTCCCCAGCCCCGCAGGGCTGCGCATCTACACCGCATGGGACTTCGCCATCGGCGAGAAGCAGGCCAACGACTGGACCGTGGGGGCGACGATTCTTCAGGACGAGCTGGACCAGCTGTACGTGCTGGAGATCTTCCGGATGAAGGGGGACAGCTTCCAGATCGTCGAGTCCATGCTCGACGTGGCCACGCGCTGGGGGTCCGTGCCGGGTACGGGCTACCTGCTGGGTGCTGAGGACGGTCAGATCTGGCGCGCCATCGAGCCGCTGTTCAAGAAGCGCATGGTCGAGCGTCGTCAGTACCTCCCGTACGAGGTGCTGCGTCCGATGACCGATAAAATGGCGCGTGCGCGTCCCTTGCAAGGGCGCATGCAGCAGGGCCGCGTCATCTTCCCCGAAGAAGCCGCATGGCGCGCTCAGGCCGAACAAGAGTTGCTTCGCTTCCCAGCCGGCGTCCACGACGACGTGGTCGACGCCTTGGCATGGGCAGTGCAGCTGTGCATGGGTAAGGAGCCACCGCAAGCGTACACCCCGCCTCCGCTGAAGAGCTGGCGGGATCGATTGAGTGAGAGTTTCGCTGGACAGGGCAGTCACATGTCGGCATAGGAGAGATCATGTCAAAGCTTCAAGCAGAACTTGCGGTTCGCGCCCTGCACATGGGCACCTTCGCCCACCTTGAGCATTTCAAGACGGGCAGCTACGCCGCCCACAAGGCACTGGAGACCCTGTACACCGACCTGCCGGACGCCGTCGACGGCTTCGTCGAGCAGTGGCAGGGTAAGCACGGGAAGATCGAGTCGTACCCCTCGTGGGCCCCTATCATTCGTCCGTGTGCCAAGATGTGCAGTGACCTCGTGCTCTGGATCGACGAGAATCGTGACGAGCTGATGGACGACGACATCTCGCTGGACAACGCTCTCGCAGAGATTCGCACGGTGCTGCTGCAGGCCATGTACCGTCTCAACGAGCTGAGCTGAGGAGAACGACATGCCTGTGAATACCGCTCTGGCCACCCAAGTCTGGAACCGCTACACGTGGCTCCGTGACAACGGCCACCTCGAATACGTGAAGAAGGCCGCCAAGTGCGAGGACTTCTTCGCCGGCCTGCAGTGGGACCAGAACGATCTGGCCCTGCTCAAGGCTCAGCGCCGCCCCGCCCTGACGATCAACAAGATCATCTCGACCATCTCCAACGTGATGGGCGAGCAGATCTTCAACCGCACGGACATCGCCTTCAAGCCTCGCAACGAGGGGGCCACGTCCGAAGTCGCCGACGCCTTGACCAAGGTGTTCATGCAGATCGCGGACAACAACCAGCTCGGCTGGGCTCGCTCCGACGTGTTCACGGACGGCATCGTGACGTCCCGTGGCTTCTTCGACGTGCGGCTGGACTTCACCGACTCGCTGCGCGGCGAGGTGCGCATCGAGCAGCTGAACCCCAAGAACGTGCTGATCGACTCGGACGCTGACGAATACGACCCGGACAAGTGGAACGACGTGCTCATCACCAAGTGGATGAGTCCGGACCAGATCGAGCTGCTGTACGGCAAGGCTGACGCGGAGCTTTTGCGCAGCCGCACCGACTCGTACTACCCCTACGGCTACGACTCCATCGACATCAACCGCGACCGCTTCGGCTCGGCGCGCGCCATCGGCTGGCCGCTCAACACGGTGACCCAGCAGGAGTACAACAACGTCCGCAACATCCGCGTCATCGAGCGCCAGTGGAAGAAGCTCGACAAGGTGCTGCACTTCGTCGATCTGGAGACCGGTGACACACGTACCGTACCCACTGACTGGGACGACGACCGCATCGCCCAGCACTTGCAGGCCAACCCCCAGCTGGCCACCACGAAGAAGCTGATCCAGCGCATCCGCTGGACGGTCATCGCCGACAACGTGGTGCTGCACGACGACTGGAGCCCGTACAAGCACTTCACCGTGGTGCCGTACTTCCCGTACTTCCGTCGCGGCCGCACCGTCGGCCTCGTGGAGAACCTGCTCGGCCCGCAGGAGCTGCTGAACAAGGTCAGCTCGCAGGAGCTGCACGTGGTGAACACCTCGGCCAACTCCGGCTGGAAGGTGAAGCGCAACGCACTGACCAACATGTCCACCGCCGAGCTGGAGACGCGCGGCGCGCAATCCGGCCTCGTGGTCGAGCTGGACGACATCAACAACATCGAGAAGATCCAGCCGAACCAGACCCCCACAGGGCTGGACCGGGTGTCATACAAGGCCGAGGAGCACATCAAGACGATCTCGGGTGTGTCGGACTACATGCAGGGTTTCGCGCGCGAGGACGTGGCGGCCAAGAGCGTGCAGACGAACAAGCAGAGCGGGCAGGCGAACCTCGCCAAGGTCATGGACAACATGAACCGCTCGGACTTCATCCTCGCGCGCACCGTGCTGGACCTCGTGCAGGAGTACTACACCGAGCAGCGCCTGCTGTACATCACGACCGACCGTCTGATGAACACGACCGAGCAGCTGATGGTGAACCAGCCCACGCCCGAGGGCCGCATCGCAAACGACCTGACGCTGGGCGAGTACGCCATCGTGGTGACGAACCAGCCCGAGCGCGACACGTTCGAGGACACCCAGTTCGACCAAGCTGTGCGTCTGCGCACCGAGGCCGGCGTGCAGATTCCAGACAAGTACATCTTGCAGTCGAGCCGCCTCAAGGAGAAGGCCCAGATCATCGCGGAGATGGAGCAGGCCGGGCAGACCCCTGAGGCGCAACAGCAGGCTGAGCTGCAGATGCGCGCTCTGGCCGCCGACGTGGCCACGAAGGAGGCTGAGGCCACCCAGAAGGGCTCCGACGCCCAGCTCAAGCAGGCCAAGGCCCAGAAGGAGATCGCTTCGATCGGTCAGGACAGTGGCCAGAACGAGATCGCACTGGAGCAGCAGAAGCTGGAGGCCGAGATGGCCATGGAACAGCAGAAGCTCGATCAGGAATTCCAGCTCAAGCAGGAGCAGATGAACCGCGAGTTCGAACTCAAGCGCGAGCAGCTGCAGATGGAGATGGCCCTCAAGCGTGAGCAGGCCACCGCCGAAGCAGCCATCAAGGCCACCGTCGCCAAGGAGCAGGCCAAAGCCGCTCGTGTGGCGGCAGTACACAACGCACAACCCCCGGGAGAGGCGTCTCCCACTTCGCCAGCGCCGGGTGCCCCGGCCAAAACCCCCAAGCAAGGAGCTTGACCATGCCTTTCGCAATTCAACAACTGATTTCTCGTGGCTACTGGGCTCCGGCCGGTGACGACGGCGCTGCCGCCGGCGGTGGCGACAGCGTAGATCGCGGCGACGACTTCAAGTCGCCTCTGGACACCGCCGGGAAGGGCGACAAGCTCGGCGACGACGAGGACGACAAGGCCGACAAGGGCGATAAGGCCGACCCCGACAAGGAAGGCGAAGAGACCGAGGAGGAAAAGGCCGAGCGCCTTCGCCTCGAAGCCGAGGAAGAAAAGAAGAAGCGCATCCGCATCCCCAAGGCGCGCTTCGACGAAGCCCTTGGCAAGGCCAAGCAGCGCGAACAGGCGCTGTTGGACGAGATCGAGAAGCTCAAGGGCGGTCAGCAGGCCTCAGCCACGGCCAAGGCTGTCCGGGAGATGCGCGACGAGATCGACAAGCTGCAGGACAAGTACGAAGACCTGATCCTCGACGGCAAGAAGGACGAGGCCCGCAAGGTTCGCCGCCATGTCGAGGCTCTGCGCGACGAGCTGTCCGAGTACCAGACCAACACCAAGTCGGAAGCTGCCCGCAAGGCGGCCATCGACGAGATGAGCTACAACGCTCAGCTGGCTGGCTACGAGGCCAAGTACCCCGCGCTGAATCCTGAGCACGAGGACTTCGACGAGGGCAAGACCGACGAGGTCGCCACCCTCCTGACCGCCTTTGTGAAATCGGGCCAGAAGCGTGCTGATGCGTTGGCCAAGGCCGTGAAGTACGTGCTGGGCGCGCCGCCCGCTGCCGGCAAGGGCGGTGACGACGACAAGGCCAAGGAGCTGGCCGATCAGCGCGCCGCCGAGGCCCGCAAGAAGGCTGCCGACGCCAACAAGAAGCAGCCTCCGAACGGCAAGGACGTCGGTCTGGACTCCGACAAGGCTGGCGGCGGCAAGGGCGGCGATGTGGACGTTCTGCGCCTGTCGCAGGACAAGTTCGCCAAGCTGGACGAGGAAACCAAGGCCAAGTTGCGTGGCGACACCATCTGATATAAGATCAGCGGACCGTCGGGGGTCCTTCGGGGCCCCTTTTCATTGAAAGGAGCCTTCTATGACACAAGAGATCGATCTCGAATCGGTCCTTCGCTCGTACTTCCGCGTGGACCCCGAAAAGCCCGTGGAGTTGACCATGTGGACCAACAACGAAGGCCGCATCGTGGCCAAGATCGGCACCGGCGCTGACGCCCCCGAGTACGTCGTGTTCGGGAACAACGTCTGCCAGTACCCCCCGCCCAAACCGCCGACGCAGCGCGCCGCAGTTCAGGGCTTTGACGCACATAAAGGCATGGGGGCAAAGTGAACTCAAACGACCTGATGTACTACTTGAAAGGGTTCGTGGACCTGACGAACGAGCCTCCTTCGCGCGACCAGTGGGGGATCATTCGCGCGAAGGTGAAGGAAGCCTCCCCCGTCGAGACGTTCGTGGTTGGCGCGCCGCCGATGCACAACCCCATCCACGACCCACGTCCGTTCCTCGACCGTTCCAAGCTCCCGCCCGTGGGCCCCTTCGCCCCAACGAGTGGCGATTGTGGTTGCGGCGGTGCAACACCTGCGAGACAATCCAGAGTTGAAGGCGGTTGAGGTCTGCAGGCGGTGCAACCTCAACATTTTGGGAGGGCAGTTGCTGCCCTCCCATTTTTTCGTCTATACTTCCGACAACATTCGGTAGCAGACCCGACAGCTCTGCGGAGACCGGCCTCCTTAAAAGTCGACCTGCGCTGGCCCCAGAGCGTGATCTGAGAGCAATCAACGGTTTGACTTCCACATCCCCTGCCTGAAGGAGGCACAAGATGCTTACCAATTTCGCACTGCTCACCAACGAGCAGAAGACCGTCTGGTCGATGGACACGTGGCGCATGGCCCGGAACTATTCCTTCGTGAACAAGTTCCTCGGCAATGGCTCGAACTCCATGATCCAGCACATCACCGAGCTGAAAAAGTCCGAGAAGGGCGCCCGCGCAGTCATCACGCTGCTGGCCGACCTCGAAGGCGACGGCGTCGCCGGTGACCGTACGCTGGAAGGCAACGAAGAGGCGATGAAGTCGTACGATCAGGTGATCCGTATCGACCAACTGCGCCACGCCAACCGCCACGAAGGCCGCATGGCCGACCAGAAGTCGGTCGTCGAGTTCCGCAACAACAGCCGCGACGTGCTGGCCTACTGGCTGGCTGAACGTATCGACCAGCTGGCGTTCCTGACTCTGTCGGGTGTGAGCTACGCGATGCGCAACAACGGCGCCGCGCGCGTGGGTTCGGACTTCCCGTTCCTCGAGTTCGCTGCTGACGTGTCGGCCCCCACCAACCTGCGCAAGCTGCGCTGGAACGGCACCAGCAAGACGCTGGAAACCAACGGCGCCACCAGCTCGATCGTTGCCGCCGACACCCCCATGTGGGAGCTGTTCGTGCAGCTGAAGGCCTACGCGAAGGACCAGTACCTGCGCGGCATCAAGGGCGAGGGCGGTGACGAGGTGTTCCACGCCTTCCTGACCCCGCAGGCGATGGCCAAGCTGAAGCTGGACCCCACCTACATGCTGAACGTGCGTCACGCACAGAAGCGTTCCGGTGACAACCCGCTGTTCAGCGGCGGCGAAGCGGTCATGATCGACGGCATCGCGTTCCACGAATACCGCAACGTGTACAACACCTCGGGCGCTGCCAGCGGCTCGAAGTGGGGTGCCGCCGGCACCGTGGACGGCTGCCAGATCCTGTTCTGCGGCGCCCAAGCGCTGGCGATGGCCGACATCGGCAACCCCGAGTGGGTCGAGAAGGGCTTCGACTACGAGAACCAGCAGGGCATCTCGACGGGCAAGATCCTCGGCTTCCTGAAGCCGAAGTTCAACTCGATCTATGCCGGCAACACCACGCAGGACTTCGGCGTGATCTCGGTGTACGTCGCCCAGTAATCGGGACCGTCCGCAACTCGCAACTTCCTAAGGAGAAATTCCATGGCTCAGAAACTTGCGGCTCGCGGTGGTCAGTACCCGATCACTGCCGAGTTCACTTTCGATGTGGCAAACGACACCATGAAGAACGTCAGCGGCGCTGACGACAACTTCAAGGTTGTGGGCAGCCACGTGTTCGACGCAATCCTCCTGCCGACCAACGCGATCGTGGTTGGCGGCGAGGTGGTCACCGAGACGGCCGTGAGCGGTTCCACCGCCTACAACGTCTCGGTGGGCGACAGCGGCAGCGCAACCCGCTACCTCGGCGTCACCGACAAGGTGGCTGCCGGCCGCACGGCGCTGGTTCCGACCGGCTTCGTGGGTGGTGGCGAACAGGTCCGCGTGACCGTGGCGCCCACCGTCGCCGACGCGACGGCTGGCAAAATCACCGTGCGGGTGAGCTACATCATCCGCAACCGCGTGAACGAGGTCCAGACCCACTAAACCGGGTCCGGCAGGCGGGGGCTTCGGCCCCCGCTCCTCCATTGCCACCACTGAAGGAGAACCATCATGGCTGAAGCCAAGAGCAAGACCCTGCTCGTCCTGAATCGCAACTACGTCCTGACCACGACCAAGGGCCATTCCGTGGCCTTCGAGAAGGGCAAGCCCACCCATGTGCCGCCCGCCATCTATCAAGAGGCGCTGGCCATCGGTGCGATCCCGCCCGACGGCGAAGACCCGCAGGTCGAGGAAGTGACCAAGACCGACAACGCCCCGGCCGATCCCGCCGAGCGCGCGCCCCTGATCCTCGCCGCCATCGAAAAGCTGGTCGCCGAGAACGCGCGCGACAACTTCACTGCAGCTGGCAGCCCCACCGTGGGCGCTGTGTCCGAAGCCGTTGGCTTCAAGGTGCAGGCGAAGGAAATCGCCACCGTGTGGCAGCAGTACCACGACAAAGTGGCTGCCGACAAGGCCGCCGAGTAATCGAGGCATGAGATGACCCCCACCCAGCTCAAGGACCTCTTCCGCAGCGACGTTCGCGACGAAGCCTCCCCGCCCCTCTGGACGGACACGGAGATCTTCGTCTACATGGACGACGCTCAGAAGATGTTCTGCCGCGAAGGTGGGGGCATCGCCGACTCCACGTCTGCGATCTGCACCATGCAGGTTACGGCGGGGGACACGTACATCGGCTACGACCCCCGCATCCTCAAGCTCCGCGACTTGCGCCGTGCGTCTGATGGCCGCAACGTCAACATTCTCAACTTCGAGGACCTTGGCCACCCCGGTTGGGCGCAGGACGACTACGGTCAGTCCACGTCGTTCGGCACCGGCGGCGTCAAGTTCAGCACCAACCCGACACCCATCACTGGCGTTGTCGTGGGTATGGATGCGAACAAACTCCGTCTGGTGGCCCCCGCAGTGGCTGACGACACGCTTCGTGCGATCGTCTACCGCATGCCCCTCGAAGACATCACCGCTTCCTCAACCGCCTTCGAAATCGACGTCCAGCACCATCGGCACTTGATGAGCTGGATGAAACATCTGGCGCACGAGAAGCAAGACGCGGAGACCTACGATCGCGGCCGCTCTATGGAGTTTCGCGACAAATTTCTGGCGTATTGCGCTCAGGCGAAAGCCGAACGCGAGCGCCGCGAACACAAGTACCGTGCAGTAGCGTACGGCGGTATTTAGGAACCCCGCAATGAGCTGGCGTGATCTATTCCAATCCATCGACGTGACGCAGATCGTTCTGGCTGCTGTCGGGTCCGTCGGTGCTGTCTTCCTCTGGATGAAGCGCCGCTACCTCTCCATCGCCGAGTGGCGCCGTATGCGTGAGGCTCGCCGCCTTGCGTTCAACGAGCTGCCAGAGCGCGTTTCGGAGTTTGCCAAACTGCTCGACGGCGTGTGCAAGCAGTCTGAGCGCGCCTTGGACGTGCTTGATTCGCACACCAAGACCCTCGACGATCAGAACCGCGTTCTCGGCAACATCTCTGCCATGATCCACGGTGAGATGGAGCTGGACCCGACGCCGCGCTTCATTTGCGACAACGACGGTCGCAACCTCAACGTCAACACCGCCTATGCCCGCCTTGTGGGGTGCGGCCGCGACGAGCTGATGGGTTTCGGCTACCAGCGCTTCATCCCCAGCAACATCAACCCCGGCTACGTTGCGGAATTCGACTCTGCGGCTAAGCAGCACCGTTCGTTTGAGTGTTCGCTGCGCATCCTTCGCCCAGACGGCACGGAGGTGCTCACCAACGTCCGCATCGTCCCCCACCCAGAGAACGAGCCGCCAGCACACTACTGGGTCGGTGTCGTGACCGCCGCCCGCCGGAGCGCCGATGTCTGACCAACCCAAGCCCGTACCGTCGAAGAAGTTCGGCCCCAAGCTCATGCTCGGCACCGCTGCCCTTGTCGCGTTCCTCGCAGTGTGGGAGGGTGGCAAGACTGGTGTGGGGGACTCGACGGTGTACGCGGACACCCTTGCGAACGGCATCCCTACGGTGTGCAACGGGCTGACAAAACACGTCACACCCACGCCTATCATCGTCGGTGAAAAATGGCCTGCTGAGAAGTGTGAGCTCGAAGAGCGCCGTGCGCTTATGTCGATGCAGCTCAAGCTGGAGACGTGCTTCACCACCCGCCCGCCCCAGAGCGTGTTCGACATGGCGAGTTCTCACGCTTGGAACTTCGGCTGGTTCGCCACCTGCGGCAGCCAAGCGATGAAGGCGTGGAACGCTGGCAATTGGGTACTTGGGTGCCGCCGCCTCGCGTACTCCGACGGCGGGAACCCTGTGTGGTCATACGTCAGTACCGGCCGTGTGATCGACGGTAAGCCAGAAAAGAAATTCGTTCGCGGCCTTGCCAACCGTCGCCAAGCCGAGTTCAAAGAATGCGTTAAGGGGCTGCCATGAACCTGAGCCTGATCCTTGCTCTGATCCTCGCCGCAGTCCTTGGTCTCGGCGGTGCTGGCGTTGCTGGGTACAACAAGGGTAAAACCGACGCCGAACTTGTGGCCAAGGTGGCCATGGACAAACACCTCTCCGAAGATCGCGAGGCTGAGACCAAGGCCAAGGACAAGGCCCGTGAGGACAGGGACAAACTGGCCGATGCCCAGAACGCGGTTTCGGCCGCATACGAAAAAGGGAAACGTGATGCCGAACAAACTTCGAAACGCGTGGTTGCTGATCTTCGCGCTGGCAACCTCGTCCTGCGCAACCGTTGGACCGCCTGCGAAGCAAACCTTGGTGTGCCCACCGCTACCCCCGCTCCCAGCGAACCTGATGCAGGAACCGGAGACCGGGAAGAAAGTGCGGGACGAATTGTTCAAGCCGCCGACGAATGCGACGCCCAAGTGAAGGGGCTCCAAGAACTTCTGCGCCTTGAGCGCAAACAGAATGTGCACCAGCCCCAGCCGGAGGTGGGCGCACATGTCGGTCCGCTTCCCGACTAAAACACCGGCAGCTGAGGCGTACAGGTGGCTCCCCAGTACGGCCTCAGCACTTATACTCACGTCTGAAACCCAATCGCTCGCACAGTAGGAGATAGATCATGGCAAACGCACTCTTCGACAAGGCCCGCCAGCGCTTCCTCGAAGGCCAGTTCAACTGGAACACGGATACGATCAAGGCTGTCCTCGTCGACACCGGTACGTACACCGTGAACCTGTCGGCCCACGAGTTCCTGTCGGATATCGGTACCGGCGCCCGCATCGCCACGTCTGGCGCCTTCACTGGCAAGGCCACGACTGGCGGCGCCGCCGACGCCAACGACGTCACCTTCACCTCCGTGACCGGTGCGTCGATCGAGGCCATCGTCCTGTACAAGGACACTGGTACCGATGCGACCTCGCCCCTGATCGCGTTCATCGACACGGCCACCGGCCTGCCGATCACGCCGAACGGCGGTGACATCATCGTCACGTGGGACAACGGCGCGAACAAGATCTTCAAGCTCTGAG
>ERZ724522.1441-NODE-1441-length-12801-cov-14.505649_pt1 | contig 12801 bp, 11 predicted proteins | sample MGYA00376055_ERZ724522 | MGnify/ENA primary metagenome ERZ724522 (study PRJEB28724, sample SAMN07190884) | wastewater metagenome | isolation source: effluent of sewage treatment plant in Hong Hong | place: Hong Kong | collected 2016-03-17 ... | reverse complement strand
GCGGGACCCTGCGGACCCGTGGCGCCGGGCTCACCCTGCGCACCATCCTCGCCGTTCTGTCCGGCGGGACCCTGCGGACCCTCGAACTCGTCCCACGCACACGCCACGAACGTCGTAGCCACGAAGAAGAAGCAGATGCTGGTCAAGCATCGGGAGAAGACCGTTTGGCGAAGGGAGCCACCCTTGACGTCCGACATCTGCCCTCCTAAGGCATGATGGGCTCCCCGGGGCGGGAGCACTTGGTTGATTTGTGGTCGATTGACCGAGAAGAACCCCTTTGTGTTGTACTACGCAGTACTACAGCACAAAGGAGCCTTCTTGATTATTCGCCATTCCCCGTTTTATCTATATTGTAACGAACCGGGGTATTACCCCTTGGTTTCCTTATCTCAACAGATACAGAAACCAAGAGACAAAACCATATTTTCGAACTTTGCAGTATAGCACTTTTTGGCTATTTTGTCAACTCGCTTATCCACCGCCTTTTTCTACCTATCACACCCTGCAAACTATGTTTACAGTGTCTGATTGGTGCCCGACAGGTTGTGTCGGGCCCCGCAGCGTCCTCCAAGTGCTGCGAGTGTGGGGCTCGTGGGCGCCCCCCGTGTTGTTGTTCGATCAGAACCGCCAGCCCACGCTGACGACCCCGGTGCCCGTGACGGACGACTCTGGATCAGCATCAGCCTCTCCGTTTGTCACCCATCGCTGGACCGGCCCAACATTCCCGCGAAGGTAGAAGTGGCCCGGAGACCACTCTACTCCGACGAGAGCGCCGGTCTGAACCGCCGATACTTCCCCATCACCCAACCCGTCGCCGGTCAGAGTGACTCCCAAGGAGAGCCGCCAGCTCTCCCCAAGGGAAAAGTCAACGCCAGTGCTGCCACCGACGAAAACTCCGGGGAATACGCCGGGGGCGACATGGAGTCGGGCGAACGGGGAGACCTTTCGATCCCCCGAAATGCCGAGCTCCAATCCGCCGGTTGGTCCCTGGGCGGTCGCGATTGCGATCCCACCCAATTCGAACCGGGGGCCGGATGACTCGGGCGCCGTCTCTCCGCTCCCCTCGACGGGGGTGACGACCGGCTCGGCGACCGCGTCGGCGATGGGTTCAGGCGCTACAGCAGCTTCCATCGCCTGCCCCTCGTCCCCCCGAAGGAGTTCGAGGCAGGCGGGAATCGCCGACCCGAAGCACCACATGCCCTGCTCGCCCACCATCACCGGGGCGTCGTCGGTGTCCTGCGCGAAAGCGGTCGCGCAGGAAAGAGAAAGGAACATCGCAGCAACGATGGTGAACAGCGACCGGCTGCTCGAACGGTTGAGGGCGCCAACCCCAGACAGGCGCGGATCGGTGGTGCTCATAGCACTCCTGTGTTTGCGCCGGGGCGGCGCTGGTTGAGAAACGAATCGATCCCCTTTGCTACATACGATGCGCTCGTATAGAACAAAGGAGATCTTCTTTCTCTTACCGCCTACTTTTTTCTATTTTATTTTTGTAATGAACTCATATACCAAAGTTTTGTTCTTTGCTATATGTTCTATATTCTTTGTTTTACTCCTCATCGCCCACTTACACGACGTAAATGAACGAAATTGGAGGGGGACTTTTCTGCGCTAGGCATACTTTCCCCTTCCGGCCTTGTCTCGTGTATTGGTCATGGATAGACCGTCACACATGTTAGACGCTGGCCAGTCACGCAGATCCTCCGATACTGCATGTTGCAAGATTGGCTCTTGCCGCCAGGCGATTAGTCAGATCGCCGATTTTCGAAACCACCTTCCCGACATGACTAGCGTCGGGAACCGTTGGGGCCGTTGCTCTTAAGAGCTCGGGCCACGCTGGACGCGGACCGGACCTGGAATGAATACCCCGTCCAGCGGCTGCGTGGTGGGCGCGGGCTCGGTGATGGGCCGACTCTCGAGGGCGCGAACGCGACCCTCGAGACGGCGAGTGCGGCGCTCGACGCCGTCCACTCGCCCGTCGATACGAGCCACATCGCTCCGGATCGCTTCGATCGCCGCGTGGTTGTCGTTGGATTCTGCCTGGAGCTGGCCGATGGCTGCCCCCTGCTGTTCGACGGTGCCCGCGAGCGATTCGACGCTGCCCGTGAGAGATTCGACGGCACTCTCCTGGCCGTTGTCGTTCGCGCACGACTTGATAGACAGGACACATGCCAAGACCGCGAGCGCGAGCGCGATCAGGCCGACGATGTTCCCCCCGGAGGAGGAGTGGCTTCCCGTCGAGGAGTGACCACCAGTTGGTGCGCTCATTTGATCCTCCATAATCCCGTCGCGAGCAACGACGGGGTGGTTGTGCGGAACTGGTACGAGAGAATCTCGTCCGAAGGAAGTTCTAGAGATAAAACCCTCTTCGGACGAGACAGAATCTCTGCCAATTCCCTAGGTGTGTAATGAACGAGACCTCTTCTACCTTCACTTTCAGAACAGCACACTATATCACTTTTCCCACATTCTGTCAAGGGTGTTATCCACACCTACAAAACCTATAATAAAAACACCCTTAGGATCATCCCTTAGGGTGTTTTTATTTCATTTTGATCTGTTTACGGTGCTTTTTTGGGACGTGCTTTAGATTGTACCTTGGCCCGCTTTCGCAGCGGCTCTGCTTTCTTTTTTAGTTCTGCTGCAGTAGTCCGCAACGTCTGTGCTGTCGCCTCACTTGGCGAGACAGTATTTTGTTTTCTCAAAATAGCCAGTTGTTGGAAGCGCTGTGTTTCGTAGAGCAATCTATCTACATTGGTAATAGTGAGCTTACCCTTTTTATCGCCCGTAGATTCCCACTTCCATGACACACCCAGAGCACGTAGAGCGATGTCCATCTGTTTACGATGATCTGGATTATTGAAATCTAGATGATAGGCTCCTTCAAATGTCTGAACACAAATACGCTCTAGGTTGGCGATGAACTCTTTAACGTCTTTAGTATTCATCACATCAAACGGTTTGGTACGTTCTTTACCTGGCGTGTAGGTACGAGCACTATCGTCTGCACCAAAGCCCGCATCCCACTGTTGGGCTGGTGCCTTACCATGCTCCAACCACTGCTGCAATGGACGGCGCGCTGAAGTATAAATAACACTTTTGTTATCATGAAATACTGGCCACTTTCCACCAACACGTTCCTGACTGGTCTCACCCACTCCTCTCATGAGCCATACATCCTCACACATAGTCGCATTGCCGTCAAACCCATCAGCACGACTATAGGCGCTCCCACGTACTGCTGCAGTCAAACCGCACGATCGCCACACGTCTACTTCTTTTCTCTGTACTGCGTCTAGATATTGATACAGTTTGTACCCAGCAAAAATCTCAGGATAATCTTTGATCTCTTCTGGGTCATACTCATATCTTCCATTAACAAACACTACGTCTGAGTTTTCATCAAAATTTTTGATCATCTTTTCGAGATACTGTGCATCCACACCTTTATTATCAGCATCGTTACTGACGAGAATAATATCTTCTTTAACACCTTTGCGGGCGTATGCACGCTCAAGCACTGCATCATTGGCAATTTTTCGGATATACCCAATTGGCTGACGCACATCAAACGCCTGATACATCACCTGTACCTGCATATCTGGGTATACTTTTTTGAACCTCTCAATCTCAGCGAGTGTCTCATCGGCGTCAATCGGCTTGCCTGCCTTATCTTTTTTGGGGTGGTTAACAAACAAAGCAATCTCAAACGAGTCACGAGAAATACTCTGTTTTGCAAACGACTCAAGTGTATGATAAATGTTCTTTTGTTCCTGATGTCCAGCAACTGGAATCACGACCGTAGCACGCACAGTATCTTTCATTGGCTCATTCATTTGCCTCAACAATGTTTCTACATTTTTGGCATGGTCTTGACCTTTTGGTATATGCCTGCCAGATTCCCAGCGTTTCTGGTATGCACCGAACTCTTTTATACCTTCTTCCGTAGTAAATTCAATTGTACGTTGAGTCTCTTTGTGCGGTGCCGCAGTAGTATCTGGTTTTTTGTCTATCTCTGAAGTATCGACAATAATTGGTATATCGTCCTCATCGTCACCTGCGCCATTTAACTCAGACGTATCAACAATAATAGGAATATCATCATCTTCATCACTATCAAATATGTCCTCTGTTACCCCTACCGGTACCTCCTCCTCAACAATTTCTTCCTGAGTATATCCATGTAATTCATTATGACGTTTGGTCTCCAAAGCCACGAGCTGCTCCTCTAATTGAGCGATACGTGTCTCCGCAGCAGACTTATCTTTTTTAATTGTAGTAGATTGGAATATCTCCTCTTGCTGTCTTATCTCAGTACGTAACGCACGTACTTGTTCATTAAACTGTTCTTGCCCACGCAAAAATTGTTGAGTCTCCTCCAATAGACGCAATTCTTTTTCTAATTCCAATATGCGTGCTTCCGCTTCTGATGCTTTTTTACCACTCTTCTTAGCTTGTGGCTCCAAGAGAGAGATAGTTTCTCGAACTTCAGCAATGCGTGTCGATATATCACCAACAGACTTACCTTCTGCACGTGTTTGTATCTCACTAGAGATGGTTGGTGGAATATGTTTTATTTCTTTCCTTTGTCTTTTCTCCATTTTTATTACCTTCTCAACTTTTGGTATTTTTTTAGAGGTATCGACTGTAGTAGCAGCCGCACCATATCCAGCCTCTTTAGATTGAGAAGCTGAACCGTATCCATACGAACCGCCATACCCATATGAAGAACCATATGATGGTGCTGATTTACTTGCTCCAGTAGAGACACCACTACTTCCATATGCTGGAACACCATAGCCATATCCACCTGCTTTCTTACGACCACCGGTAGATCCATATGATCCGCCAGAACCATAGCTACCACCGTATCCATACCCTCCACCCAACGTCTTCTTCTCTACAGCTTCCAGTTCTCTACGAGCATTGGAAAGCACAGGGATAATGGGCACCACATCGACAGAATCGACTGTATACAAATCAATTGAATTGTCAGCAACCGTACGCTCAGTAGTCTCAGTAATTGTCTCAGTGGTAACCACATCATTGAGACGGTCTGGACCGTCCAGAGATGCATAAATCATTACTCGCTCAGCGCCATTTTGCACAGCAGTTGGATCTGGATGTTCTACTATTTCAATCAGCGCACCATCAAATTGAACTCTCCCATTCGCTTCATGAAAACAAAGCTGACGAACAGGGTGATCTGCTGGAATATCAGCGGTAACAGTCCCATCTGGTTGTGTAACAAACGGAAAACGAAATACTTCGCCACCACGTACCGGCGTAATCTCCCAAAACATACGATTATCATTGATCGCACGGTCAGGTTGTCCAACTATCTCACCAACACGAGATCCAGCTACCTGTACACCACCTGCCTCCTGATATTCACGCATATCAATACGAAACTGTACACCACCATCAGCAGTCAAACCTGTATTTCTCCCATCTACCTCTGCACCGCCCCAATATGCTCGACGCTCATTAAAGTCATACGCACCATCAGTATCATTGTCAAACCACCTAGGACGCCCAGTACGTTCATACAAATCATTCCCCCGATATGTAGCTATGAATTCCTGCGGTGTCTGCGTGTGTGTTTCTGTACGAGTGACTATATCAACTACCGTCTGAACACTGTGTGATTCATTAGTAGTAAAAACACCGACATCTCGTAATGCATTCTTTGTCGCTTCATCTAAGTTGCCAGCACTATCGACGGACAAGGGGATCGCTGACCCATCTGGTAGAGTAACAACCGCCTCGCCAGACGGCAGGGCGCCAAGCTGTATTCCATCAGCATGATTGATAGTCAAATGGCCGCTATCGGATAATGGGATATCGATCGTCTGGGTAGGTGTGAGCACTTCTGTCATTCCTTCACCTTTGATCCAGCGCACCAGCGCTGCAACAGATGTCAAAGATTTTTCTCCTGTCTGTGGATGACCAAACAACGACTCGGTAGCACCCTGCACATGTGGGTTAATAAACGCAAACACCTCTTGGAACGCCGCACCATAGACCAACCCCTTGAAACCACCCTTTAAACCCTCTTTAAGTGCCTTTTTTCTTCGAAACGACGCAAATTCTTCATCTCTTGTTTGCTTTTCAACACTTAACTCCGCAATACTTTGTTGATAGTCTTCCTCCAACCATTGATCTATTTTTGACGAAGACACAGCCATCTGACGCTTCAAACCTGTTTTCATTTTGGCACGAAATACCATCAATTCAGTATGTTCCCGAACACCACCACGCGAACTAAACGAAATAGTGTCAACTTTATGACTATCATTAAAACGAATACGACTTTCAATTTCTCTACCTAGATACCCCACAGCAGCCACCCTTTCTTCAATAGTTAGGTCAGTTCGTAACTCTCCTCCAACACAAAACTGTGATGTAAATGTATCAATCAATTCACGAGCTGATTTCATCTCCATTGCAAACCCAACCAGCTCTTTACGACGCTCCATGGTATCTACCCCATTCTCCTCGCCACGAGCCATACTTTCCGATACGTATGCTCGTTCATCTTTGAGACGTTTATTTTCAGTAACTCCGCGTGTTACTCCTGCAACCACACCGCCAGCCACTCCAAATGTTGCTGCTCGTGCCGCCGACGTAGCAATCATTTTTGCAGCCTTGGTGCTTGCAACCGCAGCAGCCACACCAGCACTGACTAGCTCAGGTGGGAGAACACTAGTTACTTTATTTCTCTGCAATGCATCCACAGTCTTATCAAAACCGGTATAGCCGACTTTTGCATCGCTTTTAAATTGAGATTTGGCTCGACCAGTAACAATCTCTATGTCACGAATAGCATCCAAGTGTGTCCGCTCACTGCGAGCAATTCGAGCAATCTCTAATGCATTGTCGGCATACAGAGATACATTGGGACGATTTTTTCCATGAAAATACGTATCATACAAACGAGTCTTTCGAGACAAAAATTCACTATCATCAATAGTACTATCTGCAAACTCAACAATTAAGTCATGTATATCATTACGCAATTTTTCTATATTATCTTCTCTATCCGCAGCGGTATGCGTCTCTAATTCTTCTCCGTCAGTCAACATATCCGATGAATCATACGCTCGATCAAAACGCTCTAGGATAGACCTCATTGCTTCGTCATTTTCCTGCTCATCAACAGCAATATCTTCAGAACGCTCTGCATACAAATTACCAGTATTCTGTATTTTCTCTCGTACTTGACGCAGCTCCTTGTTGTGTCGATACTGTTTTGTCAGAGAACTCCATATATTTTTTGGTGCCTCTTTTACTGCTTTCATTGCCCTACCAAAACGAGAGAGGGACGGATCGATTTCTTTAGGTTTTTCATGCAATACTTTTTGTGCCCTAAATCGTGCCTCATCTTCAGCAATATGACTCACATCAATGATTTGTAACTTTGGCAACGCAACATGTTTTTCTGGATGACTGTATGACATACAAACAAATTACTGAGTAAGATACTCATTACGTATTTCGACAATCACCTCAGCGATAATAGTCGGAATATTTGACACACTTGCAGAGACAAACTCTTGAATCTCCTCTGGAGTGGCTTGGCGTGTAATGAGTGCATCCAGTTGGTGCTGTTGTTCAACAGAAAGAACTTGAACCAACCTGGCCATGATCCTCTCTTGAATACTCTGTTCGATATCGCGCACCATCTGCTCTCTCACATCAATATCTTGAATATCTAATGAAAGCTCTTCAAAAATCTTCTTCGCTGCATCTATAATTTGCAATTGATCAGTAGACATATATCTCAATAAAAAATTTATACGCGATACTCGCGTTTTGTAATAAAGAAAATACTTAGACAGACACCGACCAAAAACCCAAGCACCGCATTCATACCCAGATTTGGTCTAGCTGGATATTCTGAGACGATAGGATTATTAATAATACGAGGCATAATGGGAGATGGTGTATACTCCTGTCCACGCTCGAGCAATGTCTGTGCTGCTACTGAGACGATTTGCATAGCCACTTCTTTGTTTGTACTATATGCCGAAATACTCAAAAAGTTAGTCCCAAATACTGGGGATGCTTCGACTGTTTTGTTCCAGTATGCACGCGTCTTTTTTGGTGTCTGCTTACTAAAAGATGATTGTAATTCTATAGGAAGTGCACCAATTACCAACGAACGAAACTCATCAGTAGAGACAACACTGGAGAGATTTTCTGCCACTTGCTCAGAAGCTTTGGTAGCACTAAACGGATCACTCCCATACTGCACGCGAGGCAAAATCAAAATCTGTGCATCAGCCCGATACTGGAGCGGAAACAAAAAACTCACTGCAACAGAAAGTAGTGCACAGAGCAGTCCACCAACAATGAGGAAACGAGAGCGACGAATGAGAATGTGAGTGAGAGACATAGGTGAGAAAATTAAAAAGAAAAAGATACAAGGATACAAATTATATAGTACACATAAGGATAGTATTCAGTGCAATTACTGTTTGTATCCTTGTGTCCTTATAATTTTTTCTTTTCCATAGTATATCATACCTACAAAAAACGCGCTATAACAGCGCGCTTATCTGGTCAATGAAACGATAACGTCCACCTCTACTCCATCACGATAGACAGTGAGTGGGACTTGTTCACGAGTATCATATGCAAGGAGTGCAAGTACCACCTCATCTACTGGCGCATTATCTACGCGGGTAATAATGTCGCCTATACGAAGCGCTTCGGTTTGTTTTTTTGGCTGAATTTTGGTGACCAGATACCCAGAGATTGGTAAGAGTTGGTCATCTTTCTGAACCCCACTCACAACACTCAAGGTATACGGAAGAGTGGCTCGAACAATTGTCTTTTTTGACAAAACAAACGGGAGGCCATGACGAATCACTGGACCTGAAACGAGAGTGCCGTCAGCTGTAGAGAGAGCGACGAGGACACCGCGATCATTGACCAAGACACTCGCGGTCTGCAGTACTGGTTCGGTCTGGAGCATCAGTCGCGCTTGGGTAAAGGTAAAGAGAGGGCGTTCATCGAATGTGGAGAGGCTCAGCAGAAGTGGTGATACGTCAGACCGATCAAATGAAAATACCGGCACAACTGTCTCTCTTGACGGGACTTCGCCAATCACATCAAAAATACGAAACCCATCATGCGCTATCTTGATGTAGCGTACACCACTTTGTGTATCAATGCGTTGTTCAGAAATGATATGCAATTTACCTTGGGCATCCACTGCTCGCACACCCGTCAATGTGCTTGGCAATACCGCTGCTGTCACCGCCCAACCATCAGTACTCAGCAGTGCCGCCTGTCCTATCACCGCATCATCTCCATAACTCTGAAAACTTTTTTTTGTTGTATCTAGAAGTGTGACTGTTTTTTCTCGTACATCACGAAGGACCACTGGATCAAGTGTACCCTGTTCTTTGTTTGTCGTCCCTGCGACAACAATTTTTGTCTCAGTCATCGGCGCAAAAGAAAATCGAGCTACTACAAATAAAGAAACCGCAATACTAGAAAGAACCGCTAACAATGTAAACAACAGAATCATTGGGACACGTTCCAAACGTCGATGAAGCGGGACAGAACAAGTGGGAGGTGGAAGATGTGGAGCAGGCATAAACAATGTATGAATTACTAATTTCTAATTACTAATTTCTAATAATACCACACACGTACTATTTTTTATGATGTTTAGAAATTAGAAATTGGAAATTGGAAATTTCACTCTAGGTCCATCTCAAAAATCCTATGACGACAGCACACAGTAATACCCCGTGAACCAAGAGATACCGCCACTGCTCACTCCAAATTACCCCACGCTCAGTCGCCGCAAAACGGCACAATAATGTAACAAGATACCAGTACCATGTCAAGAGCAGCCCAAAAGAGAAAATTCCAAAAGGAAACAACAACGACACAGTCAGCACCTCTACAAAGAGAAAAAACAGTGTCATATACATCAGACGATGTTCTTTGTACGTCCCAGAGACATACAGACGGACAGTCGACATCGTTGCTACCAATAAACCGCAAGCAGCAATAGGTACTACCACAAACCAAGGAAACGAAGCGAGAAATAAGTACAAACCATACAGCGTGCACAAGAAAAAATATACAGTACAAAGCCATGCGACACTATAGAGACGACGCCACCCTTTGTGCACAAATAACACAGAAAACTGCGCTACCCGAGGTGATACAGTTGTCAAAAATAATATACCAAGGGTAAGAGAAAAAATCAGCGCACCCTCCCATGCTGTCGAAACAAATACTAACACAAGTAACCCAAATAGAGCAGCACTCAAATACAACAAAGGATCAGCGCCCTGTCCAAACACTCGATGAAGACGCCATGCAATAATACCATGCAGTAAGGTAGAAATAAGTGCAATAACCACTACTGTCAGACGATACCACGATGCATCACTCGGCAAAAAGAGATACAGTGCCATACACAGACAGTAGAGTACCAGTGATACTGTCGTATGACGATAAATTAACGCGGTAGAGAGTATATGAGAAAATCGACCCATAGAAAAGCTTGAAAAAAAGCTCTCTATACTATACACTGCAAGAGCACGATCGTCAAAAATATGCCTACACTCGCACACAACAAACACGCTCGTTATGAATACACGATCCTTGAGACATTTGAGGCTGGTTTGGCATTGACTGGTGCAGAGGTAAAATCAATCAGAAATGGAGGATGCAAACTCGATGATGCCTTTGTTGTATTTCACAAAAACACCCCTGTACTCCTCAACGCTCACGTCGCTCCCTATCGTTTTGCTGCTGAATACACAGAAATGAACGCAAAACGCTCCCGCAACCTCCTCCTGCACAAAAAAGAAATCGCTTATCTCAGAGGAAAAATGGGTGTTTCAGGCTTGACAATTATCCCCGTTTCCCTCTATACTAAGGGACGTCAGATCAAAATCGAAATCGCACTCGTCAAAGGTAAAAAACTCTTTGAAAAGAAGGAAGTGAAAAAGAAGCGAGATTTAGATCGAGACCTACGACGTGAACTCAAAAATTAAAAGATACAAGATACAAACAAATTCCAAACTGCAAAATTCAAAATCATACGTCATCGCGTCTTCGAGACCATGAGAGGACCTCAAACCTTCGAATAGGAAGAGATCACACCGACGACGCGATCCAGTAGCCAAACGTTACTGGGTTGCCACAATCGCATGAGCTCCCTCGCAATGACACAATGAAAATGTATGGTTCTCAGTATTTTTGTTTTGAACTTGAGATTTATTTGTATCTTGGAGTTTTTAATTTGGAACCTTACAATTGAGGGGATGACAGGATTCGATAGGTGGATCCGTTTTCTCTTGTCACGCGTGTTGAGGAATCCATCCTCATTAATCTATGGAGCATTACGTGCAAACGTACTTAACCGCGTGAAGACTGCATTTGCTAACGCATTTGCTATGCCTTCATTTGCGGCTGTTGTCGCTTAATCGCCTCAACTATCGCCCTCTTCATACTCGATACAGAGTCAGCGGTATCAACCCCTCATCGAGCGTAGGTACGTCATGGATGACGCAATGATGTAGCGAAATAAAACAGTCATAGCTCAGTGCGGTTTTTGTTGGTTTTATATCGCCCTGTTCTAACTCAAACCGACTTCGCACGGACACGTCTTGAGCAAACCCATCTAGACCCGAGTTCAATTCTCGGCATCTCCACCGTCTCGCCTTGCGAGAAATTACCAAAAATAAAACCTCCAGTCTCAAAATAATTTTCAATTATTAACTTAATATCTACACACTGTTTTGAAACTGGATACTGAAAACTTTTTTATTCTATGCGTATATCAAGAAAAAAACGACCAGAAAAAGCACTCATACCTCTCTATCTGAAAAACGAAAAAATTACTGCCCCAGAGGTACGTGTACTCGATAGTGACAATAGTAATATCGGTGTTATGCCTATTGCCCAGGCACTTGCACTTGCCACAGAACGAGAAGTAGACCTAGTCGAGATCAATCCAAAAGGCACACCACCAGTATGCAAACTCATCGGATTTGCTCAGTTTAAATACCAAAAAGAAAAAGAGGCGCGCAAACAAAAAGCAAAAATGCACGTCTCTGAGCTCAAAGGTATTCGCCTCTCTATCCGTATCTCCGAGGGAGACATGGCTGTACGCCAGTCACAGGCAGAAAAATTTCTTGACCGTGGAGATAAGGTACGTATCGAAATTATCCTCCGCGGACGCGAACACGGTAAGGCAGATATCGCGTATGACACCATTCGGGAATTTGTCGCTTTGCTCAATAAAACATACGAAGTACGCTATGAGCAAGAAATTCAGCGCCAAGCGGGCAAAGTGACTGCTATTGTAGTGAAAAAATAGACCCATTATGGGATACGTGCGATAAAGAACGATGGGATACAACACGCCATGCACTGTCGCAATATATCGCTATATCACCAAATACCCCCCTCAACTCCCTTGACAAAATCCTCCACATATAGTATAATTCCCGCACTTTACCCTGTATTCTATGCCAAAAATCAAAACACACGGAGCCACAGCAAAACGTTATATTGTCAAACGCTCAAAAAAGGGCACAAAGATTATGAAACGTGCTGATGGACAAGATCACTTCAATGCACGTCAAACTGGTAGTACACGCCGCAACAAACGCCGTGACAACAGTATCAAAAATGCAATGAAGAAAAATATTACTCACGCTGTACCTAATTACTAAACTTCTAAACACCAAGAAACAAACTCCAATACATTGTATCTTGTCTCTTTGAAATTTATCCTATATGCCTAGAGTTAAACGAGGAAAA
>ERZ724522.1440-NODE-1440-length-12804-cov-4.221821_pt1 | contig 12804 bp, 21 predicted proteins | sample MGYA00376055_ERZ724522 | MGnify/ENA primary metagenome ERZ724522 (study PRJEB28724, sample SAMN07190884) | wastewater metagenome | isolation source: effluent of sewage treatment plant in Hong Hong | place: Hong Kong | collected 2016-03-17 ... | reverse complement strand
CGGTGATGGCGTCTTCGGTGATCTCGGCGGGTGGCGCGGGTTCTTTGGTGTCGGATTTTTTGGCCATGGTGATATGAGCTTGGAGTTTTTAGCTTGGAGCTTGGAGGGGATCAGGCGGCGGCGGCGGAGTCGGCGGACTGCATCGCGGCGTGGATGGCTTTCATCTTGTCGTCGGCCTTCGAGGCGTTGAAGGCGGTGGCGTAGTCGCACTTGTGCTGCTCGATGTAGGACTCGACCCAGGCGTTCAGCGTGGTGATGCGCTCCTGCGCCTGCATGATCGCGGGGCGCTGGCGGCCAATGGAGAGCGGCGCGGTGTTGAGCGCGGGCTTTTTGTCCTTGAGCTTCGCGATTCCCGTTTCGAGGTTCGCGTTCAGCTCCGTGCGCGTGGTCTCCACATCGGCCTGAGTGATGCGTCCGGTTTCGACGGCGCTGTCGAGGATGGCGTTGATGTGCGCGGTGCGCAGCGTTTCAAGCTCCGACCTCCGACTTTCCACTTCCGCATTCAACTGCGTCTCGCGGGCTTCGAGTTCCGTCACGCGGGCGCGCAGCGTTTCGAGTTCCGTGGTCGCGGCGTTGAGCTGCGTTTCGTTGCCAGCGATGGCTTTACCGTGAGCATTGATCGCGGTGACGACGGCGGCCTCGTCTTCCGTCTCGGCGGCGAGGATGTGAGCGGCCATCAGGGCCGCGATGATGTTCTTGTTCATGGTGTTGGTTTCTGCGTTGGTTTCGGGTTGATCGTTGTCTGCAACCGCGTTGCACACGGGCTGCACGGATTTGATGTTCGGGCGGTGCCACATGCCCACGCTCCACAGCATCACGGGCTGAATGCGACCAGGCGCGATCTCGTCGCAATCCCATGCCGTGCTCGCGAAGCGGTGTTTGTTGTCGCGCACTTCAGCGGCGGCGGATGCGTTCCACTCCGCACGGCCCCACAAGCCGTCGGCGCGGCTTTCAAGTTCCGTGATGCTGCCGAGCTGTTTCTTCTGCGGCCATTGCTCCGGCGCAAAGTCGGGATGCCCGAGCCAGATGGGCAGCGCGTTGATGCCCATCACGCGCTTGATCTTGCTCCAGATGGAATTGAACCAGCCCACCACCGATGCGGCGGCCTCTGCGTTGAAGACCTGAACCGATTTGCCGTCGCGCGTCGGATGCTCGCCAAACGGCGCGAGCTGAATCCACTCCGGCAGAGCGTCGGCGTTGATCTCGACCGCAAGGCCGGAGGCGTAGAGAAGGGGGAGCTTGGGTTTCATGCGTGGCTGCTGATGAAGTCGGTGAGCGCGAGTTCCCAGGCGTGCGCGTTGGTTTGCACGGCGTCGGGCGGAGTGGTTCCAGGTTCACGGTTCAAGGTTCCCGGTTGCTGCTGCGCGGGCGGCGGTTGCGTGGTTTCTTCGCCGCTGTCAGGCGTGGCGATACCGAAGGTTTCGCGGAGGTCGGCGATGCCGAGAGGCACGTTCATCGCGTGAAGCTGCTTCACGGCGTCGAGCTTCAGCTTCATGTCTTCGCGCTGCGGGAGGATGATCTGGAAGTAAGCGAGCGGCTGGACGTTTTTGCCGAAGTGCCATTCGATCACCTGGCGCTCGATGCGCTGGATGCTCTCGCTCACCATGCGCGCATCGTCGGCTTCGAGGATGTCGGATTCATCGCCCTGGAGGCTGGCCCCATCGCCCGCGCCCTGTCCGGCGGACATCGACGACAAATCAGCCCCTCTATATAAGGCGGCCAGTTTGCGGTCGAGGCGCTCGATCAGCGCCGGGAAGGGCAGCGTCGAGGAGCTGCCGCTGGCGGTGATGAGCTGGATCGGGTCTTTGACCGTGCCGTCATCGCCATAGATCACGGCGGCCCAGTCGTTGGAAAAACTCTCGACCGCGCTCGCCATCGCCGCGCCCGCGTCGGTGTCCTTGCCTTGATTGGTGCGACCGAGAACGCCGGGCATCCCGAACTTTTCGGAGAACGTCAGCCAGTCGGTGAGGGAGAGGCGCTTGGCAAAGTAAGCAATGCTGCCCGCGATCATCACGCCATCGCCACAAGTGACCACCCACTCCGCCGCGTCCATCGCCGTGCCCTCGTAGCCGAGACCGTCCTGGATGAAGCGCAGCTCGCCGGTGTGATTCTCAAAGAACCAGAGCGGCACGTATTCAAACTCCGCCGTGAGCTTGCCGCGCGAAGGCTTCCAAACGATGTGATGCGCCGCGTAGCGAAAGCTCGCGGCCTCCATCATCTGCCGCACGAGCCGCGCCACGCCACCGCGTTCATTGCGGTCGTAGGCATTGACGGCTGAGATGTTGTTCCAGAAATCTTCGAGCGCCGTCTTGTGCTTCTCCGCCTCCGGCGTGGCGACGCTGGTGAGGATCTGCCAGTCGCGATTCGAGACCGACTTCTCACGCTTCGCCTTGACGCTGCTGATCGTGTCGTCGCGTTTGCACATCGCATCCCACATCAGCGCCGCGTTGCGGAGATCGCCTGCTTCAAAGCCCTCCAGCGCAATCGTGAGCGACTGCGCGGTGAGCGACCGCAGCGGGTTAAAGCGCGAATTGCGGCGGAGTGTGGAGAGATTGGGGAGCGCGGTCGGCATCGGGCGGGCGATGCGACAGGTTCCGCGCGTCGTGGATCATCGCGAGCCGCCCGCTTGGCCGAGTTGGGGGCGGAGGGAGGAAGCATGGAGCGAGGAGCGCGGAGCAGGAAGAAGCTCGGAGCATGGAGCATGGAGTCTGATTTTTGGGCGTCTGGCGCGCTTCTGCCGATCTCTGGATCGGGGCCGCGATGCGATGGCACTTGCACGCCTTGCAGACCCCTCAAATTCGCGCCCGTGGGTTTTTCGGGTGGGATGACCGCAGAAACGCGCTCCAGGCGGCTTAAAACGCGATTGTGCGCGTGATCAAAAATGGAGGTGCCGGTTGTCGGAGCAGAAACAGGCGGCGGCTTTGGATTTGGCACAGTTGCAGTCTGCCGGTGCATTGCTCCAACAGGTGCCCAGCACGCAAGGTGTGGGGCCGTTGATGGTCTCATGGCGCGGCTGGCAGGCTGAGAGAAGAAACGCGGGCAGGAGGTATAAGAGGCGGCATGGCATGGCGTGATCACCAGGGGATTGAAAACGTGATGGCCACGTCGGGCAGGCGCTCGCGGTATTGCGTGAGCGTGACGCAGCCGGGAATGAGAAGGACGGGAAGAATGAGAAGGGATGGACTGCGCCGGATGAAGATGACGGCGGCGAGGCAGACGGCGAAGATGATGAGCACCGCGAGCGCCAGCTCGGCGGGGAGCACTTCGATGTTCGGGTCGGGCGGCGGGTTCATGGTGGGGAAGGGCTCGGAGCTTGGGGCTTGGAGCTTGGAGTTCGGAGAGGTTCAGCGGACGGGGCGCACCGCGCCGTGGCCGGCGAGATCGAAGCCGAGCAGCGCGCGGAGCTTTTGCTGATGCGCCTGCACGGCGTCAGCACCGGCCTGCATGATGGCGGCGGCCATGAGATCGCGCGGGGTGAGCTTGAGCGCGGGCGGGAATTGCAGGCGCAGGCCGTGGCCGCGCAGGGTGGTGAGTTTTCCTTGATCGGCGTCGGGCGTGTCGTCGTCAAAGCCGAGGGCGGTGAGGTCGGGGTCGGTGAGCATGGGTTAGGAGTGATGGGTGATGCGCTTCATCCGATGAAGCGGGACTTCATGCGTTTGAGGAAGCCGTCGGAGCGGCCTGTGGATTCATCGGCGCGGGGGATGGCTTGATAGCCGAAGGCATGGCCGCCCTGACCGGCGGCGCGGACGGCGAGGGCGAGGGCGGTGCAGCGGTCGCTGTGACCTTCGGCGGTGCGAGGGGCGGTGTAGCTGTACTCACCGTTGCGCACGACCTGCTGCATCGCGTGAAGGTCTTCACGGAAATCGACGCTGATGGGAATGCGGATGGTGACGGGCGATTCAAAGACGCGGCGCAGACGCGGGAAAAGTTCGCGCTTGAAGCCGACGGTGAAGGTGCAGAGTTCGATCTTGCCGAAGCTGTGTTTCTCCGGCTCGTGCTCGCCGTGCTCGCGCACGAGATGGTCGCCCATCCCGATGCCGGGGCCGGTGTAGTCGTAGCTGGCGCGGCGCGCGGCCTTGAGGCGCAATGACAAAGCCTTCTGCTGATCCACCGCCGACATGTCGCGCAGCACGAGCACCTCGCGCACGATGAGCAGCTTGTCGCGCGTGCGCTCCAGCGTGACGCAGACGCTCGGGTCGTTCGTGCGGCCAAAGTCGATGCCGCAGTAAAGCTCGCGTCCGCTCTTCCAGAAGTCGGGATCAATCGTCTCGCTCGCATCCACGCTCTCGGCGGCGGCGATGAGGTCATACGGGAGCAGCGTGTTCGTCGAGTCGAGAAACTCGCACATGAATTCCTGCGCCCACGCCTGCGGGTCGTCGAGACCTTCGCGCAGCTCGTCGAGATCCACATGCAAGCCTTGCCTGACCGCATCTTCAATCGTCACCAGATGGCAGGACCAGCTTTGCTTGCGGCCCGGCTTCGGATTGAAGAGATTGGCGTCGAGGATGTCAAAGAATCGTTTGCCGCGTCCGCCCTTGCCGTTCGGCGTGGACACGATGCGCACCTTCTTTTCTCCGCCGCGCAGCGGATTCGTGATCGAAGGCAGCACGGCTTTCCATGTGGCATCGGGATCATCAAAGAAGGCGAACTCAGTGAGCACGAGATTGGCCGAGAAACCGCGAACCGTATCGGGCCTGCCGGGGACGGCGATGATGCGCGACTTGTTCGCGAAATGAATCTCGGTGCTCTTCATCAGCGCGCCCGGTGATGCGCGCTCCTCGATCTCGTCGGCGATGACGAGGTTGAACGCCTCCGCCCATTCGCGGGCTTTGTTCAGCGATTCCACGGCCTGCCTCTCCGATGGCGCGGCGATCATCCACGTCGTTTTCTCCTGCTGCAACGCGCCGCGCACGGCCTCGCACTGCGAAGAGAAATCCTTGCCCGTCTGACGCGCCCAGCATCCGGCCTTGAACCGCGCCGGGTCATCGACCCAGCGGCGCTGGTAAGGAAGGAGGAGATCGAGCGGCGATTTCATGGCGGAGTTTTCGCAACTAACCCACGCCGAAGATTTCCTTGATTCGCGCCTCGCGTTCCTGCGGCGTGAGTTTCGTGTCGCCCATCGTTTCACCTGCGGCCTTGACCTTCGCCTCGAGCATCTCGACCTTGCGCGTGGCGAGGGCGATCTCGCGTTCCTTCTGCGCGATCTGCGCGTCCTTCTGTTTGATCACGGCGTCTTTGCGGTGGCCGTCGGCGATGGCGAAATTTTGGTCGCGCAGTTTCAAGACGATCTCCGGCGGCGTCTCCATGTTCGTGGCGAGTTCGAAGGCGCGGTGGGCGAGCGCGCGCTTCTCGGCCTCGGCGATCTCCGGCCCGGCGAGTTCGAGCGTGCTCTTCACGATCTCGCGCGCACGGGCCATGCGCCACGGGCTTTCCTCGCTGCGGAAGAAATTGGCCAGGGCGCTGATCGAAGTCGGCTCCTTGAAATGCTCGTCGCAATACTCCACGCATTTTTCCAGCGTGAGGCGCTGGTTGACGCGCAGCTCCATGAGTTCGTCACGTTGTTCCGGCGTGAGGCGTCGGGCGATGGGGGTGTTGTCGGACATGGACATCAATGTTTCAGCAGCGCGGCCTCGCCTTTTTCGGTGATGAGCCAGCGGGGGGCGGGATCGAGGAACTCGCCTTTCATGGCGGTGATGCAGCCCTCTTGCATGAGCGTTGCAATGACGGTGCTGAACTCGGCCTCGGTGAGGCTGGGGCGCTCGCGCGCGTTGAGGTGCTGATGCAGCGTCGGCTCGGGGAGCGGATGGCCGGCGCACTCGCGCAGGATGTGGAGGGCGGTGCGGCAGAGTTGGGGGGTGCGGGGCATAAGAAGAGCAAGGAGCTTGGAGCTTGGAGCTTGGAGAAAAAGGCAAGGAGCTTGGAGCTTGGAGCGGAGAGAAGAAGGGGATTTATTTTTTGGCGCGGATGACTTCGACGACGCCTTCGAGGTGGGAGATGCGGTTGGCGACGTCGGTGACGCGGTTGTGGAGATTGGCCTCGAGGTTGGAGATGCTGCCTTGCAGGCGGGTGATGCGCTCTTCACCGGCGGCGGCGAGTCGGCGCTCGGAGCCGGAGACGTGGCCGTGGAGATCGTCGATCTTCTTGTGAAGAGTCTTCACGTCATCGCGCACGCTTTCCTCGATCTTCTGCACATCGCCGCTCACTCGTTCGAGGTCGGTGCTACTCGCGGCCTCGCTGGCTTTTTTGACGGTGATGCTGTCGCCCACAATCTCGCGCTTCTGCGTGGCCGTGGGCTTTCCCCGCGCCACCGCGACGGCAGCCTGATTCCAAATCCACAACACGAAGCCGAGACAGCCGAGCCAGGTCACGATTTCAGCGGGGGCGGTGATGGGGCCGTCGGCGAGGAGGGTGAGCATGGGAGGAGGAGGGAAGCTTGGAGCGTGGAGCTTGGAGCCTGGAGCTTGGAGAGTGACTATTTGGCGACGGGGGGCTTCATGGAGATGGAATGCGCGGCGTTGGCGGCGAAGACGGCGACGGCGAGGGTGTCGTCGGGATTGCCGGTGAAGCCGTGGGAGGCGAGCGCGCCGGAGAGGGCGGCCACGCCCTGCGAGGCGAGGGCGCGGGCGATCTGCGCGACGAATCCCTTTTGCTCATCGGTCAGCGATGCGTGTGTGAAGTAAGACCAGGCCGTGGGAATGAGAAACGACACGGCAGCCATGATGAGGCCGGAGACGGAGGTGCAGTTGATCGCAAAATAACCGCTGGCGGCGGCGATGCCCTGCCGCAGCAGGGTGGGGAGTGCGAGCTTGATGAAGGGCGAGAGCAGGTTCATGGCGGTGCGGTTGTGTTGGTTGTGTTCCGGAGTTGCGCCGGGCGGACCCACATCCGCCCGGCGCTCACCCATCGAAGAGGACCGTCGGGAGGACGGGCGCTCGGAACGTCGGCACGGTGCAGTGTGATGAGCGATGCAGCGAGCCGCCCGCTTGGCCGAGTTGGGGAGGAGGGAAGACTGGGAGAAGAGGAGAAGAGGAGACTTGGAGAAGAGGAGACTGGGCCAAGAGGGCGGATGGCGGGCGCGTGGTGATGGGGGAGCGTGAGGTATGAGCACCGCAGCCACACGTCACGAGGTTATGGCTTCATCGTTTGCCGATCCGGCGGACGTGGCCGCTTTTCGCAAATGCAAACGTCAGGGGAAGAGCGACGCGCAATGCCGCAAGGTCGGCGACAATGGCGTCGGATGCTGGGGCGATGACACGACGGCGAACGTGCCGATGTGCGCCCTGCCACCGGAAGATTGGAAGCCGCTGAAGAAACCGCGCGGCGCGAAGGTGCGCGTGACGGTCGGCAAGCGGAGCGTCGTGTGCGAGCTGCGCGACACGATGCCGAAGCGCGCGAACATCACGAACGGCGCGGGGATTGACCTGAACCCCGCCGCGTGTGCGGCGCTGGGCCTGACGCCGCCGGTGATGGTGAGGGCGGTGTGGGAGTTTGTTTAGATGGGAGCGCGGGCACTCTTGCCCGCTTCTTCAAGCCTGATTGAAGGTCTGCCCGGCACGGTGCTTTGCGGCGCACACAGAGCACCAACACCAATATTCAAGCGTCGGCCTGCGAAGCCACTGAGTTTTCGCGGGCTTTTTGTCAATGACCTTTCCGCAGGCGGCGCAGCTACGTCTATCGCTGCCATCCGTCATTGTGTCGGCGTAAATGCTCGGCCAGTCGGGAGAGGGGATGAATTGGGGGGGACTCATGGCTTTATTTTCGTGGGTTGCTTTTTATTTTAGCGTTTCTTCATCTGCCCGAAGCCGATGACGAGCACGCCGATGAGAATGATGAATGCCGCGCCGCCGAGGAAGATCATGCGCTCATTCATGCGGGCGAGGTTGACGTAGCTGGAGCCTTCATTGGTGATCTCGTAATTGAAGAGCGTGAACGCGGCGGCGACGACGCCGATGGCGATGAGGATGGCGCCGACGGCGGATTGCCGCCCGGCGGCTTCGTCCGCCTCTCTCTTCTCTCGTGCTTGTTCATCTTCGGTGGCGATGGTTTTCCTCCGGTCAGACTCATGTTTAAATGCCGCTCCAGCAGCGGCGATGAGGCTGATCACCACGACGGCGATCATGCCGATGACGGCGTTGCTGAAGCCGTGGTTCACACAGGCAATCAAGCCCGCGCCGAGGAGGCAGACGGCAATGCCGATGATGCAAAAGCGGATGAGGTTGTTCATGGGTTTGGGGTGGGTTTGGTCAAATACGACACGCGTGTCGCATTTATGGTTTTTCAGATTAGTTGCCCATTACTCTGGTTTGCCGAGACGGGTGAAAGCCTCGCGCACGAGTTCAAGCTGGCGGACGAAATCAGAGTCCCCGGCGATCAGGCAAGCGGCCTGCCTGATCTCCTCCCTCTTGGGCTTTGGCAGGAATCCTTCATCCCGCATGAGGTGCGTGAGCTTCAAGTATGCCGCCGTCTGCCGCCCGGCCTCGACTCCCCTTTGATGCTTGTCGTCGCCGAATTTGAGCTTCGCCTGGTTAACGATGGTTCCGATGACGATTTCGTCCGTGCGCTTCTGTAGCGCAGCGATTTGCTGCTCGTCAGCTGGATTCTGTTTTTCCTGCGCACCAAGGAGTGAGAAGGTCAGGGCGGCGCACACTAAAGCGAGGAATGCGAGTTTCATGGTTTTTGGGTGGTTTGGTCAAATACGACACGCATGTCGCATTTATGGTTTTTTAGATTCAGGTTCAGATTTGCATGAAAAAAGGCTTGATGCGCGGAGCTATGGGATGGCCGAGGAAGTGAGGGCAGTTCGCGCAAAAATGTCGGCATGAAGCGCATGGCAAAAGGTAAACGCGAGCCAGCTCACGCTGCCCCCTTGGATTCTTTTTTGGTTTTCGCACTCAGAGGGATTTGCACAGAGTGCGATTCTTCGCACTGGGAGACGAAAGCTTCAACGGCTGCATTGATCAGAGTGTCGGCGCTCAGACCGCTCTGCTGCGCGAGACTGGCCACGCGTTTGGACAAGTCGTCGCTCACTGGAAAGCGGAGCATGGGCGCATGATAGCCCGTGCCTTCCTCCTGGATCTTTTCCGAGGCGTCAGGACTGGATTGAGTTAACGCGTTCAAACGCTCCCAAAGGTCAATGACGGAGATGAACAGCGGGCTCGGCTCAGTCCTCTTCCCGCTTTCGAGCTGGTGGATATAAGAGAGAGAAACGCCCAAAGCGGCAGCCAGCTCGGTCTGAGTGAGACCGTGCTTTGCACGGAGTGCGAGCAATCGGGTGGAAATATTTTGCCCCGAACTCATTTTTTATTTGCACTGTGCATTTGCTGTGTGTAAATGTGTTGTGTAACTGCACAACGAAACTAACACATCGCACATGCCCCGCAACGAAAACCTTTACACTGCCGCCCGCATGGCACTGCTCGCCCGAGGCCAGACCATCGAGCAGTTCGCCGCGCGTCTGAAGATGCACCGCAACACCTTCACCCTGGCGCTTCGCTCACCCCTCTGCCCGCACGCCCGGCGGCGCATCTGCGCGGCGCTGAACCTCAAGGACGCGGCCTGAATCAACCCCAATGACACGCCCCACCACCCACATGGATACACCCCTCCAACAGCTCATCTGCCTCGGCCTGACTCAACTCGATCAAGTACCATCCGTCGAAGTTCGCGCATCCATCCTGCGCGCCGCCGCGCCGCATCTGCCGGAGCATTTGGCAGAGCATTGCAGCCTCACGGCAACCGCCCTTGAGCTCGCCGAGCAGGCACAGATGAAACTGCGCGGGCTGATTTTTGGCTGATCTCACCACCCACCCCTCACCCACATGAGCAACCTCCGCCCACTATCCCCGCTGACCGACCGCTTTGAATCGGTGCGCAGTTATGAAAAGCACCACGGCGAGACCGTCCTGGAATTCATCGGCGCGATGAAACACACGCTCGCAACCAACCCCGAGATGTCCGTCGGCGAGCTGCTGCTGCGCTTCGTGGAATCCAAAGAGGCCGAACTCATCGCCAGCCTCGAAAAACGCCCCGCCTGATTTCCCCCCCCTCTTCTCCTCCTCTCCCAGCCCCCTCTTCCCCTCACCCATGCCCTCACCCGGAAATCCCCTCATCACGCGCCTGCTGGCGCACGCGAACGCGCAGAAGGCGGCGCGGGCGGCGTCGGGCATGGGGCCGCGCGGGGATTTCATCACGGTGCTGGAACTGGCCGACCTGCTGGAGATCAGCCCGGACACTATTTATGATGCCATTAATCACGGCTGGCTCGAAGCCTTCCGCCCTCGTGGCAAGGTGAACAAGAGCAGCAAGTGGGCCTGCCGCATGGTGCGCGGGGTGACGCTGCGCAGCGCGCTGGTCTATGTGATCGAGAGCACGGACGGCATGGATGAGGAGACGATGGCCGAGGTCATCCTCCGCTTGCTGCCGCAGTTCGGCAGCGACGCACTGCTCACGAAGTTCACCGCCCGCATCGCCCTCATCCGCGCGCGGCGCGGGCTGACCGACAACGCCGCCGTGCTCGAAGCCCTGAACGTCACCACCGAGCCGCAGCCGCGCACCCTGCATGTGCTGCGCAAGCCCGCCGCCGATGAAGCCGCGCAGATGGACCTCTTTGAAAGCGTCGCCTGAATTTTTCAACCCACGAACCTCAACCCACAACAACACCACCCATCATTATATGAAGATCACCTTCAAACGCGGCCACAATGCCGTCTGCATCCACGCCGCGCGCGTGACCCTCGACAAAGGTCGCATCATTTATCACCGCACCGCGAACTCGCCCGGCGACGAGATCACGCTCAAAGACGAGAGCCTGACCATCGAAGATGAAGCTCAGGCCGGGCCGCTGGCGAGCCTGATGGACAGACCTGTCGGAAGACTCGGAGAAGAGGAGAGGAGGAGACGGGGAGTGGCGGCGATGATGATGCCCGCCGCGATGCTGGCCGAAAGCCCCGAGCCGCCCGCATGGGCGCTGGTGATCGTGACCTTGATCGCGATGGCGTTCTTTTATTCGAGCTGCATGTGGAAGGCTCTTTATTACAAGCTGCTCAATGAAAAATTCGATGTGCTCAACGATCAAACGGTCGGGGAGCTGAAGAGGTTCAGGAAGGTCTGCGACAAAGTCGAATCATCCGCCAAGTCCACCGACGGTTCGATACTGCCAGCGCTGGTGACCTGCCTCGCGGTGGTGCTGATGTGCGTGGCCTTCTTCGGCATCTTCACGCTGGGCGATGACGCCTGGCTGCATCACCCGACGGGCGCGGACCTGGCTGACGGCGTGCGCGCTGGCGGGCTGTGCCTGCTGTGCAGCCTCACGGCCTATCTCGCAGGCCGTAACGACGGACGCGGCACACGCCGCAAACCGAACCGCCTCAAGCTCCCCGGCGAACTCTGAACAGCCTCTTCCTCCTTGCTCCACGCTCCATGCTCCACGCTCCAAATCTCCCCACTCCCATGAACCCCGCCCTCTACACCTACGCGCAACTCCAAGCCCGCCACCATCTCCCCGGCCTGCGCCGGGCGCTGGGAAAGATTGACCGCGAGATCGAAAGCTTTGAACGCAGCATTGAGTCACTGACCCGCCGCCGCCAATTCGCCCACGGGTGGAATGAAACCCATCACCGGCCATTCACTTCCGGCGATTATACCGAGATCATCTTCGACTACCGGGAGGTTCTGAAAACACTCTTTGTGAAGCGAGAGCAACTCTTGAGCGCCATCGAGACGATCACCAAGCCGCGCTACGCCGCGCGTCCGTTGAGCGCCGAAGCGCGCCGCGCCATCGCCGAGTTGCCGGGCACGCAGAAGGTGAACCTCTCCCTCGGCCAGCGCGCGCTCTGCCTCGCCCTCGGCCATGAGCCGAGCCTCACTGGCAAGAACCAGCCCCGCAAACGCAAGAACCGCATGGCCCGCCTCATCGCCGCCGCCTGATTTCCTCCAAGCTCCTTGCTCCAAGCTCCACGCCTGAAACTCCATGACCGCCAAACAACTCAAAGCCCTCGAACACCTCATCCCGCACACGGACGCGGAACTCACCGCGCTGCTGTCGGACACGATCACGACGCAAACGCTGCGCGAGGAGGTGATCGCAAACCGTGACGCGAAGATTGCCAAGATGCGCAAGGACATCGAAGACAAGTACGGACTCGACGGCCTGATCGCGAACTGTGATGTCACTCTCGCCAAGAACATGGCGCTGCTCGAACTGTGGGCCGAGCGCGAGCGGAAGACGCGCTTCGGCGATGCGAAGAGCATCAGCATCGCGGGCGTGCGCATCGGCTGGAAGAGCATCGGCTGGCGGACGGCGACGCTTTCCAAGGTGACGTGGGCCAAGGCCTGCGACTTCCTCGCCCTCCTGGTGAAGCGCGGCGACGAGCCTGGCGCGACGGAGATGACGAAGAACATCGCGGCCATCGCCGCGCGATTCGTGCGCACGAAGATCGAGCCGAACAAGGACGCGATGATCGCCGCGCGTGAAGACGCGGCGGCGACGGAGGTGCTCCTGAGCGCGGGCGTGATGATCGAGACCGAGGATCACTTTTTTATCCGGCGCGAAGGCGAGGGGCAGGCGGAGAGCACGCTGAAGGCGTGAAGAGCATGGAGCATGGAGCTTGGAGCAAGGAGTAAAAAGATGACGAAACTACTGGCAACTTACACGCGGGACGGCGGCGGACTTCATTGTGAGATGAAGGACATCGAGACGCAGGAGGTCGTACACACGATCACGGTGGCGCATTTCTCCGAGGCGTGGATGACGCGGTTTGTGAAGGAAGTGAAGTCATGGGCCGCGCGCAATGATGCGCTGATCGT
>ERZ724522.1439-NODE-1439-length-12820-cov-3.733568_pt1 | contig 12820 bp, 21 predicted proteins | sample MGYA00376055_ERZ724522 | MGnify/ENA primary metagenome ERZ724522 (study PRJEB28724, sample SAMN07190884) | wastewater metagenome | isolation source: effluent of sewage treatment plant in Hong Hong | place: Hong Kong | collected 2016-03-17 ... | reverse complement strand
CAGCAACTAAGTGTTGGTCAGCTAAATATCTTGGCGGTATAAGATTTATTCTCGTCATCTTTTAACTATTGCAATTATTATTTTACTGAATATTATTGCAATAATAAACTCAGGTATAACTAAAATATACAATCCTAACCATATAGGGTTATTCATGTAAATTGCAACAGCAATAGGATGTAAAAATAATATTAACCAGATTATTGCAATAACAATAAGAGCTAATAACATAGGCCATTCTGATTTATACATAAATCTTTTTTTTGTTTTCCACATTTCTTTTATTTTAAAATTGTGATATTATAGTTCGAAAGAATATGCTCCTCATTGTCCAATATATTAATAAATTTAACGCCATTTACATTTTTATCAACATATATAGAATCGGTTAAGTAGTAGTATTCAAAGAATTGGTTATTACCAATTTTGTATTTAGGGTCGTACCTCTTTATATCTGACTTCGATAAAAACATATATGCAATATAAAGGATTATACACATACTAAAAAATCCGTAAAATACATCTTTCATATTTTGTTTTATTTTCATACTTTAAATCTTTTAAGTACTTTTAATTTGTCAATATGATATCCTAAATCTTCCAAAGACTTAGTGTCATAGATAATTTCATTTTTTTGAACGTCCATCATTACACGGTCATATTCGCCGGTTGCTTTATTCCTTGTAACAAAACAACGGACATCTAAAGCATCATCCTGTTCGCCACTCCCCCATAAAACCGATTTCTTACGAGCATAAATCTGTTGAAATTTTATCATGGAACCATTCATGTGTTTCTGATTCCCAGAATAAACCGTCAGACTCTAAAAATTGGTTTCTATCCATAGTCGTATAATTGTTTGTTAATAATGATATCATCTGTTTCCCCGTTCTTAAACTTCTGGATTTTATCTCTTGTCTCACGTCTTTGAGAACCTCTTGGATATTTGCCATATCCAAAATATTCTCTCCAATACTCCTGAAGTTTATCACGCAGGAACTCATATTCTTCTTCAAGTTCACCACCTTTAAGACGTTCATGTGTTATCATGTTAGGCCTAACTTTTAATTCAGTATAGAAATGTGGTAAAGTTGCGTAATAATATTCACGGCCATATTTTAAATAAGCCTCATGAGTTGTATCAAGATAGAAAAATTCTTTTACACGGTCTGAAAATTTTTCGTATTCTTCTTTACGAACTAATTTTCTCTGCGGCCTTAAATCAATTGAAATTAATTTTCCGTTTAGGTCTTTACGTTTTGAAACATATGATTTATGGCCTTGGCGGACTGCTTTTACAGCTTCAATATCTTTTACATATAATTCTTTATTCCAACCTTTCTCCAGGACTTCAAGTATCAAATTTGCGTCTGAACGTCTTGAAATATCATCTCTTAAACGATAAGTAATAATCCAACCTTTTTGATAAGGTTCTTTAAGCTCACGAAGTGGTAATTTACGAATTTCCTCCCACAATTCATCGTGGCGCTTCTTCATCTTAATAAAAGACTTATGCTTTGCTTCGTATTTATTTAGAATTGGCATCTACTTTAAGAATGTTTTTTACAGTTCTTTCATTGAGTTCGAAATAATCGCGACCATGTTTGTCTGGGTCTTGCGGAAGATAAATAAGATAAGAACCATCATCTTTTTTACCAATTGATTCAATAGGCCCTTCAAAGTAAGAATATGTTATTTTGGTAGTTCCTGGATACATATAGTTTGGTCTGGCAAAGAAAACAGTATTACCCACTTTAAATGTTTCACCACTAACGGTACATATTCTTACTTTGGTTGGATATCTATAATTGTTCCAACGTGGTTTCTTAGAACATTGCTCAGACACATTGTACCATTCTTTAGTTTCTGCGTTAAATTTATTTACTGAAATTGTGTGGGGTTTTACTTTGCCTTCACGGTTACTGAAGTTAGCACCGCATTGAGGACAAGTTACTTTAATCTTTTTTGCTTTAGCAACACCTTTAAATGTATCATTTGGCTCAAAAGTAGAAACTAAACGTTTAACCGTAGAGTGTACGGCGCTACTTTCGGTCCAACCTAATTTACCAACGCCACGAAGTGTGTCGTTCTTAGGTGCTTTAATATGATTTTTTGTTCTCATTATATTTCGAAATCGTATTCTTCTTGTCTAAAAAATCAACAGTTAGTTTTTCTTTGTTTAAAGCATTTCGCCTAGACCATTTAGACCTTAAACTTTTTTGAACTTTCAGTTCTAATTTTTGTTCTAGGCTTATTTCACTGTAAAATCTTTTATTATTATACTTAATAGAAATTAAAGACTCTTTAATAGTTAAACCTTGTCTTACTTTTTCTAAAACTAATGGGAAAACTTCTTCTATTGTCCTTCTGTCCATATTGTTTATTTAACGTAACAAATATACATTCTTAGATTCTACATTCCAAATTATGGGTCAAATATATAGCACTATAAATCAATGAGTTATAAAAAGATAAACCGTGGACAGTTGTATTGCCCACGGTTTAACAAATATAATTATTTATGAAACAGAATTAAATCCTTATGAGTAGCTCAAATATAGCTTAATTACATAATATATTACTAATGCAATTCCGCCCACTTTTAGATACATATCATATAGAAAATTTATATATGCTGTATCTCCATAATACCAGTATCTTGATATTGGGCTCCTAAATAGTAGTAATAGAACATACACTAAAAGGAAAATAATAATTGGGGAAAAAATCATTGTGTTTGTATTTTGTTAATTCTAAAATTTATTTTAGGTTCATAACCTTTTGGTAAAGATATATACTTTTTTTTAATTAAACAACCTTTTTCTTCATAATTTATTTCACAATATAAATCTTCTGTATCAAATAGTATCTGCATTGTTGTCCACATAGCATCATTTAAGCCCTTAACCTTTTGAGGTGTAATACGATATGGCTGGTATTGTGAATCCCAATTAATATAATTCTTACCTATTGCTGATAGCAAATCTTCGGCATCATCAACTTTTTCTAATTCGTGTTTTGCAATAATCTGCCTAGCGTGTGTACTTATCTTACTCTTGCCTTCAATATAACCCGTCTTATAAGTCATTTTACCATGGTTTGTTTCAACTCGAATGTCAGTAATACGGTTTATAAAAACCTTCGAATTAGGCGTACATTCGACGGCGTAAGACTTAGCACCATAATTTATAAAAGTATGTCCATAGAGTTTGTAGTCTTTATTCCACAGGACTCTGCAAGCATCTTTAAGAGTTTTCTGTTTGAGAGCTTCAAGAATTTTCTCACCATCGCCTTTTGATTTATTCTTCTTTGCGATATGAAATTCTTTTTCGTCGTATCCTACTGTAAGCGAAGAGTTGATAATTGCTATGCCATAAGAATTAATACCTTCTATCCAACCTGTATTTAAGTCTTTATAGAAGAATACTTCTACGTCTCCATATAATTTGTGAGCTAAAGCTATTTGTGGAATATAATTTCTATCCCTGTTTTTTATTAGGAACATCGACCCATTTAATGGGATACTTGCTATTACGCATTCTTTTATCATTGTCTATAAAAAGAAATATGGTGTGTACCATATTAAATACACACCATACATACAATCTTTATCTTTTTTCCTAGATTTTTTATTGTGATTTCGTTCCGCCAGTTACATTGCTGTCCTTAGCAGATAACAAACCAACAGCGATGCCGATTGTCATAAGTAAGTTAAATAGATTGTCATCTACATGGCCTGTAATTTTTAAATAGCCTAGAACAGCTACAAAAACACCAGCGATAGATGTCTTCCAACTTGTTGTTATTTTGTTCCAAATTTTTAATAAGAATTCCATTATGTTAATTGTTTTAGTTATTATTAAATATTATAAATTCGAATAATTTTATCACTAAAGTGTTAAATATTCTGCTATTACTTCATCGGTTGTTTCAACATCCCAATCAGCGTTTGAAGCATTCCATGTGATAGCCGTTCCTACAACCGTAAATGCTGGAGAAGTAGAAATACTATCTAAAGGATAACCATTTACAATTAATCTAACATTCTTACCTGCTACTGGTGTAATAGATAAAGCTGAAATGTTATTAAGAGATGATACGGTTAACTTCTCTACTTTTATTTTGCCTCCGGTGTTTGCAACATCATCTTGAACGTGTCTCTGCTTAATAGCGATAATAGAATCAGTAGGTAAATCTTTAAATTCAAACCTATAATTAAATTCAAAATCTATTGTAGTTGCAGATGGAAATGAATATGATGTCTCTACACCGCCAACAAGATAATAATAAGTAAGAGTAATTACACCTGCTGATTCTGTAAGACGTCCATATACTTCATAACCAGAATATTCTATTTTAGCACCTGTTGTAGATACATATATTTCTACTCTGTTATTAATTGTCTTTATAACACCGGGTGTTGTCTCAGAAGTTGTAAAAATTAAAGGTACTGCTTGAGAATCATATCCAGCCGTAAGAAGAGCTGTTGTTACTTGTGATGTTATCACTGTTGACGCCGCATTCATAGATACAACTAAACCAGACACTCTAATAGGTGCTGCGAATAATTTCTTTATCTGCTTCGGTTTTAATCTTTCTCCCATTTAATTAGAATCTTAATTTTTGTAAAACATAATCAACAGGTTTCATTTGTGCTTCGGTTACTTGAATAGAACCGTTAGGTGAATGTAGAAAACTCTGGCCTGCACCAGGGTTAGATGTAGTCCTTCTGTCATACATAAATTCTCTGCCTTTATTGTCTTTACCTAACATAGCAAAACCTGTACCCACTTGTGATGGCCCAGAACCTGAATATGCTTGGTTTACTTTATAGATAATACCATTAGTCCATGTAATATTAAATTTATCTTCTAACTGTTTCATATTTGCTAAAGACCTAGAAGATAATTTTTGGGCTAATTTTGTATAATTACCTTTAATACCGTGTTCTTCTCTAACCTTACGACCTATTTGTAATTTAACTATCGGTAAGTCTTTAACTTCCACTTGTCCTTTTGATTTCCTTTCAAGCTTCTTCATAATTTGAATCATATAACGATAATCGGCTGTCTCTAGCTCGTCTTTATATTTATCCCACCAATCTTTAAGTTGTTGGTACCCTACGTCTTTACCTTTAGCTTCTTTCAATATTGATTCTTTTAGTGTCATTGTTTTATTGTTTAAATATATTCAACATAAACAGTATCATCTGTTTCTAAACTATATTCAGTTTCATTATAAATAATAGATATCCCACCTGACACACTAAAATCTAGAGTAGGTGCCCCATTAATGTACATTTTAATAGTACTTGGGTCATATGGTGTAGGAATAAGAACATTTGAGAAGCTTGTTTGCCCATTTGTTACAACTGTAATAGGTATCCTTCTTAATAATTTTACGTTTGTTGATTGATAGATGTAAGTAAGAAGAATTGGGTCCCATCTAAAAGTAATCTCTGTATTTGAATCTGCTGGTGTTGCAATAAATAAAGTTGCATTCGATAAAGCATCTTTAAATGTCACATTATAATCTATCGTCCCAAATTTTACTTTAAAAATTGCATTAGCTTCTTGGAATTCTGTAGCAAGTGTTACTGAAGTATAATCACCGCTAATACCGTCAAAGATTTGATTTATTACATCTTTATAAGCTACAAGTGCTAACGTCCCAGATGTTACATTTGTAAACGTTCCTTCTTTACCTATTGAAACTTTCTTGTCTACAATAATGTCTGAATAAGCCTGTATTAGAATGCCTGGGTTAATTCCTTTGAATTCACAATTATGACAATTATTTAATTGTAGAATAGCTCCGTCATAAGCTCTAATACCTGTTGAGTCTTGTGCATCGATTGTAGAATTATTCTGTGCTTGAATATATGTACAAGCGTCTGCTATAATTGTAGAGTTATTTATTGCATATAGATAGTTACTGTTATTAACGTTTGTAATCCTTGAATTATTTAGTGCGGTAGAATTACTAATACCTAATTGATAATAAGCAAAGGTATTATCCCATGTATTAAGAATTACATTCGCTCTTGTATTTAGACACATACCTTTTGGTGACCAATCGTTTGTTTTCTGAGATAGAACTCTATAAACATAATTTGTGCCTAAGCCAAAAGCGTTTGTTGTATCTGTTACATCATAATATTGAAGAACGCCTAAATTGTTTGCTACTTGTAGGCCTTTATAACCTTCATATGTGATAGGTATTATCGAAAATACTGCCGCTGGCGGATTAGTTATCTCTGCTTGACAGTTAAGTGACAAAGAATCAAGAGCTATATTCAAAGCATCAAAACCTAAACGTGCATCTGCCTCTGAAGCAAATGGAACCTCTTTAGATAAATTGCCCTCAGACCAAATTTCTAATTTATTCTTAACAAGAACAACTTTCTTTCTTTGACATACATTTAGATTATAGAATCTATCACCATTCGGATATATAATCTGGATGTATTTATCAGTTGGGAGGTAGGTTTTGATAAAATTAGAAGATTCGAATAATTTCCCCATTATTATTTTTCTATTAAATAGTGATTTCTTAAGATAATCTAATTAAGATTTTCTCTTTAAGAGCTTTCATAACCTAAGGAGTAATAAACATCATTTTACCATCAGTATCATTTTTAGAAACACTTTGCCCAATAGAAGCATCACTAAAACATTCATAACCTTCTGCTAATTTTACTCTTATTTTATTTTCAAACATTCTGCTAATTTAATTATTGTCCAAATAATAATGGGGAAGTTGAAGGTTTAACAAACAAATCCGCCTCTGGTAATGCCACACTCATAGGTACAAAGAACCCTGAAGAAAATAACCAGTAAGAAATTATATTTTCTGAAATGTTCCACCCAGAATTGTTCATTACCGTAGACCAGCCAAAGAAATCTATTACTTTCCCGTCTCTCCAAGCTAAAACAGAAGGGTAAGTTTGTATTTCTTCTGCATAAGGTAATGCGCCAAAAGCACCGTCTGCTGCAGAACACATCTTTACAGTATTAATAAATGTAGAGTCTATAATAGCATTATTCCCTTCGGTCCCTACTAGAACACCTACTACTGAACCTGTAATACGTTCAGGTTTTCTTGCTACTGGTTCAATATTTGTTGTAACTGTTGCAACAGGATAATCTGGGTTTAAAACAGAAGTTACAAACTGAGCACTATCACCTGGGTTTGAAGGAGCTGTTAAACTCTCTATGACCATTTTTATAATATTATTATCAGCATCATAAGCTAAAGGCTCAACAACATTAAAAATTTCAGAGAAATGTGAGTATTGTCCATTTAAAACAGCCCAGTTAATTGCATCTTTATATTCTTCTATGCTGCTAAAATATTTTAAATTATATGGCCCTACTGTACCATAAGGTATTGTAGAAGCATAAGAGTATAAATCAAAGTAAACTAAAAAAGCTTGGTATTCATTATTTGTATCCCATGTGTCTACTTCTATTACATAATCATAAGATTGTGACCTATTTGATATATCTTCTGCGGCATTTACTCTATCAGGAGTTAATGATTGTGTATATGAAGACGCATAATAATCTTCTATTAGTATATATTGTGGGAATACTAATTGAACTGTTGCACTATAAGCACCTTGAGTGCCAAGAACCCATTGACCTGTATCTAATCTTGACATTGAAGTTACTAAATTGTAATCCCCAATAACACCAAGATATAATTGCTCATCCTTAAAATATAAGTTTGTTCCAGACACTATGCCTGCTGCGGTATTTAATAATCCAAGAGTTGTAGATTGTAAAGATAATACTTGAACATAACCATTAACATCATAAGCTGTATCAGTTGAAATTGTAACAGAGTTCCCCCCAATTATCGGTCATATAACCATATTGCTGTGAATTTATATCAAATAAAGCAAAATCTAAAAATACCGAGCCTTCAAAACCTGGCGGTATATTTCCGCTATACACAGCATGCTCAAAAGTAATCGAATGTGTTACCGTATATTGTGAATTGGTATCTGCTAAATAAAACTCAAAATCAATCCATTTATGATTATCACCATCTGTGCCAGTTGCTAAAAATCTTACATTTTGAGTAAGTGTAGTATTTTGTGTATTAAAATAATTTTGGATATTTGATATTAGGTCGTCAAGGTTATTACCGAAATTTATTTGCCCATCTGATATTATAGGTGATATATTATTTGGCAAAAATGTTAATACACCAAAAGTCTCCGAAGAACCAAAATTCCATCTGTGACCGTATATAGGAAGTATATCGCCTATAAAAGTTACTCTAATAATTTGGGTTAATGGAGGTAATGGATAATTTGGACTAAAAGACAAATTCCATCTACCTTTAGTGCCAGTTTCTGCTGGAGAGGTATCACAAACATAAATTAAAGATTCTATATCTTCAATAGACTCGGGCGGGAAATTTATAAAAGAAGTTCTCTGCATTACAATTTTACCTATATCGGCATTTGTAACAGAAGAATGTTTAGGCATTCTAACTACTGATGTACCTAAATTATTTCCACCCCCAGAGCTTTGTGAATTAGCCTTAAGTATATCAAGAGCCTCATTTAATAAATCAAAAGCTGTTTTAGCATCAGAGTCTGTAAGAAACTCTAAGCTATATGGTTGTTGACCTTCTTGATAAACACGAACTTTCTTTTTATTAAGAACTACTTTCTTATTCTGTATAGCGTTAATAGTAATATATCTTTTACCATCTGGGTACAAGAGAGTTAGGAATTTATCAGTAGATTGATATTCTTTAATAAAGTTCGCTGATTCAAATATCATTTTTTATCTGCAATTAAACTGTTTCACCGTTGCCTGCTGCAAGTATCTTGTCGAAAGCTAAATTTGCCTCACTAGAATTTACAAACTGCAAATTTAATGGACCACGGTCATCAGTAGAAATTATTATCTTAGAGCCATTAATATTAACGTCTGTAATAGAAGCTAATTCAATTACAATAACTTCTAAAGAGTCTTTAAATACACTAATATTAACACCTACTAAACGTGTTCTTATATCTGTGTTATATAGACCTGTTAATCCTGTTGAAGCTGACTCTGCTATTGATGTTGCTATATCTCCTGCTTTTGGCTTATTCTTTTGTATCCACTTAATACTTGGCATTCTTATTAATTTTTATCTTAAATATACAAAATAAGAAAGACTGCCTATTACTAAGCAGCCTCGCCATAAAAAAAAAGGAAATAAGAAAACTTTTATTCATCATCCGTATCAAGTGCGGCTTTTTTCTTTCTTTGTTCTTCAATCTCATCGATTGCTGTTGAGTTATTCTTACAAAAATCATTGTAAGCTTCAATAAACGAAATATCCGATTCTTGACCTGGGCCAAATATTTTAATAACTGACGGGAACTCATTAATGGGGTGTTCGATAATATCTAAACAACTCTTTTCAATATTAGGCGCAAAATGTTCTAATTCATGGAATGTTAAACGTGCCTTCTGGTCATTATCCATCGAAACCCATTTGTCAAAAGCAATAATAACCATCCCATCAAATCCATGTAACAAACGTGATAAGTCGTTATCTCTTCGAGCTTGTCCTAAAATTTCACCTTCTTTTGATTTTGATGCTGTTGCCTTAAATACATAGGCAATTTTCCACCCAGAAAGTTCTGGACGAAATTTATCAATTAATTGTTTTGCAATTTCTTCTACTTCTGGGGCTGGTGTATATTTTGTACCGGCTGGGAAAGAACCTAAAGCTGGTTCTGTAAACTTAATACCTAATTTTTTAGTAATTGCGTCAAGTGTTGAAAACATCATATTTTTTGTGATTTATTATATCACAAATGTACATATTATTTTCATATGACCTAGATTAATTCTAGAAATTTTTTATTTGGTCCATTATTGACTCATACATTAATCTGGCTTTTACCATTAGAGGTTTAATAGCCTTCTTTTCTTTGTCGTTAAGTTGAGCATATAAGTCACTGATTCTTTTAGCATTTGCGCTACCCGAAGACCATGAACGGAAGTCGTCTGACATCTCATAATAAGCATCATGTCTAGACAAATAATATTTTATTTGTCTTTCGGGAGATAATTTACTTACTATCTTTTTATTAATATTCCATTGGTCTGTCGGGCGCCCATCATCACCTTTAATAGTCCATTGGGCATAATATTGAGTCTTTTCAAATAAGTATTGAGAATGGTCAAACTTTATCTTTAATAGATATTTACCTTTTGAAACTTTCTTATAAGACAAACCTAATGGTTCTTGTATTTCTTTTTCTAAACCTTTTAACCAGCCTGCTTGTTTCTTAAATTGTTCATCTAATTCTTTATCAGAATTTGAATCAAGAATATCATTCCATGTTAAATCTAAATTGTAGATTCTTACCTTATAATAATTAGGATATCTTACAGACTTGTTAACCATTAAAGGTTCAAAGTATATTTTATTATCTTTTGATTCAGTTTGTATCCCTCTAAGAGTTCTAAGATAAACTTGTAACTGAGTTAAACCTTTACGAGTTGGTTCACCATTTTCCGACTCGACTGCTATGTCAAATTCATGGCAGATAATTTGAGCCTTTACTTTTACATCACCGTCACCGCCTTTCCATTTTATTTCGCCTAAATTAATTGCAGATGCTCTATCTCTGCCTTTTAAGTAAAAATTACTTTTTAAGGCCGTATCTATTGAAGTATCTCTAACACCTTTATTATATACCTTTGCTTTTGACAAATCAAAATCTCTTAGCTTTGGAGCGTTGTTAAATTCGACATAGTCGACATATTTCTTAATAATTGGTACTAAATTCATTTAAAGTAAAAAGAGATGGTAAAAAATAATAAGCCTATTTGTAGACAGTTAAATTTTTCTATATCGCCTGTGAGTTGATTTTGTCCTTCGGCTTGCATTGCATATATGCCAAATAACCATTGTTCTCTGCTAGCTGATTCTATTTCTATTGATATCATTCGCCTTTAAATATAATATTTCTTTTCGTTACCTAAATAATTGTCCTTCCTTTGAATTGTTTTAGCAATAAATTCAATTTCATCTTTTCCTTTATCATATTCTAAAGTGAAAGGTATATTAATTTTGGTGTTTAAGTCTTTAAGCAAACCTGGCTTCCCTAATGGTATATAAGAGATTTTATCACGATATTTCTGGAAAAATTTTTTGAATATGTCAATTAATTCATCAGTCTCAATATCTTTCCCATTACGGAAATCATTTAAACGGTCGTAGAAGTGTCTTGTAAATGTAATATCAATATTAAGGGCTTTAAATAGACTATCGGCCCATTGTTCTATGCTCCTAAGCTCTTGCATAGTAATATGCTCAAGTATTTTCTTTTTTAAAGACATTTACGATTGTAAATATTGTAGAATTGCTTTCTTATCGTTCTTTAATTTGTCTTGGTAAATTAAAGACATAATAAGCTTCTGCTTTTCTCCAATATCTTTGCCTTTATATCCTAGAGCCATAAGTTCATTACCATCGATAGCAAGCTCTTTCATCTGCTTAGGCAATCCCTTTTGGAATTCTGAGAAGGTCTTTAAAATATCTGCAGGCAACATCTTTAATTTAAAACATTTAGGCGTCTGCTTAAACATTAATGAACCTAATACTCTTGATTCATATCTGTTTCTTGAGTTTGGTTTATGCCATGCAAGTTCTAAACAATAAATTTCCGCGGCAGTATTATTTTCAACCTTTAGTTTCTTTATTAATAAAGAATGAAGTGTATCTACCGACTCATAAGAATCTCTTTGTGTAATAGCATATAAAAATTCTGCTAAACCACTTGATTTATCAACCATACCTGGGTCGCCTTTAAAATCGAAGCCGAAGATATTTTTATATAACCCTGTTTTCTGTAATAGTTCAAAACCCAACCAAGCATTGCCTTTAGAAACAATCTTTTCAAGCTCTATTAGAATCCTTTCTGGTGATATTTCTTTAATACGTTGTGCATTTGCTACAATAGCCTTGAAAGTATTTTCTTCAATTTTAAATCCGAATCTTGAGGCAAATTGTACTGCTCTTAACATACGAAGTGGGTCATCAACAAATGACTTAGGAGAAACCATTCTAATTATCTTTCTCTTTAAGTCGTGCATACCATTAAATGGGTCATATAACTTCCCAGACGCATCTTTTGTTATAGCGTTTATCGTAAAGTCTCTACGTTCTAAATCCTTCTTTATTTCAAGTGTATGGTCAGAATCAGTTGTAAAAGCCTGGTATCCTTTTGGCCTTGAGCCAGTGCTTTTTTCTATGGCATCTTTTTCTTCGTCGGTCATTGGCCTTTCTGTCCTAGGTACGGCAATGTCAATAGGTTCATCTAAATCTACATCATTAGGTACGAACTTAATTACACCAAAAGATTTACCGACAATATCTACTTTACCAAATTTTTTGAGTATTGTTTCTATCTCATCTAAAGGTAAGTTTCTAATAAGTAAGTCAACGTCTTTTGAATTTTTACCTAGGTAATGGTCTCTAACAGAACCGCCAACAACATATATTTGACCGCCTGAATTATTTAAAGCACGCACAAACGGCATTTTTAAGACTGTTTCCCAATTAACTGTTTCGCTGATAATTTTTCTCTTTAAACTCATACTATAAAGATATTAAAATAATTTGTACATCTTAAATATTTAATACTAAATATTCAGCCTAAATGCACAAATTACAGCCAAAACAAGTGAACAAAATCTTTGGTGTTAAACATTATCCCGAAAAATTCAGTTCTGGCACCTCAAATTTTAGAACAGTAACAAGTATGATGACTGATTGTTTTGCAGCTTATAGTGTT